>Ga0255765_1001494_pt1 | contig 28706 bp, 22 predicted proteins | sample 041ome_8_FD_179965 | JGI IMG/M metagenome (GOLD analysis project Ga0255765, IMG submission 179965) | Coastal salt marsh microbial communities from the Groves Creek Marsh, Skidaway Island, Georgia - 041407BS metaG (version 2) | ecosystem: Environmental > Aquatic > Marine > Intertidal zone > Salt...
CAATCTGGATCGAGAAGTACATGATTTTTCGCTTGAGGTTGCTTCAGCAGGAATAGGTAGTCCTTTGTTAAACGCTAGACAGTATAAGAAAAATAATGGGCGTAAACTTCGAGTTGAACGAGAAGGAGCCCCTACCTTAGAGGGAACATTAGTTGATTCAAATGACGAATCGTTTACTCTAGAATGGAAACAAAGAGAGCCTAAGCCAGTAGGCAAGGGAAAAGTAACAGTAACAAAAAAAGAAACACTTTTGTATCAAGACATTGTCAGTGCAAAAGTTTTAGTGAAATAGATAATTTATATACAATGGAAAATTTAGCCTTAATCGATTCATTCTCAGAATTTAAAGATGACAAGCTCATAGACAGAGTTACCCTGATGGTCATTTTAGAAGATGTATTTAAAAATACATTGAAGCGCAAATTTGGATCAGATGAAAACTTTGATATCATCATAAACCCTGACAAAGGGGATTTAGAGATTTGGAGAAACCGTATTGTAGTAGAAGATGGAAAAGTAGAAGATTCTAACCAAGAGATTGCTCTATCTGAAGCACGTAAAATTGAACCTGATTTTGAAGTAGGTGAAGATGTATCTGAAGAGGTTAAACTTTTTGATCTCGGAAGACGATCTATTCAGTATTTGAGACAAAATTTAGTTGCTAAAATCTTTGAACACGATAGTACTAACATTTTCAAGCAATTTAAAGATCGTGAAGGAGAAATCTACACTGCTGAGGTACACCATATCCGTAGTCGTGAAATCATTCTATTGGATGATGACGGAAATGAGATCATACTTCCCAAGGATCGTCAAATCCCTAGTGACTTTTTTAGAAAAGGAGATAATGTTAGAGGGGTTATTGAAACAGTTGAGTTACGAGGAAATAAACCGAGGATAGTTCTTTCCAGAACATCACCTGTATTCTTAGAGAAATTATTTGAGCAAGAGATTCCTGAAGTTTTTGATGGATTAATAACCATAAAAAAAGCAGTTAGAATTCCTGGAGAAAAAGCAAAAGTAGCTGTAGATTCATATGATGATCGAATTGATCCAGTAGGGGCTTGTGTCGGGATGAAAGGCTCAAGGATTCATGGTATTGTTCGGGAATTAGGAAATGAAAATATTGATGTAATCAATTATACAAATAACTTACAGCTCTTTATAACAAGAGCGTTGAGTCCAGCAAAAGTGAATTCACTCAAAATAGATGAGGAAAACAAACGTGTGGAAGTTATTTTAAATCCCGAAGAGGTTTCTAAGGCTATCGGTAAAGGGGGAACCAATATTCGTTTAGCAGGAAAACTGACGGGTTATGAAATAGACGTTTTCCGTGATGGAGTAGAGGAAGATATCGAGTTAAAAGAATTTAGCGATGAAATCGAGCAGTGGATTATAGACGAATTCAAAAAAGTAGGCTTGGATACAGCTAAAAGTATTTTAGAGGTTGAAAAAGCTGACTTGATTAAAAGAACGGATTTAGAAGAAGAAACGATCCAAGACGTATTGAAAATATTGAAAGCAGAATTTGAAGAATAGACTGCAAAAATAATTCCTATTTTTGCAAATAGAAAATATTATATGGCTAACCAACCCAGTGTTCGACTAAATAAAGTGTTAAGGGAATTAAATATCTCCCTTGACCGTGCTGTTGAATTTCTGAATCAAAAGGGAATTGAAATTGATGCGCGTCCTACGACCAAAATCACCACCGAAGTATATTCGAAACTTTTGGATGAATTTGAGACGGACAAATCTAAAAAAGTAGCTTCTCATGAAGTAAGTGAGGAAAAGCGAAAAGAGAAAGAAAGTCTCCGCATAATTCAGGAAAAGAAAGAGCAAGAGCGTTTGGACCAAATAGCAAAAAGAGAATCACTCAAAACAAATAGAGTTGCTCTTGAAAAACCTAAATCTCTTGGTAAAATTGATTTAGATGCTTTAAACAAACCAGCCAAAAATAAAGTTGTACCCGAGGAAAAAAAGCCAGAGAGCACACCTGAGGTTAGTCCAGAACAAGTCAAAGAAGCTGAACCTGCTCCAGTTGCTGAGGTTACTCCTGCTCCTGTTGCTGAGGTAGATTTAAGTGTGCCTGAGGCCACAGTAGAAAAAGTTGAAGAAGTAAAAACACCTGAAGCCCAAGCAGAAAACGAAACTTTAAAAACTCAGTATCAAAAATTATCTGGACCAAAGAAAACAGGTCAGACAATTAATTTAGACGAGGTTAATAAAAAAGAAAAAACTGTTGAAGACGCTCGAAAACGAAAGCGAAAAAGAATAAGTAAAGACGTTAAGCCTTCCCCAAATAACAGAGGAGATAACAAAAGCAATAGTAACAACAATAGAGGAAATCAGTCAAGAAACAGACCTCCAGTAGTCAAGAAAGAAGAGCCTACAGAAGAAGAAGTTCAAAAGCAAATCCGCGAGACTTTAGAAAAACTACAAGGAAAATCTAGTAAATCTAAAGGAGCAAAATACAGAAGAGACAAAAGGGTTCAGCACCGTCAAAAGACGGAGGAAGAAATGGCCCAAATAGAAGCGGAAAGCAAGGTTTTAAAGGTAACAGAGTTTATTACCGTTGGAGAAGTAGCAACCATGATGAATATCAGCTCCACAGAAATCATTTCTGCATGTATGAGCCTGGGGATTATGGTAACGATGAATCAAAGATTGGATGCAGAGACCCTAAGTATTGTAGCTGATGAATTTGGCTATGAAGTAACTTTTGAGAAGGCAGAACAAGAAGAAAACATCAATGAAGTAGAGGATCTCGAAGAAGATTTAAAGCCAAGAGCTCCCATTGTAACAGTGATGGGACACGTTGATCATGGAAAAACTTCACTACTAGATTATATTAGAAACGAAAATGTTATAGCAGGAGAATCAGGAGGGATTACACAGCACATTGGCGCCTACAGTGTTGAATTGGAGAGCGGTCAAAAGATCACATTCCTTGACACACCTGGTCACGAAGCCTTTACAGCGATGCGTGCCCGAGGTGCTCAAGTTACAGATATAGCAATTGTAGTAGTAGCTGCAGATGATGATATTATGCCACAAACAAAAGAAGCAATAAGTCATGCGCAAGCTGCTGGAGTTCCTATTGTATTTGCAATTAATAAAATAGATAAAGAAAATTCCAATCCAGACAAAATCAAAGAAGGTCTTGCAGGAATGAATTTAATGGTTGAAGACTGGGGAGGAAAAATCCAATCTCAGGATGTGTCTGCATTAAAAGGAACAGGGATAAAAGAACTCCTTGAAAAAGTATTGCTAGAGGCGGAATTGCTGGAACTTAAAGCAAACCCAAACAGAGTATCTAAAGGAACTGTAGTAGAGGCTTTCTTGGATAAAGGAAGAGGTTATGTGTCTACCGTTTTGGTTCAAAATGGAACACTTAACATTGGGGATTATTTATTGGCAGGAAAACATAGCGGTAAAGTTAAAGCAATATTCAATGAACGTGGGGTAAGTTTAGAAAATGCGCCACCATCCACACCAGTCTCTATTCTTGGTTTAGACGGTGCACCTCAAGCTGGAGATTCATTCTATGTATTGGAAGACGAACGTGAAGCCAAACAAATTGCTGCCAAACGAACACAATTAATCCGAGAGCAAAGCGTCCGAACCCAACGTCATATCACTTTAGATGAAATTGGAAGAAGAATTGCACTTGGAGAATTTAAAGAATTGAATATTATCCTCAAAGGAGATGTAGATGGTTCTGTAGAGGCCTTGACAGATTCATTACAAAAGCTTTCTACAGGTGAGATTGAAATTAAAATTATTCATAAAGGAGTTGGAGCAATCACAGAATCTGATGTGCTTCTAGCCTCAGCATCTGATGCTATCGTGATTGGATTTAATGTTAGACCAATGGGTAATGCCCGGGCTATAGCAGAGAAAGAAGAAATTGATATCCGTTCTTATTCTATAATCTATGATGCCATTAACGACATTAAAGATGCCATGGAAGGGATGTTGTCTCCCGAAATGCGTGAGGAAATAACTGGAAATGCTGAAATTAGAGAGACATTTAAAATCTCTAAAATAGGAACCATTGCGGGTTGTATGGTCACTTCAGGTAAAATTTATCGCAATTCTGGTATCCGAATTATACGGGAAGGAGTTGTTATCTATACCGGAACTCTCTCATCTCTGAAACGTTTTAAAGACGACGTGAAAGAAGTTGCGAAAGGATATGATTGTGGGTTACAAGTCAAAAACTACAACGATATAAAAGAAGGAGATGTCTTAGAATGCTTCCAGGAGGTTGCTGTAAAAAAATCACTCTAAAAAACTAATTTTTACGAGTTAGTAAAAAAGCAGAAGGGAATGATTTTTTAAGAGTATCTAGGGTTTTTAAGCCAATTATTTTATCCTTAAATTTTCCAGCTTGAACTTTGTAGTTCGGTGTTTCAAAACTAAGATCCATCGGAATATGAGGAAAAATCTCAATAGCTTTTTCCATCAACTGCTCTGCGACTTCTAAATTACCATAATACAGTTGCAAAGTATAATACTCGTTACCATATCGTTCTCTATCTAGAGCAATTTTCTGAAAGAGAATACTGTCTAATTTGGAATCTTGTTTAATCTTAAGTTCAGCGCTTTGTGCCAAACTAATCGAACAAAATCCAAATGTTGCTAGTAAAAATAAAGGTTTCCAATAACTTTTTTTCATTTTACAAAAAAACAACTTTTTCTTTTTACACTACAATTATTTAACAAAGCTATTTCATTATTTAGAATGATTATAAATTAATAAAATCTTGTTTTATATGGTATTTTAAAAGCTAGCTATGGTTTAAATTTGCGTTGGATTTTAGAATAACACTTTGGACATACGAACACATTTATTTGAAAATATCAAGATTAAGAAATCAGCGAAATTTCTTTTTCCATCCTTATTAATTTTCATAAGTTTTTTCACTTCATTTGATGCTATAGCACAAGATGATGCAGCGGTTCAAGCTGGGAAAAAATTATTCAACGCCAATTGTGCTGCTTGTCACAAGTTAAATAAGAGAGCAGTAGGGCCCGCTTTGAAAGGTGTCTCAGCGAAATATGACAAAGAATGGTTGTACAGCTGGATCAAGAACAGTACTGCCATGGTCAAGTCAGGAGATGCTCAAGCTGTTGCTATTTATGAGGAATACAACGGCTCTGTGATGACATCTTTTCCACAGCTTTCCAATGAGGATATTGACAATATTATCGCATACACAGATTACACTCCTCCAGCACCAGTTGCAGCAGTTGCAGCAGCAGGAGCAAATACTCAGTCGGCTTCTTCTGGAGTAAGTAACAATATTATTCTTGTGGCATTATCATTGGTGTTTTTGATCCTAATTGTAATGCTGTTTTTGGTTCAAAAGACCTTACTTCGAATTGCATCAGCTAGTGGAGTAGATATAAAGCCAGAAACAAAAACCAAAAGAACACCTATTTGGCTTGCTTTTGTTCAGAATCAATTTTTAGTCTTTACTACTGTAATTCTTTTGTTGTTAAGCAGTGCTTATTTTGTATATGGGTTTTTTATGCAAGTAGGAGTTGACCAAGGATATATGCCAGTACAGCCTATTCATTATTCTCATAAAATACATGCGGGGGCAAATCAAATCGAATGTAAGTATTGCCACTCCTCAGCTCGAGTGTCTAAACATTCTGGGATACCATCCCTCAATGTTTGTATGAACTGTCATCAAAACATTGCAGAGTATAATGGTGAAGAAGATCTTGAAAATGGTTACACAAAAGATTTTTACACAAAAGAAATTAAAAAACTATACACTGCTGTAGGGTGGGATGAAACTAATCAGCAGTATACGGGAGAAACTCAACCTGTAAAGTGGGTTCGAATTCACAACCTCCCCGATTTTGTATATTTTAATCATGCTCAGCATGTTGAGGTTGGAGAGATTGCTTGTCAGAAGTGTCACGGTCCTGTTGAAGAAATGGAGATCATGTACCAATATTCACCGCTTACAATGGGGTGGTGTATCAACTGTCATCGTGAGACAAATGTAAAAGTAGAGAGTAACGAATACTATTCTAAAATTCATGAAGCTCTCTCAAAAAAATATGGTGTAGAAAAATTAACTGTTGCCCAAATGGGTGGACTTGAATGTGGAAAATGTCACTATTAAAAGGCGACCAAGAAAAGCATATGGCATCAAATAAGACATACTGGAAAAACATTGCACAACTAGATCCTTCTGATGAAGCTATTCAGAAATTGGAGCAAAATGAGTTTGTAGACAAACTTCCGGAAGATTTTTTAAGTGACGAAAAAACACTAGAAGAAAGTAGTACATCACGAAGAGATTTCTTGAAATATGTTGGGTTCAGTACCGCTGCAGCTACTATTGCAGCTTGTGAGGGTCCAGTAATCAAATCAGTTCCTTATGTAGTTCAGCCAGAGCAAATACGGCCAGGAGTTGCCAATTATTACGCAACAACTATTGCTGATGGTTTTGACTTTGGAAGTGTATTAATCAAAACAAGAGAAGGAAGACCTATCAAGGTAGAGAGCAATCAAGATGCACCCACTTTAGGGATTGCCAATGCGCGAATGCATGCTTCTGTTCTTTCCTTATATGACACACTTCGCTTACAAGGACCTACGGCTAATGGCGAAGATGTTTCTTGGGATGATTTTTATCTTCAGGTTGGAGCGATGCTCAAAGCTTTGGCAGCGACAAATAAAGAGATTATTCTTTTAACCCCTACGCTACCTAGTCCAACTACACAAAAAATTATTGCTTCTTTTACATCGGTTTATCCTAACATCAAAACAGTTGTTTATGATACGATATCCTCTGATGCAGCATTGAATGCTTTTCAATCACATTATGGTAAAAGGGCGTTGGCTGATTATGACTTTTCGAAAGCAAAAACAATTGTATCTGTAGATGCAGATTTTCTGGGAGATTGGCAAGGCGGAGGCTACTCCAAAGGCTATGGAGCTTCCAAGACACCACACGGGAGTCATGGTAAAGCTGAAATGTCACAACACTTCCAATTTGAATCTAACATGTCTTTAACAGGAGCTAATGCTGATTATCGCACACCATGTACTCCTGCTGATCAAAAAAATATTTTAGCATACATTCACGATCGTATCGTAAGTGGATCGGGAGGAAGCATATCTGAGGCATTAAAGCCCGCTGCTGATAAAGCAGTCACAGCATTAAAGAAAGCAGGGTCCCATGGAGTATTGGTTTCTGGAGTAGATGATCAAAATGCTCAAGCAGTAGTTCTTTCAGTAAATGAATTTCTTAAAAGTGAGTCATTCATCACGAATAGTCCCAAGCTGATCCGTCAAGGTAATGCGAATGAAGTTCAAAATGCATTAAATGCAATTGTAGCTGGAGATGTAAGTGGACTTATTTCTGTGGGAGTAAATCCAGTCTTTACCTCTTCTAACGGTGAGGCATTAGCTGATGCAATCAAAAGCCTTGAATTTTCTTTAAGTTTTACTTCCAAAATAGATGAAACTGCTGCGGCCTCTCAATTTGTTGCTGCTACACCACACTATCTAGAATCTTGGGGAGATTATGAATTCAAATCAGGACATTTTGCATTGGCACAGCCAACAATCAGACCTTTATTTGATACCCAACAATTTCAAGATGTTCTTTTGAGATTAGCTGGTCAGAATTCAAAATATTATGATGAAATAAAAGCTCACTGGAATGAATCTATTTTGGGTTCAAGCTCATGGAGCAAAGTTTTGCATGACGGTTATATTTCTGTAGGAAGTTCTCAAGAAGTTCCCTCAGCAGATTTTTCAGATTTAGACCTGAGTAATCTTAGAAATGCGACATCAGAAGGGATGAGTCTTGTGCTTTATACCAAAACAGGTATGGGAGATGGACAGCAAGCTAATAACCCTTGGTTACAAGAATTTCCAGATCCAATCACCAGAGTAAGTTGGGATAACTACCTAACGATTTCAATGAGTGATGCACAAGCCCTTGGGATTAAAAATTCAAATGAAGCAAATGGCGCTCTTAATGGAAGTTATGCATCAGTTTCTGTTGGATCTCAGACCCTAAAAGTTCCAGTAATTATCCAGCCAGGTCAAGCAAAAGGGACAGTAGGACTTTCCTTCGGTTATGGAGAACGATTGGGTCTAAAAGATGAAATGCAAACAGGAGTCAATGCGTATGCGCTGTATGCAAATTTTAAAAATGTTCAAAACGTTGAAGTTAAATTAGACTCCGGAGAACATGAATTTGCATGTGTACAGTTACATAATACCCTTATGGGACGTGGTGATATTGTAAAAGAAACCACTTTAGAAGTATTTAATACGAAAGATAAAGCACATTGGAATCTGATGCCTCAGGTTTCAAAAAATCATATCGAGTTTGATGTAACGTCCCCTGAAGTTGATATGTGGCAAGAATTTGATCGAAGTATAGGGCATCATTTTAATCTTTCTATAGACTTGAATTCATGTACCGGTTGTGGTGCATGTGTTGTTGCATGTCATGCAGAAAACAATGTACCTGTAGTAGGGAAGAGTGAAGTCAGAAAGTCACGCGATATGCATTGGCTAAGAATTGACCGATATTATTCTTCAGCAACTACTTTTGAAGGAGACAATCAAACTAAAGAGGATATTTCCGGTATTGGTGATTCATTGAACACTTTCGGAGAGATGGAGAAAGCCGCATCAAACCCACAGGTTGCTTTTCAACCCGTGATGTGTCAGCACTGTAATCATGCACCTTGTGAGACGGTGTGTCCCGTAGCAGCTACTTCGCATGGTAGACAAGGGCAAAACCATATGGCATACAATAGATGTGTAGGAACACGTTATTGTGCAAATAACTGTCCTTATAAAGTACGTCGTTTTAACTGGTTCTTGTATAACAAAAATGATGAGTTTGATTACCACATGAATAACGATTTAGGTCGAATGGTATTGAACCCTGATGTTGTAGTGCGATCAAGAGGAGTGATGGAAAAATGTTCAATGTGTATTCAAATGACACAGAAAACAATTCTTGACGCTAAATTAAAAGGAGAAGAAATTGAAGACGGAATGTTCCAAACAGCTTGTTCGAATGCCTGTACAACTGGAGCAATGGTCTTTGGAGACCTCAACGATAAAAAGAGTAAAGTCGCTGCATTACACCAAGACGACCGTATGTACCACTTGTTGGAACATGTCGGGACTAAACCAAATGTAATGTATCACGTAAAAGTTAGAAATACCGACGAGGTATAATTTAGAAAAATAGATCTATGGCTCATTACGAAGCACCTATTAGAAAACCACTGGTAACAGGAGACAAGACCTACCACGATGTTACTGTAGATGTTGCTGCACCTGTAGAAGGAGTAGCAAACAAGCAGTGGTGGATTGTTTTTGGTATAGCACTAACCGCCTTTTTATGGGGTGTCGGATGTATCATCTATACCATCTCTACAGGTATTGGAACTTGGGGATTAAACAAGACAGTTGGTTGGGCTTGGGACATTACTAACTTTGTATGGTGGGTAGGTATTGGTCACGCCGGGACATTAATCTCAGCTGTACTTTTATTATTCAGACAAAAGTGGCGTATGGCTATTAACCGTTCTGCGGAAGCCATGACTATTTTCTCTGTAATTCAGGCAGGATTATTCCCAATCATTCACATGGGTAGACCTTGGTTAGCCTACTGGGTATTACCGATTCCTAACGGATTTGGATCTCTCTGGGTAAACTTTAATTCACCCCTGCTTTGGGATGTATTTGCAATCTCAACTTATCTTTCGGTTTCACTTGTATTTTGGTGGACAGGTTTGCTTCCCGATTTTGCAATGATTCGAGATCGAGCAGTAATGCCCTTTCAGAAAAAAATATACAGTCTTTTAAGTTTTGGATGGTCTGGACGTGCTAAAGACTGGCAACGATTCGAAGAGGTTTCTTTAGTTTTAGCTGGTTTAGCTACACCTCTTGTACTTTCCGTTCACACTATTGTATCCTTTGACTTTGCTACTTCTGTTATTCCAGGATGGCACACCACTATATTTCCACCCTACTTCGTAGCCGGTGCAATTTTCTCAGGTTTTGCGATGGTAAATACGCTGTTAATTATCATGCGTAAAGTATCTAATTTGGAAAATTATATTACTGTTCAGCATATTGAATTAATGAATATTGTCATCATGATTACGGGATCTATAGTAGGAGTCGCGTATATTACAGAGCTCTTTATTGCTTGGTATTCTGGTGTAGAATACGAACAATATGCCTTCTTAAATAGAGCTACTGGACCTTACTGGTGGGCGTACTGGTCAATGATGACCTGTAATGTATTTTCCCCACAGTTTATGTGGTTCAAAAAGCTCAGAACCAGTATTATGTTCTCGTTTATTATTTCCATAGTAGTAAACATAGGAATGTGGTTTGAGCGTTTCGTAATTATTGTTACTTCATTACACAGAGATTACCTTCCTTCATCATGGACGATGTTCTCTCCAACTTTTGTAGATATTGGTATATTTATTGGAACCATAGGATTCTTCTTTGTGCTATTCTTGTTGTATGCAAGAACCTTCCCTGTAATTGCTCAGGCTGAAGTCAAAACAATATTAAAAGCTTCTGGCGAGAAGTATAAAAAACTAAGAGACGGTAAATCATGAGTAATAAAGTAGTACATGCCCTTTACGACGATGATGATGTGCTTTTAAATGCTGTCAAAATGATTCGTTCTGAAAAACACCACATTGAAGAGGTGTATACCCCGTTTCCAGTACATGGTCTTGATAAGGCTATGGGACTTGAAGAAACCCGTATTGCCATCATGGCATTTATTTATGGATGTATTGGTCTTTGTGTGGCCGTAGCCATGATGAATTTTATTATGATAGAGGATTGGCCGCAAAATATTGGAGGGAAGCCAAGTTTTTCCTATTTAGAAAATATGCCTGCATTTGTGCCCATTATGTTTGAAATGACTGTATTTTTTGCAGCTCACTTGATGGTGATTACCTTTTACATGAGAAGTAAATTATGGCCTTTCAAAAAAGCAGAAAATCCAAACCCACTAACTACAGACGATAAATTTCTTGTAGAAATAGAAATCCATGACAACGAAAAAGAACTTGAACAACTCTTAAATAAGTCAGGAGCTATAGATGTTTCAATAATAGAAAAGCCAGAATAGATGAGTTATAAAGGCCTATTGATATTTGTATTTGTTGTTGTAGGAATCCAGTCATGTGCTGATTCTTCCAAACCAAATTACCAATATTTTCCAAATATGTATGAACCTGTAGGTTACGAAACCTACGCTGATACTGATGCTTTTGCCAATGGGATTGAAGCACAAATTCCTGTTGAAGGTTCAGTAGCTAGAGGCTGGCAGCCCTATGATTATCCTGACACAAACGAAGGTTATGAAGCTGCTAAGGCGGAGTTAGTTTCACCACTAATATCTTCTGAAGACCATTTGGCTAATGGAAAGGAATTGTACGGAATTTACTGTGCTGTTTGCCATGGCACTAAAGGGGACGGACAAGGGATTTTAATGACTCGAGAAAAATTTCTAGGTGTACCGAGTTACGCTGATAGAGAAATTACACCCGGGAGTATATATCACGTTTTGATGTATGGCAAAAATGCCATGGGATCTCATGCAGGTCAGGTTAATGCTGAAGAGCGTTGGCAGATCGCTCAGCATGTAATGGAATTAAGAAATAAGTTAGTTAAATAATATTAAGGAAAACAAATGATGTACACCTTTCCAAACAAACTTAGGAATTTAGCCATCGTATTCATGGCTGTTGGTTTCATGGGATTAGTCTATGGATTTCTAGCAGCACCAAATACTATTGAGGAAGCTAAAGCTATTGTCGCCGCAAATCACGGAGAGGGACATGGGTCATCCCATGAATCTTCAGATGCTGAAACCTCTCACGAAGAATCAACTACGCATGCTGTGGAAGCCTCTCACGGCGAGTCACATGATGCAGAACATGACGAGCACGTTTTTCACCAGTTAAGTAATAAACCATGGGCTGCACTTTATGTAGCTGCTTTCTTTTTCTTCATGATTTCTTTAGGGGTATTAGCGTTTTATGCTATTCAACGTGCAGCACAAGCAGGGTGGTCTCCAGTGCTCTACAGAGTTATGGAAGGAATTACAGCCTACTTACTGCCCGGGGGAATTATTGTTATTGCAATCTTAGCTCTTTCGGGAATGCATTTAAACCATCTCTTCATTTGGATGGATCCTGAAGTGGTAGCTCATGATAAACTAATTGCCGGAAAAGTTGGATTCTTAAATGTTCCTTTCTTCCTTATTAGAGCAGTAATTTTCCTATCTGGGTGGACTTTATACCGTTATTTTTCAAGAAAGTTTTCTCTAGCTCAAGATGAAGCAAATGACATTTCTAATCATAAAAAGAATTTCAGAATTTCAGCTGCCTTCTTGGTGTTTTATATTGTTACAGAATCTATTATGTCATGGGATTGGGTTATGTCCATAGACCCTCACTGGTTTAGTACTTTGTTTGGCTGGTATGTATTTGCGAGTATGTTTGTTTCTGGAATTACAGCCATCGCTCTAATTACAATTTATCTTAAATCAAAAGGTTATTTGGAGTTTGTCAATGACAGCCATATCCATGACCTTGGGAAATTTATGTTTGGAATTAGTGTTTTCTGGACGTATTTGTGGTTCTCTCAGTTTATGTTGATCTGGTACTCGAATATTCCAGAAGAAGTAACCTATTTTATTACTAGAATTGAAGATTATAATCTACCCTTCTTTGGAATGCTGATTATGAATTTTATTTTCCCATTGTTGATCTTAATGAACAGTGATTATAAACGAATCAATTACTTTATAGTAATGGCAGGAATCGTGATTATACTTGGACATTATATGGATGTATTTAATATGATCATGCCCTCTGCTGTTGGTGACCAGTGGTTTATTGGCGCAGCGGAAATTGGAGGATTTTTATTCTTCCTTGGTCTTTTTATATTCATCGTATTTAAAGAAATGACAAAAGCTCCTCTACTAGCTAAAGGAGACCCCTATATGGGAGAGAGTGAACGTTTTCATTATTAAAAAACTTAATCGAAAAGATAAATGAATATATTTTTGATACTTTCTGTACTTGTTTTGATAGCTATTTCTATATGGCAGATTACCAAGATTTTCGAACTTTCCCAAGCAAAGAAAGTCAATACTCAAGTAGCAGACGACGAGGATAACAATCTTAATGGGAAACTGATGTTCATCTTTTTGATTTTTATCTATGGGATTACTATCTTCTCATTTTGGTCTTATGGAGATGTTTTGTTACCAGATGCCGCTTCTGAACACGGTTCTGACTACGACAATTTAATGTGGATTTCTTTTGCAATCATCTTTTTTGTTCAAACCATTACACAAGCTCTTTTGCATTATTTTTCATATAAGTACAGAGGTGCGAAAGGTAAAAAGGCATTATTCTACGCTGACAACGATAAACTAGAAATGCTTTGGACTATTATTCCTGTGATCACACTTGCAGGTCTTATTCTTTATGGACTCTATACTTGGACCGACATCATGACTGTTGAAGAAAATGATGAGGCTCTTGTAGTTGAGCTATATGCCCAACAGTTTAACTGGAAAGCACGTTATGCTGGGGAAGATGGTGTATTAGGAGATGCGAATGTTCGTTTTTTACAAGATTTTGATGGCAGAAATTTGGTAGGTATAGACGCTACGGATCCAAATGGTTTTGATGATGTTGTAGTTCAAGAACTTCATTTGCCAGTTGGTAGAGAAGTTATCTTCAAAATGCGTTCTCAGGATGTTCTCCATTCTGCTTACATGCCCCATTTTAGAGCACAAATGAATTGTGTTCCAGGAATGATTACAGAATTTGCATTTACCCCAAATAAGACAACAGAAGAAATGCGAATGGATTCGGATGTTATGGCCAAGGTTAAGAAAATTAATTCAATTCGTGCGGAAAAAAGTAAAGAGTTGGTTGCTAGTGGTGATGTAGCACTGGACCCCTATGAATTTGATTTTCTTTTACTTTGTAACAAGATATGTGGTGCATCACATTATAATATGCAAATGAAGATTATTGTAGAATCTGAAAAGGAATTTGAAAACTGGATGAGCTCTCAGCAAACATTTGCAGAAGTTATCCAATAATTAAAATAAAAAAAAGATTATGTCAACAGCAGCAGTACATACAGAAGAGGATCACGGACATCATCATAAAGAGACATTTGTCACAAAATATATCTTTAGCCAAGATCATAAAATGATCTCAAAACAATATCTGATTACAGGTTTGTTTATGGGAATTATTGGAATCGCAATGTCCCTTTTATTTCGTTTACAATTGGCATGGCCTGAGCAACCTTTTGGAATTTTTGAAGTTTTGTTGGGCAAGTGGGCTCCAGACGGTGTTATGGATCCAAACGTCTATTTGGCTTTAGTTACTATTCACGGAACGATCATGGTGTTTTTTGTTTTGACCGCAGGATTGAGTGGTACTTTTAGCAACCTATTAATTCCGTTGCAAATTGGAGCACGTGATATGGCCTCTGGTTTGTTAAATATGATTTCTTATTGGATGTTTTTCTTGTCCAGTGTAATTATGGTTATTTCACTATTTGTTGAAGCAGGTCCTGCTGCAGCTGGATGGACTATTTATCCACCACTAAGCGCATTACCTCAAGCTCAGCCAGGTTCTGGAACTGGGATGACACTTTGGTTAGTCTCTATGGCTATATTTATTGCATCTTCTCTACTAGGATCTTTAAACTATATAGTTACGGTAATTAACCTGAGAACAAAAGGGATGAGCATGACGCGTTTGCCTCTTACTATTTGGGCATTTTTTGTAACGGCGATTATTGGTGTTGTGTCGTTTCCAGTTTTATTATCTGCGGCTTTATTGCTGATTATGGACAGAAGTTTTGGAACTTCTTTCTTCCTATCAGATATTTTTATTCAAGGAGAAGTTTTGCACTATCAAGGAGGGTCTCCTGTTTTATACGAACATCTTTTCTGGTTTTTAGGACACCCTGAAGTATATATTGTTCTTCTACCAGCACTCGGTATTACTTCTGAAATTATCGCAACAAATGCTCGAAAACCGATCTTCGGATACCGTGCCATGGTAGCATCAATTTTGGCAATCGCATTTCTGTCAACCATCGTTTGGGGACACCATATGTTTATTTCTGGAATGAATCCTTTTTTAGGTTCCGTATTTACATTCACGACGCTATTGATAGCTATTCCTTCTGCAGTAAAGGCGTTTAATTATATCACTACTCTTTGGAAAGGGAATTTGCAACTCAACCCTGCGATGCTCTTCTCCATAGGATTAGTTTCAACATTTATAACTGGAGGATTAACTGGGATTATTTTAGGAGACAGTACTCTGGATATCAATGTACACGACACATATTTTGTAGTTGCTCACTTTCATTTGGTGATGGGTATTTCTGCGCTATATGGTCTATTTGCGGGAGTATACCATTGGTTTCCGAAAATGTATGGACGTATGATGAATAAGAATTTAGGCTACGTTCACTTTTGGGTAACAGCAGTTTGTGCTTATGGAGTATTTTTCCCCATGCACTTTATTGGAATGGCAGGTTTGCCCAGAAGATACTATACCAATACAGCATTCCCTTATTTTGATGATTTAGCAGATATCAATGTTTTGATTACTGTTTTTGCACTAGTTGCAGGAGCAGCTCAGCTAGTTTTCTTGTATAACTTTATCCACAGTATGTTCTATGGAAAGGAAGCTGAACAAAATCCTTGGAGATCAAATACACTAGAATGGACTGCTCCAGTAGAGCATATGCACGGTAACTGGCCAGGTAAAATTCCTCATGTACACCGTTGGGCTTATGACTACTCAAAACCAGGACAAGAAGAAGATTTTGTCCCACAACATATTCCCCTGAAAGAGGGCGAAGAAGAGTTGCAGCATTAAGTAGTTTATGAACATAGCAAAGCCTTATTCACTTTTGAGAATAAGGCTTTTTTGTTTTATTGACTAATGATGACAATGATTTTCATTAGTGATATTCAATTGCGTTACATCTGGTGACCAAAAGGGTATTCCAATTCCTAGACCTCTTATAAGAATCCATAGCCCAAAAATAATTGTGATTAAGGGAAGTATATTTCGAATTGGTAAACGACGAATTCTTTGACTCACGGATCCAAAAACAATTATGCAAAACAGAATAGGGGTAGTACCGAGACCAAAAAATAGCATATAGTAGAGCCCATCTAAAAGACTATGGGAAACAATTGCAGCTGCAAGGGCGACATAAACAAGCCCGCAAGGCAACAATCCATTTAGCAATCCTTTGATGAAAGCGGATTGTGTTTTTAGTTGGCTGTTTTTTTTTATAAGCCAGTAGCTCAATGTATCCAAATGTGGCATTTTGATTAGTAGACCATATTGGTGTAAAAACTGACTCAAACCTATAAGTATTGTCAGACTTCCCAGTGCTATCGCCAAAATTTGATGTCCTCCAGCTATTGTAAATCCTTTTCCTACAAGCCCCGCAAAAATCCCCAATAAGCCATAAGTTGAAATTCGTCCACTATGATAAATTATATGGTACCATAGCATAGATGATTTTTTGCTAGATCCAAGCAGGAGCACTAAGGGTCCACACATTAAAATACAATGAAGACTCCCCGCCAAGCCCAAGAAAAAAGCACTTCCTAACATTAGTGAAAGTATTTTTTTTCTATTTGAAAAGCAACATCTTCCACATTCCAATAAAAGGTAAGAGTCCAATTTCCTTCAATGAAATAGCTGTTTGAAAGATTGACTATTCCTATAGAGTCTGTTTTTGCTTCAATTAAAAAATCATTTTGTGAATCATAGGGACAGTAACCTTTTATATGTAGTTTTTGTAATGGAGGAAGATTTAGAATTTTTAGAGAACTTTCTTCTTTTAAAATACGAATTGATTTCGCCCAAGTTGAAGCGTTTGCTTTAGCAATTCTATTCTTATTATAATTTAATTCTTCCTCGTAATAGTTTTTAACTACCAAATCATATTCAAAATCATCATGTGTTTGAATGATATAAACGAGGAATCCAATAAAGCCGCCGAATAGAATAAAAGAGATTATAATGCCTGTAGCCCAGTTGATTTTCATAAGGTAAATTTATCTGTAGGTTCGAGGACCTAGAAATTGTGTATGGGTACTTTCAATAAGTTTATCATCATGAAAAAAGCCTACTTTTAATTTTAACTTTTTTCCAGTCCAATCTGACTTGGGGAGTTCAATAAAGAAAGTTCCATCCTGAATGGCCTCTGCTTTTAGATTAATTCCGTGATGATCAGCAGCGTAAATGATTCCTTGATGTGAAAGCAATCGGATTTCAATATTTTCATAATTAATAGCACTTTTATTGATAATTTTAAAGGTATATACGTTTTGGATGCTGTTATTTTCCTCATTCAAACTATATAATTGACCGGGTAGTCGAAGTAAGGTTGCCTCTATAGAAGTTCTTGATAATATTAAGCTCATAAAAATTGCTAAGAGAATAATCAATACAATGCTATATCCTTTTAAACGTGCTGTAAATTGAAAAGGATTTCGAGTTTCAATTTGATCTTCTGAAGTATAACGGATTAATTTTTTGGGTAAGTTTACAGATTCCATGATATGATCACAGGCATCCATACACGCAGTACAATTAACGCATTCTAATTGGGTTCCATTCCGAATATCTATACCCGTTGGGCATACGTGAACACATTGGAAACAATCGATACAATCTCCTTTTTTACTCGCTACACGATTTTCTTTTTTATTGAACTTAGCACGTCCAGCTTCTTTTTCTCCTCGTTTGTGGTCATAAGCGACTACTATAGAGTGTTTATCCAAAAGCACTCCTTGTAATCGCCCATAGGGGCAAGCGATGATGCATACTTGTTCACGAAACCAAGCGAATACAAAGTAGAAAACTCCTGTAAAGCCAAGTAAAATCAGTAAGGTTTCTAGGTGTTCTTTAGGGGCTATTACATATTGAATTAGGACATCGGAACCAATCAGATAGGCTAGAAATACATTCGAAATCACAAATGAAATAATAAAATAAATACTCCATTTAGCCATTTTTTTGAAGATCTTTTCTCTATTCCAAGATTGTTTATTTAGCCGAATTTGTGCCCCTCTGTCTCCTTCAATCCAATACTCTATTGGACGAAAAATAAGTTCTAAAAAAACAGTTTGTGGACAAACCCATCCGCAAAACAACCTTCCAAAACCTACTGTAAAAAGACAAATAAAGACAATTCCAATAAGCATCATGATAACGAGTAAATGAAAATCTTGTGCCCAAAAAGGAGTGCCAAAAACATGAAATTTTCGTTCAAGTACATTGAATAAAAAAAACTGTTTCCCATTAATCTTAATAAAGGGTCCTAGAAAAAGTAAAGTCACTAAAAATAGACCCACCCACTTACGTTTGTTATAATATGAACCTTTTGGTTTTTTTGGGTTCAGCCATACTCTTTTACCAGTTTTGCTTACCGTACTTATTGAATCTCGATAGGTTTCTTCAGGGTCATGATTCATAGTGACTATTGAATTAAATCACCTTCAGGAGCTTTTGGGTTTTCAGGGTCACTACCCTGTATTGTCATAATAAAACTACTGATTTGCTGAATCTCCGAAGGGCGTAAACTACCATCCCATGCAATCATTCCCTTTCCAGGACGCCCCCCCTTAGCAATAGTCTGGAAGATACTTTGAATAGTACCACCCAAAATCCAATGCGCATCGGTTAAGTTAGGACCTATTCCTCCTCCACCATCTGCTCTGTGGCATACGGCACAATTTATCATATAGAGTTCTTTCCCAGAGTCTAAACTGGCCTGATCACTTAGTTGGCTTACTGTAGAGGCATCTACATAGTCCACAGCAATTTTTTTGTAGGCTTCAATTTCATGTGCTGCCATAGCAATCTCTGTTTGATAATCATCTGTTTGACTAGGACCATCAAAGAGGTGATAGTACCCCAAATAGACAAACCCAAAGATTATGGTTAAATAAAAGAGGTATATCCACCATGGAGGAAGCGGGTTATCCAATTCCCTTATTCCATCATAGTTATGATCTTCTAAAATAAGACTTTCCTCTAGTGATGTTTTTTCTCCAACAAAGAATCGAATCAAGCGTTTAATCAAACTGTTTTCTTTTGCCTTTTGTTTTTCTTCAGCAAGAGCAAGAAGTTTTTCTTCTGTCATCAATTGATCTTCTATGTTCTGAAGTACTCCGATAATTACTTCAAAACTTAGCATGATAACAAATATTAATAAAATAAAACCGAGCACATAGGGGTTAAAAAGTGCCAATTTATAGTTGGGATCATCCATTAAGAGTTCTGCAATGACATAGGTTAATGTCAAAACAACTAGAATACGGATATAGGATTCAAATTTTCTCATGATTCGGGTTCGTTTTCTTCTTCAATAAGGGGGATTCTTTTAAGTTGTTCGAGTTGTTGTTTTTTGTATAAAATGATCCTTGCAAAAAGGAACCCAAAAAAGAGAACAAACAACAGCAAGGAAATGATAGGATAGATTTCAATCCCATCAATGTTTTCCATATGACCTTTAACAAATTTCAACATGACTATTCTTCTTTAATATTGGTTTGGGAAATATCTGTACCTAAGCGTTGCATATAAGCGATCATAGCAATTATTTCACGATTAGAAAGAGGGATGAAATCAGGATTATTTCCCATTTCTTCCACTTCTTTTTCATATGCAGCTGCAAATTGTGGATCTTCTAGCAGGCGTTCTTTTATAGCGTTAGATTGTGATTCCAAATGTGATAAAGCATTTTCGATTTCTTTATCTGAATATGGCACACCTAATTCCGCCATGACTTTCATTTTTTCCAATGTCTGACTGGTATCCAATTGATTAGTGATTAACCAAGAATAACTAGGCATTATTGAGCCTGGGGAAGTAGATTGTGGATCAAACATATGATTGAGATGCCAAGAATCAGAGTACTTTTGTCCAACTCTTAAAAGATCAGGTCCTGTTCTTTTGCTTCCCCAAAGAAACGGATGGTCATAAACAAATTCTCCTGCTTTAGAATATTCACCGTACCGAACAACTTCACTTCTAAAAGGGCGAATCATTTGTGAATGACAGGAAACACAGCCTTCTCGTATATAGAGGTCTCTTCCTTCTAATTCTAGCGGAGTATATGGCTTGACAAAACTGATTGTTGGAATATTTGATTTAACCAAGAGGGTTGGGATAATTTGAATAACACCTCCGATCAAAATTGTAATGGTAGCAAGAATAGTGAGTTGAACGGGTTTTCGTTCTAACCAAGCATGGTATTTTTCACCTATCAAACGCCTTCTACCAACAGGCTCTAGTGCAGGAGCTTCTGCACTTTCATCTTCTATGGGTTGCCCAATTTTGATGGTTTTATAAAGATTATAAATCATGATAATTGCACCTATGGTGTAGAGGCTTCCACCAATGGCTCGCATCCAATACATGGGCACAATTTGTGCTACTGTTTCTAAAAAATTACCATACACTAGTGTTCCATCTGGATTAAATTCTTTCCACATAAAAGCCTGTGTCAAACCAGAGATATACATTGGGATGGTATAAATTACGATCCCAAGCGTACCAATCCAAAAGTGGAAATTTGCTAGTCCTGTGGAATATAATTTAGTTTTGGTCATTTTAGGGATTAACCAATACGCAATGGCAAAGGTCATAAACCCATTCCATGCTAGGGCACCTACATGAACATGGGCAATTACCCAATCACTAAAATGGGCAATAGCATTGATGCTTTTTAAAGAAAGTAAAGGTCCTTCCAAAGTTGCCATTCCATAACCCGTTATAGCAACGACCAAGAATTTTAAAACAGGATCTGTTCTGACTTTGTCCCATACCCCTCTGATGGTAAGTAATCCATTAATCATACCTCCCCAAGACGGAGCAATAAGCATGATAGAGAAGGCCACTCCTAAATTCTGTGCCCAATCAGGTAAAGAAGAATACAGTAAATGATGTGGCCCTGCCCAGATGTAAATAAAAATAAGCGACCAAAAATGTACAATAGACAAACGATAAGAATAAATTGGTCGATTTGTAGCTTTTGGAACAAAGTAATACATAAGTCCCAGAAAAGGAGTTGTTAAGAAAAATGCAACTGCATTGTGACCATACCACCACTGAACCAATGCATCTTGAACTCCTGCGTATACGGAATAACTTTTTAACAGACTTACAGGATAGGCAAGACTATTAAAAATATGCAATACTGCTACAGTAACAAATGTGGCAATATAAAACCAAATGGCTACATATAAATGCCGTTGCCTTCTTTTTAGAATGGTCCCAATCATATTGATGCCAAAGGCTACCCATACTAAAGCAATAGCAATATCAATGGGCCATTCTAATTCAGCATATTCTTTGGAAGTGGTATAACCTAATGGGAGTGTTAATGCAGCAGCAACAATTATTAGTTGCCAGCCCCAAAAATTTATTGAACTCAAAAAATTACTGTAAAGGCGTGCCTTTAATAAGCGCTGCAAAGAATAATAAACTCCAGCAAAAATAGCATTTCCAACAAAGGCAAAAATTACGGCATTGGTATGTAGCGGACGCAAACGGCCGAAACTAAGCCAAGAGATTCCGTCTGTCATGTTGGGAAACATAAACATAAAGGCAAGAATTAATCCGACACTCATTCCTACAATCCCCCAAAGTAATGAAGCGTAGAGGAATTTTTTTACTATCAGATTATCGTATTTGAATTGTTGTAGTTCCATGAAAAATGATTTGGGGGTATTTTTAAATCAAGGGGTTCTTTTTTTTTGTTTAAAAAGCATACGAATCGGAGGCGCATCTAAATCGTCAAATTCTCCTTTTCTGACCATTAGTAAAAAAACAATCAAAAAAAAGAGTGCAATACAAAAACTAACAAATAAGAGGATATAGATTACGTCCAAAGCACGATTTTTAAAAACAGTTATAAAATTATAATTTGACACGGTTCAAAAACATGATAATTATCATGTTTTTAGTTTTTTTCTCACACTTGCATATAAAAAATAAGTAGATCCATATGCAAATAAAACAACGCTTATAGAACTTAGAGGCATTAATATTGCGGCTATTAAAGGAGTTAAAAGTCCTAAAGCAGCTATACTCAAGCCAATGAGATTGTACAATAATGAAAACACAAAACTGGTATATATTAAATGCTTACTATTTTGAATTGCGTTCATAAAAGGGACTAGGTGATGAAGGTTTTCACCCAAAAGTATAGCATCACAAGCAGGAGAGAATGAATGGGTTTTATTATTTATTGCGATACCTACATCACTTTGCTGCAAAGCTCCAGCATCGTTTAATCCATCGCCAATCATCATAACCTTTGCTCCTTGTTTCTGTAATTTTTTTATGTAGTTAATTTTTTGAAAAGGATTTTGTTCAAAAAACAGATTAGTTTTTAGAGGAATGAACTTTTTTATTTCTTTCTGAGATTGTATTGTATCTCCTGATAACACGCTAATATCGTATTGGTTTAGTTTCTCAAAAATTGTTTTTAAATTTGGGCGATAGCAGGGTTGAAGTTTAAAATATCCCCTATAAATAGCTCTTATTTCAAGATGAACCACAGTGTGTTTTTCATTTGTATTTTTTGCAGTTTTAATAAAATTGGCACTTCCAATTTTGATTTTGTCCCCTTCAAATAAAGCCTCTAATCCAGCTCCTACATGATGAATACATTTTAGCGATGTGGTATAATCAGATTTTGCTAAGTAGGAAAATAACGCCGTGCTCAAAGGATGGTTAGATTGATAACAAATTGATTTTATAGCTTTTTTTTCTTGTCGATTTAAATCACTTCCAACAAATGAAATTTTATACTTATTTGGATCAGTTAAGGTTCCTGTTTTATCAAATACGATATGAGTTATTTTAGTAATTTTTTCAAGTACTTCGGTAGAACGAGGATAAAAAGATAGTTTATCTAAATAACGCAACATATTTCCAAGTATAAAAGGTGCGGATAAGGCTAATGCACACGGACAAGCTACAATGAGTATTGAAGTTAAAACATCAACGATACGCTCAGGTGCAATAAATACCCAACAAAAACTAATAATACCTGCAAATGCAAGTATAAATGGGGTGAAATACCGACTAAATTTATCGGTAATAGAATAGTGTTTTTCATGATTTCTTTTTTGAAAAGCAGACTGCTTCCACAATTGAACTAGAGCACTTTCGTCCACAGTTTTTTTTACATTGGCAGTCCCATTTTGTTTTAATACTTTTCCGCCAGCAAAGAGCAAAGCTCCCTTTTTTTCTATTACTGCTTTAGATTCACCTGTTACAAAACTATAATCAATCTGAGCTTCTTCAGAAGTTAAAATGCAATCTACAGGAATTAATTCCCCAAAACGGATTGCAATTTCATCACCTATTTTTAAATCTTTAATGGGTATAATTGACTGACTATTATCTCTTAAAACTTTATGAATTCCCATAGGAAAAAAAGAGGTATAATCTCGGTCATAAGAAAAAGTAGAATATACTTTTTGTTGCATAAATTTTCCAATGAGCAGAAAAAAAATCAATCCTGTAAGACTGTCAAAATACCCTAAGCCTGTAGTAAAAAAAACGACATATGTACTTTTCAAAAAGAGCACTGAAATCCCCAATGCAATTGGAATATTGAGGGTAAAGACTCTAGCTTTAAATCCTTTTAAAGCAGACAAAAAATAATCTTTTGCGGAGTATAAAAGAACAGGAATGCTCATTATAAAAGACAATAAATCAAACCATGGTCGAAATTGAAGTATCCAAAACTCTTGGCTTTCAAAATAGGTGCTCAGGGATAAAAACATGCAGTTACCAAAAGCGAAACCAGCAATTCCTAATTGTAAGACGAGGTGATTTTTAGTTTCCTTTTTTTGATTTTTATGACCTAAGCTTATATCGGGAGGATAACCTAGAGAGGACAATAATTCTGCAATTGAACGAAGTGATGTTATTTCAGAATTGAAGATGAATTGAATCGATTTTCCTGAAAAATTTACTATTGATTGTTGAATCCCGGATTCAAAATGATTTAGTTGTTCCAGAATCCAAATACATGCACTACAATGTATTGAAGGGATAGAAAAGGTTGCATGTGTGCTTTTTCCCTTTTTAAAAGAAACAAATTCTGAGTTAAATTCAGGAATATCTAAAATGGCATAAAGATCCTTTCCTTCTGTGGGAATATTTCCAGCATTGGGGACAATTGAATAAAAGGTATCGAGATCATTTTCTAAAATAATTTGATAAACTGTTTTACAGCCTTGACAACAAAATACTTTTTCTTCCAGTCTTTGGGGGGCATATGTAAAGGATAGATCACAGTGGAAGCAATTGTAGGTATTCAATTTATGGGGTATTACATCAATAATTTTGGGTAATGAATGCAATGCAAAAGTATCTTATTTAAAGGATTTGATTCAAATACACGTGAATTATTTTTTGTAATTTTAGTAAAGTAAGAGAACTTTATTAAAGTAAATCTTACTGCCCCAAATAGAAAAATCAATGTGTGAGTGTGTAAAATGTCCTTTTTATCAAGATGGCCATAGATGTCTTTTTGAGCTTCAACACAAAGAGCAAATTTTTTTTAGTTTCAAGAAAGGAGAATACATTTTTTCAGAGAAACAATCTTTAAAAGGAATTTACTGTATTAAAGAAGGTACATGCTTAATTTCTAAAAGCTGTAGCAATGGAAAGGACCAGATTATTGAGTTGTTGTCTGGTGGAACTTTATTAGGAATCAGAAGTGTATTATGTGAAGAACAAACAAACTTAAAAGCAAAGGTCATTACTCCAATGGAGGTTTGTTTTTTGCCGAAAGAAGCGTTTTTGAAACTAATTATGGTGAATAATAATTTTTCTTTATTTGTAATAAAGGAATTGGCAAACTATATCAAACGTTCCGATAACAAAATTGTCTCGATGGGACAAAAAACAATGCATCAGCGAGTAGCTGAAATCATTATTGAAATGCCCAATTATTTCAAAACCCTCTCCGACGGTTTTATAGATATCAAATTAAGAAGAGAAGATTTGGCAAATTTGATTGGAATTGCAACAGAGTCTTTAATTCGTGCAATTTCACATTTTCAGAAACAAGGATGGATTGAGATTAGAGGTAAACAATTGAATATTATTGTCCCAGAAAAGTTGGAACAATTTTCTCAGGGGCACATTTTGATGTAATACTATTCTTTAGCTAGAATGGAGTATCTTTGGGAAGATGAATGAAAATTTAGATCCAACCGACGACCAATTTTCAGCTGAAGAACAAGACATTGATCGTGCTTTAAGGCCGCTGAATTTTGATGATTTTGCAGGACAGGATTCCATTTTGGAAAACCTCAAAGTTTTTGTTCAAGCTGCAAAGCAACGCGGAGAGGCATTAGACCATACTTTGTTCCATGGTCCTCCTGGTCTTGGGAAGACCACATTAGCTCATATCTTAGCAAATGAATTAGAGGTAGGAATCAAAATGACCTCAGGTCCTGTTTTAGATAAACCAGGTGATTTGGCTGGATTATTAACCAACCTCCAAGCACAAGACATTCTCTTTATAGATGAAATCCATCGTTTAAGTCCGATAGTTGAAGAGTATCTTTATTCTGCGATGGAAGATTATAAAATTGATATCATGATAGAGTCCGGACCCAATGCCCGAACTGTACAAATCAATTTGGAACCTTTTACTTTAGTTGGTGCAACTACCCGCTCAGGCTTGCTGACTGCTCCCATGCGAGCACGTTTTGGAATTAGTAATCGCCTGCAATATTATTCTACAGAATTGTTATCAACAATAGTCACGCGAAGTGCAGACATTCTAAATGTTCCAATAGCAGTAGATGCAGCAATTGAAATAGCCGGACGAAGTCGAGGAACTCCTCGTATTTCAAATGGTTTGTTGCGTCGTGTTCGTGATTTTGCGCAAATTAAAGGTAATGGGACAATCGACATGAAAATTACACAGTATGCGCTTCAGGCTCTCCAAGTCGATGCTCATGGTTTGGATGAAATGGACAATAAAATTTTAACGACATTAATCGATAAATTTAAGGGGGGGCCAGTAGGAATTACTACCCTAGCTACAGCAGTTTCGGAAAATGCTGAAACCATAGAAGAAGTATACGAACCATTCCTTATTCAGCAAGGATTTATAGTAAGAACTCCCCGAGGCAGGGAAGTTACCGCGAGAGCATATACCCATCTTGGACGTATGAAAAACAATCAAGAGGGCTTGTTTTAAGGACAACTTTAATGCGGTTGACAACAGAATATAGCACTAAAATTAAAAATGAGGCCAGTCGTTTAGGCTTTCTTTCTTGCGGAATTTCAAAAGCTGATTTTTTAGAAAATGAGGCTCCCAAACTTGAACAATGGCTCAATCAAGGACGACATGGGACCATGTCTTATATGGAAAATCATTTCGATAAGCGGTTGGATCCCAGACTTCTTGTTCCTGGTGCTAAAAGCGTAATTTCATTACTTCTAAACTATCACACTGAACAGGTTCAAACAGATCCTGAGGCACCAAAAATTTCTACCTATGCTTACGGGATGGATTACCATTTTGTAATTAAAGAAAAGCTTAAAAATCTTATGCATTTTATCCACATGGAGATTGGAGAAGTAGAAGGGAGAGTTTTTGTAGATTCAGCTCCAGTAATGGATAAAGCTTGGGCCGCTAAAAGTGGTTTAGGTTGGGTTGGTAAAAACACCAATCTAATTTCAAAAAAAGTAGGTTCTTTTTTCTTTGTTGCCGAGCTAATTATTGATCTAGAATTAGAATATGATCTTCCATCAACTGATCATTGTGGAAGTTGTACGGCTTGCATTGATGCTTGTCCTACGGAAGCCTTAATACAACCCTATCAAATAGATGGAAGTAAATGTATCTCTTATCTAACGATTGAATTAAAAGAGAGTATTCCCTCTGAATTTCATAATAAAATGGATAATTGGGCTTTTGGCTGTGATGTATGCCAAACTGTTTGTCCATGGAATAGATTTTCTCAACCTCATACCGAACCAAACTTTGAACCTCATCATGATCTACTTTCGCTAACAAAAAAGGAATGGGAGGAAATGACAGAAGAGGTGTTTTCCTCCGTTTTTAAAAATAGCGCAGTGAAGCGAACAAAGTATGAAGGTCTAAAAAGAAATATCAAGTTTTTATCTAACGGCAAGTAGACTCTCGGATTATAAGTTCTGTTGGTATTAGTTCTGTGACAAAAGATTCCTCTTCCGCATTGTTTTTCTGAGATTTTATAAAAAGGTCAAACACTTTTTTTCCCATTAGAAATCCATTTTGTTTGATACTAGATAGCGAAGGGGATACCATAGATGACATTGTCCAATCTCCAAAACCTATAACCGCGATATCCTCAGGAATCTTGATCCCTATTTTTTTAAAATAATTCATAGCACCAAGGGCTATTAAATCCGATACCGCTACTAAGCCATCTATTTGAATTTTTTTATTGAGTAATTCCATCGCTTGTCTCTCTCCCTCTTCAATTGTATTTTCACTGCAAATTAAAACCAACTCTCGTTTGAATTGGAGTCCGTAATGGGCTAATGCATCTTTGTATCCCATAAATCGATCGATTGAAGTTTGGGAGATTAATTCTCCTCTAAAGCAACTGATTTTTTCACATCCTTTCTGAATTAAATGTTCTGTAGCTAAAAACGATGCCTTTCTGTTATCGACAATAACTCGATTAGAGGCAATTATTTTAGCATAGTGGTCAAATAAAATTAGTGTGGTTTTATTTTTTTGAATCTCTTTTAAATGATCAAATTGATTTGTTTCCTTTGCAATAGAAATGAAAATCGCATCTACATTAAGTTGTATTAACTCCATGACATATTTCCTTTCTTTTTCGTAAGAATCATCGGAACAGAGAAGAGTTAATTTATAATCTGTTTTTTCTAGTTTATTCAGTAATCCTATTAAAAAATTATTGAAAAAGTCGTGATTTATTTTTGGCAGGATAAGTCCAATCAATTTTGTTCTTTTAGTTCTCAAGAAAGCAGCTTGTTTATTGGGTTTAAACCCTACATTATTGGTGTAGTCTAACACTCTTTTCTTGGTAGATGAGCTAACATCTTTATAGTCTTTTAATGCTTTTGAGACAGTAGCGACAGAGATACCAAGATTTTTGGCAATATCTTTTAAGGTTAAGTTCATTCTTTTTGGGTTTAATAAGTTTTACGAAAACCTTTTCGTAGTCTTATTGCTGGGGTTTTAGCTAAAATATTAAAATTATCTTAAAAAAAAACCAAAATTCGTTTCTGAAATAATTAAAACTTAACCTAAAAATGAAAAGAAATTTCTTTAAGAAAATTTTAGTTCCTATAGCTGTATTGCTGACAACTGGAATTTATGCACAAAACATTTCTGGTACTGTTACCAGTGATGATGGCCCATTACCTGGTGCCACTGTTTTGGTTCAAGGAACCAATAATTTTGCTACAACTGATTTTGATGGTAACTTTACTATTGAAGCTGCTCAGGGTGCTATCCTTGAGGTTTCCTTTGTAGGGTACACTACTCAACAGGTTCCTGTAGACGGTGATCAAATTACAATTAC
>Ga0255765_1001496_pt1 | contig 28705 bp, 20 predicted proteins | sample 041ome_8_FD_179965 | JGI IMG/M metagenome (GOLD analysis project Ga0255765, IMG submission 179965) | Coastal salt marsh microbial communities from the Groves Creek Marsh, Skidaway Island, Georgia - 041407BS metaG (version 2) | ecosystem: Environmental > Aquatic > Marine > Intertidal zone > Salt...
TTCTTGAAAGAATGTCACCAAAGATGGTATCTTCAAACTCTGCTAGACAAGTGGTGCGCGGTGGTAGCGCAATTTTTGTCACGTTTTCCGTCGCACCAACTGCCGCAGGCGGTAAGAGTTGCGCGTTGTAAAACGTCAAGTTTACTTCAGGATGAGCATAAAGCGTTGAGACGAGAGACCCGACGCGTTCTTGTAATAGTGGATCTTGACTTACCATAAACTCGAGCGACTCCGTATCTTTCCATTTTTGTAGCTTTTCGTATACGGATTGCTTTGGAGCGTACGCAAGAATATGTTGTGTTCGCAACAACTCTGCGTGTTCTCTTGCCTCGACTATTCTCTTTCTTTCGGCGTTGCTCATATCAATCAACGCGTGTGTTTGCTCGACTACAGACTTTCTCTCCAAATCATCATACACTCTGAGAACGTGCCCAAGTTGCATTTCTATGCGGCTATAGTCATTAGGTGCGTGCTTTAACCATGCGATATCGCTAATTGCATTTGCGTCCGCTTCTGCTCTCATGAAATCTGCGTAATCGCGCAGTTGAACGCTGGCGTACCAATCGATTTCATGACTCCCCGAAAGCAAGGCGACAAAAATACCACCCATTTTCATCGCGTGCGCAAGTGAATTGATCGCCTGTCCTGGACCAGCCTGCGGGCAGTCATCCTTTAAGTCGACATAGTGCAGTCGTACTCGTCTATTACGGCAGTGCCAACGTAATCGCGGTAGGATTCGATTCCGAAGTAAGTTACGTTCTGCGCTTGTCCCTGGCATGGAGAGCACATGCAACGTAATCTCTCTATACCCATCATCTCTGGTTTCACATCGGTCTACCAGTCCCAGGGTTTGCGCTGGCATGCGTTTCGACGGTAGACTGAGCGTTTTCGCAATATCTGCGTGCGTGGCATGCTCTAAATAGTGTCCTACAATTGCCGACAACATGACCAGCACGCCAGAGCTTCTCGCTCGGCGCAGTAGCTCCAACAACTTCTGTGCTTGCAATGCCGGTGGAATCGCCACCACGACCATTCCGACGTGCTCAATCAGTTTCAAGAATCCCAAATCGTCTCCTGGCATGTACGCTACCTCACGAATCTCCCAACCTGTTTCTAAAAGCTCAGTGACGATGGACTCGGCGCGTTCGCGCGTTCGCTCCATCTCAATCAACGCGCGCCGCGCACCCAGCGTGTCCACTCCACGATCCACTTTTAAAGACTGCATAATACGTCTATCGTCCTCACTCGGACGCAGCAAGATCGCTCGACGCCGTACGCGCTCCAGGGGCTCACTGGCTGGAGCTCCGACGCGTCGCTTGTACTCCACCGGGTGCGGCCCGCACGTCGAATACGGCGTCGCCGTCGAGGCGTGCGAGTGCATGAGTTCCCGCGCAATCTCGCGTTCGTTCGTCTCACTCATGTGCTTTAGCACAGCCGTGCGCGAGGTCATCGCGCGCTCGAGCGTTCGCGGACCCCGCGGCTCTTCGTTTTGCGCATTCGGCGCAAACGCGTCGCCGTCGGTCGCCACCGCCGCGGACTCGGCGGCGGTGCGCTTTATTTTGGGCATGACTCCCTTTTTCATGCCTTGCGGCGATGCGCGCGCGCGCGAAACTTCGCACGCGGGCGTGTGTGGACGCGCGCACGACTTTGTGCTGATAACGGCTTTCATTTTTCATTCTCGGGTAGCGTCGACCAGCTTTCGTCGCTTTCGTCGGACGATGGGCGACGTATGACGAGTGCGGAAATATGATTATTCATTAGCACGTTGCGAATATAAAATGACAAAGATTCGAAACTAACACGAGTGTTTTGGTGAAATCTAAAGCGTTGGCGCGACAGAGAACGCGTACGGACCTCCGCGCGCGCGCAGACGAATAGCGAGCGGTTAAATAATTACCAGCCACCACCGTTCTCCAACAAGTTGGCGAAGAAGTCAGCCGGGGCCTTACCCTTGAGATCCGCACCGGCATCGCGACCCGCATCTAACAAGCTCTTGGCATCCCACGCACCTTCACGCGTGGTCTCCAACACTTGCTTGCCATCCAAGGAGGCAATCAAACCGCGGAACTGCATCTTGCCGTCAACTTGGTGGCAGTGAGCGGCAATCGGGGTACGGCAAGAACCATCGAGGGCAGCCAAGAAAGTACGTTCGCATTCAACAGCCATGCGCGTTTCTTCGTGGTTGAGCTTGGCCAAGAATTCGAGCATGGAGTCGTCGCCGCCGCGGCACGTGATGCCGATGGCGCCTTGCGCGACGGCGGGCAACATTTGGTCGGTGGGAATGATGAGCTTGGCGTGTTCGGCCAAGTCCATGCGCTTCAAACCGGCAATGGCGAGTAAGGTGCAGTCAACAACTTCTTCCTTGAGCTTGCGGATGCGCGATTGCACGTTGCCTCTAAAGTTCACGCACTTCAACGTCGGGAACTTGTACAAGAGCTGGGATTGACGTCTCAAAGACGCGGTACCGACGACCGCACCTTCCGGCAACTGCTCCAACGTATCGTACTTCAAGCACAAGAATGCATCACGGACATCTTCTCTGGGCAACATGCACGGAAGCACCATCCCTTCCGGCAAGTACGTCGGCACATCCTTCATCGAGTGCACCGCGATGTCGATTCTCCCGTCGAGCAAGGCGTCGTCCAACTCGCGAGTGAACAAACCCTTACCACCAATATCCGCCAAAGGTTGGTCAAGCACCTTATCCCCAGTGGTCTTAATAATGCAAATCTCAAGCGCACCATCCTCCGCGAGCGCAGGGAAGTTCGCCTTTAACAAATCGCGCGTCATATACGCTTGCGCCAACGCGAGCGGCGACCCGCGCGTGCCAATCTTCACGATCGGCTCATCCACCGCCGCGCGCACGACCACGTGCGAACGACGCGCCACAACCGCCGTCGCCGCCTTACCGCGCGCAGTCCGTCTCGGCATAGTTTTACCCATGAACGCTTTCGCGTGTTGCGTCGTCGACGCACCCATCGTCATCATCATCCCTTTCGTGTGTGGTTATCCGATTGATTGATTCCTCGCGAACGCTATCGAACGCGATATCGAACGCGACGTGCGAACGGTGAACGGTGTGTGTGCGTGTGAACTGTGCGCGCACAGGCGAAGACGACGTCGTCGAGCGCGGCGTGTTGTGACCACTCACGACCCACGACACGACCGACGCACCACCATCATCATCATCGCCATCGTCATCGTCACGTCTGCATCACCACGACGACGACCACGTCGCTATCCACAGGGCGTCCGTCGTCGTCCGTCGTATTACGGTGAAATTTCCCCGGTGTTTTGATTTTTCTAGTATTATCGTATTACGGTGAAATTTCTTACAAACGTACCCTTGCTAAATCGGCGATCTCGATCTCGATCTCGCGCGACCGGTCGAGATCTCGATCTCGCGCGACCTCGATCTCGCGCGAGGTCGATATCGATATCTCTCGCGACGTCGCGATCGCGCGATCGCGATCGGCGCCGATCGCGCGATCTGGAGGCGATCGGGGCGATCGGACATGTGGGTGATCGGACACGTGGAGAGGCGCGCGCGCGGGCCGATGGATGGATGGATGGATGGATGGATGCGTGCCGATGGATGGATGGACGTCGGGAGTACGCGACGACGCGTGGATAGAGGTGTGTGCGAAGGTGTTGGTGACGAGGACGACGACGAGGACGACGACGACGAGGAGGGTGAGGATGAGGACGATGCGGGTGAGGATGGGGACGGTGCATGCGTTGGCGTTGGCGTGCACGATGATGGTGGCGACGATGCTGCCGGTCGCGGTGTCGTCGTTGAAGATTGAAATCAAGCCAGAGAGCACGGAATGCGTGCGCGAACGCGTGAAAGAGGCGGATTCAACCGTGAGTGGGTCTTGGTTTATCTCGCACGCGTCGGCGTCGCACGATGGGTCGGGGTACGGCGATTGGGATGATTATTACTATTGGGATCACGCCTCGGGCGGGGCGTTTGATATGCGGGTGTTCGCGTTGAAGGACGCGGATGCGCCGACGGATACCGCGAACGGGTCGGGAAAGGGAGATGAGATTTATAACGCCTTGAGCTCGACTGAGCATAGGTTTGAGTACACGGTACGCGAACAAACGATGGTGGAGACGTGTTTTAAGAATAACGGGCGAAAGACGGCGAGCGTAAACTATCACGCGAGTTCTGGGCACCAGTGGGATCACGGAAAGGCGAGCGCGCAGAATATCGATCCGGCGTATGAGAGATTGAATAATGTGGAGTCACGCGTGGGGCGCTTGATGGAGGAGGTGCGATATCACAAGACGCGGACGAAACGGCACTTGCACACGGCGAAGACGGTCAATAAGCGGGTGTTCAGATGGGCGTTCGTCGAGGCGGCGACCATGGTCGCCGCGAGTTACTACCAGTTCGTTTACGTGAAAAGGTTGTTTGATCGTCGCGAACGACGTGGAGGGTTTTCGGTGTAGAAATTTAGTCTATTGTTTTATCAATGTGATTGTGTGAATGTGTGAACGTGCTATTTTCATTCGAGACAGTTTCAGTTGAGTTTCTAGTTTCAAAATCCGAACATATCCATCGCAGCATTTATGGCGTCTTGTCCTTGTTTTGGAGCTGACGCGGGCGCGTTTGTACGAGACGTCGCTGCACGGAACAAACGCGCACTCGTCGATGCTTTGGTTTCTGAATCTTTTGATTCCGTCACGACGTCTTTGCCCGCGCACTTGCGTTCGACTATTTTGACGCGGAATTTCCCACGCATTCCCCCGCCGAGCTTTCCACTCGCCTGCAACAACGTGCCGTGTTTCCAAAAGTGCGCGACGACGTGATCATCATCAATTTCTTCAAGTACGTAGTCGCCGCTAAACTCGCGCAATGCCGACTTGATACCTTCCACGCCAACGGAGATGTCGCTGAAGCGCATCGCGAGTGTTTCGTATTGACCGTTGGAAAAGTGCTTGGTGTAACCTTCGAAATATTCTTTGGCTTCATCAGGTCGTGTCTTGGACGCTAACGACCCTTTTGTCGGCGCCGTGTCCAAATCTACCAGCATAGCGTCGCTCAAACGAAGCGATGGCAATGCGCCATTCTTTGCGCCGGCGAAAAAATCAATGTGCCTATTCGGTTCGTTGCCAAAACTCGCCGATGTGATACCGTAGAGTTCGGCCACGACGTGACATAACTCGCGCATATCTCTAGACATGGGCTCCATGGAAATTCGCCGTTTGGTTTTACCCGTGACAATATCCTCGAGCGTCGACTCTAGGCGCGTGACTAGGTCTGGATGTTTGCGCGCTAAAACGAGCTGGTCATGCGTAAACGCCGCCGCGCTCGATTCCGCAAACATACTCGGGCGCTCATCAGGCCGTGCCACGCCGAAAGCTTCAGCGAGCTTGTTCTTTCGCACGACCGCAGGATCTTCATCGGAATCCACCGTGGCTTTAGATGACGGCCCGGCGGCGCTTTTGTTTGACATCGTCGACACTTTTGAGGCAAAAATATTCGCCGCCGAAGACTTCTTCACGGGAATAGCCTGAATGCGCTCCTTGGCACTTTTCTTGTCCAACGCGCCCGTCTTACCGAAGGTACCCCAACTCGGAGTCGCACGCCCGGCCGACGTCGTCGCCAAAGATGGAAACGCTTCGCCTCGTGGTGTATCTGGCACCGGCACTGGCGCGACCCAGTTGCCGTTGCCGCTCGCCCGCGCCGCTCCGGGCAATTCAGGGAACGACTCTCCACTATTTTCCATGTGACTCGGACGGCTCCATCCACCCCAAGACGCCATACCCATGTCATCGCGTGGACGAGGCCCTCGAGCGTCTACGCCTCTGCCGTCAACTAAAGAGACATCGCGCAGCATGGCGACGTCGTCGTCTACGAGCGCGAATCTGCCATCGGCTTGCAATTCGGCGAGCGCCTCAGATACCGACGTCGACCGACGCACCTCGCCAGCGCCACCACCACTACCCGACGCGCGTTCTTCACGCCGACGCTGTCCATCTGAGCCACCTCCCCCGCGTCCACCATGTCGCTCTGCGGAATGCGCCGCTCGCTCGCGAAGCGAAGAAAACATCGTCTGCGCCAACGTCGAACGCAATTCTTCCCGCTCACGCAACATATTCTGCGCCTGCTCCGCACTTCGACGCTCAGCATTCGCCGTCGCCTCTCGTTTCTCCTTCATCGCTGCATTATACGCCTTCTCTACGCTAAACTTCTTCAATTTCCATCTCGAAAGGTACGCGTCCAACGCTCGACATTGCCCGACATCCAACGCCTCGCGCGTCAACGGATTCTCAAATGACTTACTCGCCGTCACGTACTCCGCCAAAACCACGCCATCAAATAAATGCCCATTCAAATCACTCTTATCGCCGCGTTCGCGCCGCGCGCCATCAATCTCAAACGGCGCATACGCTAATTCCCGAAGCGGTTCCAACGTAATCGGGTCGCACGCCTCGTCGTCAAGCGCGCGCCACCACTGTGCATCTTTCGCCGGCGCCATGCGCCCTTTCGCCGCCCGACGCGGCACGAGCTCGCGCACCGACGACGATGAAATGTCCGGGACATCCATCGCCGTCTCGCCCGCGCCACCATCGCCGTCGCCGCCGCCGCCGCCGCCGCCGCGCGCCGCGCCGCGACCTCCAAAGCGACCACCGCTCGCGTGCGTGTTCTTCGTCCCGCGCCCGCTTCCCTTGGTGCGCGTGCGCGCCGCCGCCGGCACCGGCGCATCGTTCGCCTCGCGCGCGTCGCCCGCGTCGCCCGCGCGGCGCGGCGTCGGGATCGCCGACGACGCCATGTCGTCGCGTCGTCGAACGCCGCGCAGTGCCGTCGCGCGAAGTAAAACACGAGTGCATTCGCGAGAAAATCAATCGATACCGATATCGATTCATTTTTACATCCATCGATGCGTGATATCGATCGCGCATCGCCCTCGCGCGCTTTCGCACACCCCTCGACGCATCGAGGGGCGAATTTCGTGCCGCGCGCGCCGCGGGTGCGCGCCATTCGTCGTCGCACGCGCACCGTTCACGACCGGCCGGCGCGCGCATCGGTGGCGTGCGCATCGTTCGCGCGCGACTACGCGGCGACGCGCGGGTGATCGCGCGGTGTCGAGCCGGGTGCGGGCGAGATTGAGATTTAATTTTCGTTCGATTCGAGCGTCGCGTGGAAGGTGTTACGCGCGATGCCGACGGCGCGGAGGAAAACGAGGTTACAGGAGAGCACGACCGCGGGCGTGGGTGGTGTGACGTTTTCTACGAATGAAGCGGATGAGCTCAAGGAGTTGTTATCGAGCGGAATGAAGGCGCGGGGTGGGGATGAGAGCGAACGCGCGCGACGGGTGCGTCTCGAGTGACAGCGTCATTTGTTGTTTCGCGCGGTGTTTTACGACGCGATTTTGTCGTGTATTGGGTGTTCGCCATTCGTCTGCGTGCTGACGGTTTCGTGTGTGTGTTGTGTGTATTTAGGAACAGGAGATTTCTTTTATATCCGGTGAGGGCGGCGCTGTGGTCGAGGCGAGCGTCGCGGCGATGATGCTCGAGCGGCAACCGTCGTTGACCATTCGCACAAAAGTTGAACCGAAAAAAACCAGCGGCGAGGGCGCACAGACGCGCACATGCGTAGTGCGTGGGGTGAACTTTGATAAGGACGGCAATACACCTCGCAGCGGCGGACAAGATGACATCTTGGGATCGATAGATAGCGGTACGCCAAATTTTTTCAAAGACGCCCAGCATCACGCGTCTTCACTTGCGGACGACGCCGCGGGTGGGCGGCCGTTCGCGTCAAAGTATTCATTCGATCAAATCGATTCACCCTCTAAAGGCTTGACACCGGTTGCTGGAGATGATTCGTACTTTAACAACAATGAGCTCGCGGAGTTGTTGACTATAGTTCACGGTGGGGCGCAGTACGCAGAGGTGGGCGACGCCGGGCGGTGGAACGAGTTGAGCACGCCGACGCTCGCCGAAGTGAACAGACTCTCGAATGGTGCGAGCGCGTTCGGGAAACCGAAGGTGGATACTGACTATGATGGCGCCAGAGGTGTGGGTACGAAGCGAAAGGCTTCTGGGTTATCGCAGACATCCACGGCGGGGGCAAAGGAACCGGCGGCGCGGTCGACGGCGAAAAAGACAAAGGCTTCGTCGGCGGCGGCGCAATGCCAATTGCTCACCGCGGAGGAGGAGGCGATGCGCAAAATGAAGTCGTTCTCCACCCGTGGCAGCACCCTGCGCACGGTAGAAGATAAGGAACTTTTAGATTCATTGGTCAACATCCACGACCAACCGTTATCGGCGGCGTTTAAAAAGGCGTGCTTAGAGCACAACGCGCGCGCCGAGCAAGACAATCAAGAGCACGACGCCGTAGTCGGCGGTGCCTCCACCGCGAGTCGCGACGTCGACCTAGATGATGAAGATGGCATTCCACGCAGTCGTAACTGGACGTATGAAGAAGATACGCTCGTCAAGGCGCTCGTCGCCAAACACGGCGCGAAAAAATGGGCGCTCATCGCCGACAAGCTCGGAGGCAAGACGCAAAAGCAAGTGTACGCGCGATGGCGTGATTATCTCCAACCCGGGCTCACCACCCGCGCGTGGGCGCCGTACGAAGAAGAACACTTGATCAAAATTCAAGACGTTATCGGCAATCAATGGGCCGTGCTCGCACGTCTCATGCCAGGCCGTTCGCCCAACGCCATTAAGAACAAATTTCACGCCACCAAGCGTAAAATCGAACGCAAGGGTGGAGACGACGACTGAAAGTAATGTCGCCTCATGCACGTAGCAAACAGCACCTCACATGCGTTATACTATCCTAGTACACGTGCGAATGTAATGTAATGTACCCGCACCACATCGAATGTACGACACGCCCGGCTCGCCTCGACCTGCCCGCGACGTCCCGAAACAAGATCACAGCCTTGAGCTCACGCCATAGATCGTCACGCTCGACGCGAGAGCCATGATGAAAATTACCGCCGCGAGCGTGATCGCCGTCATGCTCGGTGCTTCGGGTGCGTGGTGAACCGCGATATTACGCTGCGAACGATACGAGACGCGCGAACGACGGATGCGATCGAAGTGAATCGCGACGCAATCACGATTGTTGGACTAACGTTTTTTGTGGGTTTTAACACATACACAGGCGCCGTCGCGAGCGCGCTCGACGCGGGGTCGACGAAGTATTTGTTGACAGATATTCCAGCGCCGAACCCGGACGTGGAGGTGGTGTCGACGTTTCCGGGTTACCCCGATCACGCATTTCCGGGTGGCGAGCGCGTAAAGGTGCTGCTGGGCGTGCGTAACGCGGGGAATGATGACGTTAACGTGACGTACATCGCGGGTTCGTTGAATGTGCCGAATAATTTTGCGTTTTATGTGACGAATTTTACGGCGAATGCGTACGGAGATGCCATCGTGAAGCCGAGACAAGAGGCGACGTTTACGTACGAGTTTGTCGTGGACCCTCAGTTCGCCGGACACTCGTTGCAACTCGCGCTCACGACGTTTTATGATGAAGCTGGTGCGTCATACGCGACGACGTTTTACAACGCCACCGTCCCCGTGCTTGATCCGAAGGTCGTGTTCGATCGCGAATTGGTGATGATTTACCTCACGCTCGCTGGCGTCGCCGTGCTCGCGCTCGCCGGCGTGCTCAAAGCCGTCGGTCTTGGTCACCTCTTACCTTACGCCGAGTCCTCCAAGGACACGAAGAAGAAGACCGCCGTCACGGTAAAGAAAGTTGTCGAGCGTCAACCGAGCGCGGTCGAGCGCAATCCATCGGAATGGCTCGAAGGCTCGGCGTTCGCCAAATCCGCCTCGCAGCGCGACGCCAAAAGAACCTCCAAAAAGAAAGCCTGACACCCGACCACGCCGGATGAAATCGACGCCGACGGGCACACACATACGGAAACCCACTTCAATAGAGCGCGCGCGATCGCACGCAATCGCGCGGTATAGTCACATCATGGAATATTTACACCCCACATTCTAGTCCCTCGACGGCGTGCGCGAGATACCTCCATGGTCTCGCGATAACGAACGCAGAGATCGACAAGACCATCGCTCGCGACGCTGAGTACTACTAAATTATCATAAGCATTGGGTGTGACTCAACCACAGTCACCACCCGTTGAAGATTCAAGAGCACGCTTCGTCTGAAGAAGGCGGAACATCATCAAGAAACACTTCGAACTGGATCTGTTTTTCTCGTTGAATGAAACGAATCCACCGCGATGTCGGTTCGTCATAAGTATACTTAACGCGACGAGTATACGTGTCTTTCAAACGATTATTAATAAGTATTGCATCGCACTACATCACTTGCACTAGCTAAAACGCTTATTTCGTAACTTCGTGAATCGCCTTGGCGAGACGCTCAACTGTCGAGCTCGTGACGCCAGCCATGGAGATGCGACCGTTGCGCGTCATGTAAATGTGGTGATCCGTACGCAACTTGTCCACTTGTTCACCAGTCATGCCGCTGTAACAGAACATACCGATTTGCTCGGTTACGTGTTTCCAAGGTAAGGTGGAACCAGTCTTCTCGAGGTTGTCTCGCAACAACGTGCGCATGTTGATGATACGGTCCGCCATTTCCTTCACCTCAACGTACCACTGCGCCTTGAGCTTATCATCGCCGAGGATCGTCGCCACAAGAGCAGCACCGTGCAAGGGCGGGTTCGAGTACATAGCACGAGCGATCACCTTGAGTTGGCTTTCTACGTTCGTCGCTTCTTCCTTGCTATCGCACATGATGCTCACGGTGCCGATGCGTTGACCGTACAAGCCCATGTTCTTCGCAAAAGATTGCGCGCAACCAACCTTGTGTCCGTCTTCGACAAAGATACGAATGGCCTGCGCATCACGCTCGCAGTCACCGGAAGCAAAACCTTGGTACGCCATATCGAACATTGCGAAGTGGCTCTTGGCTTTCATCACCTTGGAAATTTGACGCCACTCATCCGCCGTCGGGTCGACGCCAGTGGGGTTGTGCGCACACGCGTGCAAGAGGAACATGCTGCCGTCAGGAGCGTTTTGCATATCTTCCAACATCCCTTCGAGGTCGAGACCGCGCGTGGATTCCTTGTAGTAGCGGAAAGTATCTTGTTCGCATCCGGCGTCGCGCCAAATGTTGTGGTGATTACTCCACGTCGGGACGGTGATGTACACCTTGCACCCAGGCATGAAACGCTGTTGGAATTCAGCCATCAAACGGCACGAGCCAGTTCCAGAAAGAGACTGAATCGCCGCGATGGTGCCGTTCTTCACCGCCTCGGAATCTTCGCCAAACGCCAACTTCAAGGAGTGCTGAATGAATTCCTTGTGCCCATTCGTCGGCAAGTATTCCATATTCAAGTTCCCAGCGATGCGCTTCTCAGCCTCACGCACGCAGTTCAACACCACGGGCTTGCCATTATCATCGCGGTACGCTCCCTGTGTCATATGTACCAATAGTCTCATCGTCAGTATCACGCGCGCTCGCGTCGTCGTCGTCGTCGTCGTCGTCAGCCGCCGCTCGAGGGTTCCGCGTCGCCGCGCGCGAAACACGTACCACACCGAGGTTCATCTTCTCCGGATGCGTATCCGCAACGAACATTTCAGAAATCCCAAGGATCGGATCCTATCATTCACGCATCAAACACGTACATCGCAACGTCAGTATCATTCGCAAACGCGCGTCCCGACGGACGTCGCGTAATCACAGGGTCCCACGCCGCCGCCTTCGCACCCTCTCCCCCCGCGCGCTCCACACCGCCACCACGCCCACGCGCGTCGCGCGAACGATCACGACCACGATCACGATCACGACCACGACTACGACCACGCGCGCGCACGCTCTTACCTTGGGCGCTTCCGGGACATCCGCGAACCGTCCCATCGTCCCTCCCGACGCGCGCGCGAACGCTCGCACCGCCGTCGCCGCCGCGACGCGTTGAAATCCACCGACGCTCGCGAGCGAGGTCGAACGCAATGCGTTGAGGCGCGTGTGCGCGGTGTGGGCGACGGCGTACGCTCGTCGCATGCGCGTGGCGCTCTGCGGACGACCGCGCGCAGCCATCGACGGCGATGATGCGCGGGTTTCAAAACCAGGCACCCATACACGATCGGATCTCGACATGGGTGCCTCGTTTGACCCCAGTGCGCGACGCGCGTGGATTGGCGTGGATTCACCTCTCGGCGTTCCGCAGAGCGCCGAACGATGGCGACGGTGGTGTCAGACGCGACGTCGGCGATGACGACGATAAAGTCGTCATCCATGGTGGTGAATATGCTGCGCACGGCGTTGTATACGGTGACGTATTGTCGAGGTACGCGATGGCGATGGATGGACGGTTCGCGTCTCGGATGTCGCGCGCGTATCGACTGACGCGTTGATGGTGTGATGCGCGCGTGTAGGGATATTTGATGAGACGCATTTTAAGGATACGACACGGATGAATATTGCGATGCATGAGCTTTTACCGGCGAGTGCGCGGGCGAAGCGGGTGTTGGATATGCTCGAGTACGGTGCGTCGCGAAAGAACGCGATCGGAGCGAGACGCGTCGATGACTGACTGATGACGCGGGTGTTTGTGTGCGCATAGGTGTATCGGATGCCATCGAGCGCGGGTATTTACGTTCGGTGTCGTTTATTATTGCAACGGATGATACACATGAGGTTGTGGAGGAGTACAAGTTTAATATCAAATATGGCGCGCGAGGCGAAATCACGATCGAAGGCGTCGAACACACGCAAAAGGGCGGTGGAACGAGCGCCGCGACGAGCGAACGGACGAACATAGCGGCGCGCATCGAGCGTCTGAGTGATGCAAAGTATGTGAAGAAGGCGGCGGTGTCTATGACGCGGTGTTTGGTGTCATTGGTGCAGACGCTCGACGCGGTGCCGGAACGGTGCTCGTTTTCGATGGATTTGGCGTACGTTTCGGGAACGCCGGCGGATTACCAACCACCGTTCTTCGAGGCTGCTAATGGTGGAAAAGAGCAAGCGTGGGGAAAGACGCCATTTGCGATGTGCGTGGGCAAAGTGGAAACGCAGTATCACGCACTTTCTCTTCGGGTGAAATCTGTGCTCGATCCCGCGGTGGAGGGCGATAGCGACGAAACTGGCAAGGCGACGGGAGGGTCTTCGCAAACGTCCGAGGAACCGCAGCTCACACCGCCTCGCGAAAAAGCGCCGACACATATGTCGCAGGAATTCATTGAACAGCTCTCGCAAAAGACGCCCGCAAAGAATGCACCAAGTCGAACGTTGGTTGAAATCGACGACGAACGTATGGATGCAGTTGTGCTCGATTGGATTTCCTCGCAAAAGTCGACGACATTCATCGATCAAGTATCGTGCTCAAAGGCTTTGCGCACGTATTCGTTCAATGCTATCAACGACGCATTTAATCGCTTACTAGCGCGAGGGGCTATCGCGAAGAGTAAATCATCCGCGAGTCTTGAAAGCGGAGGATTTACTCTCGTCGGCGCTGCGAACGCGCCGACAAAGCGCAAATCCAAAGCGTTGCAACCGATTGTGCAAAATGACATGCGCAAACGTTTGCGCTCGGCGAAAAAAGTGAGATAAGTGTAAGATACGACTTGTATGACGTGAAATATGTGTATGAATGGAATCAATTAAAACGCTTGCTTGCGCGCTCGCTCTAAAGGTATTTAACAAAGCTCGGAATCGATTGCGCGATGCTTCTCAAAACCTTGACAGTGTACATCACCCTGTTATGAATAGACATTTCAGTCATCGTTGGTAAACGTATGCCAGTGTCGATGATCTCAAGCTCGTAGAGACCGTCAACGCCTTCAACCAAGAGCTCTTTGACCATAATGGTTGCATCGGTGATTAAGTCAATCACCGGGTCGCGTGGATTATCAAGGAGAATGCCATGAATTCCCAACTCACCCGCCAGAATCTTCATCTCGCGCGCATACAAACATGTCAAACTGCTCTCATCCGGTTCACCAAACGTGGACTTCATGAGTGCCAACACGTGTTGAGATTCTTCGGCGAAACTCATTTGGTCGACGGTGGCTTTGACTTGATCGCTTGCCTCCGTCGTGGCAATATAAAATGGAGTTATGCCAAACTCATACCCACCAGTACCAACCCTGACGTCATCCGGGGCGACAGATTTAATGCGCAACTTGTCAATGCGCTGCAACTGTTTATACAGGAGCTCCAAGTACAAATCTGCACCGATGCTATCGACGTCACCGCTCTGTTTTTCCCCAAACATAGTCCCGACGCCGCGGATACCCATGTCACGTTCGGACAGTCTAAATCCCTCGCCTAAACCGCAACACTCCTCGAGTGCGGCTAATCGCTCTTGCGCTTGCGGCGTAAGCTCGGAATCTTCGCTACTGTAAAACATGTACGCGTACGCTTGGCGACCTGCGCGCCCGACGCGACCGCGTAACTGGTACAACGACGCCAGACCAAAGAATTGCACATTTTCGATAATAATGGTGTTGCAGTTTGGAATATCCAAACCAGACTCGACGATCGTTGTCGCGATGAGACAGTCGGCTTCGCCATTCGAAAACGCCTCCATTGCGGCGTCAAGACTTTCGCCACCCATTTGGCCGTGCGCCGTCATGATTGACAAATCAGGGAACATGCGATTCAGTCTGTCTACAGCCTCGCGCATCATGTTGATCCGAGGAACGATGTAGTAGATTTGTCCATTGCGTGCAAGTTCGTGCTTGATCGCGTGACGAATATCATCATCATTAATCGGAGCGAGAATAGTATTGATTGGTCGGCGCTCGGGTGGCGGCGTTTGCACGAGCGACGCGTCGCGAAACCCAGCCATAGCCATGTGCAACGTGCGAGGAATGGGCGTTGCTGACAACGTCAAGACGTCCACTTCAGACTTTAATGCACTGATTTGATCCTTGTGCTTGACCCCGAACCGCTGCTCTTCATCAATGACCAACAACTTGAGCTTTTTGTACATTTCCTCATCCAAGTTGATGAGTTTGTGCGTGCCAACGATGATATCAATCTTACCATCTCTAAAATCATTCAAGATGGCGTCTTGCTTTTTCATCCCCACGTGACGGTTGAGCAACGCTACATTATAGCCTAGAGGTCTGAATCTTGCCGCGAGGTTAGCCGCATGCTGCTTTGCCAAAACCGTCGTAGGCGCCATCATGAATACTCCCCCACCTGCGCTAACAACCTGAAACATGGCTCGCATCGCCACTTCAGTCTTTCCAAAACCTACATCACCTATTACTAAACGATCCATAGGCGCATCTTGCTTCAGATCTGTCTCGATTTCTGCGATCGCCGTCGCTTGGTCGGGGGTCAACGTAAATGGAAAAGACGCAGCGAATTTTGCCTTTTCCTCCTCATCGGCATCTGGATATGGATCGCGAACACACTGAAGGCGCTGCAAATAGATGCACATTTGATTCACCACCAATCGTCGAATAGTCGCTTCAGTGCGAATCTCACGCTGTTGCCACGTCGTCTTGTCGTTGAGCTTGTTCAATTTCGGCGGTTTTACGAGACCGCCGGGTGAGCAATACCGATACAACAAACGACGAGAAGATTCCGGACTAATCTTCGCCGTCGCGTCGGCATACTTCAAGAACAGAAACGCAACATTCTTAGTGTCACCGTTGGATGTTTCTTGCGGCAAAACCTTGTGCCCGAGAAACTGCGCGATGCCGTACTTGCGATGCACCACGTACTCTCCGGGCGCGAGCTTAAACGGGTCAACCGAGTTATTCACACCGAGTGAATTTTCTGAATACCCTTCTTTAACGCGCCTATTTTGCTCTGCGACGTCCGCTGAGCTTTCCAATAAACTATCCACGGCATCTGACGCGCCAAATGTCGACAAAGACGACGACTGGTCCAAATCTGGCGCCGCGTCGTTAAACCTGTCGCGAACCATGCCCAAGCCTCTCTGCCGCCGCTCCGCAAACAACCGACGCAAACGTTCGCCCGCAGCCTCACCCGAATGCTTCATAATCGTCTGCTCATTTAATTGATCCTGCACGCGACGCTCGTCGGTGCCCTGCTCAGCGAACGGCGAAGCTTTCTCCGTCGCTCGACCCTTCAACTTTATAAACCGTTCCAACGCCGCCGCCTCGCGTTCCCGTCGTTCCGTACTAATCACCTGCCGCGCTTTCGCCGTGTTCCCTCGCGCGTCCGCAGTCAACTTGCGCACCTTTCGAACCTTCGGCGTCGCCGCCGACGACTCTGTCGTCGCTCTCGTCGTCGTTTTCGTCGACGCCGACGTCGACGCGCGAGCCACCTTGCGACCCGACGCCGTCTCCGTCGTCGCATCCTTCGTCGCGCGACGCATGACGCGACGCGCCGCGGTGGCGGGTTTCACCGCGCGCGCGTCGTCGTCGTCATCACCGTCGCCATCGCCGCTCGATGCTGCAGCGGCGGCGCGAGGCGTCGGCGCTCGATGTCTCGGCGGCGGCGCCGCGCGACCGCGGACTCGCGCGACTGCCGTCGTCGACGTCGCCGCGGCGGCGGCGGCGTGCATGGCGCTCGAGCGAACGTCCAACAGTCGTCGTCGTTGTCGCGCGCGTCGAGCGACGGACGGCGTCGCGATGTCCCGCGCGCAAGGCGAGGCGTGTTTTGTGTCTTGTTTTTGCAGAAGCCGCGAAATGAATGACGGACGGAGTATATTGATTAAAACAATCAAGGAAGAATGCGCGCGTACGCGCGCGAGAGCTAAGGGGGAACTCAAAAGCCGTACCCACCGGCGCCCCACATCCCGGGTGGAGCGGCGGCGATGTTTGCGCTATCGTCGAGGGGCGACGCGGGGGCGACGTTGGCGGTTTGCGAAAAGAGCGAGCCTAAACCGCCGAAACCGCCAAAGGGCGACGGCCCACCGAGGGCGTCGTACGTTCCCATGCCGCTGTTAGCGCTACCGATGTCTAAGCCCATACCCATGGACATGCCCCATTCCGAGCCGAGCGAACCGTTGACGTCGGCGGCGCTCGCCGGCGCGGCGGCGACGGCGCCGCCCCACGCGTTGGTCGGCGGCGCCGTCTTTACCGCCGCCGGCACCGTCGCTGCCGCGCGAGCTGCTAAATTAAACCCAGGTTGCGTGAAGCCGAATCCAGGCGCAGCATGCGTCGTGGGAGGCACGCCGCGCTGGTTCGCTTCCGGCGGCCGTCCAGCGGGCACGGGCGGCGGACCGCTCGGCACTGGCGGGACGAAACCCGCGCCCGGCGACGCGCGCGACGCCGCTCCTAGTAACGACGGGGCATCTGCGTTCGCCGCCCCACCGGTACCAAACGCGAATTCGGGTCTCGGGTACGCCTTGGCGCCTGATGCCGAGACCCCGGGCATCACCGGTGCCTTGGTCCCGAATGAAATCCCGCCGCCGTCGGCTCGATCGCCGCCGCTCGCTAACATCGAACCAGTGCCAAACTGGAACGACGGCGCCGCCGGCACCGCCACGGTTGCTCCTACCGAAGGAGCAACCACCGTGGCGTGCGCCGCGAACCTAGGCGCGGGCACTGACGCCCCACTCGCGGTCACCGCCGTGGGCTTCTCAGCCGCTGGCGGCGCCGCAGCCGCAGCCGCAGCCGGAGCCCGTCTTCCCGCCAACGCCGCCGCGAACGACCCTTCCACCGCCGCCGCCGCCGCCGCACCCGACTTGGCCGCGCTCGCGTAATCTATCGCACCACTGCTACGTTGCGCAATCGTCACCGCCGCCGTGGCCGCCGTCGTCGGCGTCACAACTCGCGCGAGAGACGGAGGCGGTGCTCCGCTCGGCGGCGGTGGCGTCCCCGCGATCGGCAACGGCTTGGGAATGCTCGCCACGCCCACGCGCGCACCGCCCCCAACACCCGTCGATATCGACGACGACACACCCGTCGTCATCGCGATCTTCGCAAACGCCGCCACCGCGGATGCGTCGTGCGAAAACCGACACCCTTCGCCTCGTCGACACGCGCCCTTGGCGTGATCAAAGCACACCCCGGCGCCGCCCTTCGCGCCGCTCGCCGCCCCACCACCGCGCGCGACGCCACCACCGGCGAGCGGATCACGCCCGGGCGCACCATCGTGCGCGAACCGACACTCCGCACCGCGCGCGCACGAACCACGCGACCAATCAAAGCACACGTCGGAGCGCGTCGGCGTCGGCGGCGTCGCAAACGTCGCGCCGCCCGCGCCACCGTGACCGCCACCGCCGTGTCCACCACCGGGCGAGGACGACGACGACGACGACGACGTGACCACCCGCGCCCGCGCGCTGACATCCCCCGTCGCGCGCGACATCGAACGATGACGATGGTGTTGTGATGCACCGCGCCGAGATCCCAAAACGCTATCAATCAATCAATCAAATCCGTCGCCACGTCTTTTGTCGTGCGTATGAATGACGCGTAAAGATGGATGAATGATGAACCGTCGCCGTCGTCGCGTCGCCGTCGTCGCGTCGTCGCGTGCGCGATCCGTGTCGGCGTCTGCGGCGCCGGCGCGAGGCGGTGCGGGCGATCCCGCGCCGATGGCAAAGGATGGCATGGGTAAAGTTATGGGTATTCTTTTTTTGAACGAATGCATTCAAAAATGTGCGCGACAGGTGGCGCGGCATTCGCGGACGCACGGCGGTCGATGTCGCGGTCGCCATGGGGCGAACGCCGCACGGCGTGTGTGTCGTCGTCGTCATCGGTGCGTGAGATGGATGGGTGCGTCGTGGCGCGGGAGCATGCGTCGCGCCGCATCGTCAACGATGCTGTTGATGCTGTTGATGCTGTTCATGATGAATGTACGCCGGTGCGCGACGAGAACGGCGACGGATTTGGGTCGCTTGGTGTGCGAAAACACGCGCGTGATGGGGGTTGTGATGATAAGGATGTCATCATACGCGCGTTGATTGATCGTGTGACGGTGTTGGAAGGGGCGAATGACGCGTTGCGCGCCGAGCTCGAGGAGGCGAGAACGCGGGCGGCGCGGCTGGACGCGCTCGAGCGTGACGAAGATGGAGCTGTGTCGACGTCGGTATCTTCGTTGTCTTCGGTATCGGCGGCAGCGGCGGCGGCGGCGGTGGCGGTAGTAGGACCAAAGACGGAGCTCGCGGAGAGTCCCAGTCACGCGAGTCGGCGCGTCGTGTGGTCGCACGCCGCGGAGACCATATTTACGCCAGACGCGGTCGTGCTTTCACCTTCAGCCGGGCGAGCGTTCGCGAGTGGGCATGGGTGTAGGACGCCAGTATCGCCTGTGCGTCGAGTGCGCATGAATGACGACGAACTGTTGCGCGAGCTCGAGCCGCTCGCGGCGGCGTTTGCGAAATGCGACGTGTCGCCCTCTGGGCCGTTTGACGTGCTGTGCAACTCATCGCGCGAGCACGACGCCACATTCGAAGCGCACGTTGAAGACGGTTTGCACAACCGCGCTCGCGAGCACCGCTCGCCGGGTGCGCGCGCGATGAACATGTACGAATCTGAATCCGCGTCGAGCGACGCCGAGGACGCCGACGAACGCGATGAAAACGTGTCGCCGACGACGCGCGGGTGGGTGCACGACGCACCCACGACGCCTCCGTCAGCGAAACCAATCAATCTAAAGACACCAATGGCACCTCTTCGTCATCAACACTTCCGTGTGAGAGGTGGTGTGCGAGAGTTATCGCGGATCGACGCCGACGCCAGCCGTCCGAGCGCCGAATGCGTCTCGCCACGAATTTTGTTTTAAAACCGCGCGTACGCGTCACTAGCCCCAGCGCGCACGTTGTACCATCTCAACACACACAGATAATCAAGTTATACTAATACGTTCAACTACACTCACATCAGCGCCTCGCGCGGCGTCATTCCAAACGCGAATTCGCGCGCCTCGAACGCGACTGTTACTGTCCCGTTAGGGCTCTCACTGGCCCAGCGCGCCTCGAGCTCCACCTCACACCCGCGCGTGTGGACACCATGGCGTCCGCGATGACGCTCACGACGCCTCGCGCATCAATGTCGAAGCCGTCCCGCCTCGTCTCGCGCGCGTCGTCGCGCGCGACGTCGATGAGCTCGTCACCGCACGTCGCGGTGCGAGCCACCAGAGGGAGGTTTTCAAAAGTCGCAACTCGCGCATCTATGAGCACGCCGAGCGACTGGACGTGCCCGATGTGCGGCTGCGACGTAGAAGAGATAAGGTCGAAGCGATTAATAACGGCGATAAAGACGCCGTACTTGGCGAGTGGGAAGGTGGACTTGTTCGCGTACGACTCGTTGGTGGAGGCGCAGATCGCAGGCGGAGTAGAGGGATTGATCGTCGGAGGTACCACGGGCGAAGGACAATTGATGAGCTGGGATGAGCATATTATGTTAATTGCACACACAGCACAGAGATACGGGGGAAGAATTAAGGTGATTGGTAACACGGGGAGTAATTCTACGCGAGAAGCGGTGCACGCGACGCAGCAAGGCTTCGCCGTGGGCATGGACGCGAGCTTGCAAATTAATCCGTATTACGGTAAAACCTCTCGCGCGGGCTTGATGGAGCACTTTGAGGCGGTTTTGGATTTAGGCCCAGCTATCGTGTACAACGTGCCGGCAAGAACGAGCCAGGATATTACTCCAGAAATTATGTTTGAGCTCGCCAAGCACAAGAATTTCGCTGGCGTCAAAGAGTGCGAAGGCAACGCTCGCATCAAGCAATACACCGATAAGGGCGTCGTGTGCTGGAGTGGGAACGACGACGAGTGTCACGACGCGCGTTATGACGCCGGCGCCGTGGGCGTCATCAGCGTCACCTCCAACTTGGTCCCAGAGCTCATGCGAGAGTTGCTCTTCGACGGCCCGAACCCAGAGCTCCGCGACCGCCTCGCGCCGCTCATGAACTGGTTATTCGCCGAACCCAACCCCATTGGCTTGAACACCGCGTGCGCCATGCTCGGTGTATCGAAACCCGTATTCAGGTTGCCCTACGTCCCTTACGCCGCGCCCTTGCGCGCTCAAGGCGCCGCGCACATCGCCGCCGTCGGCCGCGAGCACTTCATCGGCTCGGACCCCGTGCGCGACGTTCGAGACGAAGACTTCATCCTTCTCCGCGATTGGTAGGTCCCAATCGCCACGACACGCGCGCGCGTTCACACCCACGCCAAGCGCGCACACACGCACACGTATACATATATATTCGCACCACAGTACTAGCCACGGTTTTAATCATCCATCCATCAATCCATAGGACATCAGCAGCGTTTCAAAAAAAAAAACGCGGCGCGCGTTCGTCGACATAAATTTATCCCACATGGGTCTCCATGTGACACAGTACGTGTATTCGCCTCCCGAATCTTATCACCACTCCCGGGTGTGACCCTAACGGCGCCGGCGGATGCCGTTGCCGCGGTCGTCGCGCGCCGCGTCGCCGACGCCGCACATCGCGACGTACGCCCGCGCGGACGATCACACGAGTAACCATGTTCGCCACGACGACGACTACGCCCGCCGCGCTCGGCGCGTCGGCGCGGTATGCCCCGCGAGGAGGCGCTGCGCTGGCGCGCAAGACGCGCGCCGCCAGCGGTGCGCGCGCGATCTCCGTGGTCGTGCGCGCCGGTGGTGGTGCCTCGGATGAGGACGAAGTGGCGCTGTTGGAGAAGGCGTTGAAGTTGGCCAAGGCGCGGAAGACGGAGAGCGCCAAGGCGCCACCGGCGGCGGTGGTGAGCGGTGGGAGTGGATACTCTGGCGCGTCCTTCAACGTGAAGACATTTAACGCGATTTCTCCGGTTGGTTTGAATAAGTTTCCGGCTGGGAAGTACGCGGTGAGCGGGGATGATAAGCTTTTGCCGGGAGACCCGATGGCGATCATGTTGCGCTCGCACAAGTTGCAAGCGAGCGAAGTTCCGCCGACGGTGAGAGGCATCGTGCGTTGTGGCGCCGGGACGAATAATATCCCGGTGAAGGAAATGAGCGAAATGGGTATTCCTGTGTTCAACACCCCGGGTGCGAATGCGAATGCTGTCAAGGAACTCGTTGTGTGCTCTTTGCTTTTGGCGAGCCGTGGGATTATCGAAGGTAACCGTCACGTGAACGAGGTGATTAACGTCGAGGAAGGCTTTGATTACGCGAAAATCGACAAGCGCATCGAAAAGGACAAGGCCATGTTCGGTGGTCGGGAAATCGAGGGCAAGACGCTTGGTGTTATCGGTTTGGGTGCTATTGGTTCTCGGTACGTGCTTATGTCTTTCGTGTCAGCGTTTGTTTTTTCTTGAATTCCTTTCAACACGTTTTTTTTCGCCGTCGAAGGAATGACGATTCTCAATTAGATGTTTGAGGATGCTCGTCGACGGTTATCGTCAAAGAGCGCCGCTGAGATTACAAATTGAGGCATATCCATTCTTTTACCTGACCTTTGCTTGCGAAAAATGCAATCACCGTGGCGTTGCGCATCATAAACTCGCGACTGACGTGTCACAATGTTGTTACTTTTTACCCTCGACAGCGTCGTCAACGCCGCGCTTGGCCTCGGCATGAACGTCGTTGGTTACGATCCGGTGCTTTCTCTTGAAGCTGCGTGGCGTTTGCCTGGTGACAAGATGACCCGTGCGGTTGAACTCGATGAACTCTTCGAGCAATCGGACTTCATCACTATTCACGTCCCGTACATCAAGGGCGTCACTCACCACTTGATCGACGCCAACGCTTTGAGAAAGTGCAAGCCGGGCGTCCATTTGCTCAACTTTGCCCGCGGTGAAATCGTCGACGGTGCCGCCGTGAAGGCAGGGTACGATTCCGGTGCGCTCACTGGTAAGTACGTGTCCGATTTCTCCGATCCGGACTTGATGGGTCATCCGCGTCACATTGTGCTCCCGCACTTGGGCGCGTCCACCGAAGAAGCCGAAGAAAACTCCGCCTCCATGGCAGCTGACACGATGATGGACTTCCTTGAAACTGGTACCATCCGCAACTCTGTCAACTTCCCGACGACTATCTTGCCCCCGCACAAGAACTCCTCAGGCGCGCGTCTCTGCATCGTCAACAAGAATGAATCTGGCGCGCTCGGTGAAATCACCACCTTTTTGGGCGCTCAAAAGTGCAACATCATCCAGCAAATCAACACCTCCCGCGACTCCGTCGCGTACACGGTGATTGACTTGGAAACATGCCCTTCCGACCCCGCCGCTCTTCAAGCTGACCTCGCCAAGACGTGCCCGATGGTTATCTCCTCCAGATTCATCGGCTCTGTCTTCAACGACGAGCTCGGTCAACCGGGTACCTTTTTCTGGGTGCGAGAATCGCAGTAAATAGCTCGGCGTTCCCTCGCGCGCCGATCCGCCGGCGCGTCCATCACGCGAACACTCATACTTAGCTTTTAACTTTCACATCGTATCTATAACATCACACCAGCGCGCGCCCACGGATCGCGCGATTCCTTCGCTCGCGCCGTCGCGCTTCAAAAAGCACAAAAAGCGTTCCGTCAACTGTCGGCGTTTCCGACACCAATCGGGACATCGCCCGCCGCACATGCGCGCCCGCGTCGACACACGCCGACGCAAGCATGCGCGACGGCAACGACGAACGACGTCGACCGCATCGGCGGCGCGCGATCAACCCAAAGTACGCCGCCGGCGACGCCGACGTCGACCGTCGTGACGATGGGCGACGGTTGGAGGCTTCAAAAAGTGCGCGACAGGTGACAAAGGTGCTCCGGAAGCCGCTGTCGGGGGTGAAACGCCGAATGCTTCGCGCGAAACGCGCGAGCGCGAATGCAACGCGATGGCGCGTTGGGTTGCGCGCGCGCGCGGCGCCTGGGGCGGCCAAGGCGGTGACGGTGCGGATGTTGAGAGACGCGCGCGAAGTGCGCGCGAGGTGGTTGGACGGCGCGAGGGTGACGATTTGCGCGGATTCGCGATCGTCGCGAGGGCGACTGCGACCGAGTGCGTCGCAGCTTGATCGTTTGACGTCGTTGGTGTCAACCATGCGCGCGGAGTTTGATGTGTGGCATCCTGATATTGGGTTGTATGGTGAAGACGAGCCGACGGCCAAGGAGGCGGAGCCGACGTCGCCGGCGCCGGCGCCGCCAAAGGATCCGTTCGTGCTTTGGATGTTAGAAGCGCAAGAGCTCGCACCGGATGTGTTCGCGCGGGATTTACACTTTGTGCGCGAGTTTACGACGGATGGCGCGCCGTTTACGCGGGCGATGCGGATGATTGACGGTTGGGTGAAGACAAACGTGCGGCGACTCGAGGATGGCTACGGCGATCGCGTCGACACGAGCTGGCTCACGGGCGTACCGTTTATCGATACCTATGCCAAAGTTGACGACAGTGGAGCCCATGAGCAATGCTGTATCGATGCTGGCGACGCCGTGCACGGCGATGGCGAGACGGCGACGGCGACGGCGTGCGAAGGCATGGATATCGATTCCGTCCCGCCGGCTCCAGAGTTGCCTTCGACGCCGCGTCCGCCGTCTTCGCGTGAACTCTCCGTGAGCACACAGTTCGCGCTCACACCATTCCCGATGCTTCCACTCGAACTCCTGCCTGTGCAGCATTTCGTGCTGGGGCTGTGGAGTAAGCCAGCGGAGACGTCGGCGGCGGCGGCGGCAGCGGCTGACTCCGCGCCGCCGGAATCGTTTGCGCTCCCTTGGCTGAACAAAGCGTGGGTTGACATTCTACACGGCTCAGGCTCTGCACCTCGTAAAAAGCGTGCACGCGTGTGGCGTGGTAAAAATCTCGATATGATTGTCTACGGTGAAGATGAGAAACAAACCTGGGCATCAAAGATTGCGGCGTTTTTGAAGCGCGCGCGTTCGGCGCTTGGAAATCGAGCGCTCGACCGCGACGCTTGGGGAGGGTCGATTCTCGACAGCCTCATCGGTGCCAATTTAACGCAGAATGTCAGTGACGTGTTGTCAAGCACGGCGTTTATGAATCTCGCCGCGCGGTTTCCTTACGACGAGTCCGTGGATGAAGAGAATCGTGGGCGTTTATTCGTTCGAGCGCTCGTGAGCGACATGTTTGCAAAATTGACTCCGCCGCCAGAACCAGAAACGCGAGACGTAGAGATGCCAGCGGCGAACGATGACGACGACAAACACGCTGACGACGCTATTGTGCAGCTGCACCCATTTGACTCGCCACCTCGTAAGGCAAAGCTGAACGCACCCAAGACATGGAAGAAATCCAAGCTGAATGCGAAAAACAGGGAGGCGTCGCGGCCGCTCAAGGATGTCATCGCCGACGTTCTCGCTCGCCCAGATCCAACGAGGACTGAGCACACGCGAGATCAAGTAAACTGGTACGCCGTCGCTGACGCACCTTTGGTTGAAATCGTCAAGTGCATCAGATGTCGAGGCATGCATTGGATGTTGGCAAGACGCATTAAAGGCATTCTCAAGCGCATTTTAGCGCAACGCGGCGTGCTTTCGCTGGAATTCTTGCGCAACACGCCGACGAAGGATGCGAGTGAGTATCTGCTGGCTTTGGACGGCATGGGCGTGAAAACAACGTCATGTGTTCTGCTACTTGCGCTTCATCGAACCGATTTTCCAGTTGACGTGAATGTGGGGCGCATTATGGCGCGTCTCGGGTGGGTGCCGCTGGAGAGCGAAACGGCGCTCGAAGAGCTCGCACAGTACGCGCCTGAGCCTGCGGTGTACACTTTCTTACGCGAGCGCCTCAACTCATTCGGCGTAGAACTTCTATATGAGTTACATTACCACATGATTACCCTCGGCAAGGTGTTCTGCGGTAAACGCATGCCGAACTGTGGGGCGTGCCCGCTCCGGGACATTTGCGAATACGCCAAGCAAGGCGGGAAATGCGTCGATCGCCCAGATGGACACTCTGGTTTATCATCATTACAACCCGAGGCGCCAATTCGTCAACGTCAGAGCGACGATATCGAAGATTTGGTTCCTGAGCAACCTCGCGTTGGATCTAACGTGCACAAGAATCTTGAGAAGAGCAACAATTCATCCGCCGTGCTCGGCGCTATCATCGCTGCGGGTAAGGCGTGGGACAAGAAGGGACGCCCGAGTGGTGCTGTAGCGACGAGCGTGTTACTTTTGAGTTCTATGACGACGCGTGATGATATCATGCTGGCGTATGTTCGACTTTCACGAGTGGTGCATCCCGATAAGAATTCTCATCCAGACGCGACGACGGCGTTTCAATACATCACCGCCGCTCGTAAAGTCGCGCTGAACATCTCCACCGAGGATGAATATCAACAAACCATCGAAGCCGAACTCGAAGAGATGATTCGTCTCGCCGCTGAAGAACCCGAAGAAGTGATGGATGAAGAGCTCACCGGTATGGAATTGAGCGAGACGGTTATTCGCGCCAGCAAAATGCGCGTAGAAACCGTTGGTTGGGCCGTGACGACAGACATGCTTCCGGATGAACTCATCGCCGCGCTCGGAGGCGTGGAGAACTCACAGGGGTGTATAATGGCGCCAATCGACTCAAATTTGAAGCCTTTGAATGAAGTGACGAATGAATTCATTGAGTGCGCTGTTTTTGTGTCGTGTCGAAGCGCGATGCACGCCAAGTTTCCATTGCACGGGACGTACTTTCAAGTCAACGTAAGATTTCCTCGCCTTTCGCTCGATGTACTCGAAACTAACCCATCTTGCGTTTTCCATCGACAATTTAGGAAGTCTTTCTGGACGAAACATCATCGAATGCGCCGATTCACGTGCACAAGAGTCAGCTGGCAAAGTGCAAACGCGTTCGCATCCTCGTCGGCACGTCCATTACGAGCATCGCTCGCGGCATGGGTCGAGCACAGGTCACGAGCGCATTTGCAAGCCAACGGATATGCGTGCGCGCGTGGGATCGCAAAACACGCAATCCACGTCCGCTGCCCAGATGGCTGTGTCCATTCTTCCCGCAACAAGTGGAGCGACCGCTCGAGCCCGAGCCGATGCGACTGACCAAGAATGGCCGACCCATCGGTGGCGTCGCTCCACTGTCGCCGACATCTGTGCTTCCACCATCGGTGGCGCAAAGCCCAGCTATCGTGAGCCTTGCAGAGACGGCGTCGCCGGACTCCATCGAAGGCAAGCTTCTCGCAGAGTTCCACAGAATGTTCAGAGGAAAGCTCAAGATGACGCCAAATGGTGTGAAACGCACATACGTCGCGTCGCCAGACGGGTCTCGCAAGCGCTTCGCGCAATTTCCCACCGTCAAGCGCGGACAAAAGTGTGGCATGTGCCATCATTGTTTGAATCCTCGACTCAAACAAGCGTGCATTACGCGACGCGCCGAGATGCGACTCGCATCAAACGCTGCGTAAACACTGCTCACTCACAATTTTCACAACAAAGATTAGCCGTTGCCCCGTTCTTTACAACAATGTACGGTTTTTTTTTACATAGTTTACATTCAGACGCGATACGATTTACGCATGGACATTGTTTGTGCGAGCGTCGACCGACAGTACGAGTCGATTACAGCTTCAGCGTTGTCGACGACAAAGTTGGCAAATGATACAAAGTTCTTGCTTAGCGGCAACAATTGCGCGAGTGCCACCGTGACATCCGCAGCGTCGGCGAGTAATATCATCGGAGCCGTTTCCAAAATCTCACGCAATCGATCGTCATCCATCTCTATATCGAGCGCAGAGGCTAAAATCTTCGTTGTTTCGCCCGCACGACGCAACGCATCCTCGTCGGCGTCTAATAGCTCTGGCGCGCGCTCCACCACCTTGGCCATATCCAACGCCCCCTCTATCGGCAGCGCCAGTCGCACGCGAACGACAGCAGACGACAGCGTCGCCGCGCTACACAGCACCAAGCCCGCCTCGGGTCGTCGATGACAAATCGCGTGCGCTCGCGCGCCGTCGAGTAACCGAAACGCGTTCTCGCACATCCGTGCAATCACTTCCACGTCCCGAAACACCTCCCCGATGCGATCTCGGCGATGTTTAGAGCCCAAGATAATAAGACGATGCGCTTTCACCTCCGTCGCGCCGTTTGATAGCCAAAGCGCTCGCGCACCGTCTTCCCAATCTTCGCTCGGAAAAGCACCTTGACGAATGCCGTCGCTTCCCCACTCCCCGTACGCCTTGACGTCGTCCTTCTTGTAGTCAACGTGGTCGTACGACGATGCCGAGCGTTTCGCGCTCTGCGCGCGCACGCGTACGCGCACGGCGGTCGGTGCGGTCGGTGCCGCGCGCATCGATGAAAACATGGATGCGTGCACCAATGATGTCGTCACACGTCGATGCGCGCGCGCGAGTTCTGGCTGACGATTCCTCGCGCCACCGCGCGCGCGGACGCCGAACGCGGCGCAAACGCCACGTACGTTGCGTACGACGTGACGTGTGCGGTGCAGAGCAGTGTCGTCGAAGGTGGTGTGGCGAATGGTGCCGACGCCAGTTGGGCGCACGACTCGAGTGCGTCGACGTCGTCGCCGCGGTGCGTCAGGGCGCGCACGGTGACGGCTGAACGCGTCACGCGGCGTCGATTTCGCGAGTTTTTGGCGCTGTATGATGATTTAGTTGACGAGTGTGGGGGGAAACGCGAGGTGCCCGCGGCGCCAAAGCGGGATCTGTTTCGACGCGTTCGCGCTACCGATGTCGAACGCGTGGAAGAACGGCGACGGGCATTAGAGAGCTGGTTATGGGAAGTATTGGCGAGTGAAGCGTGTGCGAGGTCAGAGTCATTGGCGCGATTTGTGCGGTTGGGAGCGGCGGAGCGGGCGTTGAGACGCGCGGTGGAGGCGGAGACGACTGCGCCGCGAGCGGATGCGACAAAGCGCGACGGTGCGGATTCGCCGCGAACCTCGTCGCCGAACACGGCGAC
>Ga0255765_1001499_pt1 | contig 28674 bp, 29 predicted proteins | sample 041ome_8_FD_179965 | JGI IMG/M metagenome (GOLD analysis project Ga0255765, IMG submission 179965) | Coastal salt marsh microbial communities from the Groves Creek Marsh, Skidaway Island, Georgia - 041407BS metaG (version 2) | ecosystem: Environmental > Aquatic > Marine > Intertidal zone > Salt...
GAGATGTTTTTGTTAAGGGCGCAGCAGAAAAAGAGATCGATGAAAAGAAAGCTAATGAGATTTTTGATTTAATCGATAAATTTTCAGGATACGGTTTTAATAAGTCTCATTCAGTAGCCTATGCATACATTTCTTATCAAACAGCATGGCTTAAATCTCATTATCCTGCTCCATTTATGGCCTCAGTTCTATCGGGCATGATGGATGACACTGATCGTGTTGCCTTCACAGTCTCTGAAACCAAAAAAATGGGATTAACAATTAACAAGCCCTCAATTGCTGAAGGTAAATTTGAGTTTGGAATTCTAGATGAGAAAACTATTACCTATGGTCTTGGGTCAATTAAGGGCGTGGGTGAGGCATTCATCAATGAAATTGTTAATGAAAGATCATCAAATGGAGAATTCAAGGATCTATTTGATTTTTGTTTAAGAATTGATAAAAAGTTCCTAAATAGAAGAGCCATAGAAGCTCTAATTTATTCCGGTGCCTTTGATATTTTTAAGCATAACAGAGCAACTCTTCTCGAAACCTATCCCATTGCAATCAAACAAGCAGAACAGCAACAAAAAGATCAAATGTTAGGGCAGGGTGGTCTATTTTCAGAACAAAAAATAGACTCATATGAGGCCGTTTATAGAATAAAAAATGAACTAGACTTCAATCATAAAGTGAAGTTAGAAAAAGGGGTAATGGGTTATTACTTTGATACATACCCAACCGATGAACATATCAAAACAGAAAAGATTATTTCAGCAAAACTTTTGAGAAACCAAAGGTTTAGAGAAAATAGAGAATCAAGAGTCATTGCTTATATTAGTAAGTTAAACTTCAGAACAACTAATAAGGGTGATCAAATGGTCAGTATATTGATTGAAGATAAAGATATTTCAATCAATGCAGTGGTGTTTGCAAAGAATATGGACAAGGTAAGAGAGCATCTAAATATCGATGAGGTGTGTTTATTTACTGGAAAGATCAGCAAAGATTTTCGAGATGAATGGCAACTAACAGTGGAAGATATCGAGCCAATCGAAAATGAAAAACAAAAATATGTTAAATTTGTAGAAATCATACTTAATCAAAAACATTTAAATAGGATTGATCAGCTTCAAGAAATCATCAATAAGAACTCCGGAGACTGTCCGGTCAGGTTCAGAATCGTTAGAGAAAATGCCCAGGGATTAATTAAATTAGATAAAGAAATAGGATTTAAAGCATCCAAAGAAAATCAATTAAAAATTGATGATTTTTTAGGCAATTCATGTGTCAATTTCATCTATCAATAATTAGGCAAAAATTTAACATAAAACTGCTTATTTATTAATCAATTCCTGAGTTGTTTACAATTATATATTAGGTTATTTTAATACTCCGTGAAACACTTTATTTTAACCGTGTAACACTAAAAGTTATCCTCTGAAAAAATCTATAATCTAATTATCAGTATTTAATAATATAATTATGTGAAATGAATTACATAAGTTATTGATTTTTAATATTATATTTTTTTGATTATTTTTTATTCAAATTCATAAAAAACCATATTCTACGAGGCTTTTTTAAAGATTTACACAGAGTTATCCACAGTTTTGTGAGTAAGTTTTTAAAACGTTGATTTGACGGGATTTTTGAAAAATTAAAGAAGATTTTTTTCTATTATTTTTAAAATTTCACGACCGACTATTTTTTTGCTATTTTTTTCAATTTTTTCTTTGAATTTTTTTCCATAAATAGTTACGGCATTTTCATCAGATTCGAAGCCAATTTCAGAGTCAGATACGTCATTTAAGATAATTGCATCACACCCTTTATTTTCTAACTTCTCTAATGCATGTTTTTCATGCTCATTGGTTTCGGCTGCAAATCCAATGGATAAGATATCTTTGTATTGTGTAGATACTTCACTGAGAATATCAGTATTTTTTATAAATTCGATTGTCATTGAATTTGACTTCTTTTTGATTTTTTCCTGACTAAATTCTCTAACTTTAAAGTCAACCACGGCTGCAGTAGAGATAAAAATATCCTTACCTTTGATATTTTTTTTGACTTCTTCGTACATCTCATCGGCTGTATTGGTCTTTATTTCAATTGCTTTTGAGTTGATATCTATGTCTTTATGTCCAGCGACAACTGTCACATTTGCACCCAGAAGAAGTAATTCATCAACGATTGCACCCCCCATCTTCCCTGAACTTCTATTGGATAGATATCGAACAGGGTCAATATATTCTCTTGTGGATCCAAGAGTTACCAGGACATTTCTATCATTAAATTTGCTTTTGATTGTCGTATTTGATATTTGATCTATAATTTCTGAGGTCTCAGCTAGTCTTCCTGCTCCAACATCTCCACAGGCCTGTGATCCATTATCTGGAGAGATAAGATGAAAACCCAAACTCTCAAGTTTCAAAAGATTTCTTTTAACTTGCGAAGACTCAAACATTTTCACATTCATAGACGGGGCTATGTATTTATGAGCCTGACTTGCGAGAATGATTGTGCTCAACAAATCATTCGCTTTACCATCTACAAGATTTGAAATTGTGTTGGCACTTGCGGGGGCAATAAGAATTATATCGGCCCATTTAGCAAGACTGATATGCCCCATGGATAGTTCAGCCTCTTTGTCCCAAATGTTTGAATGTACCTGATTCTTAGAAATAGTCTGAAGAGTCAATTCAGTAATAAACTCCCTACCACCTTCTGTTAAAACAACCTTAACGTCTGCACCTTCCTCTTGCATTCTTCTAATGATATCTGGAGCCTTATAGGCTGAAATAGATCCCGTGATACCGATGATAATATTTTTATTATTTAGTCTTCTCATAGGTGTCCAGTAAGTTTGATATCTTCATCAATTTGTTTCATTTCAGTAATCTGAAAATTTTTAATATCCACCATTGATTGGGAATTGAAGCTGAAAGCTGATATGGAATCTCCTCCCATCAGTTTTGGAGCGATGTAGATAATGAACTCATCAATTAGTGAATCTTCCATAAGAGCCTCTAGAAGCATAGGGCCTGACTCTACTAACAGATTATTAATGTTGGATAATTTATCAGAGTGTAATAATTTTTTTAAATCGATTCTTCCATCCTTCTTTAATGAATCGGAAGATGAGTCAATTATTAAAGTTTCTGCGTTGGATGAAAATATATTTAAAGATTTGTCAGTTACTTGATCATTTGAGTCAACCACCACTCGAATTGGATTATTAAAGTTTTCATCTAATCTAACGGTTAAAGATGGGTTGTCTTTTAGGACAGTGTTTGAACCTGTAAGAATAGCATCTGAAGATGCCCTGAGTAGATGAACATCTTTTCTGGAAGACTCTGAAGTGATCCACTTGCTCTCCCCATTTTTTAGAGCAATTTTCCCATCCAGAGTCATTGCAATTTTGGCTGTAACAAAAGGACGGTTTCTTTCATGTCTCGAAAAAAACCCTTTATTAAGATCTCGATTTTGATCATCCATCAACCCAAGTTCAACTGTAACACCAGAACTCTCTAGCTTCTGAATTCCATCTCCAGCTACCAAAGGATTAGGATCCTGTGAAGAAACGATAACTCTTGATACGCCGGAATCAATAAGAGCATTAACACAAGGAGGAGTCTTCCCGTGATGAGAGCAAGGCTCAAGAGTGATATAAACAGTTGACCCATGAGCACTAAAATTTATTTTTTTTAGCGCATCTATTTCTGCATGATCTGATCCATAGGTTTGGTGATATCCAGTGGCAATGATTTCATCGTCTTTTGTAATGACACAACCAACCATTGGGTTAGTTCTAACACCATATTTTCCCTTGGCAGCAAGTTGCATTGCAAGGGACATATTTTTACGATCTTTTATTGAAAATCCTGCCATGAAAAACCACTTTGTTCAGATATAATTGTGTAGTTATAAAAGTCAATAAATGTAGTTATTTTACTTGGGAGTATTACATGGATGAAGATAAAAAGAAAGCTCTACAAGCAGCACTAGCACAAATTGATAAGCAATTTGGTAAGGGCTCGGTTATGTTCCTCGGTGATGAGCAATCCCAAACCGATATTGAAGCAGTTTCTACTGGAAGTTTGAGTCTCGATATTGCACTTGGTATTGGCGGTCTCCCTAGAGGAAGAATTATCGAAGTTTATGGTCCTGAATCTTCTGGAAAAACAACTCTTACGCTTCATGCAATAGCTGAGATGCAAAAACTTGGTGGGACTGCAGCCTTCATTGATGCAGAACATGCACTTGATCCACAATACGCAAAACGATTAGGCGTTAACATTGAAGAGCTTTTGATTTCTCAACCTGACACCGGTGAACAAGCTCTTGAGATTTGTGACATGTTGGTCAGATCTGGAGGTGTTGATATCGTTGTGGTGGATTCAGTTGCTGCTTTAACTCCTAAAGCTGAGATCGAAGGAGATATGGGTGACTCTCACATGGGCCTTCAAGCTAGATTAATGTCACAGGCATTGAGAAAGTTAACTTCGAACATTAAGAAAACCAACACGATGGTTATTTTTATCAACCAGTTAAGAATGAAAATTGGTGTCATGTTTGGAAACCCAGAGACAACTACAGGTGGAAATGCTTTGAAATTTTATGCTTCCGTTAGATTGGATATTAGAAGAACAGGAGCTATTAAGAAAGGTGATGAAGTCCTTGGAAATGAAACCAGAGTCAAAGTTTTGAAGAATAAGGTTGCTCCTCCATTTAAACAAGCGGAGTTTCAGATTCTCTACAATCAAGGAATTTCAAGAGAGAGCGAAATCATTGAACTTGGTGTTGCACAAGACCTAATTGAAAAAGCGGGTGCTTGGTACAGTGTGGATGGTGAGCGCATTGGCCAAGGTAAGGATAATGCAAGAGACTATCTTAAGGAAAACACACAATTAAGAGAATCACTTGAATCAAAGATTCGTGAGAAATTAATGCAAGGTGCAACAGACACTGTCGAATAAGTGTTTTAATGCTGCTATAAAGATGCTTGCTCGTCGTGAGCATTCAGTATCGGAATTAACAGAAAAATTGAGCATCAAGGGCTTTGAGCTTAAGGATATTAATTCTGCAGTGCGGTCACTGATTGAAAAAAACCTTCAAAGTGATGAAAGATATTCTGAAATGATTATTAGGACTCGCTTTAACCAAGGAAAAGGACCATTAAAAATAAGGTATGAACTTCAGTCTAATGGCATCTCTGAATTTAAAATAGATGAATACAATTGGAACCTTCTTGCTAAAGAGGTTAGGTTTAAAAAATTTGGAAATGATATTCCTAAAGACTATAAAGACATTGCCAAACAAAAAAGATTCTTATTATCAAGAGGCTTCAATTCTGAGAATATCGAATTTGCAATGAAAAAATGAACTCCTTATTTGAAATGAGATCTCCACTTTACATTAAATATGCGGATGGAGAAACAAGATTGGTTGAAGCCTTATTTGAACACCCAAAGGGTGTTTTGTATTTTGAATTATTTTGGGAGAATGATCCTAAATACTCCATCCATATCATTGAAGGAGAGATTAAGGGTGAAGGTCCTTGGAAGGTAGACGATTGCTCTTTTCATGTTCTTGGATGCAACCATACTCATCCTCAGCTTTGCGAAATGCAAAGTTATTGGAGACAAGAAAAAATGCTAAATCCTGAGAATTTCAGAGGTGATGAATTGGTTAAGATTGCTGCCGAAAAAGGGGCAATCCTTCCTGAGAACATTGCTGTCAATCTTGACCAATATGAAGGGTAGTCATCAGACAAAAGCTTATGATTTTAAGAATAGGGATGTATTAGTTCTAAAAAAACTTTGGCCATATCTGGTCAAAATGAAGTCTCGAGTTATATGGGCTGTCCTTTTTTTAATATTTGCAAAGTTGGCAAATGTTTCTGTACCTATTGCTCTTAAAGAAATTGTTGATCATCTAGATGAGCCTAATGTTCTTTTAGTACTACCCTTGGGACTTTTGACTGCTTACGGATTTTTAAGATTATTGAGTGCACTTTTTAACGAGCTCAGAGATGCTGTTTTTGCCAAAGTAAGATATCACGCAATGCGGTTCGTTGCAATTGGTGTATTTAAGCACCTGCACTCATTAGACCTATCATTCCATCTAGATAGAAGAATTGGAGGTATTACCAGAGATATTGATAGAGGTACACAAAGTGTTTCAACTTTATTATCCATTTTTGTTTTTAATATTCTGCCTTCGTTGTTTGAGATTTTTCTAGTCATTGGTTTGCTATGGATAAGTTACGATCTGTTCTTTGCGGCTACCTCTTTGGTTACTGTTTTCTTGTATATCTTATTAACACTTGCTATCACCAATTGGCGAATGAAATATCGATATGATATGAATGACATGCAATCTGAAGCAAACACAAATGCTGTTGATAGTTTAATTAACTATGAAACAGTGAAATATTTCAACCAAGATAATTTTGAAGTTGAGAGATATGATAATACGATGAGACGATGGGAGGAAGTGGCTGTGAAAAGTTTTACTTCTATGACTGCGTTAAATTTTGCACAAAGTGCAGTCATTGCTATTGGAGTAACCATTATTCTTATCCTTGCAGCTGATGGTGTAGTCAAGTCCGAATTATCCTTAGGTGACATGATTATGATTCAAGCCCTATTGCTGCAGTTGTTTCTGCCACTGAGCAGCCTTGGAATCATCTACAGGCAAATTAAACATAATTTTATTGACATGAACAACATGTTTGATCTCTTGGAAAAATCATCAAAGATAAAAGATATTAAGGGTGCAAAGGATATTGAAGTAAATAATGCGAAAGTAGAATTCCAGAATATTTCTTTTGCTTATGAGGGTAAAGATAAAGTCCTTAAAGATATATCCTTTTCTATCGAACCGGGTCAGAAGGTAGCCATTGTTGGTTCATCCGGCTCTGGTAAATCAACAATTTCAAAATTGCTTTTTAGGTTTTATGATGTCAGCTCAGGTCAAATATTAATTGATGGCCAAGATATAAAACAATATACTCAAAGATCTGTACAGAGTGCTATTGGTGTAGTGCCACAGGAGCCAGTGATGTTTAATGAGAGTATTTTCTATAATATTTCTTATGGAAAATATGGCGCTACAAAAGAAGAGGTTGTTCATGCAGCAAAACTTGCCTACATCCATGACTTTATATCTAAGTTGCCTTTAGGTTATGACACTTTGGTGGGTGAGAGAGGTTTGAAGTTATCAGGTGGTGAAAAACAAAGAATGGCGATCGCAAGAGTGTTGTTGAAAAACCCGCCTATTTTGATATTTGATGAAGCAACTTCCGCACTTGATTCTCACTCCGAGAAGATGGTCCAGAAAGCCTTGGATGAATTAGCGCAGAGACATACTACTCTTGTTATTGCCCACAGGTTATCAACCATTATCGATAGCAGTAATATTATTGTTTTGGGTGATGGAAAAGTAATTGAGCAGGGCACACACCAAGAATTAATTCAAAGTGGCGGAGAATATAAACGACTCTGGGAAATTCAGGTTAACAATCAATCAGATGAAATTTAATGTTTTAAGCACAAGTGGAAATGCAAGACTTGGCTCTCTAGAGCTCGAGCACGGTAAAGTTAGAACGCCAGCATTTATGCCCGTAGGGACATATGGAACAGTTAAATCAATGACCCCTGAAGAGGTTAAAGGGATTGGTGCTGATATTATTTTAGGTAATACTTTCCACCTTGCTATCACTCCAGGAATGGAGGTAATTGATCATCATGGGTCACTTCATGATTTTATGAATTGGCATGGACCGATTCTAACTGACTCTGGAGGTTTTCAAGTTTTTAGCTTAGGAAAGTTAAGAAAGATTACTGAAGAAGGAGTGCATTTTAGATCCCCAAAAGACGGCTCAAAAATATTTATGGGACCTGAAGAGTCAATGCAAATTCAAAAAAAATTAAATTCAGATATCGTGATGATATTTGATGATTGCACAGCATACCCCTCAACCAAGACAGAGGTTGATCAATCCATGCAACTTTCTATTCGATGGGCAAACAGATCTAAAGAAGAGCATTTACGCTTGAAAAACACCAATGCACTTTTTGGTATAGTTCAAGGAGGAATGCACCAAGATCTCAGGCTGGAATCTATTAAAAGATTAACTGAAATAGGTTTTGATGGGTATGCCATTGGAGGTCTTTCTGTTGGAGAACCTAAAGAGGAAATGTTTAAGGTATTGAGTTATTTGCCTGCTAACATGCCATCTCAATCTCCTAGGTATTTAATGGGAGTGGGTACACCTGAAGATATTATCAATGCAGTCGATAATGGGATCGATATGTTTGATTGTGTGATGCCTTCTAGAAATGCAAGAAATGGTCATCTTTTTACATCTAATGGGGTGGTGAAGATTAAAAATGCTATTCATAAAAAGGATGTTAATCCACTGGATCCGAATTGTGAATGCTACACCTGTCAGAACTACTCAAGATCTTATCTACACCATCTTCAAAAGATCAATGAAATATTAGGGGCGAGATTGGCAACTATTCATAACCTATTTTTCTATCAGAACTTAATGCATGAAATTAGACTCTCAATCGATAATGATAGCTTTTCTGAATTCAAATTAAATTTTATTAAATGCTTCAGTAATGACTAGAAAACTTTTGTTTTTTGTTGATGAGGGAGGATTCGAGGATTTCACTTCATTATTTCAATCCCAAGGTTTCGAGGTAAGCTTTGAAGATTCGCAAAGAAAAGCGGTTAAGCTCGCAAAAAAGAATAAATATGATGTAGTTGTAGCTGAGTTCTCATACAATCCAGAATTTAGAGACAGAGTAAGCAATATTGAATCCTTACTGGCTACTGTGGAAGCTGAAAGCGGGGATAGCAAGATCATTCTTCTCTACGATGAGATCAATCAATCACAACTTGATCAACTTCTGCAAAGATATCGTGTATCGGAGACCCTAAAATTTCCAATCAATCGAGAAAAACTAATTTCTCTAATTAATTAGTTTCTTTATTTTTAAAATACTCATCAAAAATTGCTTTTGCAAGAGGAGCAGCTTTTGAGCTTCCACTTCCAGCATTTTCAACAATAACAGCGATTGCTATTTCTGGGTTCTTGATTGGAGCAAAAGCATTAAATAGTGCATGATCTCTAAGATGCTCCTCATATTTTTCAGCGATGTAATCCTCTTCAGGGTCCAGGCCAAATACTTGAGCAGTTCCTGTTTTACCGGCAAAAGTATATTTTTGATCAGTGTTGAGTCTTCTAGCAGTTCCGTTAGCGCCATAAATGGTTTTTTCCATTCCAGAAATTACATCATCCCAATGGTGAATGTCCTTAATTGGGAGACGATTAATGATTTCTGTTTTAGTTGAAATCAAATCTTTATTATCAGAGGAGTAATTTTTTAAGAGTCTGGGTTTATAAAGATAGCCTTTATTAGCAATTGCAGCAGTTGCCAGAGCAAGTTGAAGTGGAGATACCGTGGTATAACCTTGTCCAATGCCAGTAATCAAAGTTTCACCTCTATACCAAGGCTCGTTTTTGTTGATTTTTTTCCAAATTTTAGATGGAAGCACACCCGCTTTTTCACCTGGGATATCAATGCCTGTAGGCTTACCAAAGTAAAAATTTTGGAGGTTATCATGAATCTTATCTATGCCCATTTCATCAGCTAACTCATAATAAAAAACATCACACGATTGAGCTATGGATTCCTGGGTATTGACTTTACCATGACCTGATTTTTTCCAATCGTTAAACTTTCTTGAGTAGTTAGGTAATTTTGTAAAACCTCTACAAAAGACAACATGATTGTCTTTAATAACATCTTCTTCCAAACCTGCAAGAAGGACCATGGGTTTGATAGTTGATCCGGGTGGGTATAATCCCTGAATAGTTCGATTAAGTTGAGGAATATCTTTTGAATCTGTCAATGATTTATAGTCTTCAACACTAATTCCATTGACAAATAAATTCGGATCATAAATAGGACTACTGGCCAGTGTTAGCAATTCACCCGAATTAACATCAACAACAACAATTGCCCCTCTTTTTCCAGCTAAAAGTTCTTCTGCTTTTTTTTGAAGATCTAAATCTATTGATAAATATAAATTTGCACCAGGTTTAGATGGATTAATAATATCTGTATCGATAATCCTTCCATCTACATTTCTCTCAATTTGCTTTGTACCCGAAGATCCATGAAGGAGCTCCTCATACTGTCTTTCAATCCCTATCTTGCCAATGTAGTCTGTGCCCTGATAATTTTCATCTGAGAATATTTCCTTATCTTCTTGGCTCATCTTTGAGACATAACCTAAGATATGAACAGCTGATGAAGCTTCAGGATAATACCTTTGGAAGTAGGGCTCTATATCGACTCCAACAGAATTATCACTGACTAAAAAACTCGCCATTTCTTCTTCGGACAAGTTGTATTTAATTGGAATCTGGTCAAATTTTTTATAATTTTTGCGAACCTTTAAATATTTTTCGATATGTTTATCAGTTATGAGACCTTGTTCTTTATATTTAACAAAGACTTGATTAATGTCTTTAATTTTTTCTGGCGTGATTGTTAGTCTGTAAGCAAGCTTATTATCAGCAAGAACTCTTCCTTTTCTATCAAAAATCTTTCCTCGGAAAGGGGGTATTGGTCGTTTTGCGAGTTGATTACCCAGGGCCTCTTCAAGATAGTGCTGATGATTGATAACTTGAAGGTTGTAAATTCTCGCAATAATCACAGAGGTGATTACAACTATAAAACCAATTGCAATGTAATATCGCGAGAGAAAAATTCTCTGTTCGTATTCTTTATTGGCAAGTGTGTCCATTACTAGAAGAAACTTCTATGAATAACTCTGTTGGAAAATATTTCAACTAAAGGCCAGATAATTGCGTTAATTAAAGGGACAGTCAAAATCCAATAATCAACATAAAACCCATTAATCATAATGAATATACCAAGGTAGATAATTAAATAGATTGCCGATGCAACGAAGATATAAATTTGTTGGGTTGTGTAGTTTGAAAAAGCAAAGGATTTTTTAACTTTATTGATAAAGAGGAGAGAGCCAATTAGGGCCAAAGAGTTTTGACCCAGAATATCAGATAATTGAATATCAATTAGAAGTCCAATCAGTAAAGCAATAAAATAGATACCCTCATTTTTATTAATTACTAACCATTGTGAAAGAAACATCAAAATCCATATTGGCATAAACACAAGCATGTAATCAGGTAACGGAATTGCATTAAAGATTAAAGTAAATATTAATAACTTGAATAACGAGGCTTGGGCTGAAGACTTAATTAGCATTTGTTTGACCCCCGATTAGAATATAGTCAAGACTATTTATATTTTGAATTGGTTTAAGTCTAATGATCTGAAATGGTTCATTTGGCAAATTATTTACTTCAACAACTTTACCAACAGGGATACCAACAGGATATTTCTCACCAATACCACTCGTAATAAAAACATCATTGACTCTGATATCCTGTCCCTTTTCTATGTACAAAACTTCAAGTAAGTTCTTTTCAAGTGCCAAACCTCTGGCAATTCCACGAATACTATTTCTAGAATTCTTAATTGGGGTGAATTGAGTCGGGTCAGTTATTATTCTAACTTTTGCATCTAGTTGAGAAATATCGCTAATTTCACCCACTAGTCCATCGGGACCATAAACAATTCTTCCTTTTGATAAGTTGTCAGATGACCCTTTATTAATATTGAGAATTTTTTTCAGTCTAGAAGAGTTTATTTCAAGTACTCTTGCCAGTGTATTTTTTTGACTTTCATAAAAGAGTGAATTATTAATCAGTTGATTTATTTTATTGTTCTCTTGGAGAAGACCTTGCACTTCATTCAGTTGTATTTTAAGGTTAACAATTTCAGCAGTTAATTGTTTATTCTGCTCTATTAAGATTGATTTTTCTTGACCTTGCTCATTAACCCATTCAAAAAATATATTGGGAACACTAACCAGGGACTTAACTGGAATTAGCATGGAAGAGATAAAAGATTTGGTTGAATCTAGAAAAGAAAAACGAGAATCAATAAAAATAAGAGAAATGGATATAAGTATTGGAATAAAAATTCTTACTATACCCATCTCATTAATTCACCTTATTCTGATGCAAGGAATCCCATATTGTGTTTACTGATCATATCAAGAGCTACACCACCACCTCTAGCAACACATGTTAGGGGATCATCAGCGATTCGAACAGGCAAGTTAGTTTCAGCGTTAATTAACTTATCTAAGCCTTCCAGTAATGCACCACCACCAGTTAAAACAAGGCCATTTTCAGCGATATCTGATGAGAGTTCGGGCGGAGTTTTTTCCAAAGCCACTCTCACTGCTCCGACAATTTGCCTTAGAGGCTCCTGAAGAGCTTCAAGAATTTCAGCATTAGTAACTGTGAAAGATACCGGGATACCTTTAGCAACATCTCTTCCTCTAAAGTCAATTTTTTTGACAGCACTACTTTCATAGGCTGAACCAATTTCCTCTTTAATTTGTTCCGCAGTTGCATATCCAATAATGACACGATGTTTACGCCTAACATACTTGACAATCGTATCATCAAAGACATCACCACCAACTCTTAGCGAATCTGAATAAACAATACCATTTAGTGACATGATTGCTATCTCGGTAGTACCACCACCAATGTCAATTACCATAGTACCAGAAGCATCTTCAATTGCCATACCAGCACCAAGTGCAGCCGCCATAGGTTCTTCAATGAGGTAAACATCTCTTGCCCCAGCGCCAACTGCTGACTCTTTGATTGCTCGTCTTTCAACTTGTGTTGCGCCACATGGTACGCAAATTAGCACTTTAGGACTTGGTGCAAAAAAACCACTTTTTAGGACCTTTCTTATGAAATGTTGTAGCATCTTTTCGGTCACTTTAAAGTCTGCAATCACACCATCTTTCATAGGTCTAATTGCCTCAATCTGACCTGGAGTTCTACCCAGCATGTTTTTAGCCTCTTGACCCACTGCTATAACGGTTGATTCTATAGAGCCTCGATCATTTCTAACTGCAACAACAGAAGGCTCATTAAGAACGACAGTTCCGTCCATATAAATTAGGGTATTTGCTGTACCTAAATCAATAGATAAGCTTTGTGCTTTGAAAAAATTAAACATAGAATTTGGTAAATAAAGTTGTGTAAAAAATTAGAATCTAATACTATATACATCTAGAGCTTTCAAGGCAATAGATTATGCAAAAAAACATCACATATAGACAGCAAGATATTATAGAAAATATCACTCAAGCATTGCAGTATATTTCTTACTATCATTCGGCAGATTTTATTAAGGCAATTTCTGCTGCTTATGAGCGAGAAAAAAATATTCCTGCTAAGAACGCGCTTGCTCAGGTTTTAATCAGCTCAAAAATGTCTGCAACAGGTAAGAGGCCAATCTGTCAAGATACAGGCATAGTGAATGTTTTTGTAGAAGTTGGCATGAATGTCTCTTGGGATGCTGACATGTCATTAGAAGATATGATCAATGAAGGGGTTAGAAGGGCTTACACATTTGAAAATAATCCACTCAGAGCTTCCGTAGTTAGCGATCCGCTTTTTTCTAGAAAGAATACGAAAGACAATACACCTGCTGTTATCTACACTTCAATAGTGCCAGGAAACAGGTTGAGTTTTACTATTGCTGCGAAAGGGGCTGGCTCTGAGAATAAAGCAAAATTTACCATTCTTAATCCCAATGAAAGTCTTGAGGAATGGGTGTTAAAAACTATTCCTACAATGGGTGCTGGCTGGTGCCCACCTGGAATTATTGGAATTGGCGTTGGCGGAACTGCCGATAAAGCCATGCTTATGGCTAAACATAGCTTAATGGAACCTATTGACATTGATGAGATTAAAGCAAAAAAAGATCCAAGTGATATCGAAAAAATGAGAATCAATCTCTATGAGAAGATCAATGGTCTTGGAATAGGCGCTCAAGGCCTTGGCGGTTCAACGACTGTTCTGGATGTAAAAATTGAAGATTATCCCACACACGCTGCATCACTGCCTGTTGCTATGATTGCGAATTGCACTGCCACTAGGCATGTCCATTTTACAATTGATGAAAATGGAGACTCTACACTCCCTGAAGTTGATATGAGTTTATACCCAGAAATTGAAATGGATGTTTCAAGTTTCAAAAAGGTAAATCTAGATGGATTAACTAGAGAATCAATGAATGATTGGCAAATTGGTCAAACTTTGCTAATTTCAGGAACAATCATCACTGGAAGAGATGCCGCTCATAAAAGATTAAAAGATATTATTGAATCTAATGGTGAGTTACCTGCCAATGTAGATTTTAAAAATAAATTTATTTACTATGTCGGCCCTGTTGATGCTGTTGGAGATGAGGTGATTGGACCTGCAGGACCTACTACTTCAACTCGGATGGATAAATATTCTGAGATGATGTTTGAGAAACTTGGCATTATGGGAATGATTGGGAAAGCTGAAAGAGGACAGAATACGGTCGATACAATTAAAAAAAACAAAGGCACTTATCTCATCGCGGTTGGTGGGGCGGCCTATTTAATTTCTAAAGCAATTAAAAGCGCCAGAGTGCTAGCCTTTGATGACCTTGGCATGGAGGCAATACACGAATTCACCGTAATAGACATGCCAGTTACTGTCGCTGTTGATAATGAAGGTCAAAATATTCACGATGTTTTTCAGAACATCGAAATAAAAGCGCTTAAAGTATAATTACTGCGAAGTTGGTCGGATAATCGCTGGGTATTTTATACCGAGAGGAAAGTCCGGGCTCCATAGAGCGGGATGCTAGGTAACGCCTAGGTATGGTGACATAACGGACAGTGCTGAAGAAATTTAAACCGCCTGGTGACAGGTAAGGGTGAGAAGGTGCGGTAAGAGCGCACCGCACATTTGGTGACAAATGTGGCATGGTAAACCCCATCCGGAGCAAGCTCAAATAGGATAGCGTTGATGTGGCTCGCAGAGTTATCGGGTAGAGTGCTTGAGGTAGTTGGCAACAACTATCCTAGATGAATGATTATCAGATACAGAACCCGGCTTACAGACCAACTTCACTTTATTTCTCTTTTCAGTTAGAATGTGAATATGAAAAAAATATTTAAAGTGCAACTTTTAGGTATTTTCATCTCTCTTTCGATGTCCGCTGCAAGTGCATCAAGCGATATCTATTACACTGATAAAAATATTACCATCTACTCAGATGGAAAAATCGTCTTTACCGGAAAAGATTATGGCCCTACTTTTTCACCAGCAAAAAATTGGGTTGAAGAGGATTTTTTTACTCAACAAGAAAAATATTGCGAGAGGGATAGTATTTTCGTTGAGGAATCTAAAAAATTCTAACCTGAGCTATTGTTGCTCGATCATTTCCACTTAAATCTTGGTATTTTTTAATATTGTGGAAATCTTTCTCGAGTAAATCTCTAACCGCATTAGCCTGATCATAACCATGCTCTATTAGTAAAAATCCTCCTTTTTCAAGGAATTTTGGAGCATTATTTATGATGTCGTTAATCGAATCCATCCCATCCTTTCCTGATGTTAAGGCGCTTATAGGTTCATACTCTAAGTCTTTAAGATGTTTATCGCCTTCGGCAATATAGGGTGGATTTGAGATAATTAGGTTGTATTTTTGATGACTTAATTCATTAAACCAGTCACTTAAATATAGGTCAATACCCTTAGAACTCAAAATTTTCTCAATATTTTGTCTAGCAATATTCAGAGCTTTTTCTGAAATATCTGTGGCAGTAACAGACCAATCCTTAAAGATTGATTTAAGAGAAATAGCAATGATCCCACTACCAGTTCCCATATCTAAAACTTTAAAGTTATTTTTATCAGTAAACTTTGCCTTGACGATTTCAATGAGTAATTCTGTCTCAGGGCGGGGAATTAGTACATCCTCTGAAACCATGAATTCATGTTCATAAAAACCTTGAGTTTTAGCGATGTATGCAAAAGGGTATCCTTTTGATCTCTTGGAGACTAAGTCTTCTAATAACTGCTCTTCACTGGTAGAAAGTTCATAATCACCAGAGACATAAAGTTCTGCAGTTGTTTTACTGAGAACAATAGAGAGGATTCTTTGAATATCCTCTTCGCTTCGTAAAAGATGCTCTTTTACTGAACTCAACTTATAGACTAACGGTTGTTAGCCCAAGAGATTTCCAACTCTGCATTCCGCCACGATAATATTTGATTTTAGCAGCAGGATAGCCAAAACCTAAAAGTGCTTTAATGGCAGTTGGTGTTTGACCACACCAATTTCCATTGCAGTACATGACTAATGTCTTAGCATAAGAGAAATTGAAGGCATCATCAATTTGAACACCTAATTGATCTTCCATAATCTCAAGAGCAGAATCTTTGTTCTTTAATTTAGTGTATGGAATATTAATTGCAGTTGGAATACCTCCGGTAATGCCAACCCAATTTGGGGTCCTGGTATCAACTATAAGAAGAGAGTCATCACCTGCAGATTTTTGTTTTACATAATCTATCATTTCTAATTCACCAATGGTTTCAACTGCATGAGGTGCGAAAGGATGCATTGGTTGAATTTTTCCATTTCCAGTAGTGCTGTATCTTTTAGAAATGAAATTCTTTTTATCTTGATTTCTCATGATACTTACTGGTTTGCCGTCATGAATTACATCTACCGATAAAACACCAGAAGAGATGTAGACTTTTTTTGTGGCCTTCTCTTCAGCATTAAGAGTAAGAGTAAGAGAGAGTGTTAAAAGAAAAGTAAAAAAATGTTTCATTATGCCTCCTGCATCGCTCGATCTTTTTCTCTAAGATCAATAAAGTTTTTAATAGCTACAATTAGGCCCAAACCCAAAAATGCCCCAGGTGGGAGAATTGCTAATAATGCTCCTTTGTAGTCTGTAAATAGAGTAATTTCGAGAGTTTGACCAAAGTCACCCATCAACAGGGATGCTTGAGATAAAAGGGTGCCTGAACCAATAATTTCTCTCATAGCTCCAAGCAGAATTAAAACTACAGAAAATCCCAAACCCATCATTAAACCATCAAGCAAGGATTTATCCCAGGTATTTTTACTAGCAAAGGCTTCAGCCCTACCAAGAATCGCACAATTGGTAACAATCAATGGAACAAATATTCCTAAAACTAAATATAAGTCATAGAAGAATGCCTGCATCAATAATTCAACAATTGTCACAAATGAAGCTATCAATAAAACAAAAACAGGAATCCTAATCTCATTGGGGATAGTGTTTCTAAATATGGAAATAGTAACATTTGATGCAATGAGAACAAAAGTGGTGGCTATTCCTAAACCAATAGCATTAACTACATTTGTAGTTACCGCTAGGAGTGGGCATAGACCAAGAAGTGCAACTAATGCTTGGTTGTTATCCCAAAGCCCATTCTTAGCGATTTTCGAATATTCATTCATAATCAAATTATATCGAAAAGCGCTATGATGGTCTAATTAAAGTCTATTTCGCCATTAACGCTAGTAGCATTAATAACACTTCCTGGTTCGAAGTCCCCATGTAGTATTTTTTGAGATAATGGATTTTCAAGTAACTGTTGAATTGACCTTTTAAGAGGTCTTGCCCCAAAGATTGGATCATAACCCCTATCTACAATCATATCAAAGACTTCATCAGAAACTGAAAGATCTAAATTAACCGACTTTAATCGATTAGTTAGAGTTTTAATCTGTATATCGGCAATACCCTTAATTTGGGATTTTTCCAAATTATTAAAGACGACTATCTCATCAATTCTATTCACAAATTCCGGTCTAAATTGTTCCAGGACAATTTTGTTAAGATCCTCAGAAATATCCTGCCCTGATTTTTCTTGAATCAAATGTGAACCAAGGTTCGAGGTCATAATGATTACCGTATTTTTAAAGTCCACTGTTCTGCCTTGACCATCAGTCAATCTTCCATCATCTAGAACCTGAAGTAAGATATTAAATACATCTGGGTGAGCCTTTTCCACTTCATCCAAGAGAATAATTGAGTAAGGTTTTCTTCGAACAGATTCAGTTAATACTCCACCTTGCTCATAACCAACATAGCCTGGAGGGGCACCAATAAGCCTTGCAACAGAGTGTTTTTCCATAAATTCACTCATATCAATCCTGATAATCGCATTTTCTGTATCAAACAAAAATTCAGCAAGTGTTTTTGTCAGCTCTGTTTTTCCAACCCCTGTAGGACCTAAAAATAAAAATGATCCATCAGGTCTATTAGGATCCGACAATCCTGCTCTTGCTCTTCTTACAGCATCGGATACCACTTTGACTGCGTTGTCTTGTCCAATAAGTCTTTGATGAAGAGTTTCCTCCATTTTGAGGAGTTTTTCTTTTTCACTTTCCATCATTTTATCTACTGGAATTCCAGTCCATCTGGCAACAATTTGTGCAATTTCATCTTCAGTTACCTTGTTTCTAAGAAGAGTCATATCCTCATTGTCAAGTGATTCAATTTCTGAAATTTTTGACTCTAATTCAGGAATTTTTCCATATTGAAGTTCGCTCATTTTTCCTAGATCGTTATTTCTACTCGCGAACTCTAATTCAGACTTAGCCTTCTCAAGTTCTTCTTTTAGGTGCTGAGATCCTTGAACTTTGGACTTCTCTTTTTTCCAAATTTCATCTAAATTAGAATACTCTTTCTCGAGCTCTTCAATTTGAGATTGAAGATCTTCAAGTCGCTTCTTAGAAGATTTGTCCTTCTCTTTTTTGAGCGCCATTCTTTCAATCTTTAATTGGACCAATTTTCTATCTAATTTATCCATTGACTCTGGCTTAGAGTCAATTTCCATTCTTATCTGTGAAGCGGCCTCATCAATTAAATCAATCGCTTTGTCAGGAAGTTGTCTATCTGTGATATATCTTTGAGAATAAGTTGTTGCTGCAATAATCGCGGGATCAGTGATTTCTACGCCATGGTGTATTTCATACCTTTCTTTAAGTCCCCTTAAAATAGCAATAGTATCTTCTTCTGTTGGTTCATCAATTAGTACCTTTTGAAACCTTCTTTCTAATGCAGAATCTTTTTCAATGAACTCTCTGTACTCATCGAGTGTGGTAGCGCCCATACAATGCAACTCACCACGAGCTAGTGCAGGTTTTAACATATTTCCAGCATCCATCGCTCCATCGGATTTTCCTGCGCCAACCATAGTATGCAACTCGTCTATGAACAATATCACCTGACCCTGTTCAGCTTCCAATTCTTTTAGGACTGCTTTAAGTCTTTCTTCAAACTCCCCACGATATTTTGCACCAGCAACTAATGCAGCCATGTCTAGAGACAACACTTTCTTATTCTTAAGCCCTTCGGGAACCTCACCATTAACTATACGTTGAGCCAAACCCTCAACAATTGCTGTTTTTCCAACGCCTGGCTCACCGATAAGAACTGGATTATTTTTTGTCCTTCTTTGAAGAACTTGAATTGCTCTTCTAATTTCTCCATCTCTACCAATGACAGGATCTAATTTGCCCTCTTGAGCTCTATCAGTTAGATTAAGAGTATATTTTTTAAGAGCTTCTCTTTGTGTTTCAGCATTTTGATCATCCACTGAATTACCTCCTCTAATTTCTTTTATTGCATCAATCAGTAAGTTCTTATTTAATCCATTTTTTATAAGAATTTTATTGGTCTGGTCATCACTATCGATAACTGCCAGAATGAAAATTTCAGTTGATAGAAAACTATCTCCATAATCTTTTGCAATAGATTCTGTTTTATTCAAAAGAGTCAGTAGACCATTAGAAATATTGATTTGACCTGAATGACTTCCAATACTTGGGAGAAATTTTATTTCTTTGGCAATATCATTCTTGAGAATGGTGAAATCATTTGTACTTCTGGACAATAAGCTAGACACAGTAGATTGAGGATCATCTGTCATTGCCTTTAAAACATGAATGGGTTCAATAACACTATTCTTGTTTGAGTTAGCTATTGATTGTGCATTAGCTAAATCATTTTGAAATTGTGTTGTTAACTTATCGATGTGCATTAATTGTTATTGTTTATTAAAATTAACTAATATTTATGTTGATAATTAAGATTTTCAAGTGCATAAATAAAAATATTATGTTAAATATTGTACTTTTTGAACCAGAAATTCCTAACAACACCGGAAATATCATCCGACTGTCAGCTAATATTGGGGCAAGTCTTCATTTGATCAAACCATATGGGTTTGAGATGGATGATAAAAAGCTAAGAAGGGCAGGTTTAGACTATAAGGAGTTATCTAGAGTTTATGAGTATGAAAATCTCAATGATTACTTGTCCATCGCCAAGCCTAAAAGACTATTTACTGTAAGTTCAAAGGTCACCACTTTGTATTCAGACATTAAATATGAAGCGGAAGATAGTTTTATTTTTGGACCCGAAACAAGAGGTCTTCCATTAAATATTATTAATCAATATCAATCAATTACAATTCCCATGCAAAAGGGGTCTAGAAGTCTTAATCTGGCAAATTCAGTCAGCGTGGTTATTTATGAAGCCTGGAGACAAATTGAATTTATGGGCGCTAAGAATTTAGAATAACCTAATAATTTTATTGGCATTTAAAAAATCGCTAATGCTAACAATTTTTTTACCAGAGAGCTGAACCATTTCTAGAGACACAGCTCCATTTTTTGCAGCAATAATACATTCCTTTTTATTTATTCGTATTGGATATCCGGGTTTGATATTGGTTTCATTAACAACATAATTGGCAGAATAAATTCTTAAAATTTCTTGGTTAGAGTTTTCAGATTCTAGGTAGGTTTGTGCAATAGGATATGGATTAAAACCACGAATTTGATTACATATTTCCTTAGCATCACTAGTCCAATTGATCCAAGATTCATCCTTGAAAAGTTTCTTTGCATAAGTTGCTTCAGAGTTCTCTTGTTTGATAGGTGTCAATGTGTCAATTGTATCAAGAGTTTCTTGAATTCCAGATGCGCCAAGCAGTGAAAGCTTATCATGCAAACTTTGGGCATTATCTTTTTCATCAATCTCAATTAATTTGGTCAATAGAATATCACCAGTATCAAGCCCTTCATCCATTTGCATAATAGAAATACCAGTTGATCTATCTCCAGAAATAATTGCTCTTTGAATAGGGGCAGCACCTCTCCATTTAGGAAGAACAGAAGCATGGATGTTAATGCAACCATACTTAGGAATAGGTAAGATTTCTTTTGGTATCAATTGCCCATAGGCAACAACAATCATCACATCAGGATTTAATGATTTAATTTGTTCTTGAATAGAAGTGTTTTTTAGGTTTTCCGGTTGAAATAATGTTAATCCATGTTCTAGGGCTTTTATTTTTACAGGACATTGGCTTATTACTCTACCTCTGCCTTTAGGTCTATCCGGCTGACAAAAGACACCAATAATGTTATGTTTAGATTGGATTGACTCAAGGGCGGGAACCGAGAAATCAGGGGTTCCAGCAAAAATTACATTCATTTGCCTAAAGAATTTTTTGCAATCTTAATAGCTTTAATAATTTGTACTTTTGAAGTTCCACCAATGTGGTTCCTTGCCGATAAAGAACCTTCTAAGGAAATTGAATCAAAAATATCTTCCTCAATTAGTTTTGAGAAGGCTTGAAGATCAATAAGGGAGAGTTCTGAAATATCTTGTCCAGAACTTATAGCAAATGCTACTGTCTTGCCAACTACTTCATGGGCATCACGGAAAGGGAGGCCTTTTTTGACAAGATAGTCAGCCAAATCAGTAGCAGTTGAATAGCCTTTTAAGGCTGAATCAAGCATTACGGATTGATTAGTTTTAATTAATGGGAACATTTCTACAAAAATTCGTAGACTTGACCTAACTGTTGAAATAGCATCGAAAAGCGGCTCTTTGTCCTCCTGGTTGTCTTTATTGTAGGCAAGAGGTTGTCCTTTCATTACTGTTAAGATGTTTAAAAGACTTCCATAAACACGTCCTGTTTTTCCACGGATAAGTTCGGGCATATCAGGATTTTTCTTTTGAGGCATAATGGAGGAGCCAGTACAAAAACTATCAGGCAATTCCACAAAACCAAATTGGGCGCTATTCCATATGATTAACTCTTCAGAGATTCGAGATAAATGCATCATTAAGGTTGAAGCAATCGACAAAAACTCAACAACAAAATCTCGATCACTCACTGCATCAAGAGAGTTTTGACACAAAGCATCAAAATTAAGAAGTTCAGCAACACGCTCTCGGTTGATTGGATAAGTTGTACCTGCCAGAGCAGCAGATCCAAGAGGTAGAGTATTTACACGTTTATACGCATCAGTGAGACGGTCAAGGTCTCGCTTAAGCATCTCAAAATATGCCATCATATGATGGGCGAAACTTATTGGTTGTGCTACTTGCAGGTGAGTAAATCCTGGCATGATTGTTTCAACTTCGCGTTCTGCAAGACCAAGAAGTACAGTCAAGAATTGATTAATTTGTTTTTTGATTTCAATGATCTCATGACGCAAATAAAGACGTATGTCAGTAGCGACTTGATCATTGCGAGAACGACCAGTGTGCAATTTTTTACCAGTTTCGCCAATGATATCAATGAGTTTTGCCTCGATGTTCATATGAACATCCTCAAGATCAATTGACCACTCGAAATTTCCAGAATTGATCATATCCAAAATTTTTTCGAGCCCATCTTTGATCTGATTAAACTCTGCCTTTTCTATGATGCCTTGTTCAGAAAGCATTTGGGCATGAGCGATAGAACCCTGAATGTCAAAAGGCGCTAGAATTTTGTCGAATTCGATTGACGCATTGAAGTGTTTTACAAATTCATTAGTGGGTTCATTGAAACGACCTCCCCACGATTGATTAATTTTTTTACTCATAATGCGTTAAATTGTTTGACAAGTTTTTCCTTGGATTTTTCAATTTTTTCTTCTAAATCATTCCAATAGAATTCTTCATTAGCAACACCTACTATCTTATCAAGAACTGCACCGTATTGATCTACCAGCATCACTGTGGGAAAAAAATTAACAGCATATTTGAAGGCAACTTCATTTTCAGTTGATTCTTCATTGTAAAAATCTTTTACGTCTTTAAAGCTCTCAGCACTGACTTCGCGGACTATGACTTTCTTTTTATACTCTTCAAGATTAGACATTGGATTAATGACATCCTCTTTTACTTTTTTACAATATGCACATTCTGGTATGGAAAACATTATTAAAATGGGAATCTTTTCTTTCCATACTTTTTGAGCATCATCAAAAAAATTTTGGGCTGCAGGAATTCCTTCCTCAGCATGTGAAAAAAGTGCAAGAAAACTAAATAATAATGCATAAAAACGTAACATCTGTCATATTTTAGTCTAAACCATGGAAAAGACACTAAAAATTGCCACTCGTGAGAGTCCGCTTGCCCTTTGGCAGGCGGAGCATGTTAAGTTTCTGCTTGAGAAAAACCACCCCACCTTAAAAGTTGAGCTTTTAAAAATGACTACTAAAGGTGATCAAATTCTGAATTCTCCTCTTGCAAAGATTGGCGGCAAGGGTTTATTTATTAAAGAACTAGAGATAGGGATGTTAGAGGGGAGAGCGCATATTGCCGTCCATTCAATGAAAGATGTTCCTTATGAGCTTCCTAAAGAGTTTGAAATAGGTGCCATTCTTGAAAGAGAAAATCCTTTTGATGCATTTGTTTCTAATAACTATGAAACATTTAACGAACTACCAGAAGGTTCCAGAGTGGGAACATGCTCCCAAAGAAGAATTGTTCAGATTAAAAATAAAAGACCAGATATTGAAATTCTCGACTTAAGAGGTAACGTTAATACGCGTCTTAGAAAATTAGATGATGGTGACTTTGACGCAATTATTCTTGCATGTGCAGGCCTTATTAGGTTAGATATGTCTCACAGAATTAAGCAAGAGTTAGGCGATGGTTTTTTTATTCCAGCTGTTGGACAAGGCGCTGTTGGTATTGAGGTTATAAAAGGAGACGAATGGGTTAAGGAATTAATCGAACCTCTAATTCATTCTGAAACGACTCAAAGAGTTATTGCTGAGAGATCTATGAACGAATCACTAGAAGGGGGATGTTCGGTTCCAATAGGAGGATTTTCAGAATTGGAGAATGGAGAGTTAACGTTAACTGGTTTAGTAGGTGATATCAATACTGGTAATATCATTAAAGAATCACTAACTGCACCTCTAGATCAGGCATATGATCTTGGGAAATCGGTCGCTGATTTGCTGGTATCGAAAGGTGCTAGAGAATTATTAGAAAGTCATGAGTAAGAAATTATCATTTTCAGAAATCGATCAGGAATTACAAAGTCTATCTGGATGGACAAAACGAAACAATTCTCTTCACAAAGTTTTTAACTTTGAGAGTTTTGAACTTTGTATGGATTTCATGCAAAGCGTTGCCGAAATATGTTCTGAGATGAATCATCATCCAGAGTGGTTAAATATCTATAATAAGTGTTCAGTAGTTCTTGTAACTCATGATAAAAACTCCATTACAGATCTTGATATAGCTTTGGCGAGAGATATGAATGAAATTTTTGAACAAATTCAAAAGTAATTATGTATAGATTTTTTGAGAAAAATTTTTTTGGACTTGCAAAGTTAATTGCATTTTTAGTCGCTATTGGATCTGTAGTCGCCATAGTCATGTCAGGACTGATGGCCTTTGAAAAACTTCAAGTTACTAATAATGTCAGAATCTCAACACCAATCATTGATTACCAAGAGTACAAAAATGGAGCACTGGTTATTGAAAATAAGGCTGAACCAGGAATTTTTGCAAAATCAATTGAGGAAGAAACTGATGAAATTATCAAAAATCTGGGCACATTAAGTGATGAGATCATCAACAAAGATAATATGAAAACCAAGGTTAAGGTTTTACTTAAACTTAAAACTGAGAAGTACCCAGAGAATATTCAGCTAGCTTACATTTCATCGCTCAACAGATTAATCAAGCAATTAGTTGCTGATGCAAATGACAATACGAATGTTGATGAGTTTTTATCCTGGCATGATTTGCAGTTTGCTAAATCCTACGATGATCAAATCGATATTCAAAAAAATGAACAAAAAAGAATTGATCAAATCCACACTGAAGGGAAGGAGTTAATTATTCTAACTATTGCTGGATTGGGATTTTTTGCCCTATTTATTATGATGCTTGTTCTTTTCAGAATCGAACATAATACAAGAAGTTAATCTGGGTCAATCACCATCAGAACCTTAGGGTTTGAAATATTTGTCAAGTTTCTAGGGCTTGGAATAGAATCTACAGTTCCATTAACGGGGGATTTAATTTGATATTTCTCCAGTTTAATTTTTGCGATTTCAACCGCTATTTTTTGAGCTTCAAATTCCCTTCTTGCGGCGTCAAAAGTCTCCTGAGCGAGATCTAAATTTCTCTTAGAACCAACCAAGCGATCATAAAGTTCTTGAGTCTGGGCCAGGATCTTTTGGCGGTCATTAAAAACATATTCCTTAGTTTCTAGAATCATCTCTTGAGCTTTCAATTCGAGTTCTGCTTGTCTGGAATCAAGCTGGACAATTACTTCACCTTTAGCAACTTTATCTCCAATGTTTTTCATCGACAGGATAGTTGAAGAAACTTCAGAATATATATCCAAGGAATAGACGTGAGTTGAAAGAAGAAATACTGATAAAAGTAATTTATAGTTCATAATTTTCTCCAGCTAGTTGCTTTAGCTTAGTAAGTGTTAATACAAAATCAAATTCATTCTTGGCCATTTGCCATTCTGCATCTGTAACTTCAATCATTGCCATACCAATATCAGTTTTCATCAGCATTTCATATTCGGCTCTTGCAAGTTCAAGGCTTAAATCTTTCGAATTAATAAGAATTTTGAGGGTGTTATTTTGTCTTTTTAGCGTTTTAAGTTTAGACCAGAGTTCAAGCGCCTCATTTGTTAGGTTCTGTTTATGGATTTCTATTGCGAGCTTCTTGTCATTAATTTCATTTCTTAATTTAGAAAGTTTAGAGCTTTGTGAACTTGAATCGCCTAAAGGCATTGATAGTCCAATACCAAATCTTAATTCACCGTTTTTATCTCTTTGATAACCCTGTTCACCAATTCTGGCAGTTGAGGTAATCGTTATTTCATTATTGGAATTCTCTGAAGAATATTGTGAGTTAAGATCAGATAGTTGTCTTTCTAAATTTTTCAGAGTTGGATTATTTTTTTTAACTTTGTCATTCCAAGTACCAAAATCTTCAAGATCTTTTTCAACTATATCTTTGTAACTAGGTCTTTTAAGGACGTCAGGTCTTTTTTCATAAGGTAAGTTAAGAAGGGAGGCAAGTTTTGCACGAGTAATAATCTGATTGGATTCTGACTCAACCCACTTTACAGCTTCGATTTGAGTCTTTGCTTGTTTTGCTAAAAGCTCTTCTTCAGAAGCTTCATTGATGTCAAAAGCTTCTTGAGTTCGGTTGCCTCTTACAGCAGCATGAGCAAGAAGTTGGAGAATAGTTTCGTGTTTTAAATCGGCTAGAATGACATTGTAGAATGCATCCATAACTTTGATATCATGTTGTTGTTGAAACAGTTTGAATAAAAATTCTTGATCTTGAACTGAAGACTGTTCTGAATCAATTGCAATTTCATTATTTTCATCATAAAGCACCTTCGTTAAATGCAGAAAAGCATTTGAATCATTGACACGATCATTGAATTCATCTCTTTTGGCTAACTTTAGATCAATCTTAGCGCTAAGGTCATACTTTCCGTTCAGGCTATCTAAATCAATTTTTCGATCATCAATCTTGATTAACTCTTTCTTTAACGATAGGTTATTATTTTTTGCAATATCAATTGCTTGTTTGAGAGTTAAAGGCCCATCTAGGGCATAGCTTGCACTAGATATAGCAATACAAAATAGGACTATAGCGCGGAACATTATGATTTTTGTTTGCGCTTATATTTAATAAACTTTTCTGTTTTGTAGGCACCCTCAAGGTAATACTTAGCGAGAAGTAGGAATTCATCCTTGTCAACAAATCCAGTTCTCCTAACCGCTCTTTTTCCTTCAAGGTCAAAAAAAGTAAGAACAGGCGTGGCTCCAACGAGGTTATGTCTTTTCGCAAAGACCATTTCAATGGTATCTTTACCGTCAAAGTCGACCATTTCTAGGTCTGAATCGGTACCAAGTTTGTAGTTTTTAAAATTATCTTTAAAAAACTTAATGACTTCGGGTTGATTTAATACATAACGCTCCATTTTTTGGCAATAGGGACAATCTTCAGAGTGAAAAAAAACAAACACACCTTTTTTACTATCTGATTTGGCCTCATCAAGATTGTCGGTATAGTCATTGAAGTGTGAATCAAAGAATCCACCAGTTGGCTCTGCGGAATACACAGCAGAACTCAAAAGCAAAATAGAAATTGTAGTAAGTAACTTTTTCATCATAATAATTAAAATATATATTTTTGCTTATTCTATATTTAGTTAAAAATCGCGTCAACAAACTTTTTAGCGTTAAAAACTCTTAGATCATCTATGCCTTCACCGACTCCAATGAAACGAATTGGGAGTTTAAGCTCATTAGAGATAGAAAAGAGCACACCACCTTTAGCTGTGCCGTCCAATTTAGTAATTGTAATTCCCGTGATATTTAGAAGTTTATTAAAATCAACAGCTTGATTAAGAGCATTTTGCCCTGCTGTTCCATCAACCACTAACATGGTTTCATGGGGCGCTTGAGGATCTTGTTTCTTAATTACACGATCAATCTTCTCCAATTCCTGCATCAGATTTTTTTGGGTGTGTAATCTTCCGGCAGTATCAGCAATTAAAATATCAATACCTTTTGCCTTAGCAGAATCATAAGCATCAAATATGACAGAAGCAGCGTCTGATCCTGTGGATTGAGCAACAACAGGAACATCATTCCTCTCACCCCAAACCTTCAGCTGTTCCACTGCTGCAGCTCGGTAAGTATCTGCAGCAGCTAACATGACAGTTTTGCCGGCTTGCTGAAAGGATTTAGCAAGTTTACCAATAGAGGTTGTTTTTCCTGCTCCATTTACTCCTACAACTAAAATGACAAAAGGCTTTGCATTAATTTCACTCATCTCATTGTCTTCAACAATGATACTAAGCAGTTCTTCTTTGACTAGGTTATAAAGTGAAGAAGGATCAGACAAATCTTTTCTAGAGGATTTTTGTCTGACTGATTCAATAACCTGATCAGTTGTTTTAAGTCCAATATCAGCAGAAATAAGAATGGTTTCTAACTCTTCTAGCAAGTCATCATCAATGGACTTTTTACCGAGAAGGAGAGAAGACAAACTATCTCCAATTTTCTCCCTTGATTTTGTTAGTCTTTCTCGAAGAGTTGGTTTGGATTTATTCTCAGAAGAAGTATTTTCTGTGTGCCTTTTTTTGAATATATTAAACAACAGTCTCTTATAATTTAGTGGTATGAAAAAATTCATTTTACTATCCTTCTTTTTACCTCTTTTTAGTTTTTCTAATGGCAAAAATCTTGAAGAATACGGTGTCTATCAATACTCTCTTGATAACGGTTTAAAGCTAATAGTCAAAGAAGACAAACGTTCACCAGTTTTCATATCTCAACTTTGGTACAGGGTTGGAGCAAGTGACGAAAAACAACCTTACACAGGTGTCTC
>Ga0255765_1001521_pt1 | contig 28402 bp, 20 predicted proteins | sample 041ome_8_FD_179965 | JGI IMG/M metagenome (GOLD analysis project Ga0255765, IMG submission 179965) | Coastal salt marsh microbial communities from the Groves Creek Marsh, Skidaway Island, Georgia - 041407BS metaG (version 2) | ecosystem: Environmental > Aquatic > Marine > Intertidal zone > Salt...
GCGAACGCGTTTCTTCTTCTTCTTCTTCTTCTTCTTCTTCTTCTTCACGTAGGAAAAGAAACAGAGCGGCGCGAAAGAGACAGACAGACAGACACAGAGAGAGCTTTCTTATTCTTTCCTTTGTTTGTTCCTTCTTCTGCGGTGTTTTGGATCAAATTTTTCTTCTTTTTCTCGACCTCACAAAAAAAAAAAACGCTCATCTCTGATAACGATATTGATGCCAGTAGTGATGGCGGTGGGATTACCAGTACTACCGTTGCCACCGAGCGCATCATCGAGGGTGGTCGCGGAGTTGGTTCCTCGAGCGAGGCCGAGTTTTAGATGTGCCGAGCGGGGGAGACGCGTTCGAAGCGTCGGTGCCGTCGTTGGAATGCGGAGAAAGTGTTCGAGAGAGAGAGGGTCGTCGTCGACGACGACTTGGACGACGACGACGAGGGCGGCGGTTTTTGTCGACGGAGATGGCGAGAGTGCCAACGATAGCAACGAGAAGAACGCGTCGTCGTTTTCGTTTTCTTCTTCGTCATCCTCCGCGCGTTCGTTGGACGTGGTCGAGGCTTCTTCTTCTTCGGATAAAAACGGAGCGCTGCTGGTGCCCGTGGGGGACAGTCAAAAGCAACCGCCGCCGCGACTGCGTTTGGTTGAAATCGCGAAGCGGGTGCAACTGTTGGTGCAGACGTTCATTCAGTGCGCGGCGAAATACGCGCAGAAAGATTACGAATCCATAGCGACGGCGATTTCTAGACTCGGTCCGACGTACGTGAAATTCGCGCAGGCGGCGGCGAGTCGCGGGGACCTCGTCGGACCGGAGTTGGCGGGCGCGCTCGGGCAGTTGCAAGACGACATGGGACGGTTTAGCGATCAGTTAGCGATTGATACCATTCGAGAAGAGAGTCCTAAGTTATACGAAGACATAGAGAATATCGAAGAAATGTTAGAAAAAGGGTCCGTGGCGGCGGCGTCGTTGTGTCAGGTGTATAAATGTCGATTGAAAACGCAGGAAGTGGTCGCGGTGAAAGTGCAAAGACCAAACATTCGAGAACAGGTGGAAGCGGACGCGTACTTGTTGAGATTAGCGGCGTCGTATTTAGAAAAGTTCAATTTGGTGGAAGCGAAAGCGGTGGACGCGGTGGATGAGTTCGTGTCGAGATTGTTCGAGGAGATGGATTTCGAAAACGAGGCGGAAAACGTCAGGAAGTTTAACAGTTTGTACGGGCCAGAAGGAACGGCAAAGATGGACGACGTCGTGAATGGTGCCGCGGGTAACAGCGATAACAGCGGACGGAAAAGTAAACTAGAAATTAAAGTGCCCAACGTGTACGACGAGTACACGTCGAAAAAAGTGTTGGTGTTGGAATGGATTGAAGGGACGCCGTTGACGTCCGGGGAGATGCGCGAGGTCGATCCGAAAGATTTACCGTTGGTTAGATTAGGCATCGCGTGCACGTTGAGTCAACTCATCGAGACAGGCGTCATGCACGCGGACCCGCACGGGGGAAATTTAATCAAACTTCCCGATAACCGCGGGTTGGCGTATTTAGATTTCGGATTGGTTTCAACGGTCCCGGAACAAGTCCGAGACGGTTTAGTCGCCGCGGTATCGCTGATGGTATTTAAGAAAGATTACAGGAAAGTGGCGAATTTGTTCGGCGAGTTGATGTTAGTGCCGCCGTCGGTGTTGAACGACGCGGTAAAGATGAAAGACCTCGAAGACGCTTTAGAGGATGCGGCGAACAAGACGCTGAAATTCCCGGAACCTGGATCGGGGAAGATTGTCCCAGAAATACGCTTCGACGAGCTTTTGTTTGCGTTGCTCGCTTTAGTCCCCCGCTTCGAGTTTCAGTTGCCACCGTATTTCGTAAACAACGCGCGCGCGTTGGGCGGGTTGGAGGGCATGGCGAGAAGTGCGGACGGAACGTTCAACGTGTTGAAAGAGGTGTATCCGGTGGCCATTCGCCGGGTGCTCAAAAATCCAAACCAAAGCGAAGTGTTGCGAAAAACAGCTCGGACGTTGGCGTTCGACGATTCGATTGGAGGCTTAGCATTCGCGTCGTTGCTTCGCGTGTTGAACGATGCCGCAAACTTGACGCAAATTCCGAGGTACAAAATCGCATTCGACGCGCTCAATAGCAGCGAAGGTAGACGATTGCTCTTGGAGACATTCAAGGCGGAAGTATCTAGAAGAGTGCGCGCGATTCTCGACACTCTTTTCCGAAGAGGCAGAAAAGGAGAAAGTGGTAGTGATGTTATCAGTAGTAGCAGTATCAATAGTAGTGGTAGTAGTAGTAGTAGTAGTAGTAGTAGTAGTAGTAGCGATAGCAGCAATAGTCGCATTGTAATTGCATGAATTCTATTATTTTTACATTTTGTCGAGGCTCAAACTGATGAGAGAATCAAGGTGTTTTTTCACCGGATCCGTGTAGTGTCCTCTCGCATCTACTTTTGCTTGAACAGGATGAGTCCGCTCGTCATAACGGATTAGATGGATACACTCGTGTAGATTAACAGTTGGACAGACGTGACGCGGGACGAGTAAAACAGTTTCACCTTTTTCCACGGGTGGTGGCGGTCCATTCGCATCGATGAAATCCCGAACGACTTCAAACGTGAGGTGTTCTTCCGAGCACTTCGTTTGCTTCCAAAACGTATGACGCTGAAGAGAAAAATTCTTTTTTCCTGTACTAGCAGTGACGATTGCTATGGGAGAGCCCGCTTCGGCAGCAATCGACTTTGAACCCGCGTTACACGTAAACATTCGGTCGTTTTTCTTTCCTGGTTTTGATACAACCGTCGCGGCAACATACAGTGCTGGCCTCAAACGCATCCTTTCATCACATATTTGTTGGCATATTTGCGTGTGTGAACGATGGTCAAAGAATACTACAGTTCCAGGCGATACGGTTCTCAGAATTTCCCTCCCATAAAACATTCCCTTGTGAAGATCCATTTTTCCAGTTCGCACGTTCAGATATTTGTCTAGTGCGTGAATGAAGCCCGGAGTACCAGAAGTGACAATTTCAATCGGTTCCATCGTTTTGTTCGCCTTCATCATCTTGTCAACCTCCTCTGACGACTCTTTCTCTTTATGAAATTTAAGGAAATCTAAGATCGCTTCGTCGGCGATGTTCCATTTCATTTCTCTCGCTTTCAATTTGTTTGCGTCGTATCCAACGCAATCATCGATATGACCCTCATAAACGGAAAGTCCCGAAAAGTGAGTTCGAGTCCAACAGCATGACATTAACCTTTCAAAGAACGTCGTTTCCATCTCAGAAGGGTCCAGTAAACTGAAACCAGTTCGGTCAAAGCCGTTGCTAAAATCCAGAAAAAATCCAACGTTTGGCAACATCTTCAGTCCATCGTCATCTATCGACGTCAAATTAAGCAAACATTTATCACGAAAGAGCTCCAACGTGGTTTCCTCCAAGCAAGATGCCGCTTCAATCAACACGTTAATTTTGACTTTTTGAAATTTCATCGCGAGTGTCCTTACGTCTTCGCACTGTTCTTTCGAAACGAGCGGATGAGCGTATAACACGTCGTACTTCAATCTTGATGCATCCTTCTCTTTTGTTGAAGCTGAAAGTGTCTTCTTCTTTCCTTTCGTCGTCTCTTTGGTTTGTTCTGCTTCGTAATGTTCGATGGTAGCTAGTAAATAATGCAGCTCTTTGATTGTCGAGCATTTAAATTTAAAGACACCTTTCTTTAATAAAAGGTTCCAAACGATTGTCATCTTTGTCGTCTTCACGTGCGGTCGCCAATTTTCTACGCATTTAACGAGTTGTAACATCTTGTCGACGTTGGATCTAACTGCACTCCAATTTAAGCAAAGACACGGCGTTCTCAAATTGGGATAATGTTTCATTTCACTTAACACTGTGCCCGCAGAAAGTACCCACTCCTGATAATCCCCCCAGTCCAAAGCCTCCTCTTCCCACAACTCCGATGGCACCTTTTCTCTCGTCGATGCGTTTCGATTCTCCTGCCTCGTTCTCTTTCTCGAAACGGCTGAAGTTGCTGCGTTCCTCTCTTCCAGCAACCGCGCCCGCAGCTCGTCCCCCATCTTCTCTCTCTCTCTCTCTCTCTAGCCGCTCTCTCTCTCTCACACAACGCACGCGACGCACGCGACGCAAAGTCACGCGCTCATATGTTGTTATAAAAATGAGGAAAGCGAAGAAAAAGTCGTTGTTTTTTTTGCGAAAACCGAGAAACCCTAAACACCCAAACACCCCAGAAAATTCAAATCTTCCTCCCCAAAAATAGAAAGAGATGCCGTTCGCTTCTTCTTCTTCTTCCTCTTCGGAAGAAGAACACGAGGACGACGTCGTCGAAAAAGAAGCGAATTCGTCGATGACATCGATCCCATCCATGGCTTCGACTTCAGCGCACCTGACCTTCGCGTCGATGCACGCGCTGAGCGCGTGGTTGTCGGTAAAATCGATGTTACTCTCCGCGATTTTGACGCTGGAAAAGAACGAGAGCGACGCTTCTTCTTCTTCTTCTTCTTCTTCGTTCGCGCCGATGTTCTCGCTCGCGCACCGAGGCGCGTGCCTCGTGAACGTTTTGAGAAGTTTGGTGAAGACGTACCGGGAAATGCGGAACGAGAATAGAGTGCAAAGCAGACGAAGAAGAAAGACGAACAACAACAACAGAAGAGGAAGGAGGAGTTTCAAGAAGGAGACGTTTTTACGAAACACGCAAACGAACGCACACGACGCGAAATCGGCGTTAGAACGAGCGAACGAAGCGTTATTCACGGCCGACGCGGTGTTAGATACGGATGACTTTGATCTCGATTACGACAACGAAGAGACGAACAGGATGAACTTGAAGTCGTTGGGAGCGTTGGCGCTGAGCGGTGTGTTTGGGAACGTAAACGACGAGTTTAAAGACGGCAGGTATCCAACCGCGAAAGAGAGACAGTTGATGCTCAGATTTGTGGACGCGTTGACGAGCGTGGGTTTCGGCGCCGCGTTGAGATTGACCGCCGGAATAGCGTGGAGTTTGGATTACGAAATCGGGAGGAACCGCGCGATTGAAACCGTGTTCGTGGCGAGCAGAGCTGTGGAAAAGGAGAAGAGGAAAGAGGCGAGTAAGAGCTTGGGATTGGAAGGCTTAACGACCAGGTTTCGCTCTAACAGTAACAGCAGTAGTAGTAATAGCAGCAGCAGCAGCAGTAGTAGCAAGAATAGTCGCGGCGATGGTAGCGGTAGTCCGTTCGCGAGTCCGTTCGACCAGTGGCGAAAAAACGGCGGAGGACGAAACGAATCGAAGAAGAAACCGCCGGTGGTGAACTCCTCCCTGAGCAAAGCCACGAAGCAAAAGATGAAAATCGTCGACAAGAAAGACTTCAAAAGACCCGCCGTGGTGAACCCGAAAGATACGTTCGGCACTCGACGGTTGCTCTTTTCTTCTTCGACGAGTGCTACCAACGCTACCAAGGAACGCAGTCGCGCGAAGAGTAAGGAGAACGGTACCGTCAAGAAAATCGCTCGCAAAGATGCCAAGAGAGCTCAAGACGACGCCGGTTGGCTCGAGCGCGCGAAAGAGCGGCTTCCGCGCGTCGCGCCCGTCATTTTGATTCTCGCCGGTTTCATCCTTTAGCAACGCGTGAGAAGAATATTTGATTTTTTCGAAGTGTAATAAATAAAAATCAAAACTCGCTCTTTGCCGCATAAAAATGAAAGCTTCTTCTCTATTCGCGCCTTCTTCTTCTTCTTCTTCTCCCTCTTCGTCGTCGTCGTCGTCGTTGCAACGGCAGCAGAAGCGGCGCGATTTTTTTGCGAGCACCACCAGCGCTCGGAAATCTTCCCACCGCGCGTGTTCTTCTTCTCTTTCCGATGAGGATTACTCCGCGTCGTCGTCTTCGTCGTCGAGATGTAACCGGCGAAACGCGTTGCTCGCCTTCCTCGCGACGACGACGACGACGTTTGCATCATCGGCGCAAAAATCCAGAGCAGAAAACATGACGAACATCGACGACGACCGACGAACGACTTTATACGCGGAAACGGTGAAGATACGCAAGTTTGAAGACCCGGACGCGTTTCAGAAAGACGTGCAATATCTGTCGTCTTGTCCGGAGGTGAGCGAGTCGTGCGTGTCGACGACGAACGACGACGAGGCGCATTTTCTCAATCCGTGGGGGTTTTCGATGGGGAAAGCCAACGCGATGAGGGAATTAGTGATGGTAGCGTTAGGAAATAAGGAAGGTGAGGGGTACTTTTCGTACGACGACGGGAGAGATTTGAGAGCATCGACGGCGGTGAGAGGCGGGTCGCTCGGCATCGAAGCCATGCGAAAGAAAGCGAGGGAAAGCGCGCTGAGAGACTTGGCGTTGGAGAATAGAGATGATGGAAATTCCAATATGCCAGAAATGAAAGGTCCTCTCGGTGATTGTTTGGAGTACGACGTGGATAACGGGAAGATTGTTTTGAGACTGTTCGACGTTCCGGGTGGGATGAAAGATTCGGACGTCATCGTGAGCGAAAGCGACGTTTTTGACGCCGAGTTTTACTTTTTAGACAACGACGCGATTGTTGACGTTCGAATAGCTGCCAGAGATGCCCCAAAAGGGGGAAGTTTCGCTTTGAGTTACGATCAGGGTATCAAGTTTGAGAAGAACCGCGCGAGGAATTTAGCCGATACGATTCGGCAAAAATTGGGCTGGGAGATTGTGCCAGTCATCGCGAGCTTTGATCCAAAATGGGATTCGAAAAGGAGAATGTGGTTCGAGGATATACTCGATCCGCAAGAGAACATTAGCGGCGAATGGAATAGTTTTAGTGGAACCTCGTGGATACCTAACCCCGCGGCGATTATCGATAAACTTTCGAGCAGATAAAAAGCGAGTCGTGTAAACAACAACGAGTGTAACAATTGTGGTATGAATACCTACTACTAGGTGTATTAAAATGTAGTCTATGAAAATTTATTCCGGTTTCTCTTCCGGTTTTTCTTCGCCTAACCAGAACTTGTAGTTTTCGAACAACTCGGCGTCGTCCCCACCCTTGTGATATTCGGATTCGACCATCATGGATTCGTAGAACTTTTGGCCAACCGCGGATCGTGCGCCCGCCTTCTTGCCAGCCTTCGCCTTCGCTCTCTCCGCTTCCGCGCGTTGGCGCATTTCCGCGGCGACCTTCGCGTACGGGTTGAGTCTGTCCATAGCCGCCTTGTTCTTGAGCGGGTTTCTCTTGAGCGGCGCATGCGCTCTCGTCTTGCCAGTCTTCGGCGCGTTGACGGCGGATTGGATTTCATCAGAGTTGATGACTCTGCTCAAATCCGGTTGCGTCATGATGTGCGCCGGCGGCTTCCAGCCCTTCTTGGAGGAACTGGCTTGCGCCTTGGTGCCAAAGACACTGTCCAACTTTTCAAACGCGCTCTTCGTCCAGATGATAAATCTACCCAAGTGACCCCCCGGCGCCAAAGACAACAAACCGAGTCTGTCAACCGAGCACAATTCAACGCCCGGAATGTTTCTAAACGCTCTGGTCATACCCGAATCGTTCGCGTAGACAACTAACGGACCCTTGCGTTGGACGTATCTGCGGTTACGCATCTTACCCTTACCCGCTCTGATCGCTCTAGACGCCTTGACTCTTTCGATGTCGTCAAACGCGCCGCACGCCTTCAAAATCTTAATAGCCTCGCTCGTCTTGGTCGTACCTTCGCAAGAATCGTCCAACACCAACGGCACTTCCGGCACGTTTTCGACTCTGTGACCTCTGGCCATCAACAACGCCGGGACCGCGGACGCCGCCAACGCGGAGCACACCGCGTAGCGCTTCTCCTTCAAGTTCACCTTGCGGTGCCATTTTCTCCACGTCTTGGTCGGCGCGAACATGCGACCACCACGACACATGTTACCGAAGGCCCCTTGACCGGCGCGGTGAGTACCACCACCCGGTACACGCGGGATACGAGACACGGCGCGACCGGTACCCCAGGACTCGGCGGCGGTTTGGTGACCCGCTTCCAAGGAGACGGCGTACGCTTGACGCGAGTTTTTGTTCAATCCGGTGTGCACGGCATTGACGATATCACTGTTGTGTTCCAAAACAGATTGGGACGAAACAAAAGAGAAAAGAATAGGTCAGCATAACATTCACACCGCGCGATTCGATCGTTCGAGCGCTTCTAAAACGGTCGCGCGCGCGCCTTCTCGCGGCGCTCCGTTCGAGATTCCGAATCTTTCGCGCAAAAGAAGAAAAAAAACCCCACTCTCAAAATACAAAAAACAAATCTCCCGTCGTCGTCGTAAAACGCGACCGCGGTGAACAACGCGACGTAAAAAGACGATAAACGTACGGTCTGATCGGCGAAGTGAACACTTCCGGGAGCGCGACCGAGGCGCCGTTCCCGTTTTGGACCGTAACGGTTGGTAAAGCAGCAGGCATATTTTTATTATATATAATGTGCGCGTGTTTTTTTATGTAGAGTTTGAGCGAGCGTGTGCGAGGCTTTTCTTTGCACAAAGACGTCAAAAAATCCAAAAAAAGCAAAAAAGAGTGCAAAACAAAGAGCTCTCTCTCTCTTTAATAAAAGCGCGTATTTTCGTAAGCGCGTACAGATAGTATTACACATTTAAAAATCAATCTATCGGAGTTAACTTCTCCACCTCTAACAGCGCCATCTCGAGCTGGTTTTCCAACATCACGTTTTCTCTCGCGTACCTTTGCATCTCCCCTTGGACAGATTTCAGCGCCTGCTTCAACGCGTCGCGTTCGGCTTTCAAGCCTTGGAGCAAAACGTCGTTGGCGGCGGTCGGCGGTTGGCCTCCCGGCGGCACCGTCGTCGGTGCTGCCGCCGCTATTCGCCTCCCAACGCCGCCGCCGCCGTTCATCAGAGGATCCGCTAAATCAGCCTTCTCCAGGTTAAACGCGACCGCTAAGTCTCTCTTCTCCGATTCTAACCGTTTGATCTTCCATATCGCGTTTTCGTAGCGTTTTTTCAAGCCTCGGACCCACACCGTTAAACCGACGAGGAAGAACACGTCGAAACCAATCAGAGAGAAGAGAAGCGAGGTCGCGTCGAAGACTTGAGACTCGTCGTAATTATACGGAGACGAGCCGCTGTTCTTCGAACTGGAAGAGAGTTGGACGATTTCGTTCGCTCTGATCTTGTCGTTGCTGTTCTTCGTCGTCGTCAAAGTGTACGGTTTCAGCGCGTCGACGTTTTTTCCCCGAAAACGATGATGTTGGAGATGTTGTTGTTGTTGATGTTGATGTTGGTTCGTCCATCTCTTCTGCGTTCTCGTCTTCGTTCTGGTCTTCGTTCTGGTCGTCGTTCTGGTCGTCGTCGTCGCGGACAGGCCGGAAAGCGCTCTTCTCGACGACATCATCGTCGTCGTTCTGGTCGTCGTCGTCATGTTATTTTCTTCTCGAACTCTCTTCTCGCGCGTCACAAAAAGTAATAAAAATGGAGAAAACGACCACCTTTGCTGCGCTTCTTCCGCTCGAAACGAGGCGAAAGTTTATCCGTCTCTGCCTCCTTTCGCCGCCGCCAACAAAAGACGACGACGACGAAAACAGCATTTTTTTTTCCTACGGCACGGCTGGCTTTCGGTGCAATCACGCGCTGTTAGACGCGGTCGCGTTTCGGTGCGGATTCATCGCCGGGTGCGTCGCCGCGTACGAAGACGAAGAGGAAGGAGGAGGCGCGTCTGGGATTTGCGTGACGGCGTCGCACAACGAAGCGAGCGATAACGGACTGAAAATAGTCGACGGGCGCGGGCACGTTTTGAGCGAACGGTACGAGTCCGCGTGCGAGTTGGTGTGCAACGCGCGGACGGAGGAGGCGTTGGAGAAGGCGTTGGACGCTTTCGAGGAAAAGGTGCTCGCTTTTAAAAAAGAGAGGGAAAAGAGCAGAGTCGGGGCGGCGGTGGTTTATTTCGGCCGGGACACGAGAGAAAGCGGGGAACGATTGGTCGAGAGAGCGAAAGAAGGCGCGAGAGTGCTCGGAGAAGACGTCGTGAAGATTTGCGATCGCGGCGTCGTGACTACGCCGATGTTGCACTATTTCGTGTACGCGCACGGGAAAGCGGTGGAGGCGTTTTATGAGGAGGAGGAGAAGAAGCAGAAAAAGGAAGGAAGAGAAGAAGAGATGGATGCGATCGCGGAAAGATTGCGGGTGAAAGTTGACGCGGCGACGCAAGAGTTGGCGTATTTCAAGCGCATGGCGATTGGGTATTTGAGCTTGATCGAGGAAGACGAAGAGAAGAAGAGCCACGGGACCGACGGAGATTTTCGCAAAAATGTCGTCGAAGGTTTACGAGCGAACGCGACGGGTTTGCCTCCGTTACACGTCGATTGTGCCAATGGCGTTGGTTTCGTCGCGTTCGAAAAGTTGATGGCGTTGTTCGACGTCATTCGCGAGAAAAGTAGTACTAATACTAGTCACGCGACGACGACGACGACGACAAGGAAAGAGATTGCGTTGGTTTTGAAAAATGGTCCGAGCGATGGTCCAGTCAATCTCAATTGCGGGTCTGATTTCGTTCAAAAAAACCAACAGGCGCCAGACACGTCGTCCAGTCGTCTCTCGTTCGTAAATCAAAGGTGCGCCTCCGTCGATGGCGATTGCGATCGATTGGTGTATTTTTCAATCGAAGAAGGAGAAAATTTCTTGTTGTGCGATGGCGATAAACTATCGATTTTAATCGCCTTCTTCCTCATCGAACAACTCTTCTTGGCGGGATTGGCGCACAAGATATCGCTCGGCATTGCACACACGGCGTACAGTAACGGAGCGTTTACGAAATTCTGCGAGAAGAACGGCGTGGAAACGGTGTGCGCGAAGACCGGCGTGAAGAACGTTCACAAAGCCGCCGAAGAAAATTTTGACATTGGCGTGTATTTTGAATCCAACGGCCACGGAACGGCGCTGTTTTCCGAAGAGACCGTCAAGTTGATTGAAAAAGAATTGGTGGATGAGTTAACGCGCATGTCTGTCGAGCAGCAATTAAAAAAAGAAGAAGAAAAATCCTCTTCCTCTTCCTCGTTGCAAAGTGTCATTTTGACGACAAAATTGAAGGCTTTGTTGACGTTGAAAGCAACCATTCAGACGATAAATCCAGCCGTCGGCGATGCCATAAGTTCGGTCTTGTTGATTGAAGGGATTTTGCGGAAGAAAGGGAACATGCCGTTCCAGGAATGGCACGCGATGTACCGCGACTTGCCGACGAAACAGACCAAGGTCAAGGTGCGAGATCGAACGGTTATCGAGTGTTTCGACAGCGAGAGGAAGTGCTCGAAACCGGAAGGGTTACAGCAAAGAATCGATGAAATAATCGATTCGTTTTCGTCCGCTAATGATGATGATAATAATAACATGAACAGAGCTTTCGTTCGTCCGTCCGGGACGGAAGATATCGTGCGAGTGTACGTCGAAGCGTCCGACGCGGCGACGTGCGAAGCGATTGCTAAGAAAGTCGAAGACGCGGTGGTTGAGTTTTGTTAGCGGCGCGACTAGTAGTAGTAGTAGTAGTAGTAGTAGTAGTAGCAGCAGCAGCAGCAGCAGCATAATTGTAGTGCATTAGAAGTAAGTATTAGTAATAATTAAACAGAGTACATCTATCAAATAGAATCGTATTTGCATCCGACACCGTGTTTCAAAAGCAAACGACGTTGTTGTTTTTTCCAAGAACAAAAAAGACCCTAAATACTATGAACAAGTACGTTATCTACAACCTCAGAGCACATTCACCACTCAAAAAATAGAGCATAGCGAATGGCCATGGGTTCGATCCCCATACGCGGTATCTCGTGTACACTGTTTCGTCGTAGATTCTGCCTCGTTAGCTCAGTTGGTAGAGCGTTCGCCTCTTAATCATTGGACAGGAACGCGCGTTTTACGACGCGCTTCCTTTTTTTGCTCGCGTTGTTCTTTACCATACGCGCGAGAACGCGGAACGCGAAATCGAGAACGGAACGGAACGAAAATGTGCGCGCCGTGTTTTTCTTTTTTTCTAATTTAGGGTTTTGTGAGAAAAGAGAAAGGGGGAAAAACTCTCTCCAAAAACTATATACAAAGCGCTGCGCGTTACGCAACGATAATACACACGCACACGGGCGCAAAAGAAGAAAAAGAATGCGCCCGATCGTGGACAAACGCGTGGACGATTCACCGTCGTACAACGTCGCGCGAGATCGGTTCGTAGGAACGACTTTTACCGGCGAGACGACGACGACAAAGAACAAGAAACCGTTTGGAGTTTTACATTACCGCGCGGGAAACGAGAAGGAGATGGTGTTCACGCCAAACTCTCCGAATAAGAGCAGATTATCGACGACGACGACGACGAATGGTAAGAATCAATACGGCAATCACTATCCGTTGAAGTGTTTGGACGCGAACGCGATTTTGATGGCGTCGCCGTCGTTGAATGATACTAAGAATAAGAATGGTTTGAAGAGAAGTTCGATTTTGCTGATGCAACAACAACAAAAGCGGGACGGCGTTCAGAAGAGCGCGACGACGACGACGAGAGACGGAGAGAACAAAAACACGTTCACGCCGGAGATTTCGTCGTCGTCGTCGTTTGTGAACGCGACTACGATTCCAACGTCGCCGGTACTTTCGTTGCTTCGAACCATGTTTAGCTCTTGGAATTATCCAAACAACGGGACGACGGTTATCGCGGCGGAGGATATCTTGTCGCCGGCGGCGGACGTCGCCAAGTTTGAGTGCGGGAGGACGCCGAAAAGTTCTCCGGTGGATTTTAGTACCGCGCAGGAACACCACGATACGGCGTTGGCGAACGCGTTGTTCATCTCCGAGGCGTCGAAACGGTTGCAAAAGATATGCAACGAGCAGCGCACTCGAGCGCTGTTGGACGCCTCGGCGAATGGGATTTCGCCCGGATCGAGCAGAATTTTAATCGATTCTGTCGATGGTGGCTGTATGAGTAGTAGTAGCGACGAAGACGAGGACGAAGAAGAAATAGAGAGCGCGAGCATTCCCTCTTCTCCCCCATCGGAGAAGGAAGAAGTGATGACGATAGCAGACGAAAAAGAAGTAGAAGAACAAACGACGCCAATGTCCTCGATGGCGATGCCCACGAGAGCTTTGTTTTCCTCGCCAGGAAAAGCCTCTTTGACTGACGACGACGCGGAGACGGAAGAAAAGTTGGAAATGACTATCGACAACGACGACGAGAAGGAATACGAATACGAAATTGACGGAAAATATGCGCTCTTGTATGCAAAAATGAAGACGGCGGTTCAAGTCAACGCGGAGAGATACATCCGCGCGGCGAAGAGATGTTCCGGCGATAAAGTCGCTCGAGAGAATTTTTGCTACAAACTCTGGCACCACGAGGCTTTTTCCGAGCTGTTCTTATCGGCGACGTTTACCGCTTTATGCGAACTCTCTTTGCGCTTGAAGAGCGCATTCATTTGGAACGATAGTAATGCGAATGCGGGCGCTAATATCGTCGCCGTCGGCATCGAAAGCGCCTATTTCGTCAACTACTTTGTCGACCAAATCGGTAAATGTCTCGGCGCCGCCATGTCTTCTTCCGCGACGACGTTACCGTCCTCTTCGCCGTTGCACTTCACCGACCCAACGACACTCGCGGAAAGAAGAAACTACGACGACAAGTTCATCTACTCCTGCATCGCCTACGCCTTTGCCTACGTCTTTGTCCGCGCCGTCTTCTTCCTCTTCGATAAAAGCAAAGACGTTTCGTACTGGGAGAAAAAATTCTCGTCGTTCCACCACAAAGTCGTTCAAAACTTCACGCCGGTGAAGCGATTCGTGGAAAAAAAACGCGCGAGGTGGAATTTAGTGTGCAATCGTCTGAACGACGACGACGACGACGACAACGCGGAAGCGGTGTTGATGAAAACGCCTTGATTATTTGTGAGATGATGATATTTTTTATTGTGCGATGTTAGTTTTTAAATTTTTTTTGAAAATTCGAAGGGTGGGTTTCCCCCCACAACCTCCTCACTTGTACACATACAACAACGCGGTTACGTAACGCATCGTAATACTAATAACAACACCCGCGACGCGCTGAACGCAGAAGATCTCTTCGCTCCTTTTCTTTCTTTCGTTCGCGAGGGGAGAATATAAAGACCATTGAAAGAACCGCAACAACGAGAACAAGAACAAGAACAAAAAATGACTCAAGCCGTCACTTCGCAAGTCGTGATTCTCGACTACGGGTCGCAATACACGCAGTTAATCACCAGACGCGTGAGAGAGGTGGAGGTGTACTCCATTTTACTCCCCGGAGATGCGACTTTTAAGCGCGTGTTCGAGGATAACAATCCAACGGCGATTATTTTATCCGGCGGACCAAACTCGGTGCACGTGGAAGGAGCGCCGTCGGTGCCGGACGGCTTTTGGGAGGAGTGCGAGAAGAGGCAGATTCCAGTTTTGGGGATTTGCTACGGGATGCAACTGATCGTTCACTGCTTGGGAGGGAAAGTGGAAGGGTTAGGGAAAGGTGAGTTTGGACGAATGCCGGTTGTGGATATTCCGACGCACACGAGACTGTTTGGCGAGGACATCGAGCCGCAAAACGTGTGGATGTCTCACGGCGACGAGGCGACGGTGTTGCCGGACGGGTTTAAGTGCATCGGGAAGAGCGAGAACGGATGCGTGGTAGCGATTGAACATGAGACGAAGAACTTGTTTGGTTTGCAGTATCACCCAGAGGTGACGCACTCCGAGAAAGGGATGCGAACGCTGAAACATTTCTTGTTTAACATCGCCAAGTGCGAACGAAGTTGGTCCATGGCAAACGTTTTGGAAGAGCAGATTCAAATCGTGAAAGAGAAAGTTGGCGAGACCGATCACGTGATTTGCGCGTTGAGTGGTGGAGTAGACTCGTGCGTCGCGGCGACGTTGGTGCACAGAGCGATTGGCGATCGTTTGCATTGCTGTTTCGTCGATAACGGGTTGTTGAGGTACAAAGAAGCCGAACGGGTGATGGAGATGTTTAAAGGCGAGTTGCACTTGCCCGTCGATTGCGTGGACATCACGGAAAAAATGTTGAGCGAGTTGAAAGGCGTGACCGATCCAGAACGGAAGAGAAAAATCATCGGGAAAGAATTCATCGAGTGCTTCAAGGAATACAAGAAAACGGTGGAGAAGAAAACCGGCATCGTGCCGAAATTTTTGGTTCAAGGGACGTTATACCCGGATGTGATTGAATCGTGCCCGCCGCCGGGGTCGGATCAAAAACACTCGCACACGATTAAATCGCACCACAACGTCGGTGGTTTACCGAAAGAGCTCGGTTTCGAGTTGATTGAGCCGCTGAGAGTGTTGTTCAAGGACGAAGTGAGACGTTTAGGAAAGATCATGGACGTGCCGAGAAACTTCGTGGCGAGACACCCGTTCCCGGGCCCTGGTCTGGCGGTGCGAATCTTAGGCGACGTTACCGAAAACAACGCGTTGGAAACGTTGAGATTAGTGGACGAGATTTACATCAACGCCATCAAAGAGTTTGGATTATACGATGAGATTTGGCAAGCCTTCGCGGTGCACTTGCCGATTAAATCCGTCGGCGTTCAAGGCGACCAAAGATCGCACAGTCACGTCGTCGGTTTGAGAGCAATCACGAGTAACGACGGCATGACTGCGGATTGGTACCCGTTCGATCCGAAGTTTTTGCAAGAAGTCTCGAATCGAATCACCAATCAAGTCAGAGCGGTGAATCGGGTGGTGTACGATATAACGAGCAAACCGCCGAGTACCATCGAGTGGGAATAATTTGAACGCACAAATATCTTTTGTTATATTTAAGGAAAATGAGTGTATATGTGCTTACATTTCACGTCTGTTTGTGTTTTATATGTTCTTATATCGTGTCTCTCTCTGTTTTTCTCTCTCTGTTCTTTCTCTTTTGTCTCGTTCTCCGTTCAATCCTTCTCTTTCTTCCTCTGCTTATGCCAGGAGAAAAACTCGACCTTTCTGGACTCCTCCTCTTCGTCCCCTCCTTCTTCGCAAACGTCCTCCTCTCCTTTTTGCCTCTCTCTCTCGTCTTTCTCCGGCGTACGCCCTCATTGCGCCTTGATCGGAATACTCTTCATCTCTTCTTCTACCTTCTTTGGCTCTCCGATCGCCTCGGGTTTCTTCTTGACATCAATGGTCAAAATACCGTCCTTCATGGACGCTTCGATCTGCTCGGGATCGGCGCCTGTCGGGAGAGTGAAGATGCGTTCGACTCTACCCGACGACCTTTCGATCGCGTGCCACTTCATGCGTCCATCTGGCGACTGTTCGTCTTCCTCGTGTTTCGTAGACTTGTGCGCCGATACGTGTAAGTTGTTGTCTTTATCCATCTTGATATCAACGTTGTCTACGTTACAGCCAGGCAGTTCGCCCGATAACGTGTATCGATCCTTCTTCTCGACTATATCGCAGACGAAATCGAATTGATTCATGTCGCTGATATGTTCGCGTGGAATCATCGAGTCCAAAAATGAACTCGTCATGAGCGCGTTATCGTCGCCGAATAAGCGATCGAGCGTGTCCGGCGTAAATCGTCTTCGGCCGAATATTCCTAGAGAGAGAGAGAGAAAGAGAGAACAGCAGGAGAAGAAATAAGAGGTCAATATTTACGCGCGAGAAAAGCGGCGAAAAAACGCGACGAAACGGACGCGATGAACGAACGCATCCGTGGAACAGACAACAGACATCCTCTTTCTTCTCGCCGATCTTAGAAAGTGCTCATACTTTCGCCGCGAAATCGAGCGCGCGCGCGCCTTCTTTTTCCTTGGGAAAAAAATACGCGAGATACGAAAAGAAAAGAAAGAAACGACGAGTAATAGTTCACGCACCGCTCAAAGGACCGGCGCGTTGTTGGGGTTCGCCGAACGGGTTCCAGAGTCCGCGAGGAATGAGTGACATGTTTTGGTTCTCGTCGTGAAGAAGTGTAAACTTTGAGATGCGTCGTGTGTTTTACAAAAGCGCGCGCTTTTATTTTTTTTATGAGGTTATTTTTTGTATCTCTCTTCTCTTCTTCATTTTCTGATTACAAGAAGTATATGTCTCTCTCACCAGTCTCTCTTTCTCTCGTGCGAAGTGATCTTGTATATCTCTTTCTTCTTCTTCTTCTTCTTCTTCTTCTTCATTTTCTGATTACAAGAAGTATATGTCTCTCTCTTTTTCTCTTTCTCTTTCTCTCTCTCGCTTTGTCTCTCTCTCTCTTCCGATTGACAATCACAACCTCGAGCGCGGCGCAAAGAGTCACGCGCCTTTAATCGGAATCTTCTTCATCTCCTTCTCTTCCAACTTTTTCGGCTCGCCGATAAACTCGGGTTTCTTCATGATGTCGATAGAAAGCACGCCGTCTTTCATCGAACAATCGATTTTATCCGCGTCCGCCGCTTCGGGAAGCGCGAAGATGCGCTCGACTTTACCCGAGGACCTTTCGATCGCGTGCCATTTCACCGTGCCATCCGGCGACTGTTCGTCCTCCTCGTGTTTGATCGACTTCATCGCGCTGATGTGCAAGTTGTTCTCTTTATCAACTTTCACGTCGACGTTCGCCACGGAACATCCGGGCAATTCGCCGGATAAGTGAAACTTATCCTTCTTCTCGACGATGTCGACTAAGAAATCGAACTGGTTCATGTTCGAGACCGTGTCTTTCGGAATCATGCTATCCAGAAAAGACGACGTGATGAGGTCCACGTCGCCGAAGAACGGGTCGTTGAGGAACGTATCCAACGACGCGCGTCCGCCTCGGCGTCGCGGGGCGAGCGTACCTGTCCGTTTGATGAAGTGTGAAGAAGAAGAAGAAAAAAAGAGGTTTTGTATCTCTCAGTCAGTTATTTTGTATCTAAAAAGCGAGAAGAAGAAGAAAGAGAAGAAGAAAGAGAAGAAGAAGCAACGAGGCGCGCGCGCGAGGTCTCTCACCGTACGGATCGCCGCTCAGCACGCGTTTCAGCAACATCGGCGCCGACAGGCGCGCTCGTTGTTGTCGTTCTTCGTCCCGTTTCTCCATCTGTCCTCCTCCTCCTCCTCCTTCTTCTTCAGCCGCAGCGGCGCGCACGAAACGTCTGTTGGTGTTGGTGACGACGACGCGCGAAACAACAGCAGCAGCAGTCGAGGGAGACGACGACGACGGTCGACGACGACGAAACAACAAAAGTCTGCCACCTTCTCGCGGACCGGTGCCGGTGACTTGACTCAAAGAGAACGGCGAGAGTAACGAGCGCGTCAGTGCCATGATGGTATTCGATATTCTTATTCGATGTTTGATGATATGCGCGTATTTTTTAGTCGTAGTATTAGATACAAAAAAATGACGAATTTGAGTTGTTGTTTTTCCCCAAATTCATTTAACGAAAAATGCAGACGTCCACGACGGTCGTGACGTCGCTCAAAAGAGTCTCCGCGGACGCGGACGCGCTGATGGTCGCGTTGGAGAGCAGGATTCAATCGAGCGCGCACGCGTTGGCGGTGAGAGAGGAGAGTCGGTTTTTTCGCGACGACGACGACGACGATGATGAATCATACGAAGAAGAAGAAGAAGAAGAAGGAGTTGAAATTGGAATTCGACGCGAGAGCGCGGAAGAGGAAGAAGAAGAGAAGAAGAAGAAGACGAAGACGAAGACGAAGAAGAACAACAACAAAAACGCTAAACGCGACGACGACGACGACGACGTCGCGAAAACGACGACGAGAAAACGAGACGCGAAAAAAGCCGACGCGCACTTCCGGAAAGGTTTGGAGATGATGAGGAATAACGAGGCGAAAAACGCGTTGAATGAATTCGAATTGGCGATTGAGTTTTGCCCTCTGAAGGCGATTCGAGCGAGGGAGACTTTGGAAAACGCGAGGGAACGCGCGATGGAGATGACCTATGGTGGTAGTTACGGCGACGACGGAGATCATAACGCGTTGGTGGACGTGGACGAGAGGAATACCAACATTGGTGGCGAGATGGAAAAGAGGATGGACGAAGGCGCGGCGACGGCGACGGCGACGAAGACGACGACAAAGATAACGCTCAGGAGAGAAGAAATCGAAGAGTTGTACGATGCCTCGAGATGGTTGTTGAGGAGCACGCCGAGAGATGGGAGAGAAGCGGTTCGGTTGCTCAGAATGGCGGAGCGAATGCTTCGGGAAGACGAGGAGGAAGGCGGGGCGTTTTTAGACGACGGAATTAGAAATGAGATTCGAATAGCAAAGGAAAAGATAGAGAGGGCGATTAAACACGTCAAACGATAGCGAGAAGAAGATAGGAATAGAGGAGTAGGGGAGAAACGTATTTCCCATTACTTCACGTGTAATATTTAGTGTACCATTACTGCTAATCTAGAGCGCGCTAAAAGTATCATCACGTCACGTCATGACATAAATCTATCGAACTATAAATCTATCGAACGCAAGACACGCCCCTAACGCTAAGCACGCGTTTGTCGTTTCTTTTTTCCGATTGAGAAAATTCAACGCCAACGCCGCGAGGAAAGCGATCGGGTGTACGCGCGAAAGAACGACTGGAATTGCCGAGAGAGAGGAAACTAACATCAAAAACTGATTCATCAGCAACACGTTCGATTGCGCGGCGTACTTTTTCTTCACCAAGGTCTGCAAGAAAAACTCCATCACGTAACTCGCGTTCAGGCAACACCAATACAGTTGAAAGCGCTTGCCACCCGTCGCTACGCTCAAATCGGTACTCCTCCCCCGTATCGCGCTCGAGATGTTCAAGCCGTGTAAGCAGCACGTTTTATAAAACACGTACTGCCATTTCTTCGCTCGATACAACGCGTTCTCCACCGAATCAAACCACCTCCCGTTTTCGCCGCCGCTATAGTTTTGCGAGAACGAGTTCACCGGGAACTGTGCTCTGTATCGCCAGGCACTCCACGTCGTCGCGACCAGCGCGAGGACTCTCACATTCACGTCTGCGCACGCGTCGCAAAAGTGCAAATACAAAATCTGCACCAAATTCAGCGCCTGATAAAACAAATGTTCCTTCATTTCGCTCGTGGCGACTGTTTTCGTCTCGTGCAACACGCCGCTCGCTTGCTGTTGTCTTCGTCGCTGTTCCCCTTTTCCTCCCTCACCGCCGCCCTCCCGCACTCTCATATGCAACTTCCCAAAATCGGATATGGCCGAGGCGGTGGTCAGAATTCCCGTCAACGCGAGTAGGACATCGTACGCAATCACAGTAACTTCGCCTCTGTAATAATAAACATCGTCCTTCTGAAACAAAAGCGCGCCTCCAAACGCGAGCGTGAGCATGTGCGCCACGCCAGTCAATCGGTGGCGAACCGCGAAAACTTTTTTAACGGCCACCATTTTGTTCCGATTCGGTACCACGTATCTAAAGAGTATGAGGAGGAAGAACGCGAGATAGGAGGCGACCAACCAGTGATAGAAGCGATGGTCATCGTCGCGATCATGATGTTGTTGTTGTTCGACGCGCATCATCCCTCGTTGTTGTTTCTCTCTCTCTCTCGCGCGCGCGAGAAGAATAACGATGTTTCAAAAGGTTGAAAGATATCTTTTTATCCAAAAAATAGAGTGTGAACTTTCCCCAGAAAAAATGTCGAGCAAACGCGCGCTTCTTCTTCGACGCGCGGCGTCCTCGCTGCTGTTCGCGAGACCAGGCGTTTCTTCTTCTTCTTTTGTTTCTTCGGGTTGCGCGTTAACGACAACATCGACGATGAAAAGAGACGCAACCTTCTTCGCATCAAAATCACCTCTTTTCCCCCCACCGCGCTGCCACGTCGTCGCTGACATCGTCCAAAAGAAGAAGTTTACCCGGTCGTACGCGTGACGCAACTCCTTGGACGCTCCGGACCCGATCGCCGTGGACATTCTCTACCATCCAGAGACGAAATATTTGGACGCGTACATCGAAATGGCGGACGCGATCGAGCTCGCGTTCCCGTCGGTTCTCGTTCGAGGGAACGAGAAAGAAGACGAAGAAGAAAAAGGAGAAGGAGAGGAGTATTTCCGAGTGGAGTTTAGAGAGGAGAAGATATTCGAGATGAAGGACAGACTCCCGCGGATGGAAGAGATCGTCGAAATGTTGGAGGAGAGAGTGATGGAGGCGGAGAAGGAGATGTTTGGCGGCGGTGGCGGGAGTGGAAGCGGCGGCGGGTGCGGGTAAAAGGCGGCGGCTCTCGCTCTCGCTCTTGCTCCCCAGGCGCTTTATGTGTGATGAATGTACGGTACTTCATATTGCTCACGATTGTGCAAACGTGACGCTCTGTCGGCGTAAAAAGTTCAGAGTAAGTTTCGAAATGAAACTACTCGTCGTCGCAGAGTCGATAAAAACAAAGTATCAGTACATATTTATACGCCGGCTGTTTGGGTGTCTACGCCTACTGGCATACTTACGGGCGCGAGCGAGAGAGAAGACGAAAACGCGTACGCAGAAGAAGAAAACACTTCTGTCGTTGTACCATCAGAAACCTTTGTAACATATATAAATAAAGAACTATTCGTTATTCGTAACCGCGCGCGAGAGTCATAAAATAACTTTCCTCTTCTCGAAAGCATCCCGTATGTCCGCCAGTCCGCCGGCGAGAAGAAGATATTTATTCATTTTGCCAGCCCGGGAGGATTCGTCCAAAAAGCGTCAGAAGAATTGCCACGCAATCGGCAATCACAGTAAAGAAGAGTTTTAGAAAAAATGGCGACGGTCCGTAAACTCCAGGCGGAAATCGACAAAACCTTCCGCAAAGTCGACGAGCAGCAGGAGGTGTTTCAGCAAATCTTCGATCGGTTGCACGAGTGCGACCAGAGTTTGAAAGAGAAATACGAGGTAAAATGTTTTATTGTATAAAAGCTTAATTTTTGGGGGCAAAATTGAGACCGAGAGAGAATCGAAAAGAAAATTGAGTTTGTGTCGCCCCGCGAGCGCGCGAGGAGACGAAGAAGACGACGATGGCACAGAGAAGGAAGAATCGCGAATCGTTATCGTCCTTTTTTCCTCCTCTTGTTTCCGTCGTTTTCCTCCGCGCTCCGTCGTCGTCGTCGTCGTCTTTGTCGCGCGTTCATCAGAGAACAACAACAACAACAACAACAGCATTTGACAGTTATGAACAAAAAACAAGAGAGAGGGTTGTGAAATCGCTCGCGGCGCGCTCTTCTTTTCTCTCTCTCTTTTCTTTCGAACCGTTCGTTCCGCTGACCTCTCTCTGTATCTCTCTCTCTCGCTACGAAATCGATCGAACGAATCAAACGCGAACGAAACACACACACATACAAAGGCTGACTTGAAAAAAGAGCTCAAAAAGCTCCAAAAATTCCGCGACCAAATCAAAAACTGGTCCGCCGACACTCTGATCAAAGACAAGACGGCTCTGAACGAATACAAGCGGAAAATAGAAATCGACATGGAGAGATTCAAAATGGTGGAACGACAGTCAAAGACGAAAGCGTTTAGCAAACACGGATTGGAAAAGATGGAGAACGAAACGGCGGAGCAGAAGAGGAGACGGGAGACGAAAGAGTGGCTGTCGGCGTGCGTGGAGGAGCTTTCGAATCAGTCGGACGCGTTCGAGGCGGAGATCGAGGTGTTGCAGTCGGAAGCGACGAAACCGAGCAAACGGAAAGGGAAGAATGCGAGCAGCGGTGGTAACAACGGAAACGAAGAGAAAGTGCAACGGTTGGAAGAGTCGGTGCAAAGACACAAAGCGCACACGTTAAAGTTGGAGATTATGATGCGATTGGTGGAGAACGAGACGTTGCCGGCGGAAGAGGCGGACGAGGTGCGGGATTTGATCGAGGATTATTTGGAGAGGAATCAAGAAGATTTCGACGAATTCGACGTCGTGAACGAAATGTACGAGAGTTTGAATTTGGAAGAGTTGGCGACGAAGGAAAGCGTGAAAGTAGTGACAAACGTGAAGCAGTTGCACGAAGAGTCCGGCGGGGCAGGAGGAGGAGGAGGAGGAGGAGGAGGAGACTCTTCTCCGGCCGGACCGCCGCCGGGTTTGCAAACGGCAGCCTCGAGCGGAGGAGGATCGTCAAAGATTGAACCGCCGAAACCGAGAGTGGTACCACCGGCACCGGTAATGAGTCCAAAAGCCGCGACTGCGGCACAGCAACAGGAACAGCAAAGTTTCAATCAGTGGGGATCGCGGTTCCCGGCGCCGAAAGGTTTGGACGCCGACGGCGTGGGATCCGGGAACGGCGGGAACAATGCTGCGGTCGGGAGCAATGCCGCCCCCGGTGCTGCTGGTAAACCCATACCGCGACCGAACAGCAATTCCGCCAATGTTCTACCGGGGGTTGGAAGTATCAAAGACGGCAACGCCGCGCAACAAGCGTTTCCACCGGGACCGAGACCATTATCGTCCGATGCCAATCAACAACAATCCGTCGCGGAAGCCGCCAACGCGGCGTTTACCGCAAACGAGGTCTTCGACAACCCGAGTCAAGGCGCGCGATCTTTGAATGAAATGTCCACGGCCATGCGACGAGGACTATCCGGAAATAGCATGCAATCCGGATCCGGGAGCGTCCAATCCATAAATAACGCCAGCAACAACAGCATCAACTCCTCCTTGACGCAACAACAACAACAGCAACAACAACAACAACGGCAACAACAACAGCAACAACAACAAAGAGGAGGAGCCGCCTCCACAGCCACGGTCGCGCACGGCGATCCGTCCTCACGTCTCCGTCTTCTCGAAGCTTCTGCTTCCTCTAGACTCCTCCCTTCTGCCTCGGACGGCGTCTGGACTAGACGCGTTCGTCGCGCGCCCCAAGCGCCGATCCCGCCTTCCTATCCCACCTCCCTCGTTGACGGCAACGGGAACAACTTATACCCGGTTCTGGAAAACCCGGCGTTATTCGAACGCTTAGACGCCGACGCGCTCTTTTTCTCCTTCTACCACCAACAAGGCACCCCTCAACAATACTTAGCCGCTCGAGAGTTGAAACGCGCCAACTGGCGATTCCACAAAAAGTACAGCGCCTGGTTCGCCCGGAGAGAGGAACCGAAAGTCTCCAACGAAGAATTCGAGCAAGGCGCGTACGTCTACTTCGACCACGCGGTGAGCCGAGACGAATACGGAAGCGTTCGAGGGTGGTGTCAAAGAAGTAAACCGGACTTTCTGTTCGAATACTCGCATCTCGAGAACGAGTTGCAATAAAACATTTTTGAAGAAAGAGAGAGAGAGAGCGAGCGAAAGAGAGAAATCGAGAGAGGCGAGAGAGCTTTTGATTTCGGCGCGCGTGTACACTATACATTTTTACATATTGTGAAACAGATAATAATAATAATAATATGAAGAAGATAAAAGGTTACGATTAATTTGTTCAAGGTTTAATAACAGTGCCATAACACAGACACAGACACACGTGTATAAATACTATCCATGAGTGAATAATATTCGCATTCGATGTGCGCGCGCGTTTAGCGTTTTTCTCCTCTCTGAAGCGAAGAAATTTTCAAAAATCGCCACAACCAAACGCGCGCGCGCGCTTACGTCTCTCTCTCTCTCTCTCTATTTCGAAAAAGTATGCCGCCGATACCAATCTCTGTCCAAAACACCACCTACACGGTTCATTTCCCGTTCACGCCGTACCCGTCGCAGTTGGTCATGATGGAAAAAATCTTGCTCGCGTTGCACGACGGACAGAACGCGCTTTTGGAATCCCCGACGGGCACCGGGAAGACTTTGTGTCTACTCTGCGCGAGTTTAGCGTTCGCGGAGGAACAGAAGAAGAAAAACACGAGGAAGAAGAACAAGAATTACAACGTTATCACGACGACGGGTGGTGAAAGGAACACCAACGAGAGCGAGAAAGACGAAGACGCTAAGAGAAATGGCACGACGCTTACGGACGCACCACCACCACCACCTCTTCTGGAAGCAGCATCGGCGAGGGAGAATAATCGAGATTTAGAGGTTAATACGAGCACGAATAAATCGAAAGCGACCATAGTGTACGTCTCTCGAACGCACTCGCAGTTGCAGCAGGTGATTTCGGAATTAAAAGCCACCGCGTACAAACCGCACTCGAGCATCGTCGGCTCGCGGAAACAGTTGTGCGTCAACGAGTGGGTCGCCGAAGCGGCGAAGAGGATGGGCGACGGGAATAAGAGAGGCGCGGAGAAGTTGTGTAAAATCGCGTGTTCGAGCGAGAAGTGCGATAAGAAGATGCACGTTGGCACGTACATGGAACGAGTGTTCGGTATCGACGTCGTGAACGGATGGACCGGGAATTCAGGAGGAGGATCGGGTGGGGAGTTTGGTAGTCTCGGATACGGAAGGACGAAGAACGACGACGGTAAAAAGAACAAAAAAAAGGGAGGTTCGATTTTGAGTCATCTGCCTCCGAACAGGGACGATAATAGCAACAACAATAACAACAACAAAGGTGAAGGAAAAGTGACGACAATCATGGATATCGAAGACTTAGTGAAGGAAGGAAACAAAGCGTACGGTCCGTGTCCGTATTATTTAGCGAGAGAGATGACGAGAGGCGCGGAAATAATTTTCGCACCGTATTCGTACATCTTAGATGCGGGAGTCCGAAGAAATGCGTTGGGTGATACCGTGATGAATTGGCACAACTCGATCGTCATCTTTGACGAAGCGCACAACGCTGAATCGGCGTGCGAAGAAGCCGCCTCGAGAGACTTGACCGCGGTGCACATCGCAAACGCTATTAAAGACGCAGACGGTGCGTTTCAATGGGAAAGCAGGACGGAAGAAGTTATGGAATCGCTGGGAGACGATGTATATAAAGAAGAGAAAAAGAAGGGCACAGGTCCAACTCGGCGAACTGCGGCCGATTATTTGACCTTGCGTGGTATTTTTTCGGCGTTGGAAAGAGAAATTGCAATCGTGTGTGCGCAGGATCAAGAGAGAGTGAGAAAAGGCGAAACGTTACCGTCTTCGAGAGACGGGTGGTTCATATTTGATCTTTTAGCGAAAGTAAACATCAACTCCGATACGTTCGCGCAAATCATCGAGGTGTGCGAAGACGCTTTAAATGTAGTAGCATTGGGGGGTGAAGCGATCGAGAAAGGCTCCGGCGCTGGTCTAGAAAGAGTCAAAGAGTTTCTCGAACGAGCATTTGAAGCGAAACGAAAAGGTTTAGTCGAGTGTTATCGCTCGCGCGTGGGACCTCCAGAAGAGGAATTCAACAGCACGTGGAATACAAAAAACGCTGGAAAAGAAAACAAGCTCCTCGCGAAGGGACCGACGATATCTTTCTGGTGCATGGTTCCAGGCGTCATTGTGAACGAACTGTGTGAATTGGGCGTTAGATCTCTTTTGTTGGCCTCGGGGACGTTATCGCCGATGGACTCGTTCGCTTCGGAGCTTCGCGCACCGTTCCCGGTTCGGTTAGAAAATCCGCACGTCATCCCTCAAGAAAACGTTTGGGCCGGCGCATTTCTGAAAGGACCGTCGAACACGGTTTCTTTGAATTCCAGCTATCGCTTTCGAGATACGGAACAATATAAGAACGAGCTTGGATTGTTAATCCTACGCGTGGCTCGGGTGACGCCGGACGGCGTTTTGGTATTCTTCCCGAGTTATGGCGTCATGGCAAAATGCATAGAATTCTGGAAAAAGAGAACGAACATCTGGAACGATATCATGCGCACGACGAGGAAAACGTTGATAGTGGAACCTAAAGAGAGCGATGCATTTTTAGAAGCGTTCGAGTCCTTCAATAAAGCGCTCGACCGCAGTTCGAAAGCGAACAGTTGGAGTAAAGTGGGCTTGACGAATGGTGATGGTAGTGCGAAGGATGGTGAAACAGCCGTCACGCTGGCCGCAAAAGGTGGTGCCATGTTCTTCGCCGTCTGCAGAGGAAAAGTCTCCGAAGGCATCGATTTCGCCGACAAAGCGGGTCGCGCGGTTATTTTAACCGGCATCCCCTACGCGCCGAAAGCCTCGGCGCGCGTTCGATATAAGCGCGAATTTCTCGATGCCGCCATCATGGTTCAAAAACGAAACAACACGTACCAAAATTTTAGCCTCACGAGTGGCGAACAGTGGTATTCGCAAACTGCCATGCGCGCAGCTAACCAAGCGTTAGGGCGCGTCATTCGTCACAAGGACGATTTCGGCGCGGTCATCTTAGCAGACGAGCGATTCGCGTATCGAAATCATCAAAACCAGTTAAGTTTATGGCTTCGGCCGGCAATGCAGACGTTCGATACATTTGAAAGGGGCATAGAAAGTCTATCTGCGTTCTTTGAGCGGTGCGGAAACCCGAACAGCGCGCTGATGCTCGCAGCGGCGGAAAAATCGGCAAAGAAAAAGAAGCGCAAAGTACCGCTCCTCCAGTCCGAGAACGAAAAATTGGAAGCAGAACCAGGGGAGAAAAAGAGCAACACTAAGGGCGCAGAACAAGTTCGAAAAGATACGAACTTTTCAAAGAAATCCCGGGTTTTAGATACATCGTTGTCTTCTGCGCTCATGAACGCGATGAATAATAATAACAACGAGAACGAGGTGGATGAGGACAGGGAGAGAAGAAACTTATTTAGCGGCGCTGGCGGAGGCGGCGGTGGTGGTGGTGGTGGAGCAGGAGGTGGTTCGTTAGCGTCCAGGTTACTCAAAGCCGGCGGTAATCGAGACAACACGACGAGGTCTTCCGTTGGTAATGGTAGTGCTGGCGGAGCTAGCGGAAACGCAAACGACGTCGATAAAGCGATTTTGGCGAAACAAAAGCTCGTCAAAAGAGCTCGCGCCGAACTCCCGCCTGAAGATTTTCCAAAGTTCATCGAAGCGATAAAAACTACCGTAAGCGCGGAGTCGTCGGATGCCGCATTGCACGAGTCCATGAAAATGCTCGCGAAATTGTGTAAGATTGAGAAACGCGGCGTCGATCCATCAACTTTGTGGGCAGCCATCGGAACCGGTTTGGCGTTGAAAGATGGGGCGAAGAAAGCCTACGAAGGGTTCGAAAAGAACGCGAAACAAAAACGGGAGGAGAAAGCAGCAGCAGCTGCAAAAACATCAGCAACAACAAAAACGATTCCGCCGCTCGTCGCGCAATCTTCGCAACTGCCCGCCGACGGTAACATCTTTGGTCGCCCGGCCAAACAGCCGCGAGATTCCTTGCAACACCAACTCAAATCGAACGCCGATGAAACCACATTCGCGAAGCGCAAGGAAAAGAAGAAAACCTCGTGCGACCACTGCAAAGCGGCGAAATGCGACCGCCCTTTCCAATCCACCATCTGCGGCCACTTTGCCTGTTACAAGTGTTTCAACGTCGTATTCGCGAGCCACTCCACGAAATCCGCGCCAAACTCTGGCCCGTGTCCAACCTGCTCCACGCTCGTCACCAAGAAGAGCTTGAAGAAATTGTACTTATAGCAACGATAGAGAGAGAGAGTGAATAATAACAACTCAGAGAAAATAGCGCGTGTAGTAGTAGTAGTAGTTACAAAAACCTAGCGCGCAATAAATAGCGCATGAACATCCTCGACGCGCCGCGCTCT
>Ga0255765_1001524_pt1 | contig 28356 bp, 38 predicted proteins | sample 041ome_8_FD_179965 | JGI IMG/M metagenome (GOLD analysis project Ga0255765, IMG submission 179965) | Coastal salt marsh microbial communities from the Groves Creek Marsh, Skidaway Island, Georgia - 041407BS metaG (version 2) | ecosystem: Environmental > Aquatic > Marine > Intertidal zone > Salt...
CCGCCTGTTCCTCACGGTACTTTTGATCAAAAACCACATAGTACTTACCAACCAAATGATCTCCCTTCAACCCGGAGGTTTCAGGAGTCTCATTATTTCCGAATCTTTGCCAAGCAACCATGCTTTTGCATATATGTATTCCTCGATCATTAATGATCTGCGTCTTAATGACTTCGTTACCAGCAGCTTTTAGAATCTGTGCGACAGAATATCCCAAAACATTATTTCGAATATGCCCCAGATGTAAAGGTTTGTTCGTATTGGGAGAAGAATATTCAACCATAATGGTTCGACCCGTACTAGGATGAGAGCCAAAATTCTGCGCTTCGCAAATGGTTTCGAACTCCCCAAGCAGATAACTGTCCGAAACACTTAGATTAAGAAACCCTTTAACCACGTTAAATGAAGTTAAATCATCAATAGAAGAACATAGAGCAGCCCCCAACTGATTGCACAACTCTTGCGGATTTGCTTTAACAGAGCGGAGCATCGAAAAAGCAACCAATGTTATATCACCCTCAAATTCTTTTTTGGTAGGTACCAAATCGATAGTTTCTAAGGCGATATTATACTCGGCCTGAATAAACGCCTTGGCTTTGTTCTCAATAGTTAGAAGTAAAGACTGCATATCATGAAGTATTGGCTGCAAAACTAAGTATTTTTGTATCGTTCTATGTTAGTAAACACCTCATATCACAATCCTGAAATAGAAAAGAAGATCGATCAAGAAGTTGGAAAACCATTTTCACTCAAAGATCGTGTTCTATTAGGCGGTATTGGTTCACCACCGCTAGATATCACCTCAGCCTCTTCGAGTATTTACAACTTATTAAGCTTAAACAATGATCGTAGTAGATGTAATCTAGAATTACGGCCTAATGGAGTGCTACTTAGATTTAGAGCAAGACTGGACAGTTATACACTTGTGATACCATTTTACAAGCTAGTTCTTTACAAGGGGGATTTCGCCCAATACAGTATTTATAGAGATCATCACTTTGTAAAGGTCAAAGCAGATACCAAAGCAATCCAGAAATTCTTTACTAAATTACTCGAAGCAAAAGCCTCAAGTACCCCTGAAAGTCTGTAGTAGTTAAATTAAAGCTTACGAAGTGTAGCGCCAGTGTAAATTTGTCGTGGTCTTCCAATCGGTTCCTTTCTAGATCGCATTTCTTTCCATTGTGCAATCCATCCAGGCAGTCTACCTAAAGCAAACATCACGGTAAACATTTCTACAGGAATACCCATAGCTCGATAAATAATCCCTGAATAGAAATCTACATTCGGATATAGTTTTCGATCTACGAAATACTGATCTTCTAATGCCTCTTTCTCAAGACCTTTAGCAATATCAAGGATAGGATCTGAGACTCCTAAGTCTGCTAATACTTCGTCTGCAGCCTTCTTTATAATGCGCGCACGAGGATCAAAGTTCTTGTAAACCCTATGACCAAATCCCATAAGACGGAATGGGTCATTCTTATCCTTCGCCTTAGCCATATATTTCTTAGTATCTCCGCCATCCTCAGAGATTGCTTGTAACATTTCAAGCACTGCTTGATTTGCGCCACCATGCAAAGGCCCCCAAAGTGCTGAGATACCCGCCGAAATAGATGCGTATAGGCCAGCGTGAGAAGAACCTACAATACGTACCGTTGAAGTTGAACAGTTTTGTTCGTGATCAGCATGAAGAATCAAAAGTTTATTCAAAGCAGCAACAATCACCGGGTTTTGAACATAAGGCTCCCCCGATTTCTTGAACATCATTGAGCATATATTCTCAATATAGTCTAGATTCGAGTCTGAGGCAACATAAGATTGGTTGGTAATCTTGCGCTGCGCATAGGCAACGAGAATAGGAAACTTACCCAAAATGCTAACCACTGCCTTATACATATCCTCGTCAGAATCCACATCAACCGACGATGGATTAAATGCAACAAGAGCACTGGTTACCGAAGAGAGTATCCCCATCGGGTGCGCCGAATTGGGAAAACTGTCTACGATCTGAAGCAATCTTGAATCTACCTCTGAATGCGCTTTTATATCAGCCTCAAATTTGGTCAATTGCTCTGAAGTAGGAAACTCACCAAAAATGAGTAAATAAGCGGTCTGAATAAAGCTAGCATTCTCAGCTAGATCATCTATAGAATATCCGCGATATCTCAACTCCCCTTTTTCACCATTTAAAAAGGTAATTGAACTTTCGCAAGAACCCGTATTCTTGTATCCAGGGTCAAGGGTAACTGCACCCGTTTGTGCCCTAAGCGTCTTGATGTCAATAGCGACTTCATTTTCAGCACCTACAACAAGTGGGAACTCATATCTTTCACCGTTTAGTTCAAGTATTGCTTTATCAGACATATTTTTAAGGATATTGGATGGATGGCAAAGATAAGAATCACAACCGCTTTAAACCAAAAAGCGTCGCTATTAGCGACGCTTTTTTTCTCTTATTTAACACTCTGTGTTAGCGTTTTACTTTAAACGCCTTTTCTTGTGGATAGTACGCAGTGCTACCTAAATCTTCTTCAATGCGCAGAAGCTGATTGTATTTAGCCATACGGTCAGATCTTGAAGCAGAACCTGTTTTGATTTGTCCGGTGTTTAAACCTACCGCCAAATCGGCAATCGTATTATCTTCAGTTTCTCCAGAACGGTGAGACATTACAGAAGTATAACCTGCATTCTTAGCCATATTAACTGCAGCGATGGTTTCAGTAAGTGTACCAATTTGATTCACTTTAATGAGAATAGAGTTTGCAATACCTTCTTTAATACCGCGTTCTAAACGCTCTACATTGGTAACGAATAAATCATCACCTACTAACTGAACCTTATCTCCTACTTTGTCGGTAAGTGATTTCCATCCGGCCCAGTCATTCTCATCCATACCATCTTCAATACTGATGATCGGATACTTAGCGCATAACTCAGCTAAATACGACGCTTGTTCTTCAGAAGTACGGATAGCACCTTCTGGCCCTTCGAATTTCGTGTAATCGTACTTACCATCAACATAGAACTCTGCAGCCGCACAGTCAAGTGCGATCATAACATCATCACCTAAAGTGTATCCGGCATTTGAAACTGCAATTCCGATGGTTTCTAGTGCATCTTCTGTACCTTCTAAACCAGGAGCAAAACCTCCCTCATCTCCTACAGCAGTAGTAAGATTGCGGTCTTTAAGCACCTTTTTAAGATTGTGGAAAATTTCAGATCCCATTTTCATAGCGTGGGTAAACGACTCTGCCTTAACTGGCATAATCATAAACTCCTGAAACGCGATAGGGGCATCAGAGTGAGAACCTCCGTTAATGATATTCATCATAGGTACAGGTAATGTGTTCGCACTAACCCCACCAACATAACGATATAAAGGCATTTCTAATTCCTCTGCAGCAGCTTTTGCAGCTGCTAAAGAAACTCCCAAAATTGCATTTGCACCTAGTCTTGATTTATTCTTTGTACCATCTAAATCGATCATTGCTTGATCTAGAAGGTTTTGTTCAAATACAGACATACCGATAAGCTCATCAGCGATTTCGCCATTAACATTATCAATAGCTTTTTGAACTCCTTTACCTACATAATCTGACCCACCGTCACGAAGTTCAACGGCTTCGTGCTCTCCAGTTGAAGCGCCAGAAGGAACCGCAGCTCTTCCTAGGATCCCATTTTCAGTAACAACATCAACTTCAACAGTTGGGTTACCTCTTGAATCAAAAATTTGACGTGCAAAGATGTCAACAATAATACTCATAGTCTTATGATTTAGATGATTAAATTGAATAGTGTAGAACTAGCCTACATGTTTAAAGATTGGATAAATTGGTCAAAAAGGTATCTAGAATCGTGCGGTCCAGGACTCGCCTCAGGGTGGTATTGCACTGAAAATACAGCACTGTCTTTTCGTTGAATACCTGCAACGGTTTGATCGTTCAGGTGGGTATGTGTGATTTCTAGTTCATCGTTACTGTCAAGCGATTCTTTAGAAACAGCAAAACCATGGTTTTGCGAAGTAATCTCACCTCTACCTGTCAATACGTTTAATACCGGATGGTTGATTCCTCGGTGACCATTATGCATTTTAAAAGTTTGAACACCATGAGAAAGGGCTAGCACCTGATGACCTAGACAAATACCAAACAAAGGCTTCTTTGAATCCACAATTTCTTTGGTAGTAGTTATCGCCTCATTCAAGGGCTCAGGGTCACCAGGACCATTAGAGACAAAGTACCCATCAGGTCCCCATTCACTTAACTCTTCAAAGCTGGTATCATGTGGGAAAACTTTTAAGTAAGCTCCGCGTTCTGATAAAAAGCGTAGTATATTACGTTTAACTCCTAAATCAAGTACTGAAACTTTCCATTTAGACTCTGGATCTCCGAAAAAGTAGGGCTCTTTGGTGGAAACCTTTGAAGCCAATTCTAATCCAGCCATACTAGGTACAGATGCTAATTCGATACTTAATTGTTCGATCTCGTCAACTCGAGTAGAAATCACAGCATTTTGCGCTCCATGATCTCTAATGTGAGCAACTAGGGCACGAGTATCTACATCTGAGATAGCAAACGTATTATTCTTACTCAAGAATTCTTCTAAAGAGGCATTAGCACCTGGGCGAGAATAGTTGTAACTAAAATTCTTACACACTAAACCGGCAATTTTAACCGAAGAAGATTCTACTTCATCTTCTACCGTGCCATAATTACCAATATGAGCATTGGTAAGTACCATAATCTGACCAAAATAACTCGGGTCAGTAAAAATCTCCTGGTACCCCGTCATTCCAGTGTTAAAACAAATTTCACCAAAAGCGGTGCCTTCAAGATTAGCAATAGACTTTCCGTAAAAAACAGTTCCATCTTCTAACAACAGGATAGCATCTTTTCTTTGGGTATATTTCATTCTCATTTTTATTTAGTGACAAAAAAACATAAAAAAAGGATACACAACTAAGTGTATCCTTTTCTATTATCTTGAAGTAATTAACAATGAAAATCTATTTCGTTTCTTCATCAGTTGATTCTTCTGTAGTATCTACTTCCTTAGCATCTGCCTCCGGGGCGGCTTCTTCAGCAACAGGAGCTTCAGCTACTGCAACTTCTTCAATAGCTGGAGTCGTTTCTTTTGTCTCTGCAGATTTAGAACGACGACTTCTTCGAGTTGACTTCGTCTTTTTCTCAGTGGCATTGTACGTTTCATTAAAATCTACTAGTTCGATAAAAGCCATGTCAGCACTATCTCCTAAACGATTTCCAAGTTTAATGATACGTGTATAACCACCCTGGCGATCAGCAACTTTCTCAGAAACCTCAGAGAATAATTGAGCAACAGCCTCTTTGCTTCTCAGGTAACTAAAAGCTACTCTGCGATTGTGAGTACTCTTTTCAATAGTTGAATTATTCTCAGCTTTAGCTTTTGTAATAAGAGGTTCAACAAATTGCTTAAGTGCTTTAGCTTTAGCAGTAGTTGTGTTGATGCGTTTATGCTCAATTAGAGAACAAGCCATATTTGCAAGCATAGACTTGCGGTGTGAAGCAGTGCGCCCTAAGTGATTGATTTTCTTCCCGTGTCTCATATTTAGTCTCTATCTAATTTGTACTTGGCTAGATCCATTCCAAATTCTAACCCCTTACTTTGAACAAGTTCTTCTAGCTCAGTCAACGACTTCTTACCAAAGTTTCTGAATTTCATTAAGTCGTTCTTGTTAAATGAAACAAGATCACCTAACGTATCTACCTCAGCAGCTTTTAAACAATTTAGAGCACGAACAGAAAGGTCCATGTCTATTAATTTAGTTTTAAGAAGCTGACGCATGTGTAAAGATTCTTCATCGTAGGTCTCTGTGCGCTCTAACTCCTCAGCCTCTAGAGTGATTCTCTCATCAGAAAATAACATAAAGTGGTGAATAAGAATTTTAGCAGCCTCAGTAAGTGCATCTTTAGGAGCAATCGAACCGTCCGTTTGGATTTCGAAAACTAATTTCTCAAAGTCTGTTTTTTGCTCTACACGATAATTCTCGATGCTATATTTAACATTCTTAATCGGTGTAAAGATAGAATCGATAGCGACCGATCCGATAGGAGCATTCGCCTTCTTGTTATCGTCTGCAGACACATAACCGCGACCCTTCTCAATAGTTAATTGAAGGTTAATATTAACCTTACTGTCTAGGTTGCAAATTACATGGTCTGGATTTAAAACTTGGAAACCAGAGATGAATTTCTGAAAGTCACCAGCAGTGATCTTATCAGAATTAGAGATTGAAATCGCAACAGTTTCGTTTTCAACGTCATCGATTTGACGCTTGAAACGAACTTGCTTTAGATTTAGAATCATTTCTGTTACGTCTTCAACAACTCCAGGAATTACTGAAAACTCATGGTCTACACCTTCAATGCGTATAGAAGTTATTGCAAAGCCCTCTAAAGATGAAAGTAAAACACGACGAAGAGCGTTTCCAACGGTTAAACCGTAACCTGGTTCCAATGGACGAAATTCAAATTTCCCATCGAAATCAGTTGACTCGATCATGATTACTTTATCAGGCTTTTGAAAATTAAGTATTGCCATATCAAAAGGTTATTGAGGGTGAAATTATTTAGAATACAATTCAACGATTAGCTGCTCTTTGATCGCTTCAGGGATCTGAACACGCTCAGGAACATTTACAAATGTCCCCTCAAGCTTCGCTGAATTCCAGTTTAGCCACTCGAAAGACTGATTTGTATTAGCTAAAGAGTCAGTGATTTTCTGAACTGACTTAGATTTCTCACGAACACCAACAACTTGTCCTGGCTTAACCTGGTACGATGGGATGTTTACGATCTCTCCATCAACCGTTACATGACGGTGAGATACTAACTGACGTGCAGCTCTGCGAGAAGGTGCAATACCAAAACGATAAACCACGTTATCTAAACGAGATTCACAAAGTTGAAGAAGTACTTCGCCAGTAACTCCTTTACTTCTGTTCGCTTTAGCGAAAAGGTTACGGAACTGTTTTTCAAGAATACCATAAGTATACTTTGCTTTCTGCTTTTCCATAAGCTGCACAGCATACTCTGATTTCTTACCACGACGACGGTTATTACCGTGTTGTCCTGGAGGATAATTCTTCTTTTCAAAAGATTTGTCATCACCGAAGATGGCTTCACCAAACTTACGAGCGATTTTAGTAGATGGTCCTGTATATCTTGCCATAAAAATAAAATTGCGAGGTGGTTATGAATTAAGGCTTATCCTTCGATAACCGTTAACCCTCTATTAATCAATAAAATTAAACTCTTCTTCTTGCTGGTGGTCTACATCCGTTGTGTGGCATTGGAGTAACATCAACAATCTCTGTTACTTCGATACCCGAATTGTGAATCGAACGAATCGCAGATTCACGACCATTTCCAGGTCCTTTAACGAAAACTTTCACTTTACGAAGACCAGCTTCTTGAGCAACCTTAGCACAATCCTCAGCAGCAACCTGTGCAGCGTAAGGAGTATTCTTCTTAGATCCTCTAAAGCCCATCTTACCTGCAGAAGACCATGAAATTACATCGCCATTCTTGTTGGTAAGTGAAATAATAATGTTGTTGAATGAAGAAACGATATGCGCTTCACCAGTACTCTCAACAATAACTTTACGTTTCTTAACGGTTTTACTAGTTCCTTTTGCCATATTAAGCTATTATTTGGTTGCTTTCTTCTTGTTAGCAACTGTTTTACGCTTCCCTTTACGAGTACGCGAGTTGTTCTTAGTACGTTGTCCGCGCAATGGAAGACCAAGTCTGTGACGGATACCTCGTTGACAACCAATGTCCATAAGACGCTTGATGTTTAGAGACACTTCTGAACGCAATTCACCTTCGATAGTGAACTGAGATACAGCATCACGGATTTTTCCGATTTCATCATCGTTCCAATCAGACACCTTTTTGTCTTCTGAAACTCCAGCTTGTTCTAGGATATCTTTTGCACGACTTCTTCCGATACCGAAAATGTAAGTAAGTGCAATGACACCACGCTTCTGTTTAGGTATATCAACCCCAGCAATTCTTGCCATAACTATCCTTGTCTTTGTTTAAATTTTGGATTCTTCTTGTTGATCACGTATAGTCGACCCTTACGACGCACAATTTTACAATCGGCGCTTCTTTTCTTAATAGATGCCCTAACCTTCATATTAATATCTGTATGTAATTCTTGCTTTAGTTAAATCATATGGGCTCATCTCCAACTTCACCTTATCTCCTGGCAGCAACTTGATATAGTGCATACGCATTTTACCAGAGATGTGAGCCGTAACAACATGGCCATTATCTAGCTCCACACGAAACATCGCGTTAGATAACGCTTCGATAATACTACCATCTTGCTCAATAGCCGCTTGTTTTGCCATAATTAAGCTACTTTTCGATTTTTACCCGATTTCATTAAACCATCATAGTGACGATTCAATAAATACGCATTTACTTGTTGAACGGTATCAATAGCAACACCAACCATAATAAGTAGTGAGGTACCACCGTAGAATAATGCCCAACCCGCCTGAACATCCATGAGCTTAACAACAACTGCAGGTAAAACCGCAAGGATCGCCAAGAAAATAGCACCAGGAAAGGTAATTAGAGACATCACCTTATCTAAAAAATCGCCGGTTTCAACTCCAGGTCTTACACCAGGAACAAATCCACCACTACGCTTAAGATCATCAGCCATCTTAGATGTAGGAATCGTGATAGCGGTGTACAAAAATGTAAAAACGATGATCAAGAAAGCGAATAGAATATTATAAGCTAAGCCAAAAATATCCTGAAAATTAACCTCTAGCCACTGACCTAGTTCAGTATCATTAAAAGAACGACCAATAAGACCAGGGGCAAACATAATTGCCTGAGCAAAAATGATAGGCATCACTCCTGAGGCATTTAACTTTAAAGGAATATACTGACGAGCACCAACTGCTGCCTCAGAACCTGAAGCAGTGCGACGTGCATATTGAACAGGTACTTGTCGAACAGCCATAACCACAAGAATAGATGCTAGAATCACTACGAACCAAAGAATTAGTTCAACTAGTATGAGCATTAATCCTCCATTATTATTCGCAGTTCTAGAAATAAACTCCTGAACAAACGATTGAGGTAATGTTGCGATAATACCAACCATAATTAGTAATGAAATACCATTACCAATACCTTTATCAGTAATACGCTCACCAAGCCACATCGCAAATACAGTACCTGTAACAAGGATTACAACCGCAGGAATCATAAAACCAAGACCTTTACCTAAGACAAAAGCACTATCGGGAACACCCAATGCACTCAATCCGTATAAATAAGCAGGAGCTTGAACAATACAGATAGCGATAGTTAACCAACGCGTAATCTGAGTTTTGGTTTTACGACCACTCTCTCCCTCTTTATCTAACTTCTGTAAGTAAGGAATTGCAATACCCATCAACTGTACAACAATAGAAGCAGAGATGTAAGGCATAATTCCCAACGCAAAGATTGATGCATTAGCAAATGCACCTCCCGTAAAGGCATTAAGAATACCTAAAATACCCTGTTCTGTGTTTTGATTTAACTGTACAAGTTGATCGGTATCTATACCAGGTAACACTACCTGTGCTCCAAAACGATAAACCAGAAGTAATCCAAGAGTTACGATAATCTTATTACGCAACTCTTCGATCTTCCAGATATTCGTTAAGGTTTCTATAAACTTATTCATTTAGAAAAATTTAAATCTCCGTAGCTGTACCACCAGCAGCTTCGATTGCTGACTTAGCTGAAGCCGTAAACTTGTGAACTGTTACATTAACTTTAGACGAAATTGCACCATTAGCAAGAATTTTCACTAGATCATTCTTACGAGCGATACCATTCGCCACTAAAACTTCAAAAGTAATATCTGTTTGACCGGTAGCTGCAAGAGCTTCTAATTGATCTAAGCCAATACCGCGGTACTCTTTACGATTGATGTTTTTAAAACCAAATTTTGGAACACGACGCTGAAGTGGCATTTGACCTCCTTCGAAACCAATCTTTTTAGAATATCCAGAACGTGACTTAGCTCCCTTGTGACCACGAGCAGCAGTACCACCTTTACCAGATCCTTCTCCGCGACCAACGCGTTTTCCTTCTCTATGAACTGAGCCTTCTGCAGGCTTTAAACTGTGTAGGTTCATTATCTATACTTTATGATTGTTGAACATTAATTAAATGCTCAACTACTTTAACCATTCCAAGAATATTAGGTGTAGAATCGTGTTCTACAACCTGTCCAATTTTTTTCAAGCCTAAAGCCTCTAACGTACGCTTTTGATTCTGTGGACGTTTGATACTACTTTTTACTTGAGTGATTTTTATTTTTCCCATGACCACAATTATCCGTTAAATACTTTATCTAAACTAATTCCACGTTGCTTAGCAATAGACTTTGCATCGCGAAGTTGTAATAAAGCATCAAAAGTTGCTTTAACTACGTTGTGAGGGTTAGATGAACCTTGAGACTTTGAAAGTACATCATGCACACCAACAGCTTCTAACACCGCACGCACTGCACCACCAGCAATAACCCCGGTACCTTGTGAAGCAGGTTGAAGATATACGCGAGCACCACCAAACTTACCTTTTTGCTCATGAGGTAAAGTACCATGAGTAAGAGGAATACGTACTAGATTCTTCTTAGCATCTTCTACTGCTTTAGAAATCGCAGTTGCTACCTCTTTAGACTTACCTAAACCGTGACCAACTACACCATTTTCATCACCTACAACAACGATTGCAGAGAATCCAAAAGCACGACCACCTTTAGTTACTTTAGTTACACGTTGAACCCCAACAAGACGGTCCTTTAGTTCTAAACCACCTGGTTTAACAATCTCAACATTTTTATAGTTCTGATACATAATAGTGATTAGAATTTAAGTCCGCCTTCTCTAGCTCCTTCAGCTAAAGATTTAACTCTACCGTGATACAAATTTCCTCCTCTATCAAAAGCTACTGCCGAAATACCTTTTGCAAGGGCTTTCTCTGCAAGGCTTTTACCAACAGCGTTTGCTTGTTCAATTTTGGTCCCTTCTACTGAAGCTCCTTTATCGCGAGATGATGCTGCTGCAAGAGTAACACCGTTACGATCGTCAATAATTTGAGCGTAGATTTCTTTGTTACTGCGAAAAACAGCTAATCTAGGACGCTCTGGAGTACCAAAAGAAACTTTGCGAATACGCTTTTGGATACGTTGTCTTCTCTCTAGTTTACTTAATCCCATAGTATATTACGGTTATGCAGATTTACCTGCTTTTCTTCTAATTTGCTCACCAACAAACTTGATACCTTTTCCTTTGTAAGGCTCTGGCTTTCTAAAGCCACGGATCTTAGCCGCTACTTGCCCTACTAGTTGCTTATCAAATGATGTTAGTTTAACGATTGGGTTCTTTCCTTTTTCAGATACGGTCTCTACCTTTACTTCTGGAGCGATATCTAAAATAATGTTGTGCGAAAATCCTACCGCTAGATCTAATTTTTGCCCCTGGTTGCTGGCACGATATCCAACACCTACCAGTTCTAATTCTTTAGTCCAACCTTTAGAGACTCCCTGAATCATGTTATTCACAAGAGATCTGTAAAGACCATGCTTTGCACGGTGATCTTTTGAATCTGAAGGACGGCTAACAGAAACACTTCCGTCAACTACCTCAATGGATACAGCATCAAACTCCTGAGTTAACTCACCTAGCTTACCTTTAACCGTAATGGTTTGATCAGCTACAGTCACTGTAACACCATCTGGAATCGAGATTGGGTTATTTCCTATTCTTGACATAATCTATCAGTTATTCAATTTTAATATACGTAGCAAAGAACTTCCCCACCAACGTTTTCCTTACGAGCTTGCTTAGAAGTCATCACACCATGAGAGGTAGAAACTACAGCAATACCTAATCCATTAAGTACACGTGGAAGATCACCCTTACCCGAGTACTTACGAAGACCTGGCTTACTCACTCTTTCAATCTTTCTGATGATCGGTTCTTTAGTAACCGCATCATACTTAAGGGCAATTTTAATTGAACCCTGAGCGCTAGTATCTTCAAATTTGTAACTAAGGATATAACCTTGATCGAAAAGGATCTTAGTAATTTCCTTCTTAACATTTGAAGCAGGTATTTCAACCACTCTGTGTCCAGCACTGCTCGCATTACGAATACGAGTTAAAAAATCTGCAATTGGATCTGTTACCATCTTAAAATTTCTTTAATAAATATCTACCAGCTGGCTTTAGTTACACCTGGGATCAAACCTTGGTTAGCCATTTCACGGAAAGTAACTCGTGAAATACCAAAAGTTCTCATGTATCCACGAGGACGACCTGTTAATTTGCAACGATTACGCATTCTTACTGGAGAAGCATTTTTAGGAAGCTTTTGAAGTGCTTCATAATCTCCTGCAGCTTTTAAAGCTTCACGTTTTGCAGCATACTTTGCAACCAGCTTTGCCCTTTTGCGTTCGCGGGCTTTCATAGATTCTTTAGCCATACTAATTCTTTTTAAACGGTAGACCTAATTCAGTTAATAAGGCTTGAGCCTCGTTATCAGTTTCGGCACTTGTCACCAAAGTGATATCCATACCGTTAATTCGATTGATTTTATCGATATTGATTTCTGGGAAAATGATTTGTTCAGTAACCCCTAAATTGTAGTTACCACGACCATCAAAACCAGTAGATTTGATCCCATGAAAATCACGTACACGTGGAAGTGCAACAGTGATCAAACGATCTAAAAATTCGTACATACGCTCTCCACGAAGAGTAACCTTCGCGCCAATAGGCATTCCTTTACGAAGCTTAAATGAAGCAACGTCTTTCTTAGAAATAGTAGCAATTGACTTCTGACCTGAAATAGTCGTAAGTTCTTCAACTGCTTGGTCTACTAACTTTTTGTCAGCGACAGCAGCACCTACACCTCTACTAATAACAATCTTCTCTAGTTTCGGAACCATCATTACATTCTTGTAATTGAATTGTTCACGCAACGCAGAAACGATACGATCAGTATATTCTTGTTTTAATCTTGGAGTATATTCCATGGCTTATAATACTTCGTTTGATTTTTTAGAAACACGAACTTTCTTACCATCACGTACTTCATAACCAACACGTGTTGGTGATCCATCTTTAGGATCAAGAAGGGAAAGATTCGAAATATGAATAGGTGCTTCTTTCTGTACAATACCTCCTTGTGGATTGCTTGAGCTAGGCTTTTGGTGCTTAGAAACTAAGTTTACACCTTCAACAATAGCGCGGTTTTTAACCTTATCTAGAGAAACAATCGCTCCTTGAGCACCTTTGTGTTCTCCAGTGGTTACTTGAACCTTATCTCCTACTTTTAATTTTAACTTTTTCATTTCTTCGTAAGATTAAAGCACCTCAGGGGCTAATGAAACAATCTTCATGAATTGACGATCACGTAATTCTCTTGCAACCGGACCGAAAACACGAGTACCTCTCATCTCTCCAGCAGCATTTAAAAGAACACATGCATTATCATCAAAACGGATATACGATCCATCTGGACGTCTAACTTCTTTCTTAGTGCGAACTACAACCGCTTTAGAAACACTTCCTTTCTTAACCGTACCATTAGGAGTAGCTTCTTTAACAGTAACTACAATTTTATCACCGAGCGAAGCATAACGACGCTTGGTTCCACCTAAAACACGAATAGTAAGTACCTCTTTAGCACCAGTGTTATCTGCAACTCTTAATCTTGATTCTTGTTGTACCATCCCTAATTACTTAGCTCGTTCAATAATTTCAACCAATCTCCAGCATTTACGCTTACTCAATGGTCGAGTTTCCATGATCTTTACTGTATCGCCTTCATTACAATCGTTCTTCTCATCATGCGCTACATACTTCTTGGTCTTAAGTACGAACTTACCGTACATAGGGTGCTTAACACGTTTCACCTCAGAAACAACAATAGATTTTTCCATTTTGTTACTAGTGACAACACCAATTCTTTCTTTTCTTAAGTTTCTATTTTCCATAAGGCCAGGCCGTTATTGTAATTCTCTTTTAGACAATTCAGTAGAGATTCGTGCAATAGTTCTGCGTGTTGAACGAAGAATTAATGGATTCTCTAACGGAGAAACAGAGTGTCCTAATGATAAATCTGACAACTCCTTTTTCAGTGAAGCAAGCTTAGCTTTCAAATCTTCTACTGATAATTCTATGATTTCCGACTGTTTCATATCAACGATCAATATTATTCTGCAACGAAGTCACGTGCAACAATAAATTTAGTTCTACATGGTAGTTTCTGAGCAGCAAGACGTAAGGCCTCTTCTGCTATCTCTTTAGGAACACCTGCAACTTCAAACATTACACGTCCCGGTTTTACTACTGCTACCCAATACTCAGGAGCACCTTTACCTTTACCCATACGTACCTCGAGAGGTTTCTTGGTAATAGGCTTGTCTGGGAAAATTTTAATCCAAAGCTGACCTTGACGCTTCATGTAACGAGTCGCTGCAATACGAGCTGCCTCAATCTGACGTGAAGTAATGAACTTTGAGTCTAACGATTTAATACCAAACATTCCATTCGAAAGCTGATGGCCACGTTGTGAAATTCCTTTCATGCGGCCCTTTTGGGCTTTGCGAAATTTGGTTCTTTTTGGCTGTAACATAATCCTTCTTCTACTTTATATTACTTTCTACGACGACGCTTTGCAGCACCATCTTGTTTTGATTTACCACTTCCTGAGTTAGTTGAAAGACCAACTAATGGAGACAACTCTCTCTTTCCATAAACCTCACCTTTCATGATCCAAACCTTAATACCAAGACGACCATAAGTGGTGTGAGCTTCTTCAAGAGCGTAATCTACATCTGCACGGAAAGTAGATAGAGGAATACGACCCTCCTTATATGATTCTGAACGAGCCATTTCAGCACCATTCAAACGACCCGAAATCATTACCTTAATTCCTTCAGCATTCATACGAATAGCAGAGGCAATAGCCATTTTTATAGCTCTACGATAAGAAATACGATTTTCAATTTGACGTGCAATAGAAGCTGCAACTAGATTAGCATCTAGTTCAGGACGTTTGATCTCATGAATATTGATCTGCACATCCTTACCTGTGATCTTCTTAAGCTCTTCTTTTAATTTATCCACTTCTTGTCCTCCTTTACCAATAATGATACCAGGGCGAGCAGTTGTGATAGTTATTGTAACTAGTTTTAGGGTTCTCTCGATGATAACACGTGAAACGCTAGCCTTAGACAAGCGAGCCATTACGTACTTGCGGATTTTATCATCCTCTGCAAGTTTATCCCCGTAATCGTTACCACCGTACCAGTTTGATTCCCAGCCACGGATAATACCTAAGCGATTTCCTATTGGATTAGTTTTCTGTCCCATATTAGTTGCTAGCTGCGTTATTATTAGAACCTAATACTAAGGTTACATGATTTGATCTTTTGCGGATACGGTGAGCACGGCCTTGTGGCGCAGTCTGTAAACGCTTTAACATCGTTCCACCGTCTACACGGATTTCTTTAACGACTAAGGAAGCATCTTCTAAAGAAGCATCCTGGTTCTTAGCTTCCCAGTTTGCAATTGCAGATAAAAGAAGCTTTTCTAGTGGCTTAGAAGCCGCCTTCGTGCTAAACTTTAAAGTAGCTAGAGCCAATTCGATTTCTTTACCACGAATTAAGTCGGCAACAAGGCGCATCTTTCTAGGTGAGGTTGGAAAATCATTCAGACGGGCAAAAGCAACTTGCTTGCGCTCCTCTTTAATCCTCTCAGCCATTTGTTTTTTACGAACTCCCATAGCTTAATTACTTTTTACCTTTGTTTTTAGCACCTGCGTGACCTCTGAACGAACGGGTTGGTGAAAACTCACCTAGTTTATGACCCACCATGTTCTCAGTAACGTAAACAGGAACAAATTGCTTTCCATTGTGAACCGCAATAGTTTGACCTACCATATCCGGTGAAATCATTGAAGCTCTAGACCAAGTTTTGATAACTGTAGTCTTTCCTGATTCAACATTAGCTTGAACTTTCTTTTCAAGACTATGATGAATAAAAGGACCTTTTTTAAGTGAACGTGCCATCTATCTTATTTCTTTCTTCGTTCTACAATATATCTGTTGCTATCCTTAGTCTTAGAACGAGTTCTATAACCTTTAGCAGGAATACCATTCTTAGATCTTGGGTGACCTCCTGAAGCACGACCTTCACCACCACCCATTGGGTGATCGACAGGGTTCATAACTACAGGTCTTGTGCGTGGACGACGACCTAACCAACGACTTCTACCAGCCTTACCTGATACGATTAACTGATGATCCGAGTTAGAAATAGCTCCAATGGTAGCCATACATTCTCCAAGAATCAAACGAGTCTCACCTGAAGGCAATTTGATCGTTACAAACTTACCGTCCTTCGCCATTAATTGAGCGAAAGAACCAGCACTTCGAGCCATAACAGCACCCTGACCAGGACGAAGCTCAATGCAAGAGATGATCGTACCTAGAGGGATATCCTTTAGTTTAAGAGCATTTCCAACATCTGGAGTAGCTCCTTCACCTGCCTGGACTGAAGATCCAACTTCAAGTCCATTTTGAGCAATAACATAACGCTTTTCACCATCAGCATATTGCACTAAAGCGATAAAAGCAGTTCTGTTCGGATCGTACTCAATAGAAAGTACTTCAGCAGCACCCTCTTTCGTTCTTTTGAAATCAATAATACGGTAACGACGCTTGTGACCACCACCTCTATGTGAAGCGGTCATCTTACCATCTGAATTACGTCCACCCGACTTTTTTAGGGGAGCTAAAAGGCTTTTCTCCGGCTTAGACGCGGTAATCGCATCAAAACCATTGACAACCTTAAAACGTTGTCCCGGTGTAATCGGTTTTAATTTTCTAACAGCCATTTCAGTAGATTATAGATTACTGTAAATATCAATTACTTCCCCTTCAGCCACCTGAACAATAGCCTTCTTTAGAAGGTTCGTCTTACCGTGCTGAATTCCAGTTTTCGTATAACGAGTTTTACGCTCTGCAGCATAAATTTGAGTTCTAACCTTATCTACGGTAACACCGTAAGTAGACTCAACCGCTTCCTTAATCTGAATTTTATTTGCTTTAGGATCTACATAGAAACCATAACGATTGAAAAGCTCGCCTTCAGCGCTTAACTTTTCGGTAATAATGGGCTTAATAAGAATACTCATACCTCAATTATTTGTTTAAATTGGTTTCAATAGCCTCGATTGCGCTCTCAGAAAGAACAACATTTGCAGCATTTACAATGCTATAAGTGTTTAATTCTGAACTAGTTACGACTTTAGACTGCTCTAAATTACGAGACGACAAATATACGTTTTTGTTAGCGTCAGCCAAGACAAAAAGCGACTTTTTAGCCTGAATACCAAGTGATTCCAAAACTGAGATGAAATCCTTCGTCTTTGGCGCATCAAATGCAAGGTCTTCAATAACCAATAAAGCATTCTCTTTTGCCTTCAGACTTAACGCTGATCTACGAGCAATACGCTTAACGTTTTTATTCAATTTTTGGTCATAACCGTGAGGTCTTGGTCCAAAAATTCTACCACCACCTCTAAATACAGGTGATTTAATAGAACCAGCACGTGCAGTACCCGTTCCTTTTTGCTTTTTAAGTTTTCTGGTACTACCAGCAATCTCTCCACGCTCTTTAGCCTTGTGATTACCCTGGCGCTGATGCGCTAAGTATTGCTTCACATCTAAATAAATAGCATGCTCATTTGGTTCAAAACCAAAAATATCGTTCGAAAGCTCTACGCTACGACCGGTTTCTTTTCCGTTACGATCTAATACTGCTACTTTCATTACTTCTCGATTGTTACGTATGCATTTTTATGACCAGGCACACAACCTTTAACAACAAGCACATTCTTCTCAGGAAGAACTTTAACTACTCGTAGGTTCTGAACCGTTACTTGATCACCACCCATTCTTCCAGCCATACGCATTCCTTTGAATACTCTTGCAGGATAAGAAGCGGCACCAATAGAACCAGGAGCACGTAAACGGTTGTGCTGACCGTGTGTAGACTGACCTACACCGGCAAAACCATGACGTTTAACAACCCCTTGGTAACCTTTACCTTTAGAAGTACCGATAACATCGACAAACTCTCCTTCTTGGAAAAGCGTTACATCGATGGTATCACCGATACCATATTTACCATTTTCAAAATATCGGAATTCGATGAGCTTTTTCTTAGGAGAAGTACCCGCTTTTTTGGCATGACCAATTTCAGCCTTTGAAGCACGTTTTTCTGCCTTGTCATCGAAACCGAGTTGAAGTGCATCATACCCGTCAACCTCTTCGGTTCTGACTTGGGTAACCACGCATGGCCCAGCCTGAATAACGGTACAAGGAATATTCTTCCCGTTTTCGTCAAAAATGCTAGTCATGCCGATCTTTTTTCCAATTAACCCAGACATACTATTTATTTAATTATTAATTCTTCTTTTAAAAAATTTGGGTCAAGAAAAACCCTGACCCAGAACTTTTCTATTACCGTTTTTCTCAAACCCTCGTTTGAGACATGTCACGAGCACTAAGGCTCGATTATAATTACACCTTAATCTCTACCTCAACTCCACTAGGTAATTCTAACTTCATAAGCGCATCAATCGTTTTTGATGATGAACTGTAGATGTCTAAAAGTCTCTTATAGGAGCTTAACTTAAACTGCTCACGAGACTTTTTGTTCACGTGAGGAGAACGTAGTACAGTAAAGATTTTCTTATTAGTTGGCAGTGGAATTGGACCAGTAACAATAGCACCAGTAGTTTTCACTGTCTTAACAATCTTATCGGCAGATTTATCTACCAAATTATGATCGTATGATTTTAGTTTAATTCTAATTTTTTGGCTCATAGCTTTGATAGATTAATTATCTCCTTTAGTTGCCTTAATAACTTCTTCAGAAATATTCGAAGGTGTCTCAGCGTAATGTGAGAACTCCATTGTAGATGTAGCTCTACCCGAAGAAAGGGTACGTAAAGAAGTTACATATCCAAACATTTCTGAAAGTGGCACAGAAGCCTTAACTACTTTAGAACCAGCTCTATCGTCCATAGAGTTTACTTGACCGCGACGACGGTTAAGATCCCCAACGATGTCACCCATGTTCTCTTCAGGAGTTAATACCTCAAGTTTCATAATAGGCTCAAGAATAACTGCCTTAGCAGCACGAGCAGACTCCTTATAACCAAGCTTAGCAGCTAGTTCAAAAGAGAGTGCATCAGAATCCACTGGGTGGAATGAACCATCCTTAAGAGTAACTTTCATACTATCCATCTCGAAACCAGCTAAAGGACCATTCTTCATAGCCTCTTTGAAACCCTTTTCAACTGAAGGAATATATTCTTTAGGTACATTACCGCCTTTAACCTCGTTAACAAATTCAAGGCCAGTTTTACCTTCTTCAACAGGCTCAATAGTAAATACGATATCCGCAAATTTACCACGACCACCTGTTTGCTTCTTGTAAACCTCACGGTGATCTGCCTTCTGAGTAAGAGCTTCTTTATACTCTACTTGTGGTTGACCTTGGTTCACTTCAACCTTGAACTCGCGACGTAAACGGTCAACGATAATATCTAAGTGAAGCTCACCCATACCAGAAATAATAGTCTGGCCTGAGGCCTCGTCTGTTTTAACCTGGAAAGTAGGATCTTCTTCGGCTAGTTTAGCTAAAGCCATACCTAATTTATCCACATCCGCTTTAGTCTTAGGCTCAACAGCGATACCGATTACCGGATCAGGGAAAACCATACTTTCTAAAACGATTGGATGCTTTTCATCCGATAACGTATCACCAGTTTTGATATCCTTAAAACCTACAGCAGCCCCAATATCACCAGCAGAAATCGATTCAATCGCATTTTGCTTATTCGAGTGCATTTGGTAAATACGAGAGATCCGTTCCTTGTTACCTGAACGGTTATTTAAAACGTATGAGCCAGCATTTAGAGTACCAGAATAGGCTCTAAAGAAAGCTAAACGACCTACGAAAGGATCTGTTGCAATCTTAAAGGCTAATGCTGCAAACGGCTCTTTTGGATTTGGCTTACGAGCCACTTCTTGATCAGTATCAGGATTAGTACCAATAATAGCCTCCTTATCTAGAGGAGAAGGTAGATATCGACAAACCGCATCAAGAAGGAACTGAACCCCTTTATTCTTGAATGAAGAACCACATACCATCGGGATGATACTCATATCCATTACAGCAGCTCGAAGTGCAGCATGAACCTCATCCTCGGTAATAGAATCTTCATCTTCGAAGAACTTTTCCATTAATGATTCGTCATACTCAGCGACGGCCTCGATAAGCTCTGCACGATATTGACGAACCTCGTCTTCCATATCTGCAGGAATATCGATAACATCGAAAGTAGACCCAAAATTATCATCGTGCCATACAATCGCACGGTTTTTAACAAGATCAACGATCCCTTTAAAGTCTGCTTCATCACCGATAGGTAATACAATCGGCACGGCATTAGACTTTAACATCTCACGAACCTGTGTACAAACCGCTAAGAAATTAGCACCCTGACGGTCCATCTTGTTAACAAACCCCATACGAGGGACTTTGTAGTTATCTGCTAGTCTCCAATTCGTCTCTGATTGAGGTTCTACACCATCAACCGCGCTAAACAAGAATACAAGACCATCTAATACACGAAGCGAACGGTTCACCTCAACAGTAAAATCAACGTGCCCGGGAGTATCGATTATATTAAAATGATAGCCTTTAGATTCATCAGTAAGTTGACCATTCTCTGTTGGGAAATTCCAAGTACAAGTAGTAGCAGCAGAAGTAATAGTAATACCTCTCTCCTGCTCTTGCTCCATCCAGTCCATGGTAGCAGCACCATCGTGAACTTCACCAATCTTGTGACTTACTCCTGTGTAAAATAATATACGTTCAGTAGTAGTTGTTTTACCTGCATCAATGTGAGCAGCAATACCAATGTTTCTAGTGAATTTTAAATCTCTTGCCATGTCTGATTAGAATCTAAAGTGTGAAAACGCTTTGTTAGCCTCAGCCATTTTATGAGTATCCATACGCTTCTTAACTGCAGCACCTTCTTCTTTGGCAGCAGCAAGAATTTCAGAAGCTAGCTTTTGAGCCATTGACTTCTCGTTACGTTTTCTTGCATAACTAATCAACCACTTCATAGCAGTAGAAATTTTGCGATCAGGACGAATAGGCATAGGAATCTGAAAAGTAGCTCCACCTACACGACGACTACGCACTTCTACGTGAGGCATCACATTAGATAAGGCATCTTTCCAAAGCTCTAGTGCTGATTTTTCTTCGTCAGTCTTTTTCTGATCTACAATATCGATTGCATCGTAAAAAATGCGGAAGGCAACAGATTTCTTACCATCCCACATCATCATATTTACGAAACGTGTAACTAATTGATCTCCAAATTTAGGATCTGGAAGGATCGGACGTTTTTTTGCTTGTCTTTTTCTCATCGTACTTGCGTCTTTTCAGAACTACTTTTTAGGACGCTTTGCGCCGTATTTTGAACGTCGTTGTGTACGACCCTGTACACCAGCGGTGTCAAGGGCTCCTCTAACAATGTGATAACGAACTCCAGGTAAGTCCTTAACACGTCCACCTCGTACCAATACTATCGAGTGCTCTTGGAGATTGTGCCCCTCTCCTGGAATGTACGCGTTAACCTCTTTTCCGTTGGTTAATCTTACCCTAGCTACCTTTCTCATTGCTGAGTTAGGTTTCTTTGGCGTGGTAGTGTACACACGTGTACACACACCTCTACGTTGGGGACAAGAATCCAAAGCAGCCGATTTGCTCTTCTTGGCAATCGAGTGTCTACCTTTTCTTACTAATTGTGAAATTGTTGGCATTCTTCTAGTTTACTCCTAATTTTTAGGGCTGCAAATGTATTGATTAATTATTGAAAATCAAATCGAAGCAAAAGATTTTTGAAATTAAATGGATTAGGCTCGATCTAGGATCTAAAACCTAGCGCACTATTTCCACTTCTCCTCCCTTTATTATGTGCGGCAGTCATGGTGTAGGTATCTCAACAAAACGGTATTAATTCAGGAAAAGAACTGTATGCTGAATGAATCAATGTCTACCGAATTTCATTGTTTTTGATAGGGGGCTTTAAAACTTATTAAAAACAAAAAAAGCGTGTTATAGAATTTGAAGTCTAATAAAAATGAAAGAAATCTGTACATATTATGCATCAATCTTTGGAATGTTAACATAATTTTTAGATTTTAGCAACTCGCTAATTCAAATAACTTAAAAATGAAAACAAAACTTAATGGAATCTTAACGCTTCTTTTAGCGTTAGTTGTGCAAGTTTCCTTTGCACAGTCAAAGACGGTTTCAGGTACAGTTACTGATTCAGACGGGTTACCTCTTCCTGGGGTAAACATCGTTGTGGATGGGACTACTAACGGTACTCAAACAGACTTTGATGGAAATTATTCGATTTCCGCATCCAATGGTCAGGTGTTAGTATTTACTTACATCGGTCAGAAAGAAGCTCGTGTTACTGTTGGTGCTGCCGACACGTACAACGTGCAAATGGAAGAGGATGCACAAGCATTAGAGGAAGTAGTTGTTACCGCTCAGGGTATCAAGCGTGAGAAACAAGCGCTTGGTTACGCTGTATCTTCAGTTGGTGAAGAGCAACTTGAGCAAAGAACTGAAGGTGACGTTGGACGTATCCTTAGAGGTAAGGCTTCTGGGGTAAACATTACATCTCAAAGTGGTGTTTCAGGTTCAGGTACGAATATCGTTATTCGTGGTTACCAATCATTCAGCCAGAACAACCAACCTTTATTCATCGTAGATGGCGTGCCTTTCGCATCTGACACAAATGCCTCTGGAAACTTCGTAAATGGTAATAATGGATCAAGCCGTTTCTTAGACCTAGACCCTAACTCTATTGCTGACGTTCAGGTTCTTAAAGGTCTTTCAGCTGCAACACTATATGGTGAGGCCGGTAAAAACGGGGTAATCCTTATTACTACTAAAGCAGGAGCTGCTGGTGCGACTCGTAAGAAAAATGAGATCACAGTTACACAATCTTATTTCATGAACGAAATCGCGTCTATGCCTGATTTCCAAAATCAGTATGGTAACGGATTTGATCAGAAGTTCGGATGGTTCTTCTCAAACTGGGGCCCTTCATTCAGAAAAGAAGGTTCAACAGGTTGGGGTAACGCATCTAACTTCCCTTCTGCTTACGGTTTAAATACGGATGATGGAACAATCCTTCACCCTTATTCTACCGCGTCTTCAGCTACTGGTATCCCAGCAGCTTTCCCAGAACTACAGGGAGCTCGTTACGCATGGAAGCCTTATGATAACCTAGAAAACTTCTTCCAAACAGGAACTGTTGCGAATACATCACTTCAAGCAGGAGGTTCTTCTGCTGATGGTAAAGTTTCTTACAACGTTTCCTTTGGACACCTTGAAGACGAAGGATTTACTCCTGGCAACAAACTATTAAGAAATAATATGTCTGTAGGTGGACGTGCACAGCTAACTAACAACTTCACAGTTAGCGGTACTATGAACTACTCAAGAACTCGTTTTAAGTCTCCGCCAGTTGCAGCGTCAACCGGTAACGGATCTTTCGGATCAGGTTCTTCTGTATTCGGTCACATCTTCTTTACCCCTCGTTCGGTTGACTTAAATGGTCTTCCTTTCGAAAACCCTATCACAGGTGGATCGGTTTACTATCGTCAGAACAACAGTATTCAGCACCCATTATGGACTGTAGCTAATGCTGGCAGCATTCAGGATACTAACCGTACTTTTGGTTCTTTAAATATGTCTTATGACATCAACGATAACCTTAACTTCCTATACCGCGTAGGATACGATTTCTACAATGAAAGAAACGTAAACTACCAGAACAAAGGTGGTGTAGGTGGTGGTGCTAGAACAGTATCTGGTGTTTACGAAACATGGGATAACAATAACACTATCTGGGATCATTCATTAATTCTTAATGGAGATTATGATTTAACTGAAGAGTTAGATATGACATTCAACGTTGGTGCAACTTCACGTTACACTCACTACGATCGTCAAGGGGTTGCGTCTTCAGGTCAGAATGTATTTGGCGTTTTACGTCACTTCAACTTCGACCTTCAAGATGAAATCCAATTCACTACGTTCAAGAACGTGCTTGGAGCATATGCTCAGGCTGATTTCGGTTATAATAAGTACCTTTACCTAACGGTTAACGGACGTAATGACTGGGTATCTAATCAATCAGTTGAAAACCGTTCTCTTTTCTACAAAGGAGCCTCTTTCTCTTTCATCCCAACCACCGCGTTCGCGGATCTTAAGAGTAACTGGTTAAACAACCTTAAAGTACGTGGAGGTTACGGAGAATCAGCAGGTTTCGCTAGCGGATTCCCAACTTCGGTGAACCTATCTATCAACACACAAGCATTCATCAACGGCGATGGAGCAACAGTTGTAACAAACTCTGTATCAAATACAGTGGCTAACCCAGGTATTCTACCTGAGCTTTATCGTGAATTTGAAGGAGGTATTGAAGCTCTTCTTTTCGACAGAAGATTATCACTTGATGTTTCTGTTTATAAGAGAATTACTGAAAACCTTATTGTAAACAAACCACTTGACCCTTCAACTGGAGGTACAATCATCCAAACCAATGTTGGGGAGATTCAAGGAGATGGTATCGAAATCGATGCTAACCTTAATGTAATCCGAAACGAAGGAAATGGTTTAAGCTGGGATATCAACGCTAACTTCAACAAGAACCAGTCAACAGTTACTGATCTTGGTGAAGATACTGATATCATCGTTTACGCAGGTTTCTCAAACCTTGGTAACGCTGCAATTAAAGGAGAGCAACTTGGAGTTATCGTAGGTTCACGTGTTGCACGTGACGCTAACGGAGCTTACAAAGTAAACTCTTCAGGTTACTACATTTCTGAAGAAAATGACGAAAATAACCGTCTGCCAATCATCGGTAACCCAACTCCTGATTTCATCTTAAATGTTGGAAACACTTTAAGATACAAAGGATTAAACTTCAACTTCTTATTTAACCACCAACAAGGAGGAGACATTCACACTGCGACTGTTTCTACTCTTCTTGGTCGTGGACTTGTTGAAGATACTGTTGATCGTGAAAAATCATTTGTCATTCCAGGTGTAGGTCCTGACGGAACTGCTAACAATGTTCAGATTAACAACTCTGACTACTACTTCTCAAATATCCTATTTGGACCAGAGGAGTTAAATGTTTATGATGCTACTAACCTAAGACTTCAAGAAGTATCATTAGGTTACACGCTACCACAAAACATCCTAGAGAATACTCCATTCGGTTCATTAAGCTTCACACTTTCAGGTTTCAACCTGTGGTATAAGGCGTTTAATGTTCCAGAGAGTACTAACTTTGACCCTAACGTAGCTGGTTTAGGTATTGGTAACGGTCAAGGATTTGATTACTTAAACGGACCATCTTCAAGACGTTACGGATTCAGTATCAAAGCTTCTTTCTAACAATAACATTTAGTTACAATTATTATGAAAAATTATTTTAAAGTATTAGGTGTCGTTGCGATTGCAGGAGCTTTAAGTTTCCAATCGTGTGAGACAACTGAGCTAGATCTAAGAACCAACCCTAACGCGTTGTCTGCAGATCAAGCCAGTCCTGACTTCCTATTGAACCAAATCCAGCTGAGCTTTAGAGGATTAGTTCAGTCAATGGGAGGATACGGTTCTGAATTAACCAGAATCGAATACATGTTCGGTAAGAATTACGTAAACGTATATCAACCATCAAGTTTTCAAGGCGCTTGGTCAACCGCTTATGCTACACTTCTAGAGGATATCAAAGCGATGGAGGCTCTTGCATCTGCAAATGGACTTACTTACCACTCAGGTATGGGTAAATTCATGAAGGCATTTACCATGGTAACTCTTGTAGATTACTTTGGAGATGTACCTTATTCTCAAGCGAATCTTGGAGGGGAGAACTTTAACCCTAGTGTTGATAGTGGTGCTGATATTTACGCAGCAGCGCACGCCTTACTAGATTCAGCAATTGCTGACTTTAACGCAGGTGGACCAACTCCACAGAACGACTTCTACTATGACGGAAGCGCTTCTAAGTGGGTAAAGGCTGCAAACACACTAAAACTTAAAATGTATGCTACTACGCGTGTTCACGATGGTGGTATCGATTCAGGTTTTGGTTCAATCATCGCAAGTGGAAACTATATTTCTTCTGTAGCAGATGATATGCAGTTTACTTATGGTACTAACCAAGTACAACCAGATACTCGTCACCCTGCATACTCTGCTGATTATACAGTGAGTGGTGGTGGAAACTATCGTTCAATCTCATTAATGTCTTACATGGATAATAATGATGATCCAAGAACAAGATATTTCTTCTACCGTCAGAATGCAGTTACTCCAGGTTTCGATGGATCTGAGCCAGCGTTAGAGACTCTTCAATGTTCACTGCAAACTCCACCAGCACACTACGACGGATACCCATTCTGTGGTCTTCCTAATGGTTTCTGGGGTAGAGATCACGGTAACGACGAAGGTATTCCACCAGATGGATTCTTGCGTACTCTAGTAGGTGTTTACCCTGCGGGTGGTGCGTTCGATGACTCACGTTTTGACCCACTAGGACTTGGAGCAGGTGCAGGAGGAAATGGTATTACTCCAGTTCTTCTTTCATCAAGTGTACACTTCTGGGAAGCAGAAGTTGCTTTAGCAGCAGGTAACACTGCCGCTGCAAAAACTCATATGCTTGCTGCACTATCTGATTCAGTAGAAAAAGTAATGTCATTTGGAGCATTAGATGGTACTGCTGATCAATCAGCTGCACCTACTGCTGACGATATAGCTGCTCACGCTGCTGCTATTGAGGCTGCTTTCGATGCGGATGCTGCAGGAGGATGGAATGTACTAGGTCAAGAGTTTTTCGTTTCTCTTTACGGAAATGGTTCTGACGCCTACAACTTCTACAGAAGAACAGGATATCCTAATAACCTACAACCAAACTTAGAGCCAGATCCAGGAGCGTTCGTACGTTCAATGTGGTATCCTTCGAACTTTGTGAACACCAACTCTTCTGTTAATCAGAAGGCTGACGTTACACAAACAGTATTCTGGGATAATGGTTCAACTTCACTATATTAATTAAGAAATCATGAAAAATATCTTTAAATACACTCTCGGAGTCGCTTTAGCCCTAATCTTAGGAGCCTGTGAAAGCGAAGAAAAGGTAGTTGATTTTGTATTTGATAATACAGTGAATGGTGCTTTCTTAAGAATCACTGATTTCTCTGGTACATCAATTAACAAAGGGGACACTTCTTCTAGTGCCTCGGTAACCATTGAGTACGCCGGTCAACCTGACGCGCTACTTCAAAATATCGAGTTCACTATTTCATACAGTGGGGTAGCGGGAAATAAAGGTCCTGTTGCACTTTCAACTGTAACACCAGATCAAATGGGAACTGGTCAATTCGGAAACCTAAATACAAGCTATTCGTACACTTTAGGAGATGCATTGGCTAAATTAGGAATGACTGCAAACGACATCACAGGTGGTGATCGTTTTCAGTTAGGTTTCACCGCAAACCTAACTGATGGTCGTTCTTATGGCCCTGGTGATGCTAATGGTAACATCGGTGCAGTAGGTGGATGGTATTCATCTCCTTACGCTTTAACTTCGTCAGTAGTATGTATCCTTCCTCCAACTCCAGGAACTTGGACGATCGAAATGTCTGATTCTTACGGAGACGGATGGCAAACTTCAAACTCATCAGGTGGACCTGGTCTTCAGGTCATTTTAGCTGATGGTACTGTTTTTGCTGAAGTAGGTTTATGTAGCCCATACGCTGACTCAAGCTATGACTGTATCCCAGAAGATTATGAAGCTACTGCAACTATCGAAATTCCTGCTGGAATCGGTTTAGTTGACTGGTACTTCCCTGGTGATGCTTATGCCGAAATCTCTATCAAAATCACATCACCTTCAGGTAATGTAGTTGGAGAGTACGGTCCTGGTACTTCTGCAGGTAACCTTGCACTTAACCTATGTAATGAGCCTGTTCAATAAAAATTAGTTTCATTCATATATAAAAGCCACTCTTTTGAGTGGCTTTTTTTTATCCATAAATGAAAGGGATTATCTTTGCGCCTATGAAAAAATATATCTACCTCATTTTAGTAACCTCAATACCTATCTCA
>Ga0255765_1001526_pt1 | contig 28351 bp, 54 predicted proteins | sample 041ome_8_FD_179965 | JGI IMG/M metagenome (GOLD analysis project Ga0255765, IMG submission 179965) | Coastal salt marsh microbial communities from the Groves Creek Marsh, Skidaway Island, Georgia - 041407BS metaG (version 2) | ecosystem: Environmental > Aquatic > Marine > Intertidal zone > Salt...
AGTTGGACTCGCAGTACCAATACCAACACGGTTATTAGCATCATCAACAAATAATGTATTGGAGTCTACGTTTATACCGGACAGATAACGAATTGCCATATCTTCTTTATTTTACACAAAAATACGATAAATAGAAAGGGAGGTATCACAACCTCCCCCTCCTAATAATCTATGTTTAAGCACTACTCTTAGTACACCTTGCTAATCAAAACACGATAAGCAGCAGCACTGGGGGCAGCAGCAAAAGTTAACGTAACAACACTCGCAGAAGTACGCACCGTATCTACGTGAACCGTATCATACGTAGCGTTGTCATACACCTGCACGATAACGTCCCGGGTCCCAAGGCCGTGACTGATGGCATAAACGGTGTTAGTTCCATCGCCAACATTCGCATAGTATCCACTGTTGGCAGCGTAGTCAACAATAGCAGCCTTAACGCCAGCAGGGGTGACAGCACGTACAGTGTCCGTACCCGTGATAACCTCAGCGTTGGTAGCAAGCTCTACAATACCCTTATTAGCGTCTGTAGCGTCTTCTCCGCTGATTGTGATGGTAGAGCCTGAACCCGTAGTATTGATGCCTTCTCCGGCAGCAATCGTAATGTCACCGCTAGAGGGGCTAGCAGAACCGCTTTCCGTAGAGATTAAAAGAGCATCAAGAGCATCCTGTACGTTAATCTTCTTAACGACACCAGACTCCTGTACGAGCATTGAAGTTCCTTGACCAGCAAGACCTGTAGCGATGCTACCAATATGGAAGGGTTGGTCAATGGTAGAGAAATAGTCTCCCGTCTCATCCCATACGAAGCTTACGTTGGCAGACGTTCCACGCTCAACCTCAAAACCAGCATTCTGTGAAGGAGTGCCAGCCTCGTCAGCATTAAGCAAAATAACGCTGTCGCCAATCTCAACGGTGTTGGAATTCACGTAGGTAGTGGTGCCAGTAACCGTAAGGTTAGCGCCAATCGTTACAGTCGTACCGTCATCCGTGATGGAAGAGTTGGTGAGCTGGTTGTTACTATTATCCCATTTAAGAACGTAGTTGTTGCTGAGGTTCGTTCCGTTTTTAAGGGCGATGTCGTCAGCGTTAACAGTGATACCTTCCCCGGCACCTACGTTCAATGTGATGCTTGAGCCTAGGGCTACCGTACCGCCATTGACAAGACCAGCGCCGGCAGTAACCGTTACACTGCTGTTGGTCAGTGAGCTGTTGGGGATAGAGCCAAGCTGAAGGGTTGTTCCGCTGATATTGATACCAGAGGCGGTAGATGCCGTCAGCCATTCAGACTTACCTGCGCTATCGTCCCAGAATAAGATGCGGTCAGCGTTGGGGTCAACCAAGTCCTCCAAGCCCAAGTGGTTCAGCTCAATGGTATCAGCATTTACTTGGATACCTGTGCCCTGACCAATATTGAGGGTAATGACATCACCAGTGCCAGAGGTTGAGGCTGTTAGACCTGCACCACCAAGTACGTCTTGGATGTCTCCGGACATATCCACCCACGCAGCACCGTCATAGAAGTACATTCTATCATCAACGGTGTTGTAATAGATTTGACCTTGGGCTGGGGTTGATGGAGCCGTAGCAAGATTTTGAATGACAGCATTCTGAAGCTCCGTCTTGTTTAGGTTTACACCTGCGGTAGCTAAAATTTGTGATAGATACTTAATAGCCATCGTTTGTTAGTTAAAGTATGCCTTGCCGCTAAAGGCTCCAGCAAAGGTTAATGTTACTTGGTTGTCAGAGTTATATTCAACTTCACCCACAACAACGCTCTCAGCTGAGTCAACTACTACTACTGATGGGCGCTTATTTAGGTTATGCGTTACGACCCACGATGCCGAGGGTAAGGATTGCACATATACATAATGCTTGTCGGCAGAGCCGCCAAGACCAACGATAGAATACTTATCAAGTACCGTTACCGTCTGGGTCGGTTGCGTAACAGTTGATACACGCTGTGTATCAGGCAGAGTAATGGCTACATTCTGCTGCTGTCCATTGGTGATATCTACATTTAAGTCTGCCATTATACTGCTACGTCCTCGTTAATCTTGAAGATTCCATAAAACCAAGTTTGTACGCTTGAATCATCCACCTTGGTGGCCTCTAAGTCATACACATAAATACCTGAAGATACAGTAGCCATAAATGATGCGGAACTAGATGCCGTAACAAGCCCAGCCGATGTGCCAAGAATATTAAATCCAGTAGACGTATCTCCCGTCGTTCCAATTACTGCACCTCCGGGGGTCGTGTCTGTTTCTCGCACCTCCATCTTGAACGTGTATACAGATGGTGTTGTAACATCTAAAGCTGCTCCATCAGAATCCTTTATTGTGAACTCAAGAGTAAACGTATCACCCTTTCTGCAGGTGATATCAACCCTTTTTGAAATGTCTAGATTTACTGATGTAATAGCCATACTGCAAATTTATGAAAATTATCGGAACAAATTGTCTAAGTCCTCCGATTCATCTTGAATTTCTCCGCGCACACCCTGACGTTGAGAAATCAATTTACTCTGGTCCGCCGTCTGCTTTTTAATGCGGTCATCCTTTCGGTCTTCCTGCATATTATTTAGCTCTTTTTTCATATTTGCAGAAACCTGAGCTGCAGCCTTAGCGTTCTCCCCTTTGATGCTTTCTAGTTGCGCCTTTAGCTGGTATTCAAGTTGTATTTTTTGCATCTCCAGCTGCATTAGCTGAGATTCAACCTGAAGCCTAGACTGAGCCTTCACCTGTTCGATTTGAGAATCCGCTTGCATCTTAGCTTGAGCAGCGGAGGTCTGTGCGTCAATTTGATTCTGAATGTTTTGCTGAGCCTCCTGTTGGCGGCGCTTAATTCGTCTAGAGCGACGTACAATCAACAACCTTTCAGCCTGGTCAATGTCTCGCAATTTGCGAATTGCAATTGCATCCTCTAGGTCAATCTCGCCTTGGGCTAGAGATTGCTGAATGTTTTGCTCTAAATACATTTTATCGGTGTCGTCCATTTCTGTTTGAACAACAACACCAAAGTTGTACATAGGAAGCTTCTCAAACTCCTTAATCGTATTCATAGACTCCTTGCCTATTGCCTTTGTGTAGGTCTTATAAAGAACAGAGTCTTTAGGCAGTATTTGAACACATTTAATGATGTCCTCACAGACCTTTTTATAAAGGACCATAGAGGAGTGTGTGATGTCGTATATGGCGTTATTGGCGGCCGCTAAAGCCTGCTCCCGAACTCCAACAAGCGCCTCACCCTTCGGGGTTGAGCCATCCATAACCTCATTGATTCCTGTTGCATCTCTAATCATACCTAAGTAATGATTATAAAGGGTGACAAGCTCGTTGATGTTTCGAATGGTATTGTTTATCTCTCGAATTGGAGGATTTTGAAATCCGCCCTCTGGGTTCTTTGAGCGGTAATACATAACTCCAGTCTGCTCGTAGATATCTTGAATGTCAAGTGGAGACAACTCTCCACCGTTGCCCAAGGATACATTAGAAAGACCCTCAATGTCAATCATAATTCCGTCAGGCTTTGCTTTAGCAATTGCCTGCTGAATCTTCAGGTGCGTAATCTGTAATTGGTCAGCGAATCCAACGATACTGCTAACCATAGATTTAGGCATCATACGTCGGAAATTCGTGTAGACGATAGAGTATGATAGTGTTGTTCGTGATATATCGTGGATATTTCTTGGTTGATTATTCTTCTTAGAATACGAAACCAATGCGTCCGCTCCGGGGATATAAATACCTCCATACACGCACATAATATCCATATAGAATGGGTTACGGTCAAATACCGACTGGGTCGGCATCTTATATTCTTCTCCCTTATAATAAAAGCCTATATTGCCGTACTTAGACTGCTTCTCTTCGTAAATCTGTTGGTCGAGACCAATGAATTCAAAGTCAAGAACAGTTACTCGGAAGTCATCATACCCGTATGAGTTTCGCCCAGAAGTTGGGTCATACCACATAGAGTTCAGCTTGCTGGAGTCATTCCCAAATTTACTTTGGTTTGATACAGCAACTTTCTTCCACTCTTCTTCCGTTAGGTTTTTTGCAATTCGCTTTAGGTCAATGATTGACATTTGACGAATTTCACCAGCGTAAACAAGGTCACGCATAGTTGGGTCCTCAGAGTATGAATGAACAATACCAGATGGGTCAACATATCGCTCTACGATTCCGTGATTTGGGTCGTTTTCCCGCTTAACAGCCGCCACCCCGCACACGACAAGGTCCTCAACCGCACGGCGGAAAACAGAGTCGTTAAAGGAGTTCCACTCCAGGGTTAAGTTTGTTGAAATCTGTGCCGCAATCTCTGCTGCTATCTTTATGTTTGTGTCTAAGAAGATTTCCGCTTCATCGGTGGAGTCTGGCAAGCTGTCAATGTCATCCATAAGCTGAACGCCCATTTGGCGCATCTCCTTTAGGAATTGCTTATTTTCAATTGCAGCCTTGATTCGAGCCTTGCGCTCTTCTTTTTCTGTGCGGGAAATGGTGTCGATAGCGTCAACATTTGGATATGGCTTTCGGGCCAAAATCTTGTTAACTACAATCTTAACGAACTTGGGTACGATTGGAACTGGAGACCAGTCAATGTTCAAAAGTGTTCCATCGTTATTTGTTGGGTCTAGACTGCTGAGAATCTGTTTGTAGATTCGAGTGTCTTGAGTTCCTTGCGCGTAGTCGCGGTTTCGCTCGAATTCACGCTGGCGCTTTTGGAAAAGACCTTGCGTGTTGTCAACCCCTCCCCACTGCCCTAGGATAGCCTTGGCGTATTTTTTGCCATAATCGCTTCCGGCCTTTACTAAGGCTGGGGCTGTTGGGTCTGGGAATGACCCTATGTTTTTTTCTGTTGACATATCTTTGTTTCTAAAGCATTTCGCGGAAGAACTCAAATGCAAAGATACGTAAATATACGTTCAATTACATAGAATCCCTAGTCCAGTATTTATGCCGCCTAAAAAATTCTTTTCCTTCGAAGTTGGACAACTTCGGCTTATCTGTTTTTACCTGTGCGGCAAGAAGGGCAAGACCGCTTGAAATTGACAGGTCATATTTGGTACGATTGTTAATCTTAAATGAAATCCAATCTTCTAGCGTTCTGTTTAAATACATATTTCCATAGGAGCCATCTTCTCGCTCCCCAACATATTTGTGTATGTAGGCCTCTATTGACTGGGCGTGAGCCTGAAGTATCTCTTGAGAGTTTGACGGTATACCCTTTGTCTTTGAGGATGATGCGGAGCCGCCAAGATGTTTTGGTCTATCTAGCAAATAGTCTATATACCCCCTTTGCTCGAAGTACCTCGCTATGCCGTACTTGTTGTTCTCTATTAGAATTGGATAGCCAAAGAACACAGCAGCCATAAGGACGTCTTCATAGAATATAGATGCAAGCGGGGGCCTCTCCGCGTACTCTGCTACAAACATATTAGATACGTCGTTCATATTGAACTTGTTGTAAAAGTGACAGGCTCCCTTTGAGCCTCGCCCATCAACCGTGGAGTCAAGGTCATATGAGTCACATCCTCCAACTCCCATTTCGGCGTTACCGGGGGACCAATGTCCACTTCGGCCTTTTGCTCTACTGTTTCTCTTGTCCTGACTTTGCATCCAAGACAAATACCACCTTCCTTCGGCGCTAGGCTCCCACAGAACCTCTGTGTCCTTTACCCCGGCGGCCCAGTGGAAATTACCACGAACAACTGGAGACGGATACATCATATCGTTATAATTGACCTGCTCGTATATTTTTCCTAGGTCAAACAGGCTACCCTCAACAGAATCCCTAAAGGCCTCATCTGAAGAAAACGGAAACTGACGAATAACTTCGTTAAGTTCGTTTTTATCGCTTTTTAGTCCGTTGCGCTCATTTTCTAGGTATTGTCTAGCTCCTATATTCACATACTCGCCATCGTTGTTTAGCACAGCCTCTTCTGGGGTGTCTACGATTGGATTCCCGTACTTGTCAAAGAACCCCTCAAGCGCCTCGTATGCTGGAACAAACATACGGTACAACATAGAGCGCGTCCTTCCGTTTGAGTTTCTCTCGGATGGATTGCTGTCCATCCACAGGTCTTTGAACTGCTGACCGCCCTTATCCATAGGATTAACGGTGGAGCCCACTAGGGCTGTTCCAACAACCTTTCTACCAACGATAAGGCAGGTTCTGTTGATTCTCCACGCCTCTCGTATATCCGTTGGCTTTTCCCACTTTCCGGCTTCATCAAGAAACAGCATATACATACGCTCTCCGTCATAGGCGTTGTTCACCGTGTTCCTCCAGTTGATAACCGAGTTCAGCGCCTCTCCCTGTTGGGCGGCCTTATTGCTTTTAGTAATTCTTTGCGAAGGCTCACGAAAGGCCAACTCCATACGCGGGTTTGTTGTTCCATCTTGAATTGGTTTGAAAAAGAACGGGTATGATTTGTACATACGCACAACCTTCTTCATAAATACGTTCTCTTGAGCGTCAGAGCCGGTCTTTGACATAATCCCCAACACCTTGTCTTTTGCTACGGTACCCTCGCTTAGAATCATCGAGGAGGCCATATTGGTGTATCCAGAGCGTCGACACTTAACAAACAACTGCCCAACGCATCTCGGGTCAACCTTACACGCCTCAGCGTGTATGAACAGTTTTCGCTGAAAGTCTAGATAGTTGCCATAAAAAGAGCCATCAATCTTGCTCCACTGCAGCATCATATAATGGTTACCCGTAATGTATGTTGGAACACCGTTATTGTAGAACCACAGCCCCTCTTTTCTCCTTCGGAACTCTTCTTTAATATACGGGAGGAATTTGGACTGAACCTCTTTTGGCTGCTCCATCCACGCATCCATAGTTTTTGTTTTATCAATGGAGTCCGGAACAACGTTCCTGCTCCACATCTGATTCTCTTTGGGGAGGTTGTGGTACAGTATATCCTTGTCGTCTGGCTGGGCCGGCAGCTGAATATATAGGCCGTCAATCTCCACAATCTTTCCAGACGTGTTGTTTGGGCAGATGTTTACAATCTCGCTGTCGAATCCCTTAATACTGATTAAACCAGACATTTTTTTTGTAACTTTACATTAAATTAACATTGGAGCATATGAAAAAATTACTAATCGCACTCTTTATCTTGTCTATCTTGTCCTCTTGTTCTTCCAGCTATGAATTGTCCTACACACACCCATCTTGTTCTGTGGTTGATTGTAGCAATTCATCCATTCATAGCCATATTATTTACTAAACTGCTCGGCAAAGCCGGCGGAGAAATCTTTTATATCTTCCATATCCCCGCCATCTCTAATTTCGCTGAGCATATTTTCTACTTCCATACGCATACGGAACATATCCCGACAATCCTGGGCGGTCTGCTTAATTGATTGCAGTTCCGCTTTTCGTGCGGAGCCAGAGATGTCTGGGTCGACAGGTTTTTGAATCTCCTGCACCATAGTGCGAATAGCAGTCTCCATAGCCTCTAGGAAGTCCTGCATCTCGTTTGCCGTGTTGAACTGTCGCTTCCTACCCATTTTTCTTATATAAAATGTCGTTTGGCTTCATACGAAAAACCTCATCTCCGTTTGGTAGCTTGATTCGGTAGTCTGAATTCTTTGAATATCCGACCAAATCACCCTTTTTGAGTTCGAGTTCATCAGTTCCGGTGCCCTCGCAGTATACTTCTGCCTCTTGGTTGTCTTCTTTTGTCTTGTATCCAAGAAAAAGTCCAGATTTTGAGGCCTGTTCCTCTTGTTTTTGGCTCACGGCGCGCAGGAAGACCCAGTCTCCAAGCATCTTAACCTCTCCGGAGGGGGAAATGGCCGCATAGGCCTGCCCCTGGTAGTTTTTTGGGTCATATGACACCTTCACCACGTCGCCATCCACCCTATACTTATCCTTTTCTTGGTTGATATGGTGGTGGAAAATAAGCAAATCGCCGATTTCGGCGTCGGTTCCAAATTTCTGAGGTGTAGCAACTATTTCTGCATACGAAATTCGGCCTTCAAAGTCGTCGAAGCGCATATCCTTGGCGAGCGTTAGCGAGCCAACTTTAAATTCTTCCTCGAATGGCTTCTCCAACTTTACAAAAAAGTCGTATAAAGGTCGCATACTAGAAGTTTATGTCAAACTCAATCATTGTAGGCGCGCCAGATACCTGCTTCCAAAGCACAATATTGCCTTTTTGGTCTTCTGTGTATATAAGGTAGCGCTCAATCCCGTATAGGGACAGTGCTCGCTCGTCTAGTTCTACTGCGCAAATGGTGTTATCACCAACTGAGTTACCCACCTTGTAGGCTAGACCGTTTTTTGGGTCCGCCCCAACTACAATCTTTCGGATAATATTTGAATTATTCATCTTCGCTTGTTGTTATTCCGAAGTCACTAAGAAAGTCGTCCAAGTCATCAGCCCGCTCAGAGCTGCGAATGGTGTCTTGATACACCTGCAGCCCGACTGATATTAGGTTGTCCAGCTCATCCTCATCTCCGATGTAGAAATCACTCATAACCTTTAGGTTTTGTGTACCGTCTTCGTTATGCGTATACATACCAGCGACTGTGAAGTACGCAAAGTCATCGCTATAACCGAAGTCCTCAGCGATGTTCTGTATGTCTACTAGCTTTTCGCGGATAAGGGAAAAGAACTCCTGATGTTCTTGACTTAGACTCATAATGACATTCAATTAAATTATACGCAAATATACATATTATATACTAATTTTGCAAACATATATTAAATTGCATATAATGAATCAAAGCAGGCTACAGCAAAAGAAGCAATATAGAGATATCATATACCTGCGCACCAACGAGGCCCCCCAGGCCGACTACCTGTGGAACGTGTCCGTAGTGATGGATTACTGCACGTCTAGATACCAGCTTCGTGAATCACAAATAAAACTGATGCTCTTTATATACTCTATGGAGTCGTTCCTACTTGAGCCTATGGCCAAGAAGATGAACCGCGACCCACAGAAGCTCTGGGAGAAGGTGATGAAAGACCTTGTGGTGTCTGACTACATATACGAACAGCTGTACTCCAACGGACCAGAGAAAGAGTTCTACGCAACATCGGAGCCATCATCAAGACGTAACGGAGTGCTCAAGCGCCGCTGGGCTCTATCCACAAAGGGTAGGCAGTTTGTGTCTAAGTTCTATCAATACCTAGAGGGTACACGCAATATGAACGAGCGCCACCTTTAGTCAGTCGCCCACCCCCATCCCTTAAAAATGTCAAAAATATGCTGTAACTTTGCTATACTGCTAAACGTATGTGAGTCGGAACATCAGTAGTCACTCAAAAGGTCAGCGTCGACCACACGACGCAAACGACCAACCCGACAACAACCACACTTGAATTCGCCCTAACTACGCTCAACTCTATCGCACGCATTCTCGCGTGCTTTTTTATTGCCCATATATGTGTTCACTTTTGAAAAGTAACACAATCCCCCACATTTCCCCACCACCCTCCTAAAAACGCTAATTACCACCCCAAAAGTGGTAAAAATGGTGTGTTATACGTGGGTATGGGATTCTATACGGCCCCAACGTTCGCGCGCGTGACCCGAAACGGATTCCCAAACCCCACACCCCGATGCGTGTTCAAACATTCAAAATAGTTTTGGCTTTTTGGTTTGATGTTTAAACATCTATACCCCCTCCCCCCGATTTTGTCGGCATCAATACCCCCCACCTTTTGTCCCGTTTTTGTTCAGTTTCCCGAAGGTGCGGAACTCTCCCCTCCCCTGTTTTCCCCTTGTTTTCTTGGCCTTTGTCCCCCTGTTGTGGGCTTGTAATCTCATCAGTTTGCCCCCATTTGGGTGATGAAATACCCCTGATTTTGCCGTGTTTCTTGGTGTTCCCATTGCCGATTTGTGTGCATAACTCCGGGCTAAATATGCCTGTTTAGACCTGTTGCCGGGCTGGGCTGGTGTCGTCCAGTAAGACGGAAAAGGCCGTTACTGGAACGGGGTTTTGCTCTCCAGTTGAGCAGTTAGCCTCCGACAGGCCTCGACAAAACCTGATTAAGTGTCCTGTTGACATTTAATTTTAATGCGGGTTTCCGGTCGTCGCCGACGCCTTCGGCGTTCTCTGTATCTCAATGGTGGCGGGGGGTGCAGCGAAAGTTTCCTGAAATGAGGGGTGTTGATTAAGTGTCTGACAAACATTTAATGTGGCGCAAAGTGAGGCGGGGCGCGGGTTTGCTTTAAATGTCAATTTGGTTTCTATGTTATAACATCTATTGAGTGTATCATTTGGGACGGCCTGATTGGCCTGATTTAGGGTGTGTACTTGGTACACTAACTAAAAATGTTGAAAAAGTGACTGATTTTTTAATAACTCTCTACAACCCTGTGGTGGCGCGGGTTTCAGGAGATTAGGCCTATCGCTATCATTCCCCGGAAGTTATGATGACTGACCCTCCGCAAACGCAGTGGTGGCGCGGGTTTCAGAGCCTCCCTCGCGCGGGTAACAATTAGAGGGCTGATGAGGGTGTCGTCCAGTAACGCACTTTTTTTTGGGGGGGGCTTGTTTATCCAAAAACTCTTTTTACATTTGAACCATCGAACAGGCCGAGAGGGGCGACAGCCCCCACATAAGAAGGCCGATGTTCGAACCCCCTCTCCGAGGAGTACGAGTTTCAAACTGCGGGGGGTGATGTTAAGAAGTTAGCATCGAGAGTGGTTGACCCGTAAAGTTGACAAGACACTCCATAGCGTAACACGCCGAGGTACACACCCCTCAACGCTTATAACTTCCACTCCTCCTTCGAATCAGTTATTTGGTGCGACGATGGCGGTGCCGGTACGGATACATTAGAATTCACGACCGCATCGACATCAACGCCGACGATAGTAGGTTCCCTGACGGCCTCGGCCGAACGGACAGAGGCGTTTTAGGTACGGATACATTAGAATTCACGGCCACAACGCACAAATGTCATACGGGATACTGAACGGAAAAACGAAATACGCCCCTCGAGGCCTCGATTGGATGAGTGCTTAATGAACCCCTAACGGATACCTTCATTGCGCCGGGCGGCCAAGGACGCCCATAGCAATCACCTCCGTCAATGGATAGTAGATTTTGACCCCTACCACAGGGTGAGCACAGGATTACGCCTGTCGCCGGTTCGTGACCGACTCACCCACTATTTAATACTATTCTGAACCGCGTTCCTGTAACGCATAAAACCCCCGGAGTTATGAAATTCATCCCCGCTACTGACGACCAATTGTTCAAGTTGTCTTGCACAACCCGCCGCTCTTCCTCACGCACCACTTCAGGTGCAAGATTTATTGCTAACGACCGAGGCCTTGTGGCCAAGGCTAAAAAAGCAATTGTTGATTCTCTTGAAAAAGATGACAACATCTTTGTCAACTCTCGTTTAGTTTATGTTTGTAAGTAATCCTAAAAATCAATAGATATGAATTTTGTAGTGAAATTGAGTAGCAAGAAAACGAATAAAACTTGCAAGTTCATCTTCCGCCCCGCCGATGGTGTTAACCCCGAACAATTTATCAAGAGCGGTTCTTTCCGCTCTGATTATGATTGGAGAGTGTACGATAATCGCAAGGCCTTCCTGAATGATTTGTGGAAATTGGCTATCGAAGCCGGTAACCCTATCGAGTATGTCAAGGTGAATGAAAGATTGAATTGGGAGCGCACTTCCCTTTGGGACAAGACCCGCTTTCCAAACGCGGAAGAGTTTAACAATCACATCTTGGATGGCCGGTTGTTAGTAAAGGAATTGGTTCAGGTCAATTACTAATCAGGTTCGCTGATGAGGATTTAATATCCGAAACATCCCTTCGGGGATGTCCGAATCAAATACTAAATGTTATGCGCTCAAATGCTGACTTCACCAATGTGATTGCAGTTCCTGTAATCCTCGTTGCTATTGCAACACTCTCTATTGTAATCTTAAACTTCTCTCAAATCCTTTGAATTATGGCTTACGCATTCATCATCACCATCTTTTCTTTTGCAGTTTTCTTTGCAGTAAACTTTCAGAACGCTGAACAAACTGAAAATAAATTCAAGAAGGTATTGCTTTATACCCTTTCTGCCGCTAACTTTGTCGGCGCAATTGCAACGACCATTTGTTTATTCACCTACTAAATCGAACGAAATGAAAAAGTTCCCTACCGCACTACAACGCCGCATCGACGAAGTAAATGAGTTTATTTCTCGAGCGAATCGGCTTGACCTTCTTCCCGGAGGATTTTGTGAGTCAACTCACTACTGCTATGTTGACCTCGAGCCAATCGTAGTAAAGAATCAGTTCGTGTACTTCACGAATAAGCGCGATAGCCCGTACAACTTTATCACCCCCAAGCGTGAACGCTTGAATGTGAACAATGAAGAAGACCTTGATGGTATCAAGTACTACCTGAAAGTTATCCGCCGCACTTTGAAATCTAATCTCGACTGATATGGAATTCGAAACATTCATAGTGCTACTGCCCACCGCATTCTTCAGCAAGGAGGCGGCCATCGCAATCGAGAATACAACAATTGTGAGTATTTACGACGCTAATTTTGCTGAAGCCGGTGCAGAAGTATACCGGCTAACTGAATTCGCTGACGCCTGTAATCATCAAGAGATTGATTTCAGTAAGTATTTTGTTTCTTTTGTAAACGCAACGATTTAAATTATGGAATACACTCTTTCCCCTACCGATTATGTTATCCTTGACGGAGACAATCAACCGCTCCGGTTTGCATACACCGAAGAGATTGTAGTATACGGCTCTTTCGAAGAGGCCGCACAAGATTTCTCCAAGTATTGCAATTCAATCGAACGAGTAACCTCCCTACCGGAAGAACTTCAAAATGAAATCATCAAAGGAAGCCTATTATGAAAACCAATCTATCTATCACCGCAGTAGTCATTTTGATTGCAACACTCTCTCTAACCATCGCTTCTTGCACAACCCTTTAATACCCAACACGACTATGGAAAATCAACACAATTTCAAAGTAGGTGACCGCGTTATTCCACGCCTCAATACAACAAACCCCCCGCTCCGCTACCTTCCCGGGATGAAGGGTACCATCACGAAGGATGATAGCGATGGTAATCTCTACGGACGGGTGACTATTACATTCGATAAAAATGTAGGTGGCCACGGGATTGAAGAAAAGAATTGGTATATAATGGTTGAAGAATTGGAACTACTTGTTGAAACACCTGTTCGCAATTATGTTTTTGTTGGCCGCTTACAGGTAAACGGACAACAGGTAGAAATGACTGCCGCCACGGCCGATATCTTATTCGACATCGCAGATAAGTTAGGTGGCCACGAAGAAACACGCATCGAAGTATTTCCACGAACCCTTTAATCGAAAAGTATGGAACTGAAGAACATCACGACCACAGACATCGAGCAAGTTCAAGACGCCCTCTATGAGGGCATTGAATATATCGCCAACATTTCAGACGAGCGATACGACAATCCCGTTGTTAAGCAACTACAATCCGCAATTGACACACTAAACTATGTTTCCCTATGAGAACTTTCATCGCATCTACCCACGCCGAACTATATGTCATCGGCCAACCAATCATCCTCGACCTTATCGACGCCGTAGTCGACAACGATTTGGCCGGGATTGATAAATGCAAGACCGACGCACAGGCCTTGATAATTCAGAACGCCGCCAAGCAAGGTAGTGTTCAGGTAGGCCTTGGGGCCTTTAAAAACTCCTTCTACAAAATCCTTGAGGAGGGAGGGTATTTCCCAAGCCTGACCCGGTTCGCCGGTGTTCAGTCATAAGATTTGCTGACGAGCCTTCAGTAGGCGAAACACCCCTACGGGGGTGTCCAAATCAAAGTAAAACACGAACCGCGCCCCGGCGCATAAACCCCCATAGAGATGGAGAATTTCTTCGCAACGAACGCAGAGTTGAGCGGCAAAATCAACAAGTTGAAGGCTATTCCTTTTCAACACGAGGTTGGTATCAAAGACGACAAGGGTCTCTACCTGTACAAGACCTTTGCCGACGCCTACAAATACAAGCCATACGCTGACGAGGCCTACGAGCCTTGGATGAGCGGAGTATGGATGGGTAAGCCCGGCACCGGAGCATACGCAATGATTGCACTTCATTGGGAGGATTTAGTGAAGGCCAAGCAATGGTTCTTGCACTACGAATTGGAGGCAATGAAAGGTAATGTTTGGTTTGTTGAGTACAACGCTCAAAAGGAATTCGGGCAGATGCCTACGGAGCGTAGTAAGGCACCGAATCCAAAGGTGTGATAGCGAACAGGCTTACTGATGAGGATTGATTATCCGAAACGCCCCGGTTGGGGCGTATAAGTCAAATAGAAACCAAAATTCTTTGAGTATGATAACTACCACAGGAAACATAGTATACTACAAGTTTGAATGCGACGATGAGAATCGTCCCACAGGTATGAAGGCAGATATGTTCTTCTCCTTGTTGGAACTCGACAAGGCCTTCGCTCTGAAGGAGGAATTGGATAGTAAACAAATCCAATACACATTCTTACTTGAGAAATTCAATAAACATAAAGCCGAAATAGTCGACCGAGATTATTTTGTTGACAACAATTCTTTTAACCAATAATTATAAACAAGATTATGAGCACACCACACGCAAACAAAGTAGAGTTGGTCAAGTTAGATGTGGCCTACACCGAAGACGGCTATGAATTGTACGCAGTTCTTCACGCCGGTTATGAAGGAATCCCCGAGGCCTCCTCTTGGGGACGGATGAGTGATTGGGCAGATACCGGTTACTTCTTCAATCAGGACTCATTTGAAGAATGGGTCGAGCAGATGACCGAAGAGGGATACATTAAAGTAGTAGATGATTATACCAAGTAAAATTAAAGAGATGAACAACTACAAAGAACTGACCGACCTACTGGAAGAAAAAGGAATGTGGAACTATGGTTGGGCAAAGCCCGGTCAAATCTTCATCAACCAAGGTCGCCGATTGGCGGCTATTGTGGTCGGTGACACGACTGACTACAATGTAGCCTACAAGATGCCCAACGGACGCATCTACGCAAAGAATGTTAAAGCCGAAGAGGCAGATAAAATCCTAACCATCGCAATGTACCTAAAGTTGGACGGCGATACAGGTGAAGTTGAAGGTGGCTTCGGCTTCTAATTATAACCAGTAAAACTTGAAACTATGGATATTTCAAACCATTCAGTATTTGCAATTGTGTGCCGCCACTTCATTGGCGATGTGAATGAGGAAGTGCTCCTCGATATGGCCAACACACTTGCGCCATTCGCAGAGAGCCTTACGAAACTGCACGACACAGAGGAGCCACACATTGTGGCCGGTACCATCATTCACGACTACTGCGGCCTTTCAAAAGGTGACCCGCACTTCTTACCTCGTCTGACTAAATAAAAGAATTATGGAAAAAATAATTAGACCAAACTACGCAAGGGATTGGGTGTACGCAACGCATTGGGTGATTGAAACCGGGCGCGATTGCGACGGGGTTCACACCCGTGGGCGTGTATGGCCGTTCTTGGGCTTCGACGCCGCTAAAGAATACGCACAGAAATGTGCCGAATGGAGCGACGGCCTTGGGTACAACATCACAGACAAAGTCGTCACACTAAAGGAGTATTGCTACGACCATCAACTCTACTTTGAAGATTATATACTTGTTGAATAACTAAAAAAGAAACTGATATGGCTATTATCGCAACCGGAAACGAATACAAGGTGCAGTTCGGCACGATTCAAGAACTCGATGCCGTCCTCAAGATGGTAATCAAAGGAATCCCTGACGGATTCTTTGACTTCCAGTCGCAAGGGAATCAATTCTCTGCGCTCGACCTGAAGGTCGACCTGTCCTGTGACGCTGAACCTCCCGTGTTCTTGGATATGTTCTACAACGGACTAATCACGAACTACTTCGGGCAATACGACATATCGTTGGCCACGATGCAGTCAGATTACGACAAGGCCCGGGACAAGGTGATTGAAAAAAACCCCAACGCCTGTTGGGAGGATGTCTTGCTACAGGTATTGTCTGACGGCAACCTCGTCTTCGAAGACCACTACCAAGGGATGACGATTGAACTCAACCTGAATAGGGTAGGAAGTAACTTCCTGAAGGCATTCAACGATGCCCCGGATTACTTTATGGAACTTGTTGTACTTCACGCCAACGGAGGGTCGGACGGAACCACCTACGACGCTTGGCTTCAAATGGGAACATACGGAGAGGTTATCTACGGATAGTCCGCTATCATCATCTGCCCTCACCTTCGGGGTGCGCCGGTTCGCGACCGGGGGCAGAACTAAATCAAATAAACCTCAAATCTTAACTATTATGAAATACCAAATCGAAAACGCCCTGTTGAAGATATCAAGAGATATCCGCATAACATCCACGCTTATGAGCGATGGCTCTAAAAACTGGGAACTGCACTTCGAATACCCGAAAGAGTATTGTGTTGGCGAATTTGTTCAGCATACTGAACCAATCGAACCTGACGACCCGTCTATGACTGACGAAGACGACACCGACTACGATGTTTGGTGCGCCGTCGACGATATCGACATCAACTTTTGGAGGGAGCACGGAGGCGAAGTTGGGGAGATTATTAACTTCAGCATCTATCCGGTTCTCGATGGAGAAACTTGGACGAATGTTGACCCCATCCGTGGAGTAGTTGAATTTTTAAAATAAAAGAAATGAAAAAATCAAATGAATATGTAGCCGCTACATCTGCGCTTGTATGGTCAGTAGAAGACCTTGACTGGAATGCGGAGTGCCTTAACGATTCCGGAATCATTAATGAGGAAGGTAAAAAGGCCGTCCTTGAGATGAGCAACGAAGACAAGTTACTTTGGTTGAATCAAATCCTTGAGGATTGTCACGATGAGTTTTGTCAGGTCATCAATGAGCGCATCGGAGATGCTATCTACGACTACTATCGCAGTACGCCTATGGGTAAGGAAGAAGTTGGACACATTAAATACAATCGCTAAATGGAAGACACGACAATCACTTTCTGCTACGAGTTAGGAGGCTCTCTTGAGAGAGTCCCCTGCGCCAATATGACCGAGGCGCGAGGCCTTATGACCGAGGCAAACGCCAAAGGTATCGAATGTTACATCCACATAAAGTAAGTATGATGATAGCGGAAAAAACACAATTGTTCACCTTTGCTGACAATTTCGGTGGGGCTTATACGCCGAAGAAACTTCGCTACGAAGGTGAGGGCAGTAGCCTCCCTTCAAAAGACCAAATAAATGCTTGGGTACGGGCGGATGGTGCAGATGGATATATCATCCGCCGCATTGACAAGTATGATGATTGGGATGATGAATATGTAAATCCTTTTATTTAATATTACTATGAATCAAAAGCAAATAAATGAATTGGCGGATACGAGAGCGGAAATCGTCACCAATGCAACCAAAATGATTATGTCCGAGTATGTTAACACTATGATGAAGTTATATGGAGTTACAGACCAACGAACGGGCAAATACTGCGAACACCAGGTCTTCCACCAATTATGGAGGGCGTTAGATGAAGCCGAATGGGCGGTATCTGAAAGAGCAATGGTTTAACCTTTAACACCAAAAAGAAATGAAAAATTCAGTTTCAATTTATGAAGGCTCATTAAATGTTGTAATTAAACAAGTTGAGTCGGGACATTTAATTAGTGTAATGTTTGACAACGAACTCGTTGAGCAGTATACAAGTTCTAAAGTTACAAACCCAAAAATTTATGCGCGGATACTCATTGAATCATTTCAGGCGGTAATGAGAGATTCACAAAATGTTCCAAATTTAAACGAGATTGGCTATGCTTGATGTTGTTAAGATTATCAATCTATTCACCGCAGTTGAGACGGCATACCTGATGGGTGAGCCATTGATACGATTCATAGGTGAGAGAGATGAGAGATACGCTATGTCGTTTATATTTCTAAACGACAAAACATCTCAATACCTTTGGGATTGTAACGACAAAGTTAGGTGTGCTGATTATGTCAGTTCCTTATTGAAAGGACATATAGCATCTAAATCATTAGACCTTGATTCAGTTGAAATGTTTGACGATAAATCATTGCGAAACACGATAAAAAGATTTGCAGATGACAATTGAACAAATGAATGGGTGCGACATATTTCGCATTTCAAATAGTCAATATACTGATGTTATTTTTACAATTCACTCGGATGGATTAAGGGTTTGGGAGCAAACAAATAATTCAAATGACTTTAGGGTTAAGAAGTTATTTAACTATCCAAATGAATTTAAAAAAGACATTCAAAGTACATTAAATTTTGTAAAGAGTTTTATTAATTTAAATAAAGTTTTATGAACCTATCTAAAGTTGATATTGCAGAATCTATAGATGCCTATTATGATGGTAACGAGCCAACGGCCAAAGAGGTTGCCCTTCGTATAGATTACCTGCTTAATTCACTTAATGCGATTTATGAGGTGGATGATACTGGCTCCGAATTGATTTATGCTTTGGGCGATACAATGAACCTTCTTGAGTTAATCAAAGAGAAACTGAACTATAAAAAATAACACATTTGATATGGAATATAATGCTTGGACTTATTTTGTCGGCTCTAAAAAAGAGGCAAAAGATTTTGTAAATGAATGGAATACAATTACAAATAGTGATTCATTTAAGGTATCTAATAACCCTGAATCAAAATCAAATAAAAAAGTATTCCTTATAGAGGGTGTAGTTTCCGCCAATGTCATAAAGGAAACTAACATAGAAAATGAATTTGTAATTGAATAATATGGATGGAATCGGTAAAACAATCCCTGAATATTTCGGGTACGATGTTGACGACTTCGTAAAGAAGTATGACGAACTTTCATCTGCGATTATGAACGCAGATGACGACATTGATATGATTAAACTTGCAGACCTTATTTCTGATGATAAGGTGGAGTGTCTATCATTAATGTGGTGCATATCAAAAACGAGTATTGAATCAGTAGAGCGATACGCTTATAGTCATTTCAAAAAAACACTTATGACTATGTTTGAGGCGATTAACAATATAGAAGATGAATTTGCCCGGGAAGTAATGTTGAGTTGCGCTTACGACCTTGATGATGAATTTGAATTAAAAAGATTTAAAGAAGACGATGAGTAAATGGAATCAATTGTATGAACTGGTAGAGAACTCTACTATGGATTATAAAGACCTTGAGGCCATAGAGTTTGTTATGGCTGAAATTGAACTTGACCATCAAGACCATAGGCGTCAGCGTGGCCGCAATCCTGAATTCTAATGAACAATTTAGCATCATTGATAACTATCGGTATGTTGACGATAGTTAGCCCTATTGAAAGCGATGTCTCCACAACTATTGATGTGGGGCTTGTTAAGCCTTTCAAAAGAAAGCCATCTCGAAAAGACACATTAGGCACTCTTATGAATGCGCAGATTCAAGTAGAAAGCACCGGAAATCCGAATGCTCACAACAAGAAAGAAGATGCGGTAGGTGTGCTTCAAATCCGACCTATTATGGTCAGGGAAATAAATCGTCAACTTAAATTAGCGGGGGATGATAGTGTATTTAACCTTGACGATAGGTGGTCTGAATCCAAATCAAAAGAAATGTGGTGGACTTTTGTGAATTTATCTCATAAAAATCATTCACCCGAGCGCATAGCAAGATGTTGGAATGGTGGGGGCAATGGTCACAAAAAACAATCAACAAAAAAATACTGGAATAAAGTAAAATCAATAATGTATGCAAAATAAAGTAGAACTTTTAGGCTATTACGGGAGTGACAAAGTAATTGCCCAGTCCGCGTGGACATCAACATCAAGGGATTTGACAGACGACAAGGTCAGTAGAATCCCCGCGTTGATTAATATGCTATGGAGCAATGGACACGAAACTCCATTTGAGAAGGCATCAGTACACTTTCTTGTAACCACTGATATTGCTACGCACATCCACCTGCTTAAGCACAGGATGTCATCACTTAACGCTGAATCAGCGCGATACAAGGAACTTAAAGATGATAAGTTCTATATCCCAATCGACTGGGACTTGGATAGCCAAGAACAATTAATTCAGTTTTCCGAACTATCCAACAAGTTGTATCACGAGCACATTGAAAAACTTACTCCATCACTCGGTAGAAAGAGAGCCAAAGAATCAGCAAGATTCTTTAAGACATACAATTCTCAAATCACCGCAGATGTTATGTTCAATATGCGCTCATTCGCAAATTTCTTAAATTTACGCGCATCGGAACACGCTCAAGTAGAAGTTAGGGAATTGGCTATTGATATGCTAAAACTCGTTCAAAAAATTGAGGGAAATCCATTTAAAGAAACCCTAATTAATATTTACAATGAGTAGTTATGCAATCATAATTAAGAAAGAAGGAGATAGATACTTTTCGTACATAAAAAAAGTCAGTTCAAAACAAAACCCATTGTTTGACGCTCTTGATGAAATACGAATGGGCGAACGATTTTCCGCACACGAAATATCGAGCAACCTGGAAGCGATATATTGCCCTGATGCGTCTGACTATGTTGACGATATGGTGACCCTTACGGATGCCGACGGAGAGGTTTTAGGCCAATTTTGTGGCGACATAGTTGTAATCGGCAAAAAAAATAGCGGGGACAGGAGCCGGTCTCAATCCATTGGACTTGAACTACATAGAGCGCAAGACATCCTTATGTCTCTTCATATAGACGGAAAGCCTGCGGTTCCAACTCCGGTTAGAGATAATTGGATTTCACGAAGGGGTGTTGATAACTAACGCCTAACTTTAATTGCCGAACTTTGCCTATCGTGGTATATTACTTCAGGTTCTACTTAAGTAGTAGTTACCTGAAGATACCTGAAGGTAACTACTTTACTAACTTAAGTAACCTAAAGTATGAAGAAGTACGAACTTCTAACTGACGAGAACGGCGAGCATCGCCTTGATATGCGATTCCGCCGCGATGAACTCAACGAAATACAAAAAGACCTTAACGATGTTTATCCCGACTTCAATAAGTGGATGAGCAACTCTGTTAACAGGTTCTTTTTTAGGGAGATTGTAAATACTGCCCTGTCCCGATTAGACGAAGAACTGAAAAAATAATTTGCATAAGTCAAATTTATTTTGTATGTTCGCGCTCCTTTTGGGAAAGTTCTTTGACTTATCGAATTAAATTAAATCAAAACGGAAGTTACTGCCGTTCTATTCAGTAACGAAAATCCAATCTACATATGTCTAACTTTATTTCAAAAGTTACTGCCGTACAACAGGCCCTTAAGGCCCCGAAGTCGCAGTACAACTCATTCGGTAAATACTCTTATCGAAACCAAGAAGATATCCTCGAAGCAGTTAAACCATTACTTGCCGCAAACGGGCTTGTACTGACCATTAGTGATAGTGTAGAGGAACTTGTTGGCGTAGCAATCATTACTGCTACGGCAACACTAACCGACGGCGATGAGTCGGTATCAGTTACCGCTCAGGCCGGAGTAGACCTTAACCGAAAGGGTATGGATATCGCTCAATCATTTGGAGCATCATCCTCTTATGCTCGCAAGTATGCGCTAAATGGTCTATTCCTAATTGACGACACAAAAGATGCCGATGCTACAAATACGCACGGAAAACCCGCCCCCGCCGAGAAGGTAGCGGCAAAATCTTCACCCGAAGACACATTCAGTCAGGCTGTGGAATACATCAAGCAGTCAAGCAATGCGGCTACCGCAGTAGGCTTGGTACTGAATAAGTACGGCTCCACGTTTAGCGATAAGCAAATCGCGGCAATCAAGAAGTTCGCCTAATGGAGTTTGCGAGTAAGTTGCTGGAGGCGACAGGTAAAGGATACCTGTCGTACTCTGCAATTAAATACGCCGCAGATGATTCTAAAAGCCAAGATATGAAACTCTTTGAGTTGTATATGAAGGGTTTGTTAAGGAAAGAATCAGATGCGCTTACATTCGGAAGTTTGTATGATGCTATGCTACTTGAACCAAATTCGGTAAACGACAAGTTCACAGTAATCAACGATTCCGAGTTTGTAGAAGGCATATCCGCTGATTACAAATCTCCACGCTCTACAAAAGTCTATAAAGAATGGCTTGATGGAGAGACAAAGGTTGCCCTTGAATCCGGGAAGAAAATAATCTCTATGGATGACTGGAATACCGCAAAGGATATGATAAATCGATTGGACAATAGTGAGATTATTGACCACGAAACAGGTGAGGTAACATCAGTTCGATATTACCTAACGGGGACTCCCCAATACGAGATTAACTCTTGGATTGGAGAAATACCCGTACGCGGATTCCTTGACTGCTACTCCCCCGAAAATGGATTTATTTCGGACTCTAAATCCACGCGGTCAATACACGGATTCCGATACGATGTAGGCAATTTTTGTTACGACATACAGGCCTACATCTATACGCAAGTTATGGGAACAAATGAATTTTACTGGGTTGTTCAGGAAAAATCATCCCCATACCTGTGCGGTGTGTATCGAGCATCAGAGCGTTCTCTTCAGTCCGGAGAGCGCAAGTTTTGGAGCGCGATAGCGAATATTAATAATTGGCTAAACAACGGCAATCGAACTGATTCGTTTGCTTTGTCGGGCGAAATTTAATCAAATGAGTTTAGTATCTAAATTTGTTACTTGGCTTTTCCCAAGTAAGCAGAAAGGATTGTCTTCGGTAGCGCAAGCATTCATAGCCGCGGAGAGGGGACTGGGATTAGACTTACGCAACTCTTCAAGTAGATATGTTGTTGAGAACAGACAACTCGTTGTCAACATAATTATGCTTGGACGCAACATTACTCCTACTCAACTGCATAGAGAGTTATCTTCAGCAGGAATAGAAGGTGTTGGCTTAAGTCGTCGCAGTTTGTCGCTCTATAAAAATAGGCACGATGAATACCTATCAAAGAAATCCGATGATGCTGTTCGTTACATTTGGAAGTATCGTCACATAGCAGAATTAATCAATCAATCACTTTAATCTAAATCTAAAATTATGTCTGATAAAATTTATGTAGGACGAGTTGAAACAAAGGAAGGCAAATATGGAGAACTTATTTCAGTCTCCCTCGGGCCACAAGACTTTGAAAAATTAGAAGCCGCCAAAAACCAACGAGGTTGGGTTAATCTAAATTGGAAACAGTCCAAGGACGGAGGGTATTATATGGAGGTCTATCAAAATGCATCATCCGCAGGAGGCTCAAAGGTAAATGAAACCAAACAAGCCTTCACTCAAAGTCAATCAAACGACTTGCCATTTTAATTGAGGTATAGTCAGTTCACCCCGGCATTTGCTATGGGTGAAGCGATGAGGAAAGGAGCCGACTCTTTTGAGTCGGACTCCACCTCTTTCGCAATTATAAAGGGAAAGCATAAGATATCATATTCGTATGGATGCTTTGACCTATCAGAGGAAATAACCTGCTCAGAGTTAGACCTAACACGCGATTGCGTGTTTCTATTGTTCCCTGATAAACCAAATAGCAACATACTTATTTTAACCACTAAATACATTCGGTCGATAGCACCGGATGGTATTTTGCGACTTCGAGAAATAGACAAGAACCAAATACTTTATAGCGACCGATATGAAATCCAAACAAGGAAAGATGATTTACTTGATGCAAGTTTCAATAGCGTATCTAAAAAATAAGCAATGGAATACATCTGTTAGAGAACTTGTTAGCGTACTTGATACGCCTGAAGAAATATTCAATAGCGAATTCGCTAGAAACTACTTAAAGTCACAAGTTGTTAATCGCTCAAGTGCCGCTTTTAAAGTACCCAATAACTTTAGGGTGTTAAAAGTTTTAGACAAAAAGCAAATCTCCCGCTCATTTTTTTATATGGAAGACTGAATATGAAAAGAATGACAATAGCAGAGAAAGCCATCTTTATGAAAAGGTGGCACGGAGATACAGCACTAATCCAAGCAAGGCAATGCTTGGCTTTCAATGACTTTTCCGAATACTGGACGAAGGTAGTAGATGTTCTAGAAAAAAAACAATTATAAGATGGGCATAACTGAAACACAGGAGTCAATCAATCGCATTATGAAATCAACACGCGACCTCCTAATCCAAAAGAACAGGCAGTACGGCGATAGTGCCTTAAATCCAATTGGAGTATTTGGAACAACCGATGCAGTTGTTAACCTTGGTGCCAGGATGGACGATAAATTAATGCGCCTTCGGGGACAGGGAATTGGTGCTCAGAGCGTCGACACTCTCTATGACCTTCAGGGATATATCGCACTTCTTATAATTGCAATTGAGCGAAGAGAAGGTATCGTTAGCACCGATATGGTTGTTATGGATGAATCAAACACCAAAGAAATTATAAGCAATGGAAAATAAAACTAGATGCCGTAAGTGCGCCAAATGCGCAGAAGTAAAAAAGCAAACCGACGCCCTATTGCTTGATGCTTCAAAGATATTTGCTAATGAGGGCAAGACAAGTACCGCTGAAGAGATGCGGTTAGCATATAAAAAAGAATTAGAAATACTTTTAGAGGTTAAGCGACTAGACCCCGAATTAGGAGCAATTATTTTACCATATGAAGCTAACACTGAAGGACTTACAGAGATTTCTAACTGAGGATACATTTTATCATTTCGTAGCAAGGAAACACGGATGCTTTATTAAAAACGAAGACGACCTATCGGAAGTTCGATGCAAGGCAATCCTTGGTGTTATGCGAAGATATAATGAAGAATATGAATTCGAAGATGAAAAACACCTCTACTCATCGGTTGAATTAACCGTTTGGAACGCCATTCGCACTATGCTAAAAAGTCATTCTCTAAATAAGAATAACTTACCAATTGATTCAGAGTGCACCCTGCTAAGGGGTGATGGCGAGGAGACTTGGTCAATTTATGAATTAAATGCAATAGCAGACATAAAAGAATATGACAACACCATAGAGTGGCTTATGTCTTCTGCTCAGAATAGTCTAGACCCAATTCAAATGCACGTTTTTGAAAGAACTCTTCAGGGACTTACCGCAACCGAAATTGCGGAGGAGTTTCAATGGAGCACTCAAAATGTTCATACACGTCTAAAGACAATTGTTAAAATTTTAAAAAAATTAAAAGATGCTGAAGAAAGAGAGATTCAATTTACTGTGCCAAGAGTATCAAAAGATATCAAGCGTAAACCCGCTAGAACGTACACGGCGTCACACTCACGTCGTAGCGAGGCAAGTGATTTCCTTAATTCTTAAAAAGAAAATTCGACTATCTGAATATTCAATCGCTATCCTAATCAATCAGGACCGAAGCAACGTCTATCACAACATAGAGACCGCAAAAATAGAGATTGACCGCGGCAAAATTGAATACATTGAATCTCTTGAATATTGGAAGCAGGCATTGTCGTCGGTCCCACTAGAGGGCGCAATTGACTTTGCTTTTTCCCTTAAGAAAATTATTGATTCAAAAATTGAAGAAAATAAGATGACAAATCAAGAGGCAATTCAAATCTTAAGAGAAGAGTTAAACTATCGCCTAAAATGAACGACCCAATCGTAACTATGTTCAAATCAGTATTCGATACTGAAAACCCACACTTTGTTCCGCTAAGCGTTGCCCTTGACAGGATTAAGACCGGAAAGAACGCCGACACAATCGAGCAAGTAAGGGCGGGAGATAAGCGTAGAAAAAACGATTTGCCTGTTGTTTTGTTTTCCGGAAAGTTTAACAGACGCGCTGATGTTGACCTTGTCGAGCACAATGGTCTTATTATTTGTGACTTCGACCACGTTGACGTTGATAAGACAAAGCAGTCATTGTTAAATGACGACGTTGTTATTGCCTGTTGGACATCCCCGTCGGGAGACGGAGTAAAGGCTCTAGTTAATGTAGAAAACCCAGGGAAGCACAAGGAGCATTTTTCTGCTATGATTGAACACTTCCGGGATGTTCATCAACTTGAATTAGACCCATCGGGTAGAAACATTAGCAGAGCGTGCTATGAGTCATATGACCCTGACATTATCGTAAAGACGGCTTCTGAAAAGTTTTCACCAGTAAATATTGATGAGCGAGTAGAACTTCCTGAACCAAAGCAAGTCCAAAGCGGGGTCCAGGTTGACTACACAAAACTTCAAGTTGCTGCGAATATGATTCGCAATGCGCGAGATGGCGAAAAACACAACACACTTATTAGGGCCGCTCGGCTTATGGGTGGGTATATCGGAAGTGGTATACTTGACGAGGCTCAGGTATTGCAGGTTCTTGAGGCGGAAATCAAGAAGCGTGATATAGATAGTTTAGACCTTGCGATGAAGACCATTATGGACGGCATAAGTCAAGGAAAACTACTGCCAATCACAGAGATTGATGCCGAGTATTACGAAGAGCGGAGAAAGGTTGAGTTGGCCGATACAGAAAACCTAAGTTACCTTTCAGACGAAGATGAGGATTTATCTGAAATTATGAAGATAAAAAGAGGAGAGGTTGAATTGGGCTTAAAGACTGGTCACGATGATATTGATAAATATTTTCGATACAAGCGTGGAAGTTTTGTAATTGTAAATGGTCATTCTTCAGTTGGTAAAACAACGCTAGTTCTACACCTTATGATTAATGCGTCAATACGACACGGGTGGAAGTGGTTTGTTTATTCTTCTGAATCGAAGACATCAACAATCAAGACTCGTATGATTGAGTATGCATCTCAAATGCTTCTACAGGATATGAATGAACATCAAATAATCCACTACTACAAGTGGGTTAATGAGCACTTTAGTTTCTTATCAAATAAGAGAAACTATTCATATGTAGACGTGCTTCTGTACGCAGAGAAAGAGATGGCTCGCAGGCAATTTGACGCCCTGTTTGTAGACCCGTACAATTCATTAGTTATGGAGAAGAATGGCTCTTCAGGATTTAACGCGCACCACTATAACTACGAGGCCGCGTCCGCAATGCTAACGTTTTGTCAGTCTACGGGGGTTAGCCTTTGGTTAAACACCCACGCCAATACGGCCGCTCAACGCAAGAAGGGCGACGATGGGCACTCGGTTGCTCCATATGCGGAGGACAGCGAAGGCGGCTCGCTCTTCCTTAATCGTTGTGATATTTTCTTAACGTTTCATAGAAAGATTCAGCACGAGAACGAATCAACCCGTAGAACTATGGAGATGCACATTAGAAAGGTTAGAGAGCAAGAGTCTGGCGGTAGACCAACCGCTTCAGATAATCCAATTCGTTTTGAAATGAATTCAGATTCAACCGCGTTTTTTGTAAACGGAGGGAAGAGGTTTTTCAATAGTGTTAATGATACAAAAACTGCAGAACAAAAGCAAACATCATTTCAAGTAGAGCCAACTGAATTTAAAGACATAAAAGAGTTAGAAGATATTTTTTAACACTACGTTGTTTAATTGAATTGTTTTCGCAACTTTATAGAGTGAAACGGAAACCCACAAAAAGCCGGAATACCGGCGCGGTAAAGAGTAAGAAGGTTAAAGTTGATGGAATCAACTTTGCCTCTTCTCTTGAAGCATATTGTTATTCTGAACTTAAGAATGTTGGGATTTCGTTTGAATATGAAGGAGAGTCTTTTGTTGTCTTGGATTCGTTCAGGTATAATGGAAATTATTATAAGTCTACAGCGGGTAAAAAAGAGATGGTAAACAATGGAGGCAAAATGGTTAGAGCAATAACCTACACTCCCGATTTTGTTTCACACAAGAATAAATTTATAATTGAAACCAAAGGGTTTGTCCCAAGTAACCACTCTTTCCCGCTGAGATTTAAGATGTTCCTAAAATTATTAAGCGACAATAATATGGGAGATTATTCAGTATATTTGCCTAAGAACCGAGCACAGGTTGATGAGGCTATTAAAAAGATTTTAAATGAATAGAATTTCTACAGAAAAAGAAATGCGCTCATTCCAGGCTCGTATGATTGAGGGTATGTATTCTTCAATTGATGAGTTCTCTGAGCGTGTTCACGGACACAATGGCGTCGACCTTGAGGAGTACCATAAGGCATTTAGAAATATGGCTAGACAAATCAAGGCTTATCAAGATGGAATACTTGAGGCTCACAGAGAAATGCATCACGACCTTTATAGGGGTGATGACAGTGAAGAAATGTATTAACCAAGCCCCCGTAGCATAATGGATAGTGCAACGCACTTCTAATGCGTAGGCTACAGGTTCGAGTCCTGTCGGGGGTACGAAACCTTTAACACCAACGAGAAATGAAAACACCAATGCAAGAGTTGATTGAGGTGCTTAAAATCCATAGAGATACAGCATTTGAGAAGGAAAAAATATACCCTAACAATAAAGAGTATTATGAAGGCAGAGCAAAA
>Ga0255765_1001527_pt1 | contig 28343 bp, 17 predicted proteins | sample 041ome_8_FD_179965 | JGI IMG/M metagenome (GOLD analysis project Ga0255765, IMG submission 179965) | Coastal salt marsh microbial communities from the Groves Creek Marsh, Skidaway Island, Georgia - 041407BS metaG (version 2) | ecosystem: Environmental > Aquatic > Marine > Intertidal zone > Salt...
ATCGAAACGAGACGCGTCGATAAAACCGCGACTCCGGACGTCGCCCTCGACGCGCTCGCGCGCGACGACGCGCGCGCGACGGACACGCGCGACGATCGTCAACGCGTGAGCGTTTCATGACGATCGTCGCGGCGAACGAATCGCCGTCGCGCGACGACGCGCGCGACGCGTGCGTCAAACGCGACGCGAAAATGCACGACGCGTGCGTCGCCGGCGAAAACGACGGGTCGGCGGCGACGCGCGCGATGGCGCGGGCGAACGAAGGGGCGATCGCGGATCCATCGCGCGCGCGGCGAACGCCGGAACCGAGGGCGACGACGAAGAAACGAGGACGCGGTCGACCGCCCAAGGCGAAGGCGGTCGAGGACGCGGGATCGTTGTTTTGGTTGGTCGAGGTGCGCGGGATCGAGCGAGGCGACGCGCGGGACACAGAGGGTCGGGAAGGTCGGGATCGAGGCGAGACGCGAGGGCGCGCGCGACGACTGACGGTTGACTTTTCGGGCGACGCGCGCGCAGGCGGCGGAAAACGCGGCGCCGGAGCGAGAGAGGACGAAACGCGCGCGACGAGGGCGACCGCCGATGAAGAGACAATCGACGGCGGCGACGGCGGGGACGGTGGAGACGGAGGTGCGAGAGACGGTTCGGCGGATGGCGGCGCGGTCGGCGGCGCGCGCCGCCGCCGGGTTGGCGTCGACGAGCGACGGCGACGGCGACGGCGACGCGAGCGAAGACGACGCGTACGAGGCGGAGATGCGCGAGGGTAAACTTAAAGGGATGACGCAACAGTGGACCGTGCGCGAGGACAAGGAGTTGCTGCAGTTGATCGATAAATACGGCGCGAAACGGTGGAGTTACATCGCGAGTTTAATGCGTCACAGACGCGGAAAGCAGTGTCGAGATCGTTACCTGAACCACCTTCGACCCGGAATCAAGACTGGGGAGTGGAGCAAGGAGGAGGAGCTGATCCTCGTCGAGGGGCACAAAGTGCTGGGCACGAAGTGGGCCGCGCTCGCCAAGCTCTTGACCGGACGACCGGAGAACGCCATCAAGAATCACTGGCACGCGACGCTTCGATGCAAGTGGGGCAAGGTGAAGTCGGAACCGTGGAAGCTCACCGAGTTGCAAAAGTATCAGATGACGCTGCACCCGCGACCGAAAGCGTTGGTGGAGGCGGAAATGGAGGAAGCGGAAGAGAAAGTAGTCGCGGCGAAGCAGGATGGCGCGGCGAAGAGCGCGCCGGCGAAGAAGACGTCGAAGACTGAGGACGCGAGCGGGAAGCAACGCGGCGTGAGTCGTTCGGCGCTTAATTCGCGATACTCTCAAGAAGAGCGCGAAAAAATCGAGCAAGGGTTGAAACACACGCACGAAATCATGGATAACCACGTCGCGCTCTCGGCGCAGTTGAAACAGTTCGGCACCGAGAAGATCGTGAACGAGGTGAATTTGAGCGACGACGCGACGACGCACTCGGAGGACGCGACGACGACGCGGGCGGAGGCGACGGGACTTTTGCCCGGAAAATCTCGCGCGGTGAAATCTGAAGAAGCTACCACCACGCTCGAGTTCGACAAGCTCCCGCGCTCGTCCACGACGACGACGGCGTCGAAAACGTGTGTGGATTTCATTCAAATCAGTGAGAGCGCCATCGACATAGCGCAGTGCCAAGCCGCCGTCGCCGCCGCGGGCGCGCCCGAGGTTTCCATGCTGACCTCCGTCGCCGCCGAAACCGGCACGTCGGAGCTCGCACCAAACTCGTCCATCACCGTCGAAGAAATCACCATGGCGTTGGAAACCATCGCCGGCGTCGCGCGCGCGACGTGGCGTCTCAGCCGCGTCGCCATCGCCGCGCGCGTCGGCGCCGTCGCCAAGGGCGATATCAAGCTCTGCGTCGCCGTCGGCGGACACGAGTGGAGAGACATCATCACCGCCGCCGAGTTCACGATCTCATCCATCAAGTCCAACGCCACGTTTCTCAAATCCGCGCTCGAGTTGATGCGCGCCGCCGTCGCGCGCCGCGAAGGCTCGACGTAATCGCCGCGCCTCGTCGCGCTGTACGCTTAGTTTTATCGATGTCAACATCACTCCGTAATTTACAACCGTCTCCATCTCTACCCTCACCCTCTCACGCGTCCGCGTCCATCGCCTCCAGCGCCGCCTTCGCGCGTTCGATCTCCTCCAACTCCGCGATCTTCGCGTCCAGCGCCTCCGCCGTGAGTTCGCACCCGATCGCCTCTCGCACGTCCGCCAGCGTCAGCGCGTCCCCCTCCCCGAGCGCGGGCATCCCTCCGTCCGGAAACACGAACGACGGAAACACCAACCCCAAATCTTCCTTCTGGCACTCGCGATGGATGATCGTGTACAGTCCCGCCAGTTCCCAGTACGCCGCGTCCGCGTCCAGCGTCCCTCTCGTCGCCTGCGTCGCGATCTCCCCCAGTCGCTCCGTCTTCTGTTTCACCGCCGCGCTCGGAAACGCGCTCGAGTTCGTTCGCAGCCACAGTTCGAGCCCCAGCGCGGCGTCGTACAGGCTGTCCAGGACGTGCGTCGACGCGGATTCGTCTCGAATGGTTTTGATTTGTTGCCGAATCTGATCTCTTTGCTCCTTGATCTGCGCCTTCGCGCTCTTCTGCGCCGGTTTCTTCGGCGCCATGACGCGCGCGACGACGAGTTCCGCGTCGCTCGCCGCGTTCGGGGCGACGTTCGCGTCGCGTTCGCGCGCGAGCGCTCGATTGTGCCGCGCGGTGCGCGTCGATGATTCAAATCATCGACGACGTTCGACCGCACAGCGCGTCGCGGCGCGCGCCGCGCGACGCGAGACGCGCGCGCGAGAGCGACGCATGACGTCCCGCGCCAAGCGGGTCGACGCGTCGACGCGCGCGGCGCCGGACGCGCGAGAAATCGGGGCGTTCAAGACGAACGATGGTTTAAAGTCGGGCGTCTTCGTGCTGAAATCCGCGCGCGCGGCGCCGCGAGGCGACGAGGCGTCGCGACTGAACGCGTTCGAACCGGTGTTGCGGGATGAAACGCGCGGCGCGCGAGAGCGGCGCGCGGCGGCGTGCGCGCGGGCGTGGGAGGCGCTGGATGGACACTGTCAACGCGTCGCCGACGAGGCGAACGCGGAGGCGTTCGCGAGGGTGAGGAGGTTCGTCCGCGAGCAGGGCGCGACGCGGGTCGAACGCGCGCGAGAAACGGAGGAAAAAAATAACGGCGGCGATCGACGCGTGCCGGTGGGCGTGGTGCTGGCGGGAGGGGTGAACAGCGACGATCACGAGGAGACGTTCGCGGCGCTGACGAAATCGTTGAGGAAGAGCGGAGACGCGCACGTGGCGCTGTTGCGGTCGAGAGATCTGAAGGCGCGCGCGGGGGCCGGGACCGGGGGGCTAGGGGTGGCGTTTGGGGTGATCATGCGGCAGTTGGACCGCACGGGGGGGCATTGGGGGGGGAAGAGCATGCGCGCGCTGCGGCGATGGCACGAGGAGACGTCGGGGGCGCGTCGAGACGGGCTCATCGCGGCGTCGACGGTGCCGTCGCCGATCGGGAACGCGTTGACGGTGTACAATGGCGGTGATTCGCGCGCATCGGGAGAGGGCGACGACGTTCGCGCGCGGGGGGGGAAGAAGCGGGCGGCGACAGATTCGCGCGCGACGTCGCCGGCGAGACGGTCGAAGCGGCGCGCGAGAGATGACGTGGAGCGCGCGGGCGACGACGAAAGGACGTTATATCCAGTGATTCAAGGTCGCAATTGTCCGGTGGTTATCGTCGTCGAGGATACGGAAAGTTTCGACGTGCGCGTGTTGGATTCGTTTATTCGAAGCGTTTCGGAATTCGTCTCGAGCGTGCCCGTCGTCGTCCTCTTGGGCTTGGCCACGAGTGTGAGTTCGCTTCAAGGGATGTTACCAGCCGCCACGGCATCGTTGATGAACGCGCAGGCGTTCCAGCTTTGGGCGCCCGGGCAAATGATGGAGGCTGTGCAAGAGCGCGTGCTGTTGAGCCCCGAGCGCGTGCCCGCGTTTGGAAGCGAGGTGTTGAACGTTTTGCACACGCGCTTTAAAGAGCACGACTTTTCCCTCGCCGCCGTGCGTCGTGCGCTCCATTTGCTCACGATCACACACTTCATGACAGAGCCGCTGAGCGCGGTGTTGCCGCTGCTCGCTAAAGATTCGAGCGAGCCTTGCGCCGACGGCGACGAGAGCGACGACGAGTACGGCGACGCCATCGACCAATTCGTTCGAGATCTCGATCCGAACGCGGTGGAGTACGCGCGCATCAAGCACGGATTCGGTGCAAAGTCGATGCGAGACGGGGACGGCGACTCCGCGTCTTCAACGACGCACACGAAGAGCGAACTGAGCGCGGCGCTGAAGGATGTGTACCGCTTGCGGCGACGGTGGGCACTCTCGTTGCGTTGCATTCAAGTCGCGTGCGCGGCGACGGAGAAAAAGTTCAAAAAGAGCGTGACGACGATGGCAGACTTACTCCTCGACGCGTCGCGAAAAGGATACTTTGGTGGTGCTGGAGAATTCAACCCCAAGAGTCAAGGCGGGACGTTGCTCAACGTCGCGTTCTCGCGCATTCGGGACGAGTTCACGACGGCGGAAATCGGTGATTTGGTCAAGTCTATGCTGAAATTCTTGGACGATGATGAGGTCATGCGGTCGGCAGAAGGTTCGGAGCTGCGCTTTTTACTGTCAAACATAGAGGACGGCTCGTTCGACGCGGAGGACGCTCGACGGCGAGAGGCGGCAATTTTGGCATCCACGCCGACGAACGAAGGTGGCGACGAACGGCGCGGTCTCGTCATCGCTGCGTCGAATGCCAATGCAACGGCTGAAAAACTGGCGCACGACGAGACGAACGCGGAAGATCAGCGACTAGCGATGGAGGCAATCTTAAACGCACGGAAACGGCGTGGAAACGGCGCGGCGTTTGCGACGAGCCTCACGCCGGCGCCGAGGACTTCAACGCGCGATGAAGACGCCGCGGCGAACGATGGTTTGGTACTTCCTAAGTCTCCACCGCGCGGTCGAAGCGCACCGGCGAGGAGTGAAGCCAACGCCCTAGCTTTGGTGACGACGACGGTGGCAACGGCGGCGAAGCCAGAACGACCTCGACTCGACTCGGCGAAATCCGCGGCGGCGAATGAATTTTGCGACATTCTTCGCGCCATCGCGCGCAAGTACGGGAGCCACCCACCGGAATCGATCGATGCGAGCGGAATATTCGTCGTCACCGACGTCGAATGCGTTCGCGCCGCGCTTCAGGCGTCGCCTCGTTTGTCGTTGGAGAACACGCTCACGGATCCGAGCGAGCTGCTGCGATGCGCGTGCTGTCGTCACGATGACTACGCCTTGGCGAACGGTCGACGCGTGCCGGAAACGTTGCCTGACACCGCCGCGGCGTATCGCCTACTCGCGCGATTCGGCGAACGAGCGCCCATATACGACTGGTTTCAAAGTTTTTGCGAGAGTAAAGCGGGGTCGGAGATGAAACGCGGCGATGCAGCGGCGGCGGCTCGCGGTAAAGGCACGTTCGGTTTGCCGCGAGAAAAATTATGGCAGCTTCAGGCGCGATTTACTCGCGCCGTGGCCGAGTTGGAGTTCTTGGGCATCGCGCGTCCGTACCAAAAAGGTCGCAAGGGCGTCGAGTACATGGTACGCACGGCGTTCCCTCTCGACAAGCTCGCGAGAGATTCCAGGAGCAACGTCGTCGAGCGCTTAGCCATCCAGCCGGCTTGATGACGCGAACGATTAATTATGATGATGTAATGCGCATAGTGAAACATTCTTTCTTCTCGTGGTGGTGTTGAATGAACACCAAGTAATTTTTTTGGTTTGTTTTGTTTGCGCGCGCGAGGCGCTAAAAATTCAAAATCTGAGAAAAGATTTAGTATTCTTGGGACGCCGAGCCAGACTTCTTGGACTTCTTCGGCAACAAAACGGAGTGGATGTTCGGCAAAACACCACCCGCCGCGATCGTGACGGTGCCGAGGAGCTTGGAGAGCTCTTCGTCGTTGCGGATCGCGAGTTGGATGTGGCGCGGCACGACGCGCGACTTCTTGTTGTCGCGCGCGGCGTTACCCGCGAGTTCGAGCACTTCGGCGCACAAGTATTCCTACGCGGCGTAAAACACAACGATTCAACGCGTCAGTCTTCGTCCACCATCCCGAGCCCATCGCCGCGCGCGCCGCGAACGCTCGATTTCAAATTTCAAATTTCAAAAAACCACTCACCATGACAGCCGCCAAGTACACCGGCGCACCGGCGCCGACGCGCGTCGCGTACTTGCCAGCCTTCAGGTAGCGCGCGACCCGGCCGACCGGGAATTGCAAGCCCGCCTTGGCGGATCGGCTCGTAGCCTTCTTGCCGGATTTTCCTTTACCTCGTCCAGACATCTTTCGTGCGGTGCGTCGTCGTGTGCCGGCCGGCGCGCGCGCGCGCGCATCGCCTCACGCTCGAGCGCGCGCGCGCTCGGATCGAGCGTTTCGATTGGCTCGCGCGACGCGCGCGACGAGTCCGACTCATCGCGACCCCCTCGCGAACGCGGAATTCGGACGCTTTCGTATGGTGGCGGTGTGTCGGTTCGGACATACGGAAAATTCGGACGCGCGGACGACGGTTCGTCTTCTCGCGTCGTCAAAGGTCGCGCCGCGCGTCGCCGGTAGACGAATCGGCGGCGAACGGCCGGAGACGCGCGCGCGGCGCGAGTCCTGACTCGCCGCGCGCGGCGCGCGGGCGGACGACTCGGACGAACGGCGCGACGTCGCGCGGTCGCCGTGCGCTTTAATGACGACCCGCGTCGCGCGCGGCGACGCGAGTCGACGGCGCGCGATGGCGTCGTCGTCGTCGTCGTCGAGCGATGATTTGGATTTCGGTGGCGTCGGCGCGCGCGCGTCGGCGCGGACGCGCATCGGCGCGCGCGAGGACGCGCGCGACGGCGATGCACTTTTTTGGGGTGGCGCTTTTTCGGAGATGCCCGCGCGACGACGACGCGACGACGCGGGCGCGCGCGCGAAGAAACCGAGACCGTCGCGGTCGGTGTCGTCGTCGTCGTCGAGCGCGTCGCTGAGGTCGAGCGCGGCGGCGGTCGGCGGCGGGTCGACGCTGGGGGGGGGGTCGTCGCGCGTGCTCGGTCGAGGAAGCTCGAGCGTGGTGACGCGCGGCGAAGACGCGAGGCGAGCGACGAAACGCATCCGAGCGGACGATCGCGCGATGGCGGTGCAAGCGAAGCGGGAAATGTGGACGTTTCAGCGCATTTCGTCGTCGTCGGTGAACGCGCGGTTCGATAGGAATGGGGACGTCGAAGGGTGGTCTTCGTTGACCGCGCGAGGCGCGCTCGGCGTTGACCCGACGGCGGCGGAGGACGACGAGGAAACGGAGAGCGCGCCGACGTACGAAGGGCTCGTGCGATGTTTTGGGTTCGGGTACGATGCGGTTAAAAACGAGGTGTCGATCACGCTCGAACTCATGCATTTCGGATCGTTGGAAGACGTCGTGAGGTCGCGCGGGTCGATGCGTTTCGCGCCGCGGGCGGCGATGTGCGCGGCGAGGTGCGTCGCCAACGGGTTGGCGTATTTACACGACACTCTCGAGATCGTACATCGCGACGTGAAGCCGAGCAATGTGTTGATAAACGAGTGCGGGGAGTGTAAACTGAGCGACTTTGGTCTGTGCACGCCCTTCACGGGTGGCGATGTCGAAGACGACGCGCACGACTCGCTCGGAACCATCATGTACATGTCGCCCGAACGCTTGGAATCGAGCGCCGCGAGATGCGGGCCCGAAGCCGACGTCTGGGGCATGGGTCTCACAGTCCTCGAAAGTGTCATGGGAAAGCACGTGTTCGATATCGAAGACGGCGGCCCACTGGGGTTGGTGATACAAATCATGGACGACGACATCGACGTCGCCGGCGCCGTCGACGGCGAAGACGCCGTCTCAAACGCACTGCGCGCGTTGTTATCGGCGTGTTTGCGTAAGGATCACACCAAACGCATCACCGCGAGTGAGCTCATCGATGCATCACCGACGTCTACGTACCGCGAATTAAAGCTCAATTCTTACACTTGCGCCGACATGCGCCAGTATCTCTATCCGCCGCGGCGCGGCGAGAGTAAAGTCACCAAGGTCGTCGTCGAAGAGAGGACGACGTCGAGGGAATCTACACCGTTTCGATTCGACGAATAGAGCGTCATTCGTGGTAAGATTCCAAACGAATTCATTACGTTCGTCGCAAATGACGATCATTCTTTCAATTGTTTCAATTCTTGTTTCATCCATTCAAGTCTCGCTGGCGCGAGGAAAGCGCTGGAGTCGTCTTCTTCGTCGCGAGCGAGCGTGTCCGTATCATCAAAGCAACGCATGAAGCTCAAAGTAAACTACGCAGTAAATTACGCAGCATCGCCGCACGCCGTTTCTACTTCTACTTTCTATGCTATCCTATTACAAAGTTGTGATAAATATCCACCTTCCGTATTGCTCGGCGTGTTTGTCAATCGTTCAGTCGTTCACGTGCCTTTGTGATTCTCAGTGGATGTGCCTCGGTGTTGAAAACCCACTCATCCAAGTGCATTGTATCACTGTCGGTGAAGATGAGATATAAATACTTCAACGTCTCGGCGAGGAAGAATGATTGCATCTTGTCGTCGCCCGCCGTCGGGGTCTTCGAGACGTCGAGCACGCCTTGCCAGCCGCCACTTTCGGGGACTCGATAAGCTGACTTCATGGATTGAAAGATTTTCCAAGCTTGTGTCCGATAAATTTCATCTCCAGTTTTGCGATACAAATAAAACAAAGATTCCACCGTTTCCGGGCGTTGAATATTTTTGCCGTTGATGTTCGAGATGGTCTTTGAACCCGAGTCGAATCGCACGTGATCCGCGGATAGGCCGCAAGGCTGAGAAGAATACATTTCTACACACGTACGCGCGATATCCTTCGCTATTTGCACGTACTCATCGGCGATTGTAGGCGTGGGCGCCTCTGCCGCGCCGAGCACGAGCATACCCGGGACGAAACACGCGAGATGTTCCATCGAACCGGCACCGGAACCTCCAATCGGAGAAACGTACGAATACTTCTCACCAGTCGCCTCGTCCGTTTTCCAGTCTCGCAGCAAACTCGTTTTCATCCCGAGCATGGCTTCGTCGAACATCTCGCGCCACGTCTCGGCGTCTTTTAAATCGCCGAGCGAACGCCAACACTTGATCAAGTATTCGTAAAAGCTATCGCCGAGCGCACCGAAAGTGACGTCTCCGCCCGCAAACTCTCCGGTATCGACGTTAAAATGCGCGGAAAACAAACCCTTGGTGCTAGCGCCACTTTTGCCTCGTCGTCCCAGGGATGAGACCGTCTCGAACACGTGATTCGTGTGCGCCTCGTACACCGGATTCTTCGTGCGCGCGCTCAGCGTCGCCCACTCCAAATGCATCGACCCGAAATCGGCGAGTATGGACGCGCCTTTCGTCCAAGGTAACCCAAACGAGTTCCCAGTCTTGACGTTCACGAACGAGTGCGGCACTCCGCTCGGGGTGTCGAACGCCGCCGAAAGTCTCGCCGCGATGGATTCCGCGAGCTCTAAAACGTCCGCGTCGCCCGATAAATCGTGCGCCGCCAGCAGCCCTCCCAGAACGCGAATGTTCGTCTCGAACACGCTCACGTCTCTGTCCGTCTCGCCCTGCACCAAATCCCGAAACGCCGATCCCGGCTTTTTCAAATACCGCAGCGCCTCGTCGAACTCCGCGCGCAACCCCATGATGTGCAGCGTGTCCAAGCCATCGATCAGCGTCGCCCCGATCCCACCCAAATCGTCTCGCCCCGCTCGCGCGCGCGGCGCGAGCTCGTCGTGTCCCAGCGCGTGCGTCCTGTACGCCCCGAACGCCTCTCGCATCGCCGCCTTCACCTCGTCCCGTCGCTCCGCGTCCGCGCGCGCGCGCGCCCAGAACGTCCCGTCGCGCGTCGACGCGTCGCGCGTCGCTCGCGGCGCCGCGCGCGCGCGCGCGATGACGGACCGCGTCGCGAACAGCGATGCGACGACGCCGATCGCGCGCGCGCACCGTCGCGCCGCGCGACGCCGACGCGTCGACGGCGGCATTCTGTCGTCACTCGTCGTCGCGCGAATCGAATCATCCGTCGCGTCGCGAACGGCGCGCGTCGCCCGATATGCTCGGCGCGCTCGCGAGCGCGGCGTCGCGATGGCGCGCGATCGCGTCGGCGATCGCGTTCGTCGTCGCGTTCCGCGCGACGAGCGCGGACGGCGACGGGACGATCGATCTTCAGAAATTCATTCGACGGCGGAAAAACCGCGCGCGGTGGCGCGCGAGGCGACGGCCCGAGGCGCGCGCGAGCGATGCGGTCGATGAGGACGCGGACGCGAGCGCGCGCGACGCGCGGGCGCGCGCGGCGGGCGGGAAGCGCGGGACGCGAAGGCGGATGAGCGCGAATTTCGTCCTGGGGGTGGTTTCGGCGCCGTACGAGGACGGCGGCGAGGACGATCAATTCGCGGGGAAAGCGCTGATGATCGTGCACGGGAAGCCGGCGTTCGCGAGGGCGGCGGAGAGCATGAAGAGGTGCGCGCGATTGGATCGAGTGGTGGTGGCGACGGATGATTATAGAATCGTGGAGACGGCGAAGGAGTACGGAATCGAGACGGTTTTGGTGGCGCGAGACGCGAGGCGAACGGCGAGTACTTACGCGCGCCAGGCGGCGAAGCTGACGGGCGGAGGATGGGATTTCGTCGTCGCGTTGAAGGTGGACGAGTGCTTGATCGACGCGGACTCCGTGGACGCGTGCGTGATGGAGATGGAGGCGAACGCGGACGAGTGGTGCGTCGCGTCGACGTGCGTGGCGGCGACGGATCCCGCGCGGCTTGAGAGCGAAACCAGACCGCGATGCGTGTTCGATAAGCAAGGATTCGCGTTATATTTGACGCGCGCGGTGATCCCGGCGATCGGGTCGAAGCCGCGGGAGACGATGACGGGCGAGCTCGATCTCACGCAGCGCGAGACGAAGAACCGTCTCGACGCGGCGGCGATGCACTGGCACGTCCTCGGCTGCTCGTGTTACGACGCGATGTACTTGAGAACGCTCGTCGACGATTCCAACGACACGACGCCGCTGCAGCGCATGGAGAACATCGAGGCCCTCAACACGCTGGAAAACGGGTATAAAATCAAGGTGTGCCCGGTGAACAACCAAACGCCGGCGTTGCGCGCGCCCGAAGACGTCGCCGTGCTCGAGGAGGTCCTCCGCGCGCGCGTCGTCCAGAACGCCGCGTCTGCCGTCAAAAAGAAGCGCGCCAGTCCCAAGAGCGCGCTTCCCCGCCACGTCAAGCGCGACAAGTCCCGAGCCGCGCGCGTCCGCGCCGAGCCCTCCGCGTCTGAGGTTTCCGACGCCCCCAGCCCCAGCGCCGGCTCACCCTCCGCCACCGACGACGTCCCCTCCCCCCGCGCCGGCGATCGAACCGCCGCGTCCTGATCGCGTCGTCGTCGCGTCGTTTGTAATTATTGACTCTCGCTCGCGTTTCGGTTAGCCTTCGCGCCGCCCTCGCGCCGCGCCGCGCATCGCCGCGCGCGCCATCGCCCGCCATGCCCATCCGCGAGCTCGCGCGCGCGAGCGATGACTTGCACTACTCCGAATTCACCGCCCCCACGCCCGATCGCGAGGATCACAGCTTTTCCGGGATGTTTTTCTCGCTCGGATGCGCCACCGCGTTGCCCATCGATTCGATCGAAATCAGCGCGATATCCGTGCGCGGAAACCTCGGCAGGGTGCGAGTGTACGCGAAAAACGTGCACTTGAAGACTTTCGACGACGCGCTGCCGCCGGTGGACGTGAGCGAGCGGTACGGGCATTACAGCGCGAACGACGCGAACGTGGCGGATTTGATGGACGCCGAGGCGTGGGGCGAACCGGCGTACGACGAGGAACATCGACCGAGCTACGACGAGTTGGTGGCGCTGAAGCTGAATGCGCCGATCACGCTGCGAGTGGGGGAAAAGGTGCAGGTGTACGTGCACACGGACGCGCGGAGCGATAAGGGGTTGGTGTACGACGACGAACGAGACGTGCTGGGACGGCCGAAGTGCGACGGGGTGTTGCAGATATATCCGGGATACGCGCATCTGAGTCACGAGCCGTTCGGGAAGGCAGCGCCGTGGTACGCGGAGGATGAAACTATGGTGTCGAGTTTGAGGAAAGATCGACGATTCGTCGGGATGGTGTCGTACGGGGTGCGATGGATGTTGTGGCAACCCGAACGCGAGATTCACGCGCGGTTTCCGAGCGAGTTTCAGGAAGTCGTGCGCACGATGCTGCGCGGAATGCGGGATCCGGGAAGCATTTTGTCTGTTTTGGACGAAAATGTGATGATGTACACGCTGAACAAATACGTCGGCTGGGAGTGGTTCGGGCGAACGTTGAAGGCGAGGGAGTATCCGCCGTTCGCAGAGTCGAGCGGGTCACCGCGCGTGGACGTAGTGCTGAGAGCCCTATTTCTCGAGCACGTGAAAGAAGGCAATGAACACCCCCCCTACGACGACACTCATAGCATGGAGTTCGTCGCGACTGCGATGGTTCGTACGATTGTGAGCCGGAGCCCGGAACTTCGAGTGATGTTGCACGGGTGCACGCTGCGGCATCGCGTCGAAGCCTTGCTGCACATGCTGAGATCGTGCTACGAGAAAGTTGTTCAAGCGAAGAGTGATCGCAAAACGCAAGGGTCGCAAATCGTCGGCATTAAGCAAAAATACCTTTTGCCCGAGTACAACGCGCAGGCGATCGCGAACGACTTGGATACCGTGCGAAATGTTACAAATATAATTTGCACGCACGTGTCACATCTCGAAGGTTGGCGCCCTGACGTACGGAGCAACACCCACAGAATGTCGCCAGACGAACACGAATCCGATGAGACGGACCTTAGCACGGTTCAAGAGGTTTTGGAGGACCACATCCGAAGCTTGCGCGTGCCCCTTAAATCTTTCATGAACATGAACAGCCCGCGCCCCTACGGCGACGTTTTCGACGATCTCGATGACGACGACGACGATTTCGATGACGACGACGACGAGGATGATTGGGAAGCCGACGAAGGAGATTGGATAGACTATACATCCACGGAGTGATCATTGACCCGGGCCGGCGCTTTCTTTTAACAAACTCTGTTCATAAACCGACTTTATGTAATTTTACAATGTACTCTCTCACTCTTGCATGGAATCGTCGAGATCGTCGAGATCGTTCTCGTCGTCCTCGTCGTCAGCTTGGCGCTGCAATAGAGTCAACTCATCCAGAAGCTCCTCGATCGGCACCTCTGGTGCGTCGTCGTCGTCGTCGTCGTCGTCGCCAGCCGCCGCGGTGACGTTGGCGTTTATGGCGTTTTCATCCTTGAAAATTTGTACTTGCGCTCGCGTTTCCTCGTCTTCTTCCAACTCTTGATAGAACAACTCTTCGTCCTGAGCCATGCGATCAGCGCTCCCGCGAGACCTTTGTTGCGTTTCTTCGTCTTCTTCCACTTGCATGCGCTGTAAACGCCAATTTCTAGCCACGCCTCGCTCGCGCCTTCGTCGACGACTCTCGGCATACGACTTCTTCACGAGGAAAACATCCGGCACAACGCCTTGATGTTTACCCGAGTACTTCTCCATCTCTGGATCGACGATTTGCAAATTTGTCAAATCGTATCCAAGCGCGGTGTCGCCCGCTTGTAAGATATTCCCCAAGTGCGTCTTGACGAAAAACGTCGTGTCGTTGACGCCGAAATCGCTTGAGCGCGCGACTTCGACATCCGCCATGCACAACTTCCCTTGTCTCGTGGATTGATCGACTTCAACGTCAAGGATGACGTACTCTATCATCTGCTTCGCCGTCGCCGCCGCGCGAAACGGTTGGCGCCAATACTTTTCCTGATCGATCCAAATCTGTCGCATCGTCACCGGATCCGTAAACTGCAAAGAATTCGACACCCGCGTGCACAGCATCACCGGCCCAACGCTCCCAAACTCCTTCGAAAGCTTGAAAGGAATCACCACCAAATCTTCCTTGCACACCGGCACGATCTCCACGAAGAAAGTAAACCTGTAATTGTACGTATTGCTATTCGCGTCGTGCGACACCAACTGCTTGTCGCCCCTCGACCGCGTCGCCACCACGCTGCCCAAAAAATCTACAAACCTCAACCCATGCGATCGATGACCGTAATAAAAATCTAACCCATCCGGCTGACTCTTGATCCCGATCGCGTCTCGCTCCATGCCGTGCTTCAAAATCATCTGCTCGAGGAACAAAAACGTCCGCTTATGTTCCACTTTTTGCCGCACCTGCACGCACGCGTTCCACTGATCACTATTCGCCGCGCTCCGCGCGCACGCATCGCACATCCTCCACTCCACCACAAATTCCGTCACGAACGTCTGCTGCAGTATCGCTCCGTTCAGCACTTCCTTCTGTATGGTCAGCTTCGTCTTCAGTCGTTTACTGTGCGGCTCCGTCCACACGAAGCCCGCGTCCACGAGCTTCACCTTTTGCAATCCCTTGATGCGCTTGATGCAAAACGTCAGCAGCTCTTTGCTCTCGAGATCGGCGCGGATCCAGTGCTTGGGCGGCTGCAGGTAGCGCTCGCACTGCGAGCAATACGTGACGACGCAGTTTTTGCTGATGCCCTCGGTGATGTCAACCTGCGTGCGCACGCACTCGACGCACATGCCGCTCGGGTTCGGGTGCATCGGGATCGCGCACAGGCAGCACAGCACGCTCCGCGCGTCGCGCGCGCCATCGCTCGCGGGCGGCGCGCCGAACATCGCGACGCGCGGCGCGAAGTGCGCGCGACGCCTGGCGGCTGCGATGATTAGAGCCTTAACTATGGAACATCGGGACGGCGCGCGCGCGGACGGCGCGGATCGGCGTCGAGCGCCGGCGTCCGGCGCTCGAGCGCTAGATAAATCACAGGACGACGCGCTACTCGCTAGAGGATTCGATTTCGTCGACGCGGGCGTCGACGCGGGCGACGACGTCGTCGACGGAGACGGCGGCGCCGAGGGCGTCGAGCGCGAATTCGGGAAGCCGAAGCGAACGTAAATCGTAATTCACGTCTCGGATGGAGAATTGGTATCGAAGGGCGTGGAGATGGATGCGCTTGGCGGCGAGGGGTTTGGTGGTGGCGTCGTCGGAGGCGGTGAGGGCGATGAGGGCGTCGCATTCGGCGCACGCGGCGTCTCGACGCTCGGCGAGCTTTCGAGCGACGACCCGGGTCTCGGCGTCGTCGGCGTACGCGCGACCGGCGTAAGACGACTCTGGGTCTTCATCGCCGTATGCACTATCGAAGACGATCGGATGCCCGATGGATGAGAGATGCGCGCGAATCTGGTGGTAGCGCCCGTGCGATTCCAGACGACACGCTACGAGGGCGACGTCTTCGCTCTCGCGCCTTTGCAAGACAACGACGCGCGTCGCGCACGGCTTTCCGTCCTTTTCCGAAACCACGGCTAACGATGATTCTTTGTCTTTCGCGAGGGGCGAGTCGATGCGCACGCCACACTCGATTTGAGCGCCTCGAACGAGCGCCAAATACGTCTTCCCGAGCGACGTTTTCGACATCCACACGTTCGCCTTGGCCGCCAATTTCGGCGACGTCGCCGCGAGCCAAATCCCACTCACCGGAGCGTCGATCCTATTCACAGCCCAGACCTTACCCGCATCGCCGGTCGCGCGCGCGCGTTTCGTCCGCCGCGTTTCGCCCGTCGCGTCGTCCTTCGCCGCGCGGCGACGCCGCAGCGCCGACGTCAACGCCGCCAAATTCCCGTACCCTTGCCACCCTGGCGCCGCCCCCGCGAGCACCGGCACGCCCGCAGGTTTCTCCACCACGACTAACCCAGTCTTTTCACACTCAAACACGATCTCTGGCATCGCATCCGCGACGCACCGCTCGTGCACGCACCGCTCGATTTCGAGCAGCGTCCCCGCCGGGACGAACTCGTCCAAATGTTCCACACCCATCTCCGTCCACATCTCCTCCGTCGCCTCCCCGCCGCGCGGCATCTTTCGCAGCGCATCTATCACGCACCGCACGCGTCGCGCCGCGAGCGCTGTCGCCCAGTACGCGTCTACATCGTCCGAATTCCGCGCCGCAAACTCTGACTTTGAGACTTGATTGACGAGCACGTCACGAAAAGCACCTTCGTGACGCTTCGACACGCGCACGCGCACGCGTCGGCGATACGGCTCGACGTAACGTAAACCTCCGCACGTGAACGACCGGTCGAGGGCGTCCGAATCGTCGTCGTCGCGCGATCGCATGCGTGTCCCAATGCGGTGTCCCAGTGAAAGTCGTTACACTGGGACGCGCCCGCGATGCCGCGCGAGGCGCTGAACGCGATCGATGCCGAGCTCGAGGCGTTAGAAAAACGTCTCGCCGAGCTCCCGAGCGAGAGCGAGAGCGAAAGCGCGTCGTCGTCGTCGTCGTCAAAGGAAAAGAAGCGAAAGAAGAAGCAAAAAAAAGAAAAAAAGGATGCAAAGAAACGACGACGGAAGCGCCGGGAAGCGTCGAGCGATGATGATGTGGAGGTCATCGTGGGAGGAGACGATTTACCGCGCATAGAACCGCTTCCCGCGGCGTTGCTGCCGGAAGGGAACGATTACAAGGGGAAAGGGGCGCGAGGGTCGTTTTTGGGCAAGTCGAGCGTCGGCGCGCGTGGCGCGCCGATTCCGGCTGGTTCGCGCGCGGACAGGGAGGGCAAGGACGCGCCGGGGACGTTTAAAAATGAACTCGAGCGGCGCTTGGCGAAACGCGCGGATCGACCGCGGTGCGAGGTGTGCCAGATGGACTTTACGAGCGACGCGCAGTACGCCGAGCACGCGCGCGGGAAGAAGCATTTGAGCAACGTGCGAAGCGCTGCCGGGGGGGGTGGCGCGAGCGGTGTTGGTGGGCGGAGGTACGTGAAACCACCTCCTGGACCACACTGTGAATTGTGTCGCAAAGTGTTCACGAGCGAGGCGCAGCGGGCGGAACATGTTCAAGGGAAATGGCATCGCCAACGCGTCAGCGGGGAGCTGCCACGTTCGAACAAACCGTACTCTTAGAAACAAACAAATGATTGTAAATTTACATCTATCTAGCGTAGCAGCGTTGTGGTACACGAATTAAAACATGTCTGGTGGCCGTTTTTGTTTCGGTGCGGGTGTCCAGCTCGCGAATGAACTATTGGTTCGCAGCAGGGAGCGGACATGGACGTCGTCGTCGTCGGAGAATTCGCTCAGCAAACCTTCGCTGAGTGGCTTGAGGGTGTGACGGTGGTTGTGCAAATCCTCCGCGCTGCCGTACGCCGAGGTTGCGTCACTGCCCGAGTCGCTAGCGATGGATTCTCGTCTGCCCGAGTCGCTAGCGATGGATTCTCGGCTCTCTCGCGAGCGAGCCGACCGCATCGTCGTCAAGCCGCGACGAATGTTTCTCCCTTGCTCGAGTAGTAACGCGACGTCGGGATTTTCAGACTTCCACTCGCGCGCCATCTTGATACCGATGTCGTAACCGTGACGAATGATGGCGCTGTACTTGTTGAATTCCAAAATCCCGATGCTCGAGACATTCGGACGAATGTACACGTCGATGTCTTCCAAGCGCGTTTGGTGCTTGACGGTGTCGGTGACAAACGGAAGCTGCCCTTGCATGTCCGCCATGGTCGGGATGGAATGTCCACCACCGAGCCATCGCGGAAGGAGTCGTCGCAAAAGCAACCACGTGCCGCTGATACCATCGCCCCAAGGCGTAAGCGATTGCCCATCCAAGCCTTCGCCCGCGACGTCGACGGCGATGACGTAGTGCGCGCCCAACGCGCGCATGACATCCGTGGGTAGATTATTGACGTATCCGCCGTCCACGAGCACGTGCATGTTCTTCTGTTGTCCTTGCTCGGTGTCACACACGGGAGGTAAAAAACCGACAAGTGCCATGCTCGCGCGCACGTAGCGCCAAAGCGTACCGTTTCGGTGCACGATTGGCATGCACGAGATTAAATCGAGCGTGCAGCAAAAGAACGGCAGCCAGCAGTCTTCGATTTTCGTTTCGCCGAGATTTATGCCGAGCGCACGGTTCATGCCCCAGCCGGTGAAGTAACTGACGACGGGAAGGGTGAGATCGATCACGCGTCCCCACGCGCTAGACATTTCCTTGGCAAACTTCGTCACCATGATGCGAACGAGAAGGGCGCTAGGGTCGCGAGCGTACATGCCGCCGACCATGGCGCCGATGGACGTACCGCCGACGGCGTCGATCGGAACGCCCTCTTCTTCCATCGCCGCGAGAACACCCACGTGAGCCAACCCACGTGCACCTCCACCACCCATGACTAAACCAACGGATAACTCGCGAAGTGAGCGGGCGAGACGCGCGGCATGCGACGGCACGAGACCAGAAGACGCCTGCATGGCGACGTGATGATGACGTTGGACGCTGAACGCCGTGAGCCAAGATTTCGTATCCTTGGGCGTCACATCGGCGTCTTGGTGCAAAAGCACAAGTTCTCGTTGAGCGAGCAAGACGCGTTGAAATTTTGTCTCACCGAGACCGTGAAGAAGGCGATCTTGTAGAGTTTGCCCTTCCTCGTGCGTCGGCGCTTGATCGTTTGCGTTGGCGACGAGCAAAATGGTATCGCTGTGTCGAGCGCATTGTGCGCACCAAGGCGACGGGAAAGGATCCCCTTTCAAGATCACGACGTCATACGCTGATTCAAGTTGAGAAAGCCAATTCGCCGTCGCTTCTTGTGCGAGCGGTCCGATAGCGGCTTGTCCGAGTTCCCCAAGCCGGCACGCGGAGTCCACTGTTCTCGCGCGACAAATCTTACTCAGCGCGAAGGCTAAGGAGTAGCAAAATTCGTCCAAATGAACGGCGGCACCTTCGGTGACGGGAATGACTGAGACTGTCTTCGGCGCGTTGGACGCCTTCTGGGAAAGCACTAAACCAGGAATCAGAGGCGCCGTGTGCGCGGTTCCGGACAACGCCGCCGTACGATTGGCCTGACGCAAACCCAAACCGCGCGCCAGGCGTACGAATGCCGTGGGCGCGGCGAACGCGAGCGTGTCCAATCCGGCGGATGATATCCATAACACTTGCGAGTCTCGCACAGCACGCGCTGTGAACCTAGCCGCGGGTGCCATCAAGCTCTGCCGTCTCGATCTCGGCGTCGCCGCCATGGGTCGCGATGCGGTGGTTTCCATGAGAACCGAATCTTCTCCAGTCGCCTCGCCAGGGCTCACGACGTAGCCAGGACCACTTGGAACGTACGCAGCGGTAGACTTACCACTTTGCGACTTTCGTCGCTTGAACAAATTTTGCGAAGAATTCGCGCGCGATAGCCCGTGGGGTTCTTCCATCTGTTCCCGCAGGCAACCCGTGACGACGATGTGCACGCCGCCTGCACGCGCATTTAAAGCTTCACCCGCCTCGAGCGTTTCCATTTCAGCGCCACATCGATCCCAAATCAGTGAGCTCGGTGCGTCGCGCACTCTTCGTGCGAGTGACACAACCATCTTATGTGTTATGGCAGCGCGCGTGCGGCCCAAGCGAGCCAGGGTACTCAACGGAAGCAAAACCACAACGGCACCGCTCGAACCAGCACGAATCGTCAGACCGCTGCGCTGACCAGTCAACAGCAAATGTGAACCAACGATGTCGCCGACGTTGGCGGTGAAAATTGGCGTCTCTGATGCCTGACGAATTCGCGGCGAGGAATTCGGTAGCGGTGGCTTTTCTCGTCTCGAGGATGGTACTGCTTCGACGAGCGCTTCTAGCGAGCCTCGTTCGACGATGAGTGCAGCGGCTGAAGCACCTTGTTGTAACACGATCGCACCAGGAGGAAACACTTTCGTCTCGACCGAGACTTCCGACGTCGGCTCTGGTTCTGGCTCAGCGTTCTTCTTTTCCTTGCGCCTAGCGAAGAATCCGCCGCTCTTCGACGCCGCTCCGGAGCTACGTTTTCTGTACCCATGTCGCTCCAACGTAGCAATAACGCCACTCGTATCAATCAAGCTCACTACTTTGGCGTCCAGCATCCGAGATAACGCGTGTGTGCATACAAGTGCCTCTTCGTCGCTGTCGCTCGGTTGCGGCTCGTCGGCGCCTCTATCGTGCACCCAGAGCGATCTCATGTCCCCCATCATGCCCACATACTTGCACACCGCCGCGAACCCACTCGCGAGTCTCAGCGCCACCCCTTGGGTGCCAATCACAGTGCCAGCGCACTCGTGATAATCCGACATGCGAAACACCGCTAAGACGCAACCTCGATTGGCGGCGCGCGCGGAGACGCGCACGCGATCGCGCCGGTGAAGCTCGTGATCCGAACCAAACGTCAGACGCACGCGCACGCGCTCTCCACTCTCGTCATGAGATTTCAGTGACATCGCTGGCGTCGATTCTTCGCCCAAACCGTCAACCGATGGTGACGAAAGCGCACGCGCCGCGTCTTCTCCTTCGTTCGCCTCAGCCGGCGCCGGAATGTGTTCTAATATATCCATGAAAGAATTCAAGCACGTTCCCGGCCGCGAACACAAAGTCGTCATCGCTTTCTGCTCGACGTCTCCTCGCACACTCACATCAATCTCTATCTGTCCTCGCAAATCAACCTCGCCGTCGACCAACACGGTCAACTCGTCGCGCGCCACCGATTCGCCCACGCGCTCTTTCGGGCGCACGACGACGGTTTTCGCCCGCGAGCGAAGCATCGCCAAAGCGCTCTCCGACATCCCACGACACGCCGAGCACGCCTTCAAAGCCTCCAACGTCGGATCTAAATGCATCGCTCCCCCGCTCGGCGGCATCGTCGCCAATCCGTGCGCCGACATCGCCTCTCGCAAATCCTCCTCCGTCTTGTGCAGCACGCTCAACCCGTCGCCGCGAATATCCTTTAATTTCGCCTTGAGCTTCGTCTGCACCCGCCACGCCCGCCAAATTCGCACCGCCTGTCGCATTCGCCGCGGCTGATGCGGCATGTCGAACAACTTCAGCGACACGCTCTGAAACGCTCGAATCTTATACTCCTCGAGCAACACCCCTCGAAGCTCGTTCGACCGCTTCATCGCCGCCTCGCGCAGCTCTTTCAATCTTCGTATCGCCCGTATCGCTCGCTTCAGCAAGAAAAACCTACGTCGCGCAGCACCACCGCCTCCCGTCAGTCGCGTCGTCGTCGTCGTCGTCGTCGTCGTCGTTCGTCGTCGTTCGTCGTCTTCGTTCCCTCGCGCGTCCGTCTCGCCTCGTCGCCTCGTCGCCCACCTCGCCGCGTAGTACGCGCACGTCGCCGCCACCAGCGCCGTGATCCCTCGATCGACGCCGTACGCCCCCACGAGCACCGCCGCTAGAAACACAAACTCTCCACGCCGCAGCAGCATCGTCGCCGTCGTCGCGCGACGCCGCGCGTCGTCGTCTCGTCCGTCACCGTTGCCTCTCGCGATTCGCGACGATTCGCGCGCCGTTCGACGATTTCGCGTCGCGGTTCGCGCGCGACGTCGAGCGCTCGACGCGCGGTTCGCGCGATGCGTTCGCTCGCGACGCCGCGCGCGCGCGCGTCGCCGTGTGTCGACGGACGATGCGCGTCGCTTCACATCATGGCGCGCGATGATGACGACGGCGACGGCGACGCGCACTACGCCGGCCTGTTCCTGGACGCCGACGCGCGCCGAAAGGTGTGGGCGCTCGCGCACCGACTGCTGGGGATGTCGTGCGCGCCGCCGGGCGCGAAATCGTCGGCGGATCACGTGACGCTCGCGCACGCGCCGGATCGAGACGCGACGACGCGAGTGCTCGAGCTCGCGCGGCGACGGCGATCGCGCGCGGTGACGGTGACGATGACGCACGCGTGCGTGCGACCGCGCGCGATGGTGATGGCGGTGTCGATCGAGATGGATCGCGAGCTGACGGGGCTGGAGACGCCGGCGACGCCGCACGTGTCGGTGTTCGCGCCGGAGACGATGGAGTGGAGAACTCTGGGCGACGTCGTCGCGGAGGATTTGGCGCGAGACGAGGGGTTGGATTTGCGGGCGTTGGGCGCGAGCGATGAGGCGCTGCGGTTGGAGTGTCGGCTAGGAGTGAAGATGAGAGACGGCAGCGTCGATTTTGGATTCGGGGGCGAGACGAGCGATTCGGGGCGGCACTCGGGATCTTCGTCGGCGATTCCGGGATTGGCGAGTCCGACTAAGAACAAACACTCGTTGGGGCGAACGAGCGAGGCGGCACCGCGCGCGACGTCGACGCGACCGGAGTATATGACGAAGAAACAAATCGCGGCGGCGAAGGCGAAGGCAAAGGCGCGCGAGGAGGCGCGGCCGTTGACGGCGGAGGAAATGGCGGAACGCGCCGTCGCCGAGGCGAAAAAGCAGGCACTGAAGGAGGAAAAACGACGAAATAACATACGACGCGAGTACTTGAGCTTGTGCGAGATGTTCGAGGAGCATCATCCAGAGTTTGTGAAGACGACGTTCATTCGATTTGGCTACGACATGGAGGCGACGGCGCAAGATTTGTTGGCCAGCATCGCGCCGGACATCGAGGACATGTACGACAACGATGAATACTATTCGGAGTACGATACGGAAGACGACGAATATGGATCCGAATCCGAATATGACTCCGAACCCGAATCCGAAGACAATTCTTCCAAGAAGGAAGGAATCAGCAAAGGGCTGAGCAAGAAGATCCGCCGCGCACAAGCGAAAGCGCAACGTCGGAAAGCTCGTGATGAGGAAACTACGCGCCGTCTCCAAGCCGCCGGATTAGGTACCGACCGACGAGAGGTGACAATCACGAGCGGGACGACTTGGGTCTCTAAGCCGCCGCCCAGCTCGACGCCGAATTGGGAAGTCAGCGGGGCGCGCGCGGAAATCATAAACGCTGCAAAACACTTGGCGTTCCTACAAGGTCCAAAGGCGAAGACGCAGAGGTTAAGCGTAAATTTGTCGGATAGAAACGCCGCGCGTCTAGAAGAGCTCTCTGAAGAAATGTCGCGCTTGCGAGTGCAGAGAGATAGGGGCGATACACGCGCCGCGGCGTTGCTCGGCGAAAAGGCGAAATTGAAGCAGGCGCTCGAGTCGATTGATACCGAGGTTGTAGCACCTTCGACAGCGGACAACGATAATCGAGGCTTCAATCGCGTCATTGATTTCCACGGTTACGATAGGTTGGACGCGATTCGACGTCTCGAGCGCGAACTGCTGAAGATAGCGCCAATGGTGAGTTCGGACTGGTCAATCAAACTCATCACCGGGCGAGGGAATCACAGCCGCGGCGGACGCGTTATTCACGGCGACATCATGCGCTGGTTGACTCAGAATGGTATCGCCTTTGACGAAGGACTCGGGCACGTCGTCGTGCGCACGATGGCGTCCATCAATCAGTAAACCAGTTCCATTCTTTGAATTTTTAACTAGATATTGTAGCGCGAGCACACAATTGATTGCTTGATTGACAAACAACACGACGATACGGGAGTCTATGGGCACAGCATCACCGAAGCAAAGCGTACACGACAACGTTAAACGATGTCGTCACGACACGCGGGGCATCGCCGACTGCGTCGCGAATAGCTGATTCTGGGTTGTGAAAGCCACTCGGACCCATGAAGACGAGATCGGCTACGGCGTCGGCGGGAAGCGGAACCACGTCGCGAATCGCGCGTCGGAACACGACGTCGAACCCGGCGGCAAGAAAAGCTTCATCAACGCGAGTGGACTTGTTCGGCTCGACGCCGAGGACGGTGATTTTGTCGTCGTCCCGGAACGCGTCGCGAAGCTCGACCATGTGATCGTCGTCCGGACTCGCGACGACGGCTCGACCGCCTTTCCTTAGTACCCTCGCGAGCTCCGTCGGTGAACGCGGTGCGAATACACTCATGGCGACGTCTACGCTATCATCGTCCAGGGGCAAATCGCGCGTCGCGTCAGCGACGGCGACGCGCGCGAATCGGCCGATGGCCGCCGCGCACAAATCGGCGGCGTCCTTCGAAGCGTCCAACGCCGCGAGTTCCAACTCGACGTCATCCCGCGCTCTCGCGCGCTCGAGCACGACGGATGAATAATAGCCCTCACCGCACCCGAAATCGACCACTCGGAGCGGTTTCGCCTTCACCTTCGCCGACGCCGCGTTCGGGTTCGCCGCGTTCGGATTCGCCGCGCGCGCTTCGCTCCTCGCTTCCCGCTTCCGCGCCATGCGTCTCGCTCGCGGCGACGTCGCCGTCGTCGACGCCGCATCGCCTCCAGACCTTAATTCTACCGCTAACCCTAATTCCGCGTCCCCATCGCGCGCGTCCGCCGCGCGTCCCAACACCGCGTCCGCCACCGCCTCGCTCAGCGCGCCGAAGTGCCCGCCCTCGACCAAAAATCGCCGTCTCGCGCGCAGCTGCGCCCTCGAGTCCCCTCGCGCGCGCTTCCCGACGAACAAATTCACGTACCCAGACGCGCTCGCGTCGAGCGCGTGTCCGTTCGCGCAGCGATACGTCGCCGCGGCGCGTTTTTCATCGCCGCCGTCGATACCGTTGGCGTCCCGCGCCGACCGCAATCGCTCCCGCGCGCCCCGTCGAAGGCACGCCGGACATCGCCAGCGCGCGGGGGCGTCGTCGCGAACCGCTCGAGCGCGCGCGTCGCGCGCGCGCGCGCGCGGGCTCGGCGTCGCGAGGCGAGCCGTCGAACATCGCGTCATTGTTTGGCGCGTCGTCGGCGGTCGGCGTCATGACGACGCCGCGCGCCGTCGCGCCGTCGCGCGCGCGCGTCGTCGCGCGCGCGCGCGGACCGAGGCGCGGTCGGCGTCTCGCGACGTCGCGCGCGCGGCGTCGCGCGCGCGGCGTCGCGCGCGCGCGACGGCGCGATGACGTCGAGGACGGTGCCGACGTCCCGGAAGACGTCGCCGACGCCTTCGCGAGCGCCACGACGCGCGAAACGAGGGCGGCGATCGCGCGAAACACCGACGTCGACGCCCTGCGGGCGTCTCGCGACGCGGCGAAGGCGGCGCTGGCGAAAGCGGAGCTGGCGTACGCGGCGGCGACGCTCGCGAGGGAGGCGTCGCGAGACGACGACGACGACGTCGAGTTTTCGTGTTCGTACGGCTACATCGCGAGCTTGCGAGGGTGCTACATCGACATCGAACGACACGGTGTGCCGCGAGGGTTTTTGCAGAGCGGCACCGAGAACTTCGCGCGCGAGCTCAGAGAGATGATGGCGTATTTCGACGCGAATACGCCAGAGACGGAGAAGGCGCGAGACGCGATGCCGGCCGAGTTGCGGGCGAAGATGGACGCGCTGCGATTGGACGCGGACGCGATTTGGGCGCGGGAGCGAGCGAGGCCGGAGATTTCGGCGCCTTGGATACTGAAGGTGCCGTACGTGGCGCTGTGCGTGATGTTGGATAAATTGTTCGACGAGACGCAGCCGGTGCAACGGTTTTGGTTTCTTGAAACCGTCGCGAGGATGCCGTACTTTAGTTACACGTCCATGCTGACGTTTTATGAAATCTTGGGATGGTGGCGACGAAGCTCGGAGCTTCGTAAAGTGCACTTCGCGGAGGAATGGAACGAGTATCATCATCTGCTCGTCATGGAGTCGCTCGGCGGCGACGCGTGTTGGCGGGATCGTTTTTTGGGCCAGCACGCCGCCATCGTGTATTACTTCGTGCTCGTCGCGCTGTGGCTCATATCTCCGGCGTTGGCGTATAACTTCTCAGAGCTCATCGAGGGACACGCCGTGGACACGTACGGGCAATTCGTCGATCAAAACGCCGAGCTCCTGAAGAGCATGCCCGCGCCGAGAATCGCCGTCGAATATTACGAAGCCGCCGATTTGTACCTTTTCGACGAGTTCCAAACCGCGAGAGAGGTGCGCTCGAGACGTCCGCAAATCAGATCGCTGTTCGACGTCTTTAGCAACATTCGCGACGACGAGGGCGAGCACGTGAACACCATGAACGCGTGTCAACGCGAAGATTCCGACATTAGCTCTCCCAACGCCGTCAACGCGAAAACCGCCGCCATCGCGGCGTTAATCGCCGCGCAATACGCGTTTCAGAAAATCGCGGAAACCGCCCTCATGGCTGACGAAGTCGCCATCGATGTCGACGCCGTGATGGATGAAAAAGTCACCGTCGGCGTCTTCGACGCCATTTTGCGATTGTTCGATTTCCTTTAGCTCTTGTTGGCCGCGAAACCAATTCCAAACCGCCGCAGGGGCTCGCCTCACTCCGCGCCGCGCCGCGCCGCGCGCCTCGTCCGACCGCGCATCGAATCGGCGCGACGAACGTCGCGTCACCCGCGCGCATGGGCTGCGTCGCCTCCGGTCCCGTGGACGAGGAGCGCGAGCGCCAACGCCTCGCCGACCAGACACACTTTCGACCGGGACAAATTCGAGTCTTGCGCGATGTCTTCTCCAAGGTGAGCCGCTCGCACGACGCCGACGGCGCGATCGACGCGGATGAGTTCCAACTCGCGCTCTTCGGCCGCGAAGTGAACGGAGGGAAGACGAGAGATTTGTTTAGCGAACGAATCTTCGCGTGCTTTGACAGCGCGCGGGACGGACAGTTGACGTTTGAGGAATTCGTGAAAGGCTTGAGCGTGTTTCATCCGCAAGCGACGCGAAACGAGAAGACGGAGTTTGCATTTAGGGTGTATGACTTGCGCGGGACGGGCGCGATCGAAAGGGAGGACGTGCGAGAGATGTTGGAGGCGGTGCTGCGACAGTCGAAGGCGATGACGCTGACGAAGGAGATGATGGAGGCGGTGCTGAACAAAACGTTCGAGGATTGCGATTTGACGAAGGATGGGGTGATTTCCATGAAGGAGTTTAAGACGTTGGTGGAGAAGAATGAGAAGATCATCGCGAACATGACGATGCCGAGCTTGGAGCGACTGACTAAGGTGTATCCGGACTTTTTGTTCACGCAACGGGTTGGTTCGGTGCGATAGCGCGCGTTTGAGGCGGCGATAGCGCGCCGCGTCGGACCGCGTTTGTCGTCGTCGTCGTCGTTGTAACGTTATATTTAACATCGCGCGGCCGCTCGATGTGTCTAACAAATCCTAACAAATCACGAGTCGAACGTCTTCGTAACCGAATCTCGCCTTGTGACTGTCGTACAGCGAACGCATGGCGTCGATAAACTCGTCCAATTTCGCCTGAACCTCTTCCTTGCTCGGATCTGGGTTTTTTTCAACCTCGATCGGTTTGCCCACGACCGTGTTGAGCGCCGTCGCGTACGGGATGGGCGTGCAAAATTTCCCCCAGAAAATAATCGGCGCGAACGAAAACGTCTTCCCGATCCAATCCGCCACGAATTTCGGCACGATCGGCGGCCCGAGCCGCCAGTACCCGTACGTCCGACTTTGTCCGAACGTGTACGCGGGAATCAGTTTCGCTCCGGTCACGATGGCGATCTTCACGAATCCGTATCGCTTGCGCAAATACAACGTCTCCACGCCGCGTTCCATCGCCATGCACTCGGCGACGCCGCCGGGAATGATCACCGCCGTCTTCCCCGCTCGCAGCATCCTCAGCATGCACGCCTTCGAGATCGGATCCAACCCCAACCACGTCCACAGATGTTTCACGAGCGGGACTTTAAATATCGCCGCGCTCGCCAGCGCCCGCGCGCCTCGTCTCGCCGCCGGCGTCAATCCTCGTCGCCGCGCCCCCTCCTCGTCGTGCATAAAATACTCCGCGAACGATATCACGCTCAGCGGCAGCACCCCGTGCGGTTCCAGTCCTATCACGCACGCCTCTTCGTTCCTCACCGCTCGCAGATACGCCTCCTCGTCTTCGAATTCCAATCGCGTCGGAAAGTACGCCGTCGCCGTCCTCGTCACCGCGCGCGCCAACCGCGCGCCCCACCTCGGCGTCGCCACCGTCCGCGGGATCGCCGCCGCCGCGACCAGCGTCGCGAGCGCCGTCACCGCCATCGCGCTCGGCAGCGTCCACACCGCCAGCGCCGTCACCGCGACGTCGACGTGAATCAATCCGAGCCACGCGAACATGAGCGCGTGTCGGCGCGTCGCCGACGACGCGCGCGCCGACGCGCTCGCCATCGGCGCGGCGTCGACGCGCGTCATCGCGGACGGGTTCGCGCGCGCCATCGCGACGACGCGCGACGCGGTGCGACGCGACGCGACGCGAACGTCACGCGCAGACGCGAAAATCGATCGCATCGCTCGAGCGTCTCGAGACTTGAAGATTTAAAACGACGCGAAAACGACGCTGTGACGACGCGTGAACGACGCGTGAACGACGCGTGAACGAAACGCGCGCGTTACATAATACCGCCGCGCGCGATCGCGCGACGCGTTCGGGCGCGATCGTCGTCGGCGAGGGCGCGGGGCGACCGGACGCGTCGCGGCT
>Ga0255765_1001534_pt1 | contig 28286 bp, 8 predicted proteins | sample 041ome_8_FD_179965 | JGI IMG/M metagenome (GOLD analysis project Ga0255765, IMG submission 179965) | Coastal salt marsh microbial communities from the Groves Creek Marsh, Skidaway Island, Georgia - 041407BS metaG (version 2) | ecosystem: Environmental > Aquatic > Marine > Intertidal zone > Salt...
CAAAAGAGATGCACGCTCCTTGACCGCTCATCTGCGTGTGGTCAAAGACGCAACCAAAGTGAATATCGCATGATGCTGTATTGTTTGGCCCGCTCTGACTATTCAACGCTGCGCAAACGGCTTCGCACGTCGTCATCGGATGACTGTCGCTAGGCACTGACGGTTCTGGTGTCGGCACCGCACTCCAATCGCCGACCCAGTCCTCTGGAAGGGTACCAGCCACTGCGTTGTCGTATTCATCGCCGTAAAACAACCGAGCGCACGTGGGCGTGTTCTCAGTGTTGCAGTCTTGGCCAGGTACAATAGCATCCCAGTCGGCTCGAGAAGGACAAGGTTCGTCGCCACCAGCCGCAAAAGAGATGCACGCTCCTTGACCGCTCATCTGCGTGTGGTCAAAGACGCAACCAAAGTGAATATCGCATGATGCTGTATTGTTTGGCCCGCTCTGACTATTCAACGCTGCGCAAACGGCTTCGCAAGGACCTTCTGGACTGGGCGTCGGGTACGCACTCGGACTGGGCGTCGGGTACGCGTTCGGACTGGGCGTCGGGTACGCATTCGGCGCCTCGCCCGGCACGGGGCTCTGTGTCGGATACGCGTTTGACGCCTCGCCCGGCACGGGGCTCTGTGTCGGATACGCGTTCGGCGCCTCGCCCGGCACGGGGCTCTGTGTCGGGTACGCGTTCGGCGTCTCGCCCGGCACGGGGCTCTGTGTCGGGTACGCGTTCGGCGTCTCACCCGGCACGGGGCTCGGTGTCGGGTACGCGTTCGGCGCCTCGCCCGGTACGGGGCTCTGTGTCGGGTACGCGTTCGGCGTCTCGCCCGGCACGGGGCTCTGTGTCGGGTACGCGTTCGGCGTCTCACCCGGCACGGGGCTCGGTGTCGGGTACGCGTTCGGCGCCTCGCCCGGTACGGGGCTCGGTGTCGGATACGCGTTCGGCGCCTCGCCCGGCACGGGGCTCTGTGTCGGATACGCGTTCGGACTCGGCGTCGGGTACGCGTTCGGCGTCTCGCCCGGCACGGGGCTCTGTGTCGGATACGCGTTCGGCGCCTCGCCCGGCACGGGGCTCTGTGTCGGATACGCGTTCGGACTTGACGTCGGGTACGCGTTCGGACTGGGCGTCGGGTACGCGTTCGGCGCCTCGCCCGGCACGGGGCTCTGTGTCGGGTACGCGTTCGGCGTCTCGCCCGGCACCGGACTGGATGGTTCGCTTGATGCACTTGATATGACAGGTACTTGCGTCATTTCGCCGTTCGTCACTTGATCCAGACCAGCCTCTTGCAGATCAGTCATGAGCTCGTTCTGAATTGCTTCTGCATTTTCACTGTCCATGAGATCAGTTATTTCTTGAGCCACAGCGTTGGCAGACTCTTCAGTCGGCAACTCGGCGACGAACTCAACGTCGAGCAAATCCGTCAGTAAGCGTCGACCGGTCGATGTGTGAACTACTGTCACGTCGATTATGCGAACATGCGCGAATGCAATCCCCAAAAACCTTGCCATACCTGCCGTAAAGGCGTTACGGGATACCGCATCAAATGTGTTCATGTCGTAACTATCAATGCGAAGCACGCTATCCACCAAGTACACTTCCGCATCTGATGCGTTAGATAAAACCTTGATCTCGTCAAGAGCTTTCAAGAAATTGGTTTCTATCGTCTCATCATCATTGAGATCTGTTAGTTCTTCCTCTTCCGTGACCGGCGTCGAAGTCTCAGGTGCGAGAACCTCGATTTCAACTTGCTCCGAGACTTCTTGCTTCTTCGCGACGGGCAACTCTTCTATCTCGATCTCCTCGACTTCTGCCAAGCCGTTTTCTTTGATATCAAGTAAGAGCGTACCAAGTAAGTCGTTCGTGACGAGACTCGAGTCCGAGTTGGACGAGTTGGACGTCGACGATGGATATTGGTCATCGCTCTCTATGGGGGGAGATCTTGCTGGATATGCATCCGCCTCTGACGGGTATGCATCCGCCTCTGACGGGTACACGTCCTGGTCGACATCACGTGAAATCGGGGTCGACGTCCCCCCAGATAATTCATTCAAGAGAGCCATCGTCTTTGCGTCTTCTTCTTCGCCGACGATGACTTCGTAATTAACTTTAACGTTGGATGACGAAATTCCGAGTTGTGCGACGTCCCCCGAAGATACAATATTGGTGTCAAAGTATTTGATATAGCCTTGCCCACTGACGGAAAGGACTCTGATCAAATCTGATGTCACTGTTCTTTGTAAAGCCTTGCTCATGAACTCCGACAGACCGGCTTTCAGAAAGTCTTTCTTGGCTTCATTGAAAGTTTGCACGTTGATGCCCTTCAACTCCAGTGCAGACTGAACAACGTTGATAGTCTTGGTGATATTCTGCACCATGACAATCGTCTTTGGTGGCGGTGGCGGCGAAGGCGGCGGTGGCGGCATGTGCCTTTCTAAAACCACGCGAGGATGCCCAATTGTAAGTGAAGTTTGCACGTTTGTCAATCCTTTAAAGTGCAAGACGTGCAGGAAGTTTTCTGATATCGCGCTAGGCTCTTGCATCAGTAACAAAGCCTCAACGATGATCGTCGCTTTGTGAGGATTATTCTCCTTCATTTTGTAAGCCACTTGAGTCCCTTCGACTAACGAAGCGTTCTGCATCAGAGCGATCGATATGTCATCATTGTGAGCCATGAAGAATGTCAACATGGAGCGACGCAATCTCTCTCGCGCAGTGGCGTCGAACTCCTCGGGAGTATATCCCACGATCTGCAAAGCACCCGTAATCGCAAGATCCGCGCCAGGAATGCTCGTCGGCGGCAAATTCGTCGCAACTGGTTCGTTTTCCGTGACGTTCGATGGCGTTTGAGTTGTGTTTGCCGTCGGAGCCACGGGCCTACCTTCGACAGTTGTCGAGACATTCGTGACGAGTTCGTCACTCGCCGTCGGACTCGGACTTGCCTCCTGTTCCGTAACCAATGGTGGCTCTTGGAAGGTGGCTTTCGTGACGGTTAAGCCTGCTCCGTTAAACAGAAGTCTAACCTCATCGTTTGGTTCATCGAGCACGCTCTTGATATCTCCCACGACTTGCGACATCTTGTGTGACGACGTGGTCAAGATGACGAATGCGACATGGACCCCATGCGATGTGCCCACGTCTTGTGATGGCGTCACGTCCATTATCACAACTTCATCAGAAGTGATGCCGAAGAATATCGCCAATCCATGAATAAATGCACGCCGCGAGACGTCATTGCTCTCAAGACTATGGACCGTAACGCCGATTAATTCAATTTCGCTCGTGATCATGAAATCGGCCACGAAATCGCTGTCGTCGTCATTCGGGGGACGTGCCTCGTCATTCGGGTCACCCGCATAAAAGTTGTCATGCGGATAACCATCGCGAGAAGTGATGACCGCGGAGTCGCCAATTCCTAAACCGGAAGGAAGCGCAGGTGCTTGTACTGCTTCACCTCGCTCTTTGCACAAGGTGCCCATGCTTGGAACCTTGTAGTATGTCGCGGCGCCCACGATGCCACTTTTTGTCCTCGCGCTATCTCGCCAGACGTGTGCCTCGAAATGGGCAGGTGCGCGTAGGAGACTGCAGTGAGAAGACATCGCGTGAGACCTCTCAAAATAATTGAAGCCATGACACGCAGCGGTGTCGTCGCAAGCCTTTGCGCATTCATCGAGCGAAACCCCTTGAAAAGCAAACTGGTACGGACGCATGCAACGCGCGACCGAAACAGTGGATGTAGCTACGCTACGAGAGACATGTTCCGTGCTGCAAAGACGACACACCGTACTTTGAAGACTAAAACTCTCACAACCATCCTTCGCTCTGCACGCCTGAGAGCAGCCAGTGAGTGTATCTGCTGAAGTGTCCCCCAAATCGTTGCACGTCTTCATGCCCTGCACGGCGCAGAAATTAGCATCAAACTTTATTTCAGCAGCAATGCTTGATCCATCGAGGATACTACTCTCGTAAGGGAGCACGAGCAAAGGATCATGCGCCAATTTCCCGCTCCGATACGCGTACATCGTCTTACTCCTACAGTCGGGAGAGTGAACAAATTGACATTTTGTGACACCCATACCGCACGTCGCTTGTCGAACTGTCGAATTCCCAAGCCGCGAAGTTTCATCTAATCGCACTGATCCAATCGAGCCAATCGCCATGACCGAAAGCGCCGATGCTCCGACAGCCACTATTTTAAGATAACTTGATCTTGAGACCAAACCGTGACTTTTGCCGCTCGATGATCTTGACACATGCTCGCCGACGTCAGTCTTCTTAGCAGTGTCCGTGCCGTACGCTGAATTGGCTTTGCCATCAACAAGCGAAATTTTCACCTCTCCATCTCCATCCTTAGTGTCGTTATGTAACGCAACGAGCGCACACACGGCGACGCACGCGGAAATAATTGCCATGACGTCGGCGCGAACCAACGCACGAGAAGGAACAAAGCGAGCATTTCCAAGCAATGCTTTCGGCCCTTGAAAGGCGATTTTCACCGATGGTTCGTCTTGGCTCGCAACCGCACTTTGCTCCGTTCCAACGCTGAGCTCAATCGGTTCCGAAATCAACGCGCCGCTAAACCAAGGAGCCGAGAAACCCCTGGCGCTGGCTTCCTCATTGCCCCCTCTCGAGGCGAGCAGCTGTCTCTTACCCCCCTGCAGTCGCTGATAAATCTTGAGCTCAGTACCGTACTTCCAACCTCTCTTATCGGACGCAAAGGCAATGAATTCATACTTGCCCTTCGGAACGCACATGGACTGATGGCGAGTGACACCGTAGTCTTGTGTCCTAAACCGCTTCGCCGTTTTCATGACGAGCGATCCCGCCTCATCCTGGACTATCCAGGACATACCCTCGGGCGGCACGCTATCACCGTACTTCGACGCTTTCAGAACGACAGAAAGCTCAACTTCATCCATGGCGCAGGCTGAAGGGATATGAAAGTGGTAAACGCCGCGCAAATCGATGTTATCTTGCGTCGCATCTTGCACACCGATGTACACATCATTTTTGTCATTCACCATTGCCTGTGATCTCGTGGTCAAGTATGTAAACCCGTCGCTTTCATCACCTTCTTCGCGCGTGACTCTCACGGCCAACTGGTCGTCGACACGTCCACGAGACATCGCTCCGTTTAGATGGAGCGTGTAATCGCGACCTCGAAGCAAGCACATCTTCTTCTGCCCGGTCGCGTGGCTTGTCCACTTGCTCAGCAAGTCACCGCTGTCATCCAATAAGCGGTGCTGCATGCTTCGCGCGACGCCTGCGTGACGCGCGAATGCGGTGTCCACGACCACATCTTCGCATGACTCGAACCGATCACCTAAAACGCCCACGTTTTTACCCGACGCCGTCCTCAGCTTGAGCGCCGCGTACGTCGTGTGCGCCTCTCCATTCTCGTCATCGGCGCCAAGCCGCATCAGCAACGCGTCGCCCGTCTCCTTCTCGACTCTTATGGAATACTCATCATCGTCGCCTCGCGCGCCCGCGGTCGTGATTTCAAAATCGTTCGGTTCGCTCAGGTCCACGCACGTCGTCTGCGCCCCCGCGTCTCGAAACTCAAACCTTTGCCAAAGCTTCGACCCATCGCGAAGCGCGATCGACACCCGTCCGCGCTTAGGCGCCTCTAGCAACACGAGTCTCACGTTCTCACACCCCTCGTGTGCATCTTCAAACGCGCGTTGGCGCTCGACGAGCTCGCTAATCTCATTCAACATCCCGCCAACACCCTCGCTCTTCGTGTTCGTCGACGTTCTCTTCGCCACCGCGCCGTGCGCGTCGACGCCCTCCGCCGCGCACCCACCCCGCGGGACGCACATCACGACGCACGCACCCACGAGCGCGGCGATCGTCGCGCGAATCGACGCCCTCGCGCGCCCTCGCGTCGCGCGTCCACGCGCGCGTCGTCGCGCAGCCTTCGCATCCGCATCCGCGCGTCGCGCGTCCGCGTCCGCTCGCGCGCTCGCGCGCGCCGCGCGATGGCGTCGCGCCGCCGTCATCGCGCGTCGCGACTCGGCGTCCATCGCGCGCGCGCGCGTCGGTCTCCCGCGCGTCACCATCGGGGCGCGCGCGATGCGATGCGATCGATCGCGCGCGCGCGCGATCGATCGATCGACCGACCGCTGGCCGAGGTTCGATCGCGAAAATTCAAACCCGCGCGCGTCGATCGAACCCGCGCGCGTCGAACGCGCGCGGTGGACACTCCATGCCGCCGCCCGCGCGCGCGCCGGACGCGGCGGACGTCGACGACGACGACCTCGAGCGCGAGTACGCGATACTGGCGAGATGCCTGCGGGCTCGCGCGGACGCGGTGCGGGATAAACCGACGCGAATTCGCGTGCGCGCGTGGTGTCAACACCTGGACCAGCGCGAGCGCGTGCGCGCGTTGCGGGAGAATAGAAACGCGCACGCGCGGTTGCTGCTGGAGATGCTGCGAGCGACGCGCTCGGACGCCGCGCCGCGTTTGGCGCGGCCGTTCGATCGAGCGCCGCCGAGCGGGCGAGTGGGACGGTTTTGTAGGGACGACGCGGTCGGTTGGAATTTGACGCGAAGGGTCGTCGAGGACGACGTCGAGCGGGAGATCGGTGGTGGCGCTCGAGAGAGAGCGAAGGACGCATGCGTGAGCGTGAGCGTGAGTGGGGATGGCGAGGACGCGCGCGCGGAGGAGATGCGACGGATGGTGGAGATTGAGGCGTCGGCGTCGGCGTCGGCGTCGCGGCGCGTGTCTCGCGACGACGCGAAGGATTCGTATCCGGCAGTGGTCGTCGCGAGGGAGAGACCGCGCGATACACGACGAGTGGAGGAGCTAGAAACTGAACTTAAAAAGTTACAGGCGAAGAGCGAGCGGCAGACGAAGAAGATCAACGCGCTCAAGGAGGAGCTCGCGACGGAACGAAGGGCGCGCTCGAACGAGTTGCAGACGGTGCGCGCAAAACACGAGCGCGAAATGCGCGATCTGGTCGCGTCGGTGAGCGGGGTGCAGAAATCAAATGTTCAACGGCGACGTCGGGTGAGTTCGAACGAGTATCCGCCGCCGCCTTCGAGGATAGTATCGGGCGCGGACGAGTTTGATGCGTTCATCGCCGGCTTCGCGGCCGAAACAGACAGACTGAGGAAAACGCTCGAGCACAAGAGGTTTTTAGCGTAGGTTAGGTAGATATTTCAATCAAAGATCATAGAGCTTGGTGTACTTTTCAGTCAAATAAGTCACGAATTCTGCCGCATCGAGCGGCTTGCCTGTGACTTTCATCATCAACTCGTCTACGCTGTCGCACTCTGATCCGCGCTCGTGCACGTTGACGCGCAACCAAGCCAAGAGTTGGGCGAATTCACCTCGCTTGATCTGCCCGTCCAAATCATCGATCGAGCGTTTGGCGGCGTTGAAGATTTGACACGCCAATATTTGGCCGATTATGTACGTCGGGAAGTAGCCGATGGCTCCAGACCCCCAGTGCACGTCTTGTAAAACTCCTTGTTTGTCGTTCTCGATGTCAACGTTCAGATATTCCTTCATCTTCGCGTTCCAGAGCTTGGGCAAATCATGTACGGTAATTTTACCGCTCAACAAATCCATCTCCAATTCCGTTCGTAGGATAACATGCATGGGATAGGTGACTTCGTCGGATTCGACGCGAATGACGCTCGGCTTCTTCACGACGTTGTACCCGGCATAAAGCGCTTCCTCGGTGACGCCATCGAACCTCCCGGGAAACGTCGATTGTAACTTTGGGAGAAGGAAATACGCAAAAGGCTCGCTCAGCGCCACCATGCGCTCCCAGAGCAGCGACTGCGATTCGTGCACACCCATCGAGTGCGCTTCGCTCACCGGTTGCCCGCGGTAGTCGATTGAGCGTCCTTGCTCGTACGCGCTGTGACCGGCTTCGTGCACGCATCCTGACAAACCTTCGAGCAAATCATCTGCTTTGTACCTCGTTGTCATTCTGACGTCATCTGGCCCGCAACCACCCGTGAAAGGATGCACGCTGACGTCCAAGCGCCCCTTGGTTAAATCAAATCCCAGAGCAACCGCGACGTCTCTTGCGAGTTCAGCCTGCTTATCGACGTCAAACGTCCCACTGAGCGGATTCGCGCGTCCTCTCAGCGCCTTTGGACCATCTTTCGCGTACACCTTTTCGATCAGCGGCACCACGCCCTCGCGCACTACGGTGAAAATCTCACGCAGTCGCGCCGAAGTCATCCCTCGCTCGTAGTCGTCCAACGCGACGTCGTACGCGTCCGCGCCCGGCGCGATCAATTCGCACCGCGCCTTCGTCAACGCCACCCATTCCTCCAGCACCGGCGCGAACGCTCCGTACTCTCCGCTCTCTCTCGCCTTCACCCACGTCTGATACCCGCGCGAGCCGAGCTCCGCTCGTTTCTTCGCCATCTCGCTCGGAATCGCCGTCGCCTTCGCGTAGCTCTCCTTCGCTCTTCGCACGTTCGCCCCATCCTTACCGCGCGGCGTCCCATCGCACGCCTCGATCAGCGCACCGAGCGCCTTCGACGTCGCCTTGTCGTGAATCACGCCCGCGAGCGTCGCCATCGCGCGCGCGCGCGCGTTCGCCGCGCCGTCGCCCGACGGCATCATCACGAGTTCGTCCCATCCCGCGAGCCCCTCGAGCGAGCGCAGGTCGTTCAGCGTCGCGAGCTCGCGCTTGAGCGCGTCGTACGACGCCTCGCGCGTCGCCATCGCGCGCGCGCGCCGGCGTCTCGGCGCGAGCGACGCGCGGGAGACGGCGAACGCGCGCGCGAGCGTCGTCATATGACGCCTCGCGCGTCGCGCGCGTCCGACGCCCGGCGCGTCGCGCGCGACGTCGGCGGCGGGGCGCGCGCGCGGCGACGCGCGCATCATCGCGCGCATCGTCGCGCGCGCGGGCGCGCGGCGACGCGCGGCGCGCGATGGTGCGCGAGGAGAGACGACGAGGCGCGCGACGCGCGCGTCGGCGGTGACGATGGGGAAAACGCGACGACGCGCGCGCGCGAACGATTCGCGGCGCTGGAAGCGGAACGACGGATGACGACGGAATCGCGGCGAGGCGCGGACGTCGGGCCGGGTCTCGCGCCGTCGGCGGTCGCGGCGAGTCTGGGGGCGTTTCTGTTTGGGTATCACACGGCGGCGTGCAACGCGCCGCTGAGCGCGCTGGCGCGAGATTTAGGATTCGCGGACGATGACTACGTGAAAGGCGCGGTGGTGTCGGCGTTGGTGATCGGAGGCGCGATCGGAGGGCTCACCGTGGGTGGGCTGAGCGATAAATACGGGCGGAAGTGGGCGTTGACGGCGACGAGCGCGCCGCTCGCGCTGGGGACGATGCTGAGCGGGATGGCGCCGAACGCGGTGACGATGATCGCGGGGAGGTTCATATGCGGACTAGGCGTGGGAGCGAGCTCGCAAATTGTGCCGCTGTATCTCAGTGAAATCGCGCCGCCGGCGTTGCGGGGGACGCTGAACGGATTTCGAAGGTTGGCGTACGTCTTCGGTTGTTTGGCGGCGTTTCAACTCGCGGCGCCGCTCAAGGAGACTGGAGGGGAGGGTTGGTGGCGACCGATTTTCTACGATGCGGCGATACCGGCGCTCATGCTAGCCGTGGGCGCGGCGTTCGTGGCGCAAGAGACTCCGGTTTGGCTGCTGACGCAGAGTGATGAAAAGGCGGCGGAGAAATCTCGACGTTCGCTAGCGATTTTGCAGAACATTCGCGGCCGCGCCGCGGTGACTTGGCAAAATTCTTTAAGAAGCGCGTTTAGCAGCTCGCGTTCGTTAGACGACGACGCTAGTGCGTCGACGTCAATCGATGCGGAAGTTAGCGCGTCCTCAGCGGCGGAGAAACCTGCGAAATCAAAGTTGTCTCGCTCGAGACGCAAGGAACAAAAATTATCGACGTGGTCGGAGCTGATTTCAGACGACAAAAATCGTTTACCACTTTCGCTTGGCCTATCGCTGTGCGCGCTGGCTGCATTCTCGGGATCAAACACAGTCATATTCTACGCATCCACTGTGTTCACGAGCGTGGGAATAAATAATCCAGAAATTTTGACTTGGGCGGTGGGCGTGCCGAACGTCGTCGGTGGCTTTGTCGCGCTGGCCCTGTCAGACAAAATGGGTCGTCGACCTCTTCTCCTCACTTCATTCGGAGGCATGAGTGCGTGCTTGGGCATTTTGTCTCTCGCCGCGTATCTCACCCCTGCGAACGAGCTAAGCTCGTTTTGCGCCAACCCAGAGCTTGGCGTGCTCGTGGGAAAACTGAGCCAACCAATCGACGACGGATTGTACTCGTATCCCACGATGGCGAGCGCTCAGATTTGTGCGGATTTTGCCGCACTGTCGCCCGCGAGTGCGGGACCGGCACAACCCGAAGCAGCAGTCGCGCTCGTCACAATCCCATTGTACGTTTTATTCTTCTCTCTCGGCGCAGGTCCGATTCCGTGGCTCTTGTACAATGAAGTATTCCCCACCCGCATTCGCGCTCGAGCCGTTTCGGCGTGCACCGCTCTGAACTATGTATCAAACTCAATCGTCGGTGCAACCTTTCTGCCGATGGTTGGCGCGTACGGATTGAGTGGATCATACGGTTTCTATACTCTGCTGTGCGCTAGCGGATACGTTTTTGTCGATCGTTTCATCCCCGAGACGAAAGGTTTGCGCTTGGAAGATGTCGAGTCGACGTTGAAGAGACACGCGCGCAAAAGATCGACGTCGCGCTCAAAGTCCATCGATGAATAGCTTGGTCATGAATAGCTTTGATGATTCTTGTAATCTTTATTTGTATTATAACGGTATTAAGTGTTCTTGATTAAGTGCACGTCAGCGGCGTGCGCCGCCGACGCACTTTGATATTCCATAATTTTGGCGAAAGCGTTACACGCTCGTGCCATAGGTGGGAAGCGCGGCAGGCGGCCCCAGCAACGATTCCTCACTCTCATCGTTGAACTTATCTCGCGTTACGTTTACGTCTTTACCACGAGCGTCACCGTCTAGTCGACGATTGAGGTACCCGTGTATTACGAGCGCGGACGCGCATGCACCGACGACAAACGCAGCCAATACGGTTTTGATGTCGAATCCGCGGTGAAATGATGTCGTAGATCGGGACTCGGATGCACCCAATGATGCGTCAGCTTGATCGCGGTGGTACAATGTGGAATTTCGGATTTTCTCGACGTCACCTTCCGCACCGCCAAGATCTGCTGCTGCTGCTGCTTCGGCGAGACTGCAGTGCACGTCGGCGAGAAAATCTGCATCGCCGGCGGCGTTGCCGGCTACATCTCTGATACCACCCACCGTGACTTTGTAGCGTCCTGCCTCTGATCGTGGAAACTCTACAGCCCAGTGACCCTGACTGACAGAATTGAAGCACTTGATGTTGAAACTTGTCAGTTCCTCGGGAGTGACGACGTTCCACCAGTATCGCACCCCAGTGCCGCCGCACAGCGAGTTAACTTTTCTGACTGAGACTGTCATCGCTGAACAGTCAATTGGCTCATAAAACGTGATACCGTAGAATCGTTCGTCAGAGCTAGTGCGCTCTCGCTCCATGGGCTTAACAGTATCCACCGATAATGAAAGAATCTGGTCAGATACGTACTCGTGCACGCTGTCAAGTGCAAGCGACGGACCTCCGAAGCAAAAGTTTTTCACTCGAACTTCATATAAGCCATCCTTGAAGCCACTCAGGAGTTTTTCGTATTGATTGTTCACGAACCACTCGAATCTGCAACCATCTAGTCGAGAACTATCGCACAACATATTTTTCTTTTTGCTTTGCTCAGTGGAATCCTCTGCTTTTGCGGTGATCCATTCACCAGCGCCTTGCGTGCGATACTGCAGTCGTACGAGAGATAGTCGATCGTTTATCAGCTGCCTCTGATCTGGTAGTGCATTAGACGTTGGCCACAAATTTTCTGCGTCGGGATTGAAGACAGTGACCGTGAGCGAGTCGCCTGGCTGCGAAACTGCAGTAAAAGCGTGTCGAGTCATAGTCGTGGCGTCAAAAGCCACAGGTGGGCAATTTGCCTCCCACGACATGACGTCGAGACTTATCTTGGAATTGATCGGATATCTATACATGCCTCCATGTGTCTGCATGTCCGCTTCACAGAAACTCAAGAGCTCAATCTGCGCGTACTGAATCTTTTGTTCGACACCGGGACTTACAGAAAGATAGAGGGACGTCTCCTTGACCCGTTGCTTTCCGTCCCTGTTATCGCCAAAGACGATCATTTCCAAGGCGTCACCGAGATCGATGAGCTCATGGTTCAAACCGACTCCGAATTCGGCGTTTCGGAACTCAGCACCAACTGGCGGCGCAAGTTGCATTGCCGCAGCCGCAGCAAGAGTAGTGTCAAGTGCACTTCCTCCAGAATTTGCTCTACTTGCCGCCGCAACCTTCACTCGTTGAACCACTGCTGAGGCCCCTGCCCGCCCGTGCATTTGGGCGGTTTGATTAATTATCCTGGATATACTCGTTGCGGTAGCGTTGACGCCGTCAAGTTCGGAGAACATGTTTTTGTGAATCTCTTGTAGCGCTAAATCCAAGCCATCCTTGAGTCGCAATCCGACTCTTACATCATCTCTATAAGGTGACTCGTTGACGATTTTGAGCGCAAATATCGCTTGCTGACCTGGGTTGAGACCGAGCGTGTGACTGAATTCAGTTACGAGACGAATACCCGAATGCCGGTAAACAGTCTCCTCTTCACCCGGGCACGCGCTTCTTCCACCCATGGTCATGAAAACCGGCGTGCCATACCTTACGTCGGTACCGACGGAGACGACGAATTTGTCAGCTACATCAGCATCTGCCAAGTAGTAGTGCGTTGCGACTTTTCCAGTCTTTGTCCACGCCAATACTCGTTCGGTGGAAAATTCTCTACTTTGCGTAGCGGCCAGACTGCCCTTGACGTAAACGATATTGTGAACCTTGATTTCGCCTCCCAATGAATTTCGAGACTCTCCAGAAAACTCATACGCAATGTGGTAAACGTTGCTGTCGAGGACTTCTTCGGACTCGAACGAGAATTGAAGTGCGTGACCTCCTCCGCTGAATGTAAGTAAAATGGGTTGCTCGCCAGAGTCACCTCCCCTATTTACCATGCCTGTCATCGCTTCAGCCCCTGTAAACGAAGCACTTACTCGAGTTGCGTCTGTCGTGGGGAAATCGTTCCCTTCGCCGACAAAGTCGCTGTTTGGCCCACCTATGAGAGGAGATGTGCTGCGCAACTCGCCTTGGCTCGTACAACGCTTACCCGCACACGATTTTAAGGACTGTCGCGCCCATTCAGCCGCTATAGCGTTGACCCCTGTGCTGTACACCGGGTTCGCGTCGTCAACTTGAGTAAAGATGTCATGGAGATTCGCCCGGTGTGCTTCTTCCTTTGAGTAACCAATCGTTAGCGGCTCATCGCCTTCAATAAATCCAGCGAGACGTCCTAAATTGACGTACGGCAACATGAGTGTCGGGAAAGGTAACATGCCGAAGTCCAGTAACGACATGAGCGTAAATTTCGACCATTCGTTTGCCAAGTCTGTTGCAAGCGATAGCCCGGATTCATCAAGATGATCATTGTACACGGTCTCCGCTGCACTGAGTTCTTGTCCAATCAGCGAGTTATTCGACAACAAAGGAGCTTTTATCGCTTCAACCTGCGAGTAGTCCTTCTCATACTCGTTCGGAGATCCAGCTTTTGGCGTAAGATAGACGCGTGGAGCCGACCATTCCAGCGTGCGTTTCCAGGCGTTGATTCTTGACGACAGCTCATGTGCCCAACCGGCTTGCATCTCCACAGTGGTGCAGTGCTCAGCATCTACACAGTCGTAAACTAGACCCGAGCTATCCTTCGTAATACCACCTGACTGCGTCACAAGGTGCAACATTCTCAAGTTTGGCATGACCACATTCTCGATGGTGTGCACGCTAAACAGATATGACGTCGGCTTACGCGGCAGCCACGTAATTCCGACGTCTACGTAAAGGCATGGTAAATCATGAGTCCCGAGGCCTATATCGCCTCGAAGATCCAAAATATCTGACAACTTATACACAAGCTCGACACCACCACCAAGAATCACGTCACCAGCTCTTCCGGGAAAACTTGGGTCTTCGCTCGAAGTTATGACGCGGTCTGTTGTCGATGTCATTTCCCACGCGTTCAAACGCGTGCCTGTCACTTTGAACTCGGGGCCAGTCTCTTCGTGTGTTGGCATGAGTTCACCTTCGATACCGAGGGCATCAACTTCAAACCCAGCTTCAACGACCCAACCCGCGTGAAATGAACCTTTCAATCCAACTTCAAAGTAGAAACCGAGACCCGCTTCCCAGTCGCCTCCAGCACCCATCGCGCGCGTGTCGGTGATTTCGAACTCAATTTTAATGTCAGTTCCCGATGCAATTTCAGCGTGTGATGAATCTCCCGGAGGATCGTGCACGACGGAATACACGAGACCATCCAGGGGAACAGTCGCCCAGAATTGATCGTCACTGTCACCCATACCCCCACGGAGCTTTGAGCCGAGTACAATGAGTTCACGCTGCATGGTCACAGTAGTCGCGAAAAAATTGTCGTCCCGGCGCACTGATGCTGACAACACACGTCGATGGTTTCCTGAGAGTCGTGGTTGACCAGCGACGAGCGACATGTGTCGTTTAAGCTCTGTTGAATCATGTTCCGCAGGCCAGATAAGGTATCCATCTTGGTCTAGTGTAACGTCAAAATCGCACTGTGGGCCGCCATTACCGTAGCGGTGGCAAGGTGACGAAGTTCTGTCGCCAACGTCTTCGCGAATTTGAATGGTTGTCGACCCGCTGCCATCCACTTTTGTAGGCAGATTCAGGAAGCACCGCGTTAGCGTGTCCCCGCTCTTATGTAGCTCGAAAACCTTCATAGCGACACGTTTCGTGTTCCCGATGCTCAAGAGTGGCGACTCTGATGCGCCGATGAAGTGGTTAGACATGATCCCGCCGACGGGCTCGCTAGAATTGTAGCAGACGGCGTTTGCGTCATGAATTCTCGGTACATCGACGATCTGTACGCAAATGAACCCGTGGTATTTGTAACGGAGACTCTGCCAATCTGGATGATCTCGCATCAGTGCAAGGCGCTCAAGTGTATTTCTTCTTCTGAAAAAATGCAACATATCGCCTGGACCCTCGTTGGCACAGCCGTCGACCCAATTTTCATGGTTGATGAGGTCTGTCACGCCATCTATTCTAGAACCTTCATAAAGCATGATAGAGTAGTCCATCGCAGCAAAAGGCCACACACGAGCGTTATTTGGTTCTACGAAACCATTGGGTAACCCGTGCGTGTTTGTCATCCATCCAGAAATCTGAGCAGAAGACACCAGAATGGGAGCGTGACAGCCGTTAACTGGTGTGATTTTGAAAACTGCGTCGGGGTATCGCGAGTCGCATTCGCCCTGATACAAACCCAAATCGATGTTTGACTTTGTCACATCCGTGAAAAAGATGAAGTTACCATCCCCAGCTTGCCTTATGGTGACGGATGCCGGTGCATCATCGCACGATATAACAGTCTGCGCGCCGTCAATTGTTGTACCCGTGTAGCAAATCTCATGTTTTGGAAACCTCGCATGGAAGACGTATGATTTGCCGCGCGTTACCGCGAATTCAAACCATCCGGTTTCGTCTGTAAAGTATTCTTCTTCTTCAGATTCTGGAGCGCCAATTTCAGAGACGATGATTTTTGCTTCAAACATTCCGCATCGAGCCGAGCCGCCAACCCACTCTCGTGGGAACACGACGGCTCCCTTGATGATGGCCGTTGTGTCATCTTGAAATCCATTTTCGAGCGAGCGCTTGTGTTGCGCCGCCAATAATTTCGTTTCAATAACAGCCGTATCTGCAAGCTGTTTGTCATGCTTTTCAGCGTTACTATTATGCGAATCCTTGTCGAACTTGTGCACAATGTCTGGGTACCTTCGCGTGGCAAACACCTCCAAGTTGAGGCGATCAGCGTACAATCGCGATTGAAGATCTGTTTCATTGGCTTCCGATTCATATCTTGCCTCCGAAAAAACATCAACTTTGAGGGAATGCTCTCCAGCTACGGCAAGGACGATAGGTATCGCCGTTGAATGATTCTCATCACCTAGGACGTGAATTGGTTGGTGCAACCTCGCACCACAGTGCGACGCGGTACTGCCGAAGAAGTCACCATCCGTCGTGATCTCGTTGTAGAAATCCAGCCAACCTGTCGCATTCGTAGGGACTGCCGAACGTTTCTTCCGAAGTAACAGTGGATTTACGCAATTATCTTCGGAAGTTGTCGTCGTCGTGAAATCGTACATGTACTTCACGTCTCGCGCGGGGTAAACCAAAACCGGCTCAACCTTGAGAAGTCCGACGGACATTCGACGCGCGACGAACTCGAACTCTTCTTGACTCAAAACACCATCGCTGTCCCAGTCCATCTCCGACCATATTTGGTTTGTAATGATCGCTTGGCCCTTGACAGGGAAATTGAGAATCCTCTCGATTAAAGTCTGAAACTCCTCGCGAGTGACGTCGCCAGATCCGTCAAGATCGACGTCGTCCATTTCGTGCGTCGGCGGTGGCGGCGGCGGTGACGGTGGCGGTGACGGCGGCGGTGAGGGCGGCGGTGACGGCGGCGGTGAGGGCGGCGGTGAGGGCGGTGGTGACGGTGGCGGTGACGGTGGTGACGGCGGTGGTGGTGATGGTGGCGGTGACGGTGGTGACGGCGGTGGTGGCGGTGGTGACGGCGGGCCCGCTGGTATCGGAGGCGGCGAAGGCGGCGGCGGTGATGGCGGCGGCGGTGCGAAACTAAAGAGTTCTCGCCTCAAGTATGCGTCCACTTTCAACATTTCTTCAAGCGAAAGCGATCGGCTCCAGACCATCATCTCGGCGACAGCCCACTCAGATTTGAAGTTGTTCCAAAACGTCCCACCCCATGGTGCGTGGTTCACACCGAGGCTTTTGTAGCCGGGGCTTCCACGATCTGTCGCAACGTTGGCTCCATCAACGAGCACGGTTGAACCTTGATTACTGCCACACATCACAAGCCAGTCGGTTGCGTTTCCACGATTCTTGAATTCAGTCATCGGTTGATCGTAAAATGCGACACCGCGTTGACCGTTGTTGTGACCGTGGAAGAAATGTCCTGGCCCTCCAACAATCACCCGACCTCGGGTTGAGCCGGTGTAGCGAGAAACGGTGCACAGCGTCCATTCCCTCGGCAGCACGGCTCCGAACATGTACTGAGAACTCACATCGCCATAAATCGCTCGCACTTCCTTGTCAGAGCCGTGTCCGTTGTACGAGCTGACGCCGATATCGCCTTGGAGAATTGAAGCGACCCGACCGCCGATGACATCCTCCCAAGCAGGGTGTGCCAAGGCGCTTGGAAACCAGTGTGCAAGTTCCGCAGGGAAGCCAGAAGGCAGTGTTGGCGTTTTGACCGCACTGATGCCAAGAATTCGCTTCTGCATGTACCTTGAAGCCATTAATATCTCAAGATTTGATAGCTTTCTGTTCCACGTGATGACTTCTGCGACGGCCCAGTCTGAGCTCTGATTCTCGTCAGAGTTTATCGAGACACTTCGACCACCACTTCCTCCTTGCCGATCAGAGATCGCAATATTGACACCATCAACGTACATTTTTTGTCCCCAGTTTGTACCACACGCTACAAGCCAGTTGAGTGGGTGACCGCGGTTTTGTTTCGGGGTCACCCATTCGTCATAAAATGCAACACCACGCATCCCGCCAAGGTGACCGTGCGCGAAGTCACCGGTACTGGTGAAGATGCGACGACGCGTGGGACCTGTGTACCTAGATAGCGTACACATGGTCCATTCGTTTGCTAAAATGTCGCCAAATTCATAATGCGTGTCGTTGCCTCCGAACAAGCCCTTGACCGGCCGCATTGCACTGAAACGAGTGGTAGAGATCACTCGAACTGATCCAGAGACGCTTACGCCGACGTAGGGACCAACTCGGCTCCTCCACATGTCGTCACTGATGTCTCCATTGGCAAACCACGCGTACAATCCTTCGGAAAGAGGCAACGTATGCGGACCAACGTCACCGAGGTCTACATCAGAACTCAATTCCTCGGCATCTGCTTGAGGACGCGACGGCGATGGGTTCAACGTCGTTTCTTCGCCCGAGTCATTGGTGTCAGCGACTGTCGTAGTAATCGGGTCCGTTTCATCACCCGTGGGCTCTTCGTTCGTTATATCCGTCGTATCCACAGTCGGAATAGACCCAAGCAGAGACCGAGACGTCATCTGCGTGTGTGTGAGACCTTCTTCCGTTAGCCAACGCAACTTCCTCAAGGCCACGCGCGTCGCGTTTGAACCCTCATAGATCTCCTCTAATCGATCACTAGACGTTGAATTCAAGGAAGACGTCGCATTCTCGTCATCAGTTTCCTCACCATGTATTTGATTGCGAACGACGAGAAGTACGCGCTGCGGTGTATTCAATTCACTCGTATCCGAAGTATTCAAGAGCTTCTCCCTCGTTTCTGGAAAGATCTCTTCCTTGTACGCACCGACTAAAACGTGCGTCTTCTCAGGTACCGTGCCAGAGAAATCCCTCAACTCCATTTCGAACTGACCGTCTTTGCTCGTGATCGCGCTGTACGTGCATCGTTCAGTCACACCTAACGCATATATTTCAGTTACGTTGACTGGAGAGCTGGCGACAACATTGACGTAGCGACCGTGGAAATATGTAAGCTCTGATCCGGAGCACGCGAAGTGAGCGCAGTGATGCGTCGGTGCGATGATGAGCTCGCCCAAATCTAGCTTACACTCGTGTCCAACACCCTCATCCGAGTCTGAGACATACGCTCTAATTGACCGTTCGGGAGTGGCACGATTACCATACGCTGTCACACAAACTTCGATAGAAGATATTCCAGACCAAGTCGAAAGATCAACGCGAAGATCCTCATCGACATTCAGGAGCGAAACGCCAGAAATTCCAGTAGGATCACCGTCTGTCACGACGTATGTCTTTTGTTGTGCGGTTTTCGCGGTCGACGACGCGAGCGTAACCGACTTAAATAGAGCCACATTCCGGTTTTCGATTTGAGTTGAGGTTTGCCTGATCGTAGTGCCATTGTGATGCGCAAAGTCTACGCACACTCTAACGTCTTCCACGGGGACCGCTGTCTCGCCAGCGGTGACTTCGCCGACGAACATAGCCAACCATGGAGATTTAAAGTGAAAGCTCTGCGAAACAAAGTCTCCTGCGTCGGTTTTGGTGCGTATCGCATAAATCCACTCGAGGTCTGGCTTGACGCCCGATTCGCGATCGATATGTGTAATTGATGCAAATTTTGCGGCACAACCCTTCAACCCACCTTCGATTTTCACGACGGCTTCAAAATCTTCACTTTCTCTGACGTTGCGACGCAAGATTTCGTACCCAGTCTCGTCCCAGGCGGTGTCACGGAACGTAAAGACGACGCCAGCCATATCCAGAGAAGCTAAAACGTCAATAGAAGCGCCATCATAGTACAAGCCCGTTCGACAAGTGTAATCCGCGTACGTCTCTGGATCGCGCGCTACCTGTACTGAAGATATGCACACCACGCGGCGCGAAGAGGGCTGTGCATGCGCTCTATGGGCACATATGGGGCGATGCCCGCATTTGAACGAATCCAAAAACGTCGCGAGTTGAACACGACCTGTATAGACTCGTACATCATCGAATTCTATGTCCAAAGCACTCAGAAGACTCAAAGACGGCATCAGATGCAGTTTGTCGCGTCCTTGCCACGTCTGATCTGTTATGAGCGTCGAAGCCGAGGCGCCGTCTTTGACGTTGCCGACTGGGTTCGCAACTATAGTTGCACCATCGTTTGTGCTCAAACTAAATCCAACAAAGTGCCAAGTGTCACACGCCAACGCGTCTGAAAGTTCGAGGACACTTGTTTGTTGCGTGCCGAGCGATGCATCACTCTTGACGTATCGCAACCGTAATTTCAAACCTTCGGCGATTGGACGGAGGTGGAAGTCGAGATTGTAGCTGACGTGCGCAGCCGAACCGCCGAGACGGGCGATGGACTGCTTCGCTATATGTCCGCCTGTTCTATCCGCGCCACAGTCGGAATAGACCCAAGCAGAGACCGAGACGTCATCTGCGATTGATTGACCGATATACTTGTATGAGTAATCGAGCGAAGCATTTGCGTTTGCGGCCACTTTACCCACGCACAACTTCCCCTGTGCACCGCTACATACCGCTGTCGATCGAGGGTTCATCGCCCGTAATTGAGGCACATTCGTTTGACCGTCAACAATGGGCGAGTCAGAGGTGAACACGCTGTGCTCACCCGGCAAATTACCGTCAAAGAGGAAATTCGCGACGAGTGACGGCTTGGATTCAAAAAACTCCCCCGTAACGGGACGAATGTCTGTTATCTCTCTCCCAGCATATCTGAAAGAGCCCTCCCCCCCGACTCTCATGTAACCAGCGCCAGGATCTGCGTCGACCACGTCGACCTTATCATACAGAATTCCGTCGATGTAGATGCACACATAGTCGGCGACTTCGGGAGGCACTGCATAAGACCACGTTAGCCGCATCTCGGATGAATTGCTGGCACACTCGCCGGCAGTAGTTTCGCGACCAGGCCTATTTGATGGGTATACCCTATCTTCAAATACGATGACTTCGCCTTGTCCGCATGCCTCAGTCGATAACTCAGCGTGCATGATGGAGTTCAAACTTAACGATAATCCATGAGCGCTTGAGATGTGATTCCATCGCTTTAACATGGTGACGTCGACGCTTTGCTTCTTCGCACCACTTAACATTTCTTGGAATGAAAGTTCGCCATCCATGGGAGCGACGTCGTATCGTCGAAAGAAAGCCTCCTTGGCTTGGTATAAAGCGACAGGATTAGTGCAATCGATCACAACAAACTCGTGTGAGCTGAGCATCAAGAATTTGACAATCTCTCTGTATGAATCGGCGACGTCATCTGTTCCCATCGGCATCGTCGGCGCACAACCAGTCGCCATCTCGAAAGTATGAAGGACGCCGTTCGCCACGGTGTTGGGTGCATCCTGGCCGTTTTCGGTCACAAAGGAGCAGCTGTACCGAATCTCGTAGCTACCAGGGACGATGGACGACGAATTGTCCGTCAAAGGAACTGACCTTGGGAAAAAGTCATCCCATCTTTTACACGGAAGAAAATCTCCAGCTGAATCATACGTGCACGCGCTCCCTTGCTTTTGTATATGCACCTTGCACCGAAGTCCCGCTGCATTGTTGATGGTATCGTCCGCTTTGGTGAGGAAGCAGTCGTTCGGATTGGCGCACGATGGATGTTCCACCTTGATGCGAAAATCATAAGTATACGACGGAACTCGCGCAACGGGATTCAAAATTCTCAAAATGGGTACCATATACTTTCCAGGCGGTGGCGGCGATGGTGGTGGTGGCGGCGGCGGCCAAGGGGGCTGAGGCGCCACAACCGACTTCACGAACAACGGGGAAAATATTCTCATGTACGAGTTCCAGACTCCGTCTTCGAGTAGTCTATCGTATCCGACACTTTCATCCGGACTGTCGTAACGCAAGTCAGAACTCGTCATCTGAACGAATCTATTGTGTTGCACGCAATTCAGCGCCACATTTCCATTGCCGGCGTCGACAAAACGAAACTTTTCACTATTCCAATCACCAGGAAGTTCAAAGTAGTTCCGCTCGGGTGAGGGATCGATCCTGCCTCCCATATAAATATGCAGACGCATGAATCGGTTGCGCGCCGTGTTATGAAGCGCGACGAGGTCGTTCCACGCGTTGGCTTCGTCAACAGCCACCACGCGAAATCGCTCAAGTTTCCAATCATAACGTAATTCGTTCCAAGCAACTTGCGCTGTGACCCCAAAATCAGTGTCCGAGCTCATTCGCACGAGTTTATTCTGCCAGATTCCGTTAATTGCGATGGTAGCGCCGTTCGGAGGTCTTACAAGAACGATTCGGAAACGCTCGGCGGGCCATGATGTCGCCGTAGGCAAATTTTGTTCTCCATAACCCGGCGGTGCGCAAAGAATGTTTCCGTGAGGGTCCATTTTCATGTAACGGTTATGCGCCACATTATAAAACGCAATTTTCCCATCTCCTCCGTACACGGCGCGCCATTTCGCGCTTTGCCAGCTCGCTGGAAGCTGCCGTTGACCTCTTGATTCCGAGCAGCTCATAGAACACGAATTGGAGGAAACTCGCATTATCAAGAACCTGTTTCTGTGCGGACTGTGCAAGGCGATGTCGCCTTTACCGGCGTCAACGATTGTCCACTTTTCGGATACCCAGGTTGACGGATAATGGTTCCATGCCAGCACTGGACTTGCAAATAAGTTCGATCCAGCACTCGCGAGGAATCGTTCGGCGTTAGCACTGTGCAGCGCTACGCGAGATCCCGGCGCGAGGAAGGGTGCGCCGTTTACTACTCGGAAGCGCTCGTGTAACCAGTCTTCTGGGAGCCTCGTCCTGTACGACATGTGAGTGGAAGACGCCATGGTGGCGTCAGTATTCACGCGGACGAAACGATTGAATTGTGCGTTGTGTAAAGCGATCTCACCATCGCCGGCGTCCACGACCCGAAAACGTTCGTAAGTAAAGTCCGCTGGTAGATTCCACCAATCGCGGTAGCTTCCGCCACGAATTCGGCCGTCGGGCCACATCTGAAGAAAACGATTGCGTCGAGTGCAATGCAGAGCGATTTCACCGTCTCCAGCGTCGACGACACGAAACTTCTCGTCTCTCCAGTCCCACGGCAAATCTTCCCAGCTCCTTGTGTCTGACGTCGTCACCGTGACAGTCGTCCCGCCGCTCGACGGCATTCGAACGTATCTGTTCATCCGTCCGTTATGTAGCGCAATTGACACGCCGATCGGTAGCCGCGTCATGACGATACGAAATCGGACAGTGTTGTGCGTGTACGAAATGTCTGTCTCCTTTTTCGATTCAGATATCGTCAAATCGTCGGTGGACGCGCGCATCTTGATGAAACGCTTGTATTGTTCGTTGTAGATGGCGATCTGACCACCGTCCGCGTCGACGACTCGAAAGCGCGCGTCCGTCCAATGTGGCCACGGAAATGCGTCCACGCCAGCGCTCGAGGTTCTTTTGAGTTTACCTTGAGCAGTCATGCGCAGAAAACCGTTGTGAGCGGCGTTATGAAACGCGACGAAACCTTCGCCGACGTCCACCACCGTGAATCGCGCCGCGCCCCAAGAAGCGTCTCGCGGCGCCGTATTCCAATTCGACGTTGCCGACTTTCGCGCGTTCCCGCCCGTCATCCACACGAACTTGTTCTCCGCGGCGTTGTGAATCATCACCTCCGCGCCGATCCACCACCGTTGCACGCCCGGACCCACGTTCGCCGCCGCGAACGTCACGTCTCGCGGCTCGCGCGCGTACCCCTCGGGATCATCCACCACCAGTCCGTTGCCCGCGATCGCTCTTCCCGCGCGTCCCAGCGCGACGCACACCAACGCGAGCGCGAGCTTGGCCAACGTTCGCGCGCGCCCTCGTCGGCGCGCGATCGTCGATCCCGCCGCGCGCATCGCGACGTTCGCGCGCGCGTCGTCGTCGTCGCGTTCGCGCGCGCGTCGTCGTCGTCGCGTCCGCGCGCGCGTCGTCGTCGTCGCGTCCGCGCGCGCGTCGTCGCGTCGTCGTCGCGTCGCCGTCGTCGTCGCGCGCGCGAATGACGAATCGCGCAGGGTGTTACGCGCCGCGTTCGGATTCTCGTTTACATCGTCCGCGCCGCGCGCGCCGAGCGAGGGCGCGGTCATCGACCGCGGTGGCGACGTCGTCGACGTCATTCCCACCGCGGCGTCACGCGCGCGCGCCCGATCGCTCGGCGCGTCCGATCTCGCGCGCGTCGGCGCGCGCGGGACGCGCGGCGTCGTCGTCGTCGGTCGAAGCGATCGTCGCGCGACGACGCCGCCGTGGCGTCCCTTATCGTCCTCATCCGCCCGCCGATGGCGCGGCGTGATCGATCGTTCGCACGTTCGCGAACCCGCGCGCGCGCGCGCCGCGCGCGGTCGTCGCGGCGACGCGTCCGGGCGTCGGCGCGCGCGCGGTCGTCGCGCGTCGCGCGTACGCGTCGGCGTGGCCCTCGACGAGGAGCGTTCGGAAGAAGGCGTCCACGACGTCGAGCGCGCGCCAGAGGGCGGCGACGAGCGAGAACGGGCGCGCGGCGACCGCGCCGTCGCGCGCGACGTACGCCATCGCGCGCGCGGCGTCGCGCGGTCGCGCGGTGGCCGTCGCGCGGGGCGTCGAGTCTCATCGCGGCGAAGTGAGACACACACGGACCTAGTACGAAACCCGCCGCCGCCGGGTCCGTCACACGATGGCGCGCCCTCGCGCCGACGACGCGCGCGCGTCGAGCGCGGTGGCGACGAGGTCGTGCGTGTTCACCGTCGCGCTCCACCCGTCGGCGCTCGCGGACCCGCTCGGGGGCGCGCGCGCGGTGCTCGACGCGATGAAGATGCGACACGTGGACGCGCTCGGCGGCGTGCTCATGGCGTACGACGACGAAGCGCTGTGCGGCGCGCGACGACGCGAGCGCGACGACGACGGCGACGACGACGGCGACGATGAAACGTCGACGTCCGAGAGCGACGACGCGGAGGCGGACGACGACGACGGGCGAGGAGGGTTCGGAAGGGTGCTGCACGCGAGCGGGCACGTGGACGTGCGCGTGCGAGCGCGGTGCGAGGTGTTCACGCCGGTGAAAGAATCGCGCTTGGTCGGCACGGTGAATAAGATCGCGCACGATTTTATCGGAGCGTTGGTGCTGGATAGATTTAACGTCGCGATCGCGGCGGAAAATATACGGGAGGAGTTGGTGTCGTCGAGCGACGACGGGTGCTGGCGAAGCGCGTGGGACGCGACGCACGTGATAAAGGTCGGGTCGCAGATCGTGTTCACGGTGAAAGCGGTGACGGAGAGCGATGACGTGGTGTTGCTGAGAGGGGCGATGAAAGATCCCGCCACGGGCGAGCGCGAGTACGTGGCGAGATCGTCGAGTGGGATCACGAGCATCGAGCGCAAGCTCGTCGCGCCGGCGGATTCGGATTCGCGGCGCGAGAAAAAGTCGAAAAAGGAGAAGGAGAAGAAGGAGAAGAAGGAGAAGAAGGAGAAGAAGGAGAAGAAGGAGAAGAAGGAGAAGAGAAAGAGCGAGAACGATTTAGAGAAGAGCGACGGGCGCAGCTCGAAACGCGCGAAGGATTCGCCGTCGTAGTTTTTGTCAACGTCACCGTAGCGCCGTACGACGAAACGACGAACGCTCCCGTCGCCACACGCGCGCGCGCTCGGTCGCGCTCGGCGCTTTAGATCGCGCCATGGCGTACCCTAAAAAGCTCAGCGCCTACATGGCGTACTCCAACGCCAATCGCGACGAGGTCAAGCGCGAGCTCATCGCGAGCGGCGTGGAGAAGCCGTCGATCGCTGAAATCGCGCGCGCGATATCGCTTAAATGGAACGCGATGTCGGACGAGGTCAAGGCGGTGCGTGAAACACACGTTTTAGCGCGCGATGCGACGCGCCGTCGTGAGAACGCGCGCGACGACGAGATGAACGACGATGCGATGCGATGATTTGACAGGCGGGTTGAAAATTTGAAATTTGAAGCGACGACGCGCTTCGCGGAGGACTGACGACGCAAGCGATGTCATCGCGCGCGATAGAAAATGAAAGAAGACACCGAAAAGGCGTACGAGGCCGCGGTGGCGGCGGCGGTGGCGCGGGGTGAGGTGCCGGAGGAGAAGACGGCGGACGTCGACGGTAAACCGGCGGAGAACGACACGGTTTTGCCCGTGGCGCGCGTGAAACGAATCATCAAGCTCGATAAGGATGTCAAGCAAGCGTCAGCGGATGCGATTAAGTGCGTGACGAAGGCGACGGAGCTGTTTTTAGAGGGCTTAGCCGTCGGTTCACACGCGGGCATGCGCGCGGCGAAGAGAAAAGGCGTGCAGTACAAGGATTTGGAGAGCTTCGTCTTGCGACGGGGCAAGTATGAATTTTTACACGATCACGTGTGGGCGATGCGGCCGCGAGAGGGTGAGAAGGGTGATGACGATGACGATGATGATGACGACGATGACGACGACGACGCGCCGTCCGCGAAGAAGGCGAAAAAGTTGGCGGACGCCAACGGTTCGAGACGAGTGACAGAATTTTTCAAACCTGGCGAGTCGCCGACGAAGAAGCCCGCGAACGACGAGGACGAAATTGTCATCGACGCGGCGCCGACGCAGACACAAACGGCAGCCGCTGTGATCCCCGAGACAGAAATTCAGACGCAATAGAGTGCGATTAGCCATCGATGTTGTTTTCAAAATCAATCAGTTCTAGAAACATCGCGTCAAACGACGTTGAGCGCGAAACTATCGACGGCGCGATTCATGATTTCCTCGACCTCGTCGAACCTCGAGCTCACCGCCGACGCGTGCAACTTAACCACACGATTGCCCACAAACGTCACCACCACGCGACTTCGGCGCTGAATGCTATCGAGCACGTCCCCTTGCGGCCCGACGCAGATTTTCGACCCTCCCATTCCTTCTTCGATTTTCGCCCGGCACACCTCCGTCTCGTACGAAAACACGTAATACTTGCGCCCATCCGGTCCCTTCTTCACTCGCGCGTCGTCCATCAGGGCGAACGCCATCGTCCCCGACCTTCCATTCTCCACGCCCCCGATCACCCCGAACGACTCCAACGCTTCCACCGCCGCGCGTTCGTTCGCCGTCAACGCGTCCGCCACCGACTCGGCGTCCGCGGCGTCCTCTCCGCTCGACGCCATCTGCGCGATCTCCGGGCTCACCGTCTCCACGCGCACGCTCACGGTATCGATGGTTTTAAAATTCCCAATCATCGCGATCGTCCGTCCCGACGTCGTGGCGCTGTCGTCGTACGCGCGATCGATCGCTTTGACCCAACTCGTCGGCACGTCGAATCGAAGCGCCTTCGCCGCCTTCCCATCGAACGCCTCGTATTCGTACCCCGCCTCTTCCGCCGCCGCGATCGTCGCGACGAAGCGCCGCGCGGCCGTTCGCGCGCGCGCCGCGTCGTCCGCGCGCTCGATCGTCTTCTCGCGTCGAGTCGCCGTCGCCGTCGCCGTCGCGCCCTCCGGCGCCGCCGTCGCGTCGCCCGCCGCGCTCAACGTCGTCGCGGTCGCCACGGACAGGACGAGCGCGGCGAGACGCGACCCGAAACAATTCGTCTCGCCGCGGTCTGTTTCCCGTCGACGCCGCGACGCCGCGCGCGCGTCGCGGCTCGCGCGCGGCGGTCGCGGACACCGCGCGTCGAGCGTCGCGGCCGGCATCGTCGTCCGGCGCGGGACGCGTCGTCGCGGGACGCGTGGGGGTGTGGCGGAGGTTCGTCGTCGTCGTCGTCCGCCGAGCGAAAGCGAAAGAATGGAACAATTGCGCATCTACAGAACAAACTCTAAGTCTGGGAGCGATCGACGCGGTCGACATCGTGCGTCGTCGAGCGCCGCCGTCGCGATGGTTTTACGAATCCCCAGAAATCATCGTCGCGTCGTTTGTCCGCCGCGATCGAGCCTCGCTCGCGACGTTCGCCCTCGCCTCGCCGTCTCGTCACGGAAGCTCATCGTACACCCCCTCCACGCGCCTCGCCCCCGAGCTCCGCGCGACGTTTTGCCAATACGACGCCTCGTCCGCGTCGGCGTTGCACCCGTATCCCGCCAATAACATTTGCGCCGCCAACGCCGCCGCGTTCGCGTCTCCCTGCTTCGCGTTCCTCAGCGTCTCCACGTACCACCTCGACGCCGCGTCCAGCACGCAATCCCTCAATTTCCCCTTCGTCACCGGTTCCATGTCATCCTCCACCGCGAACGCTCGCATCTCGTGCGTCGCGTCGTGCGCGAAGTCTCCGTTTTCGTCCTCTTCGCTCGTCGTCGTCGTCGTCGTCGAGCTCCCGCTCTCCGGTCGTCCCCGCGCTCGCTCTCGCTGTCGCTTGTGCTGTCGCGCGTGACACTGCTCGCACAAATCGTAATCCTCGCACCGCTCGCACACCCACCGCCGGCGCAGGATCGGCAGGTCGCCGCACGCGTCGCACGAGTACTGCAGGCTCTGGCACAGCACGCTCGGTTCGTACATGTTCTCCACCGTCGCGCGCGCTCGCTCGGCGCGGCTCGCGTCGTCGCGCGCGCGCGCGTCGGCGCGATCGTCGCTTCGCGGTTCTTCGCGCGTCGTCTCCCGGTCGCGCGGTCGTCTGGCGCGCGGTCGCGCGATCGACGCTCGGCGGGCGCGTCGCTCTGTGCGATTTC
>Ga0255765_1001538_pt1 | contig 28248 bp, 16 predicted proteins | sample 041ome_8_FD_179965 | JGI IMG/M metagenome (GOLD analysis project Ga0255765, IMG submission 179965) | Coastal salt marsh microbial communities from the Groves Creek Marsh, Skidaway Island, Georgia - 041407BS metaG (version 2) | ecosystem: Environmental > Aquatic > Marine > Intertidal zone > Salt...
CAGGCAGTGGGTATGGCGACGGTGATACAGACGCACAAGAAGTTATTGAACACGTATTCCACACACTACACATGCACGGTTTGCCTGCAGACGACATAAAACTATATCAGTTCTTAGCCGCTGACTGGCAGTCAGGTGATTTATATGCCGCAATGGAAGAAGCATACGATGCCGGCAAGTGGGATCCATCGGGTTATCTTGTCAATCCAGATGATTGGAAAACAGATGCAGATGCATTTGAAGTAGCCGCAAAAGAATACTTATACTTGTTGAATTTCTGTATGTTTGAATACACAGAATTATGGGACGGTGGAAGTCTTGCTCCAGAGTGGTCAGACGATATGCGTACCCAAGCAGGCATTCTAGCAAATAACCCATTAGGTTATGCGTTCCACAACACATATATCGCTCCAGTAATTAGTAAGCCATCACTCGCAACAATTAGAAGCATATTCCAAGATGGTAATACACCAGAACAAGACGATCCAAGTTTGGCAGGTGCGTCAGGATATGTTCCAAGTGGTTCAACAATATACACCGGATGGGGTGCAGGTGATGTTGTAGCAGACAGTGACAGAACTTCAGTGTTCCAAGTACAATTCAAAGATCTTGGTATTGGTGATCCATTATTAAGACTAGTACCAGTACAGTCAATTAATCACAACGAAAAAGTGTTTATTAAGTATGGTTTACAATATGCAAACACTAACTTCTATCTAGACACAGATGACCTATGGAAACAAGAACCATTACTGAGTGCTCAGTTTGATGAACTGTTTATTCAAGATGCAGATAGTCCAACAATGTATACTAGAATTAAAATTGTTGATTATGCAGGTTGGGAAATTGACGTTGTCAAAGATGTTATTGGTCAACAAACATATACTGCACCTAACGGAGTAGTGTTTACTAATGGATTAAAAATCCAATTTGGTACTGATGTTAAACAGACAGCATACAGAAACAAAACCTATTATGTAGAAGGTGTAGGACAAGATGACGGTATTCGTTTAGTAGATACAGAATTACTAGTTCGTCCAGAAATGTATCTTGAAGAATTAGAAACAAACTATCCAGATGACATATTTCCTGAATACATAACCATTAATAGATCCAGTTTAGATTTAAATGCTTGGTCAAGACACAATAGATGGTTTCATAGAGAAGTTATTGAAAAAACAGCTGAATATAATGATACTGAAATTATACTAGATCAGAATCTAAGAGCAACAAGACCTATCATAGAATTTGAACCAAACCTATGGTTAACTGGATCAGGACGTATTGGTAAAAAAGCTATTGATATTTTAGATACAACAATCACTGATGTGTTTGATCAACTTGATGGCAAAGTAATTGACTTTGCTATGGGTGTTACTCTAGTTGATGGTATGAGAATTATCTTTACAGCAGACAATGACCCAGAAGTACACGATAAAATTTATGTATTAAGTCTTGTGCAATACGATATTGATGATGGTACTGGATTACCTGCAGGTCCAAAATATGTTAAACTAACAAAAGCAGACGATGGTGACCTAGAACAATGGGACACAGTTACAGTAACCAGTGGCGGAAATAAAGGAACTAGCTGGTACTTTGACGGCATAACCTGGATGAAGAGTCAGGCCAAAACACAGCAACAGCAAGAACCATTATTTGAAGTCTGCGATGTTAATGGTAAGAGTCTACGAGCATATGATAGAAGTAGTTTTGAAGGTACTAAAGTGTTTGGCTATATTAGAAATTCAGCTGGTGTAGTTGATAAAGAACTAGGCTTTGCATTAACATATAGAAACTTTGGTACTCAAGGTGACATTGAATTTGGAAACTATTTTAACACTGACACTTTTACATATTTTGAAAACCAAGAAATAAAAACACAAAACATTAATATTGGATATCTTCAAAAAATTATTGATGGACAAACATTAGAACCTAAAAACACCTGGGATAAGGTAGTCGAAGAAAGTAAACAATATCAACTGTTAACATTTGAGGGTGACGGAAAAACTAAAGCGTTTACTGTAGATGTTGATATTGCTATTGAAAACAGTATTCCTTATGTAAAAGTCCTTATTAATAATACCTATCTAAGACATGATGAATTTGATTATCTAGGCAAAGTGGTTACACTTGATGTTGCACCTGCAGACGGAAGTCTTGTAGACATTCTAGTCTACAGTGAACAAGTTAGTGCTAATGGTTATTATCAAGTACCAAGTAACTTAGATCTAAATGCACAAAACGTAGATGTTAACAATCTAACCTTGGGTCAGATGCGTAATCACTTGGTAGAACTTAGCCGTAACAGTACTGTTGTTAAAGGCAATGTATTGTCAAGTAATAATCTTCGTGATATTCATATTACTCTACAAGGTGGCACAATTCTTAAACACAGTGCACCAGTTCCGTATGCACAATTATTCTTAGTCGACAATCAGGCAAATTTTGTTGACAGTTTAAGATATGCACAAAGAGAATATACAAAATTTAAAAATAAATTCTTTGAATTTTCAACATCATTAGATGACATTGATCCATCGGATGTGCCAGGCAGTGTTGATTTAATTATGACTGAGTTGAATAAACTTAAGAATAATAGTTTTCCGTGGCATTACAGTGATATGGTGCCATACAACACTCTAAGAAATACCATTAAATATACAATCTTTGATACTCTTAAAACAGATTATGAAATAACTTCAACGTTCTTGCAAGAAAAATTAAGTAATCAGGCCGCACTAGTTTATCTAAATGGTGTGCAGTTATTAAAAAATAAAGATTATAATTTCTTAAGTGACAGACCTGCAGTTAGATTAAATTTAGAACATGTTGATGTTAGTGTTGATGATAAATTAGAAATTATTGAATTTAGTAATACTGATGGTAACTATGTACCAGAAACACCAAGTAAATTAGGCCTGTATCCTAAATGGTACCCAGAAAAATTTAGAGACGATACCTATAGAGAGCCAATTGATGTCATTAGAGGACACGATGGTTCTATCACACCTGCGTTTAACGACTATCGTGATGACTTTTTATTAGAATTAGAAAAACGAATTTACAACAACTGTAAGTTGCCTAATCCACATGACAGTTTTGGTGAAGTATGGAAAACAATACCAGGTAAGTTTAGAAAAACAGGTTATACACGTCGTGAGTTTTCACAGTTATTAAGTAAAAACTTTTTAAATTGGGCAGGTAATAACAGAGTTAACTTTAGCTCAAACGACACATTCCTTGCTAATGATCCATTTACTTGGAACTATTCAAAAACTATTGATAGAATTGATGGTGAACAGATGCCAGGTAGTTGGAGAGCAGTTTATGAGTACTTCTATGACACACATAGACCTCACTTAACTCCATGGGAAATGTTAGGATTAAGTAAAAAACCAGAGTGGTGGGAAGACTATTATGGTCCTGCACCATATACTGGTGGTAACAAATTACTTTGGGATCATCTAGAAGAAGGCAGAATTATACAAGGTGAAGACGCAGGCATTCATAAAGAATATGCCAGACCTGGACTAAGTCAGGTAATACCTGTTGATGTTTATGGTTTCTTAAAATCCCCTGCAGAAATAATTACTAAAGGATATGCAAGTTCAACAGGTGCTACAGCCTGGGGAGTTGGACAAATGGGTCCAACAGAATCAGCATGGAGAAACTCAAGTGAATATCCATTTGCAGTTAACCAAGCATTAGCACTAGCGACCCCAGGCAAATATTTTGGGCTTTTGGCAAATACGTTTAGATACAAAGTGCAACAGCCAATTGATTACTACTTGACAGAAAATCAACAGTTCTTAAAACAAACAGATCTAGAGTATAACGGGCATTTAGTTAAAAATGTTAGAGTAAGAGCTAGTGGGTACTTAAACTGGATTGCAGAATATCTAATTAGTCAAGGTATCAATCCAGAAACCAGAATTAATGAATTAACTAAAAATTACAATGTTAAATTGAGTTACCAGCTAGGCGGCTTTACTGATAAAAGTTATTTAAAAATCTTAGCAGAACAAAACTCACCTAGTTCAACAAATGACTCGATTGTTATTCCGGACGAAAACTATCAAGTTTATCTGAACAAAGGTCAGCCAGTTGATAAAGTTAAGTATTCAGCAGTTATTGTTGAAAAAACAACAAATGGTTATACAGTAAAAGGCTATGACAATAGCGAACCATTCTTTACAATAATACCAAGCATAGTTAACAATAATGCTCAACGTGTTGACGTATTAAATAGATCAGCAACAATCTTTAACGATTATCAAAATGTTAAAGTAACAGTACCATATGGGTTTGAATTTATTTCTACTCAACAGGTAGCAGACTTCTTAATAGGTTATCAAAGATATCTAATCAGTCAAGGTTTTGTGTTTACACAAACAGATGATGATCTTGGATTAATTAAAAACTTTAAACTAAGTGTACAAGAATTTTTATACTGGATACAACAAGGCTGGAAAGCAGGAAGTATTTTAGTATTAAGTCCTGTTGCAGATCGTTTAAGACTATCAACATCAGGCTCAATTACAGATCGTATTGCTGACAGTCAGTATGGTAGTAAAATTATTGACCAAAACTTTAAACTGGTTAAAAATAATAATTATAACGTTACCAGAGATGCAACAAGTTTTGAAATTAGTTTAACTGGTGAAGAAAGTGTAATTGGATATGCTGAGTTTGATCTAGTGCAATACGAACATGTGTTAGTATTTGATAATACCACAGTGTTTAATGATATTATCTATAAACCAGAACTAGGTAACAGACAGTATAGATTAAAATTGATTGGTAAGAAAACAGGCGACTGGGATGGTAGTTTATCAGCACCAGGTTACGTGTACCAGAACGGTATTGTTCCTGAATGGACTGCTGGTAAAGATTATCTTAAAGGTGATCTTGTTGAGTTTAAAGGACAATACTATACAGCACTAGAAAACATATCAGCACAGAATGAATTTGGGTTTGAATCATTTAAACAACTTGAAAACTTACAGATGCAAGAAAGTCTATTGCCAAACTTTAGTACTATGGCAACAGAAAGTAAAGACTACTATAATTCATATCCGTCAATTGACAATAAGGATCAAGTTAGTTACAGTCACGGTTTGATTGGATTTAGACCAAGACAATATCTAGATGACTTAGGTGTTACAGAAACTAGTCAAATTGAATTCTATAAAGGCTTTATCAAACAAAAAGGTACAAGAAATGCCATCGAAGAATTAAAGGGCAGTACATTTAATAATTTAAGCAGTGATCTAAACTACTACGAAGAATGGGCAATACGTATTGGTGAGTTTGGCGCTGTGGACAGCAATCCTTATGTTGAAATAGAATTAGATGAAGAAACATTTGGTGCTAACCCAAGTATAGCACAATTTGTAAGCGAGGAAAATTCTAATGATGCTGACGGTATCAGTATTTTTAACAAACAACAGTTGTACAGAACAACAGACAGTTTTGTTGGTAACATTAGTTTAGTAAGAACAGATGAAAGTAATACTGTTAATGATATTTTAACAGCAGGGTATGTTAACCCAAATGATGTTGATAAACAGATATTTGACCTAAATGATTACAGAGCATTGAATGATGATCTTGCTGTTATTGGATCAGGTTACACTATCTGGGTAGCAAAAGACTTAACAGAAGATTGGAATGTATACAGAGTAACTGAAACAAATAATTTTGCTGTTGAAGTTTCTAACAGTCTAGATGGCTATATCAGTTTTAAAACAGATGATCCACATGGCTTACAAGAAAATGATATTTTCCTTGTTAAAGGATTTAACGATCAGTTTGACGGAGTATACAAAGCATATCGTATTGAAGCACTAGACAAGGTAATGGTGGAATTTGAAGGTAACGTAGATAACCTTACAACAGAAACTGGTAATGGTCTATTATATGTATTAAACAGTTTACGTTTCCAATACATGGAAGATTGCAGAAAGTATATGCCACCAAATGGTTGGAAAGTAGGTGAAATAGTTTGGATTGATGAAGATGCGGCCACTTCATATGAACAAGGACAACCAGTTGAAGTTAAAAGTAATACCTGGAAAGTTTATCAGAAAAACAATCCATGGACAGTACAACAGAAACTAGAAAAAACAGTTAGTGAATACACCAGTCTAGAAGGATACGGTGAAACTGTTAAACTAAGCAGTGATGGCTTATTGGCGATTGTTGGCAATCCACAAACTGACATAGTGTCGTCAACACTAACAGGACCATTAACTGCTACAAAAGGTGCAACTATTACACAAAGCTCTAGTGGTGCTACAGCAACACTGCTAAAATCAATTGACAATGGTCTTGCTATTACATTTAAATATGTTGGCTCAACAGAATTTGATACCAGTGGTGTTTTAACAATAGACAGTGTGGCAACTACAAGTGCACCAAGTGAAATTACCAAAAAAACTGGACAGGTAACAACATATCTCAGACAAACAGATAATACATTTACTCCTAGCTTTAACATTCAACCTGACACAGATACAGCACGTGAATTTGGTCACTGTGCAGATTTAGCTGTTAATCTAAAAACAAAATTAGCAGTAGGTGCCCCAGGCAGTGATAATGATAACGGTTATGTTTTTATCTATCAAAAGGATACTGATGCTACACTGTTTGACAGAAGTCAAGTACTTACAGGTAATATTTCAAGTCGCAGTAGATACGGGTCAAGTCTAGCATGGGATCAATCAGGACATTGGTTATATGTTGGTGAACCAGACAACGATCGTGTTTACGTTTATGGCCTAAACAAATTTGTTACAGAAAAAGAAGAAACAGTTTCTGTAGTTGATGATAAGCGTATAACTCTTAGTGGCAACTTAACAGCCCTAGCAGGATCAATTATTACACAACCAACAGCAGGTGGTACTGCTGAACTACTTCTTGATGTAACAGCAAATACAGAAATCAAAGTATCAACGCTAACAAATATCATTGAAAGTTTAACAGGTAACATTGTTATTGGTGGCGCAAATGTAAGTGCAAACTTATACGTTAACGGTGTTGACAGTGGTGTGTATCCAACAGCTACTAGTTCAACAGCAGTTACAAATGAAATAACATTAGGGTTTGTACCTGACGTAGATGATGCTAACAGTTTATTAGTTACAGATGCAAACAAAACTTATATCCCAGGCGTTGACTATATTTTAAATGGTAGTGACTTAGAATTTACAGCAAATATTGCAGAAGGTGATGTTAGAGTTGTACAAGGTCCATATTTTGCAGAAGTTGCTGTTGTTACAGGTAATACAGGTAGTGAGTTTGGATATTCAGTTGATTCAAGTTATGACGGTGCTCAGCTGGCAGTTGGCGCACCAAATGACACTGTGGGCGTAATTAAAAATGCTACAGAAATTGAAAATGGCAAAACATATACTATTGTAACCAATACTGGCACAGACTATACAACCATTGGTGCCGCAAACAGTAATGTTGGAACAACATTTACAGCATCAATTAGTTCCGGAACATTTGAAGGTAATGGCACAGTTAGAATTGACTTTGCAGGCAGTGGTACTGTTTGGGTTTATGATAGAGTTATCGAAGCATTTAAATCTACAGGCGGGTTAACATATACAACAATCAACGATATCAACGATGTACATAGAGTAACCGTTGACGGCATAGAAGTTACAAACTATACAACACCTACTTCAACTAGTGTTCAATTTGTAGACCCAGTTGAAAAGAACAAAGTGATTATGGTCGAAGTAAATGAATTCCAACTGCTCGAAAAACTAATTGGTATTGACAGTCTTGAAGGCGGCCTAGACGCTATACAAGCAAATGCTAGATTTGGTACTGACTTAACTATTTGTTCAAACAACTGTGCTATCTACGTTGGTGCTCCACAATACACAGCAGATTCATTATACAGTCAAGGTGCAGTGTGGAAGTTTCATAATAAAGGTAGACTGTATGGTACTAACACAGGTACAATACAAAATCCAACATTTACTCCAGGCGATACAATTAGAATTGACAACTACGAAGTAGTGTTAACTGGATCAACCCTAGACAGTCTGGTTCAAGATATCAACAATGCTAAGATTCTTGGAGTTACAGCACAAAATGAAGATGGACATTTAAGAATTGACACTGATTCAACTGTTGCTAAAAACTTATTAAGAATTTTATCAGGTGAAGGCACAGTACTAGATGATGCTGGATTAAGTGTGTTTGCATTTATGCAAATTATTGTTAATCCATTTAAACGTCCGGGTGAGTTCTTTGGTGCAAAAGTTAAACTGGCACCAAATGCTTATATGCTGGTAATTGGATCTGATAAAGGTACAACACAAGACCTAATGGAGTTTGATGAAGGTATTACACAGTTTGATTTAGATGCTACAAGATGGATGGATGCTATTCCAAACAGCGGAAGTGTATACACATATGAGTTATATGATGACCCAAGAGACGAAGTTGAAAATCCTGGAAGATATCAGTTTGCTCAACAACTAATACCAGACGGATTAGAATATGGTGATCAGTTTGGCGCCGCTATTGACATCGACGGTGATTACATCTTAGTAGGTGCACCAAGTGACGATGAAACTATCGAAGATGGCGGAGTTGTTTATCTGTTTAGTAATCCAAATAGAACAAGAGGTTGGAACTTGCTAAGATATCAAGATGAAAGAGTTGATATTGAAAGTCTCAATAAACTGTATCTATATGACAAACAGACAAACACAATACTAGTTAATCTGCAGTACATTGATCCGGTGAAAGGTAAAGTGCTAGGTGAAGCAGAACAAGAAATTAACTATAAAACAGCATACGATCCTGCATACTATAATAGAGGTGTTGCAGAAGATGTTAATCCAGGTAGATACTGGAGTAACCAACATGTTGGTCAGGTGTGGTGGGATCTTGATAAAGTTAGATTTACTGAATACGAACAAGATACATTAACCTACAGAAGTGCTAACTGGGGTAGAGTATTTGAAGGCAGTACTATTGTTGTTGCTGAATGGATTGAAAGTGATGTATTGCCAAGCCAATACATTATTAACGATGGCGATGGTGAACCAGTATACCAAGACGATAGCCATTATACAGAAATCAGTATCGTTGATCCAGTAACAAGTATTATTGTTAGCAAATACTACTATTGGGTTATTAATAAAGAATCAGTTGATCCATTATTAAAAACACGTAAACTACCAGTTGCTAATATTGCAGAAATGATTAGGAATCCTAAAACACAAGGTATTCCTTATGCGGCAGTTGTTAAAAATAATGCTATCATACTGTTTAATATTGGACAATATTTAAGTAGCAACAACACAATATTACATATTGGATATGATACTAAAATTAACACAAATATTATTCACAGTGAATATGAATTAGTTCAAAAGTATAATCCAAACGATCTAATACCAGATAAAATTATTAACAAATTTATCGACAGTTTAAGTGGGTTTGACAAAGATGGTAGAGTAGTACCAGATCCTAAACTGTCAACTGCTGACAAGTATGGTGTTGGATTTAGACCAAGACAAAGTATGTTCCAAAATCGTCTTGAAGCCGTTAAACAATTAGTTGATTATGTAAACAGTATTTTAATCAAACATCCTATTGCTAGACAATATGATTTAACCAGACTGTTTACACAAGAAGCTCAACCAAACTTTAAACTTGGTGAGTATGATGAAAAAATTACAACTGACGAAAATTTAAACTATATCGACGTAAGTCTGTTAGCAGTTGGCTATCGAGTGTTAATTGAAAATGACACACGCCAGGATAATTTATGGACACTGTATGAATTAGACTCAAACAAAGATTGGACTCTTATACGAGTACAAAGTTATAAAACTGAAAACTACTGGACTTATGAAGATTGGTATGCTGAAGGATTTAGTGCTGATGAACAAATTGAATATTCAGTCGATACACTTCCTGATGCTCTTAAGTTACCAGTTGCGCCTGGTGATGAAGTTTTAGTAAAAGTTGCTACAACTGATGTTGGTAGTGGATGGAACTTGTTAACAGTTTTAGATGATGGTACATTCCAAGTAGTTGGCATACAAAATGGTACTATTCAATTAAGTGAAAGCCTTGCAAAATTTGATGAAAATCAAGTAGGCTTTGGTAACCAGGGTTATGAAGAAGACAGATATGATGAAAATCCTAATTTAGAATTAAGATATATTCTTGAAAGTTTAGAAAAAGATATTTTCATTAACACATTAAATGGTGAATTTAATAAACTGTTCTTTGTAATGCTAAACTATCTGTTTACAGAACAAAAATATGTTGACTGGGCATTTAAATCAAGTTTCATTAGTGTAGTACACAATTTAAGAAAACTTGAACAATATCCTAACTACATTGAGGATAATCAAACATATTATCAAGACTACATCAATGAAGTTAAACCATATAGAACTAAACTTAGAGAGTATCTATTAAAATATAATGGTGAAGATACATTTGGCGGAGATATTACTGACTTTGACTTACCACCATACTACGATACAGACCTAAAACAATTTAGAAGTCCAGATGGTACACAAACTGATGACGGCAACAAGCTGGCTAATCGTTCAGAGTACAGTCAATGGTATGCTAACAGAAACAGTCAAGTTGAAGAGATTGAAATTGTTGATGGCGGCAAGGATTATACAACAGCACCAAAAGTTACTATCATTAACAGTGGTAGTGGTGGAAGTGGGGCAGAAGCCGTTGCAGAAATTAATGGCGATACTGGTGCCGTTGTAAAAATTATTGTAACTAAAGCAGGTAGCGGTTATCAACGCACACCGACCGTTGTTATTAACGGTAATGGCACTGGCGCAAAAGCATACGTTAGAATTAGAAATCCTTATGTAAGAAGTTTTGATCAAACAATGAAGTTTGATAGAATTAGTTATACAACTTCAGTTAAGGAATGGAAGCCGAATACACAGTATCAAGTAGGCGATATTGTTGCTAATCCAATGATTGATGGTGTTAAAACTATTTGGAAGAGTTATATTATTGAAGCAAATATCACAAGTGCTAGTACATTTGTTGAAGGTGACTATACTATATACGAAGCTAGCCAATTTACTAATGCTAACGATAGAATTATTGGCTACTATTCACCAGGCATAAATCAAATTGATAGAAAACTAGAGCAATTAGTTCCTGGTATCGAGTATCCAGGAGTCACACTAACAGGAAATGACTTTAACAGATTCCCAGGCTTTAGTGGAACAGCGTCAGTTGAAATGACACTAAGTTCACCAGTGACAGTAGTAACAGGTGATTATGTCACACAAGGTAGTGCAAACATTACAGTTAATGCTAATGCAAGTTCTAGTTACACAATTACTGGCACACTGAACAATAATAATGATTTTGTTGAAGGCAGTGGTAACGTTTTAATTAACGGGTCATATGTATCAAGTTACCCAACAGATGTTGAATATGTTTCAGGACAAAGTGGCACTGAATATGATACAGGATTATTTGACGCTGTTGACTATGACGATGATGGACTTCCAATTTTAAGTGAGAAAGAAGTTGATACTATCTTAAGAAGTAACTATACTGATTCGACGCTAGGCACACTACCAGAAGATATTAATGTTGATGGCGGCGCATATTATGATGTATATTCAAGCCATGCTCCAGAAGAGTTAATCCCTGGCATTGTATTTGATACATTAGATATGAAAGTGTTTACACAGATAAGTGGCAACAGTGAAGTTATCGGTTACAGAATATTTGACAACATGATTGGTGACGTTGACTTTACTCGTATTGCTGATTCAGGTTCAACTGATCTAGCACAAGACTTAGGATTATCAGACGACACAATTTATGTTAATGATGCTAGTGTGTTAACAAATCCAAACCCAAGTTTAGAAATACCGGGTGTTATCTTTATTGGAAACGAAAGGATTACATACTATACCAGAGATACATCAGCAAATACACTAGGACAAATTAGAAGAGGAACAAATGGTACAGCAATACAGACTCATCTTGCAGGTAGAAGTGTTGTTGATGCTAGTATTGTTCATGATGTTCCTGAAACTGATGTTACATCAAGCGAATTATCAGCAAATGTAACGTATACCAGTGCAGGCACAGTAACATATAGATTAAATTTATCAGGAAATATAACAGCCAACATTGGCGACTTTATAACACAGGCAACTACTAGTGCTAATGCTACTGTTATTGGCTCAGATATAGCAAATAGTGATAGCGTATTGATAAATTATAATAGCAGTCAAACATTTACAGCGAATACTAGTGCGAGTGCAAACGTAGCTGTTAATGGAACATATACAACTAATGTCTTTGTTGAATCGACAGCATTAGAAGGTACTGTTGATGCAGACGGTGAAGTTACTTTACTAGAAGGGACTAAGATTAAAACTGCTAATTCTTGGTATAACCTAGGAACAACTACTGCTACAGATGGTACAGGACTTAGCGGATCAACAACAAAACAGGCACTGTTCTTAAAAGAAGAGTCGGCAAGATTTATAGCGTTTGAATATTCACCAGAAAGACTTGGTACAGAAGATTCGATAAATACATTGATAACAGAAGATGGAAATGAGATTACCGGGGGTTAGTAAAGAATGACAATTAAGATTAGTCAATTAGGAAACTTAACAGCGTATAGCGATGATACGTTGTTTCCTGTTGTTGCCAATGTTGCAGGAGTACTGACAACATTAAAATCAAATGGTAGTGTAATGGTTGATTATGTGGCCAATACTATAACCTCAGGAGATTATACATTTGGAAATGTAGTTCCAAGCGCCAATGTAACTTATAATTTAGGATCTCCAACAGCACAATGGAATGATTTATATCTAAGTGGATCAACAATTTATATTGGTGGTGAAACACTTAGTGTTAGTAGTGGTAATCTAGTATCTAGTGCTAGTATCCAAGCACCGATTACAGCAACAAATTTAAACGTAACAGGCACACAAATAACATTTGCACAAGGTGCTTACATAGATGAAACAGAAATAGTAGGTGTATCAGGATATTATGGTCTGGCACTTAATTCAGCAGATGACGGAATAGTTGGAATCAATGCCATTGATAGTGATGCTAACGTGGCAACATCAGTTATTGCTAGTAATGTTTCTGTTACTGTTAATACCAATGACAGCGGAAATGTTTTACTAAGTCATTCATGGACATTCCAAGGAGTTGCAGGTAGTGGGCAAATATTATTCCCAGATTTAACAGTTCAAGACACTGCTTGGACAGCACAAAACAGTACAGACTTAGCTAATGTAGTTTCTAGTGTAAGTTCATTAGAAGCCAATGCTGGTACACAAGATGGTTCAATATCTAGTTTAGAAGCAAATGTCAGTACATTACAAAGTGATGTAAGTGATCTAGAAGCTAATGCAGTCACACAACAAACAGCCATTGACAGTTTAGAGGCAGGAGTAGTTACTAGTGACTTTGAACCTTCAGCTAATGCTACTTACAGTTTAGGTACTAGTGGCAGTTGGATGGAATTTGGATACTTTAGTGCCAATGTTTATGTTGGTGGTCATGTAATTGCTGATCATGTTATTACCAATGACTTTGATGCAACTGGCACAATTTCTACAGCTAGTATCGAAGTAAGTGGAAATGTTACTGCAGGAATATTTAGTGGAAATGTTAATGCTACTGGTATTGATACTACTACACTTAATTTATCACAAGGTGGACAAATTGCAGATCAAAATGTTGGATATTTTAGTAGTGTAGTTCTTGGTCCTGCAAACGGAGCGGCCGCTATTGGAGTTGTAGCAAGTAACGGTGCACCATTAACAAACTCAGTTGAAATAAGACCAACAGAGGCTAACGTTGCTGTTTATCATTCTGATGGAACAGATGTTTACACATGGAAGTTTAATGAAGATGGTGAATTAGTATTCCCAGATACTACTATACAAACTTCAGCATACACAGCAACATTTGCAAATGCTACACCAAGTAGTTCTAGTGATACAGGAACTAAAGGCGATATTAAATATGACGCAAGTTACGTGTATTTCTGTGTTGATACAGACACATGGGTACGTGTTACTAGAGACACATGGTAGGAAAATCAATGAGTAATATTGAAATAAATAAGAGTATGAACGATATGACAACAGGCAAAAGTCAACAAAAAACGCCAGACGAAAAAGGCAGTATTCACGTTCAAGGACATATTAAAATATTTGATCCTGAAACTAAAGAAGTTTTTGTTGATAAAAGAAATGCTATTCACTATGAAAATATGAGTGAAGCAATCGCATTGAATTTATCAAATAAAAATCAAAACTTTATCAGTGAAATGCACTTTGGTAATGGTGGTACAACAGTTGACCCAACAGGTGTTATTACATATTTGCCTACTAATACTAATGTACAAAATGCTGATTTATACAATCCAACGTATCATAAAATTGTTGACGATACAAATACAGCAAATAGTAATACCGTAGCAAATAAAATAGTAGTATCGCATACACCTGGACAAATTTTTACAGATATTGTTGTAAGTTGTTTACTAGATTACGGCGAACCAAGTGGCCAAGCAGTTTTTGACAACAGTCAAGACTTAAACGGTCAATTTGTGTTTGACGAATTAGGGTTAAAAGCATACAGTTCTGCAGGTGCAGGCGAAGGTAAACTTTTAACACATGTGATTTTTAGTCCAGTACAAAAATCATTAAACAGATTAATTCAAATTGATTATACTGTGAGAATACAAACACTAACAAATTTAAGTACGAGTGCATAGGGAAATAAGAGATGGCGTATACCATAACTAAAACAAATGGAGTAACACTAGGAACAATCGCAGATGGAACAGTTGATGATCCAGCGTCGGGTGGTGTTACCAGTCTAGTACTAGTTGGCAGAAACTATAGTAACTACGGTCAGATTATGACAGATAATCTGGTGGCATTACTAGAAAACTTTGCTAACAGTATATCACCAAGTGAGCCATTACCAGGACAGTTATGGTGGAATACTAGCGATGATAGATTACGTGTATACACAGGCACAGAATTTAAAGTAGTTTCTAGTTGTACAGCACAAACAACAGCACCAAGTACTACAGTAGCAGGTGACCTATGGTGGGAAACTGATGAAGAACAACTTTTTGTATATAATGGTACTAGCCCATATACATCAGCAGGATGGATTTTAGTTGGTCCTCCATATAAAAAGACAAAAGGTAAAGGCGGTGCTATTTGGGAACAAATTACAGATACGGTCGCACTGGTTCATGATGTAATTAGCATTTACAAAAATGGTACAAGATTAGCAATTATCACAACAGAAGATAATTGGCAACCAGCAGTTAGCATTACTGGATTTACAACATTAAGAACCGGACATAACTTATCTTCAGCACAAACACTATGGGGTACTGCAAACAATGCTAGTTACCTAGGCGGAGCTCTTCCAGGTAGTTATTTAAGAAGTGATCAAAACGACACAACATCAGGTACTTTTGGTGTATTAAATGACACTGGTGTTACAGTTGGTGAGCACAGCGATTTACAATTAAAAGTAAATGGAAACAACATTGAAGTTAGAAATGCAACTTTAGATGGCGATATAAGTGTTTTTGTCAATGACGGTACTGTTGATACAGCGGCCATAACAGTTGATGGTGCTACAACAAACGTAACAACAAACAATAATTTAACAGTTGGTAATGATTTATCAGTGACAAGCGATGCAACTATTACAGGTGACTTAGCAGTTACTGGTGTAAGTGCATTTACCGGTAATGTAACAGCACCAACACAAGGAGCAGGCACAGCAGATACAACTGTAGCGACAACTGAATTTGTAATTAACAATTCAGGCTTCTTAAAAAATAAAATTTATGACGGTGGCAATGCCGCAGTTGCTAACACATTCTTGTCAGTAACTGATACTGGAACAGGATCTGCAACATTACAAATTGATGGTACACAGGTTATGAGTGCTACAGCAGTAGGTGTACACTTAGAGAGTGGTGCCACTACAGATACACAGCCAGATACTTATAATGGCACAGGCAATGCCGCAGTAGCAACAACACAATTTGTTAAAACAGCAACAACTTGGTGGGGTAATGCTAGTCATAGAAGTGCTAAAGTAGTGAGTACAGATGCGCCAAATGCAGGTGTTAACGATGGAGGCACAAATGATGGCGATTTTTGGTTTCAACGTGAATCTTAGATAAATAAACATATAACATAGGTGTAACAAATGGCATATACAGTAACAACATCAGCAGGATCAACGTTAGCGTCAATAGCAGACGGTACCGTAAATAATTCAGCATCAAGTTTGACCTTAATTGGTAAAAACTATGCTGGTTATGGTATTTTCTTAAATGAAAACTACGTTAAACTGTTAGAAAATTTTGCAAACTCAACTGCTCCAAGTTCAGCACTTGCTGGACAATTATGGTATGACAGTAATGGTGCAATTCTTAAAGTATATACGGGTACAGCCTGGAAACCAATTTCTAGCTCAACAGCAAGTGCAACAGCACCAACAGAAAAAGTTGCTGGCGATTTATGGTGGGATACTAGTAATGCACAGTTAAAAGTTTATAGTGGAAGTGCCTGGATTACAATTGGTCCATCATTCACAGCATCAGCAGGTACATCAGGTGCAGTAGTTGAAACTATTTTAGACACAGCAACAGCAAGTCACGTTGTTGTTAAATTTTATATTAGTAATAGTGTTATTGCTATTTTAAGTAAAGATGCTACGTTTACACCAAGTACAAGTATCACTGGCTTTAGTACAATTAAACCAGGTATGAACTTAATTAGTTCAAGTTCATTAACAGGTAGTCAGTTTACAGGTGACGCTAGTAACGCATTAGCACTTAACGGTATTGCCGCAAGTGCATTTTTACGTAGTGATCAAAATACATCAACTGCTTATAAAATTACAGCAGGCGGTGGCGTAACTGTTGGTAGTGACTTAGAATTAACATCAGGTACAGATATTTCACTAGAATGTACAACACTAGATAAAGATGTTAAAGTTACAGTAAACACAGGTGGCACAGCATTAGACGCACTAGTAATTGATGGTGCTACAACAACCACAACAGCAAACGCACTTGTAGTTACAAACTCAACTACACTAGAAGGTGCTGTTACATGTGATGACACATTGAGATTAAATGGCACAACAACAGTAGCAGGTACAGTATTACCAAGTGCTAATAATACTATTAGTATTGGTAGTGCAAGTAGTTTATTTGCAAACGTTTATGCAACAACATTCCGCGGTACAGCGATTACAGCACAATACGCTGACTTGGCTGAAAGATTTGAAGCAGATTCTGCTTACCCAGCAGGTACAGTTGTTGAACTAGGCGGTGCAAAAGAAATTACTTCGGTAGTTGAAGAATTAAGTGAAAAAGTATTTGGCGTAATATCAACAGCGGCAGGATTCCTAATGAATGGTTCTGCAGGTGATGATGTTAGCCACCCACCAATTGCTATGTCAGGTCGAGTTCCTGTCAGAGTTGTTGGGTTTGTTGCTAAAGGCGACAGATTAGTCAGTGCAGGAAATGGACTTGCACGAGCGGCAACCAGAGAAGAATTAACATCTTTCAATGTTATTGGTAGATCGTTAAACGATAAATCAACTGAGGAAGTAGGCACAGTGGAAGCTGTAGTCAAACTAAATAGTTAATAGTTATTAAAAGGATTTTATAAAAATGGCATATTCAGCATCAGGTATTATTGAAGCATCAGACTACAACAACCTGGCCTGGGGCGGCACTGAAACTTATCGTAGTTCACCAAATAATATTGCTTATGTTATTGGTGTTGGTAACGGTGATTACGGTTACGGCCAGTCAGTAAGTGGTTTAGAGAACGTTGCGGCTTCGGACACGGTAACAGCAACAAAATGGACATCACTAGTAAACGCAGTTAACTTAGCAATCAACCACCAAGGTGGTACAGCAGTTACACCAAGTCCTGCGATTGCAACAGGTGGTGAAATTACTTATGAATCAGCTTTGGCAACAGCGGTTGATACAGCAACGACTAACAGATTAACAGCAGGTAGTATGGGTTCAACAACTACTAGCTCAAACAACAATCTAAACAAAACATTTAGTGGTACAGCGGCTAATACAACAACAATCACTAGAACAGCAACATTTGCTAGTGCAGACCAAGCACGTTATTTCTTTAACGCAGGCGGTAAATTTAATATTGTTTGGTCAGTTGCTAATGCGGCTAACACATCGCGTGAAGTATCTATCCGTGACACAGTTAACACAGAATTAAACGGCGTTAACGATTTTGGTTATACCAGCAACGGTGGTAGAAATGGTACAGGCGGTACACTAGTTACTAACGCTACAACTATTGGTTACTATGATCTAACAACAAGTAATCAAACACTAGTTAGAGTTAACTCAGACAATGCTACATACACTGGCGACTACGCACAAATTGAGGTAAAATCAAATGGTACACAAGGTTCAAACGGTGACACAGGTACTGTAATTACATTTGAATTTACATTTTACTCAGGTGCACGAGGCCAAACATTTGACCAAGCAGTAAACGTTGATTTTACAACTAGAATTGACATTCAAAATCCAGAAACAACATACCTCACTAACTCATGGGGTACAATAACTATGGGCTAATATGCTTTGCATAATACCTAAAAAGGCAGTTTTTTAACTGCCTTTTTTATTGGCCATAAATAGTTGTATGAGTGAAATCAATGAATTAATCAATCAGGTAAAACAGGCCACTGATTTTCAAACAAATAAGCGTATTCTCAAAGAGAAAATCAAGAAAGATTTACATGTACCTTATAATAATGGACTGTTTTATATTACACCAGACATAATGGCATTTGTATCTAGTTGGCCCAATGAAGAGCTTTACCTGGAAGACATATACGAAAATCCTATCAAAATTAACAAATCAGAGTTCTTAACACTATGTCAACAGCACTATCAAAAAGTTATGAATCAATGGCACATAGAACATGAAAAACTTAAACGTGTCAGAAAAATTTAAAAGAGGAATTGTTCTTTTTGCATTTAATTCTGGTGACATTGACTATGTGCATATTGCAGTCAGTAATGCTAGATTAATTAAAAAGTATCTTGGCCTACCAGTCAGTCTAGTAACAGACAGACCTCTGACTAGTCAAATAGCCAGTGACCATTTTGATCATGTTACTATATTTGAGAATGACTATGTTAATTATAGAATGGGATATGATGCCGGTAGTGTATGGCGTAATGGATATAGATATATTGCCTACGAAGTAACACCATTTGAAGAAACTATACTGTTAGATACAGATTATCTTGTGTTTGATAACAGCCTACTAAAACTATTAGACACTGTTAACGACTATCAGATAATGCAGACTAATCAAGACTTTAATGGTCCACTAGACACATCAATGGGAAGGTTTAGTCTAAATTATTTGTGGGCTACAGTAGTTGCTTTTAAAAAGACTAAAAAAGCATCACAACTGTTTCAGTTAGTAGGTAGAATACAATCTAATTGGGAATACTTTACACAGTTATACAGTCTAAGACAAACAAACTTTAGAAACGATCATGCGTTTGCTATAGCAAATCATGTGCTTAATGGTTACAGTGAATCAAAAGAAAACGTAATACCATGGACCATGCTAACAGCAATAGAACCAATTAAAAGTATCGAAATAGAAGATGATAGGATGACAGTGAGAGAATCAGAAAGAGCATTTTTTATTCCCAAACAAAATTTACACATCATTGACAAAAACTATCTTGCCAGTGATGAATTTCAATTATTAGTACATCGATTATGCAACACCTAGAACCAGTAGGATTTTTAACAATAGCTCAAAACAACTCAGAGGTTGACTATCTCAAGTTAGCATATCTGCAGGCATTAACAATTAAAAGAACAATGCCTAACAGTCGTTATTGTGTACTAGTTGACAAAAAGACCTATCTTCATGTTTATGAAAAACATCTAAAAGTATTTGATCATGTTCGTGTAATAGATGACGATAGAAGTGAAAAAGAATCTTGGAAACTAGGCAACGAATGGCAGGCATTTTATCTTACACCGTTTAAAGAAACAATTAAACTAGAAAGTGATATAGTGTTTACTCGTTCAATTGAGCATTGGTTAAATGCTTTTCGTTTACGTGACATTGTATTAAGTTATGGGTGTAAAGACTATAGAGAACGTCCTGGTGATAGTTCACAATATAGAAGTATATTTCAAACAAATGATTTACCAGATGTTTATAATGGCTTAATGTATTTTCGTTATTCACAAACAGCCAGTAACTTTTTTAACATGGCCAGAATTGTATACGAAAATTGGGAAACTGTGCGAAGTCAACTAAAAGGATTAGGAAATCAACAGGCAACAACAGATGTTGTTTACGCTATCGTAGCAAAAACATTAGGAGTTGAACAGTGTACTATTCCTACACTAGATTATATTAATTTTAATCATCTAAAACCAGAACTAAACCATTGGCTTGAAAATAAATGGAGTCAAGATTTATTAACAGAGTTTGATGATAATATGATTAGAATCAACAATGTTAATCAATATCATCCGGTGCATTACTACGATAAAACATGGTGTACTGATGAAACTATTGAAAGGTATGAACATGAGCTCCTATGATGAATTAATGAAAGCATTTGCTAGTATTCAAATTGCAGAACAGCCTCAAATTGAGTATCGTTTGTATTACAATGAACAAGGTATAATATACCTAGGTGCACAAACAGCACATGACTATCCTGAAGGAGATAATTTTGTTCAAGTAACAGAACATGAATACCAAAATTATAATGACTATTGGGTTAAGGACAAACAGTTAGTTAAAATTGACAAAAGACCTCGTCATCGTGTACAATTAAAAGTTAAGGATTCTGGAAAAGCTACAGTAAAAGGACATGCCAGTATTCCGCTAATGGATAATGAAACATATTCAGATATAGTATACTATGGAAAAGATTGATATTGCAGATTTAGATTGTGTTTATCTTACATATGATGAACCACAAAAAGAAGAGTTTTGGATTAAAATTCAAAACATGGTGCCTTGGGCTGTTCGGGTAGACGGAGTAAAAGGAAGTGATGCCGCACATAAAGCCGCGGCTGATGCTAGTACTACAGATAGATTTATTCTAATAGATGGTGACAACATGCCAGATTCGAATTTCTTTAACTTACAGTTAGAACTAGACGAAGTAAGCAAGGATGCAGTGTTCCGATGGAGAGCCCGTAATCATATCAATGGGCTAATGTATGGTAACGGTGGACTTAGTAGTTGGACCAAAGACTTTGTCTACAACATGAAGACACATGAAAACTCAGAGGGTGATGATGCCACTAATATAGAGTTTTGCTTTGATCCCTTATACTGGGCCATGCACGATTGCTATTCAACTACATATCCCAATGCCACACCTTTTCAGGCTTGGCGAGCAGGATTCCGTGAAGGAGTTAAGATGTGTTTAGATAGAGGCGCTCGACTCACAGTTGAAGAATTTAAAAATAGAGTACATCAACGTAATCTTGATCATCTTTCTATATGGCATACGATAGGTAGAGATGTTGAAAATGGTATATGGGCAATAGCAGGTGCAAGACAAGGCACACTAATGACGATGTTAACAGATTGGGACCATCGAGAAGTGCAATGGTTTGATAACTTAGAAAAGTTATGGAGTGACATGGAATCACAAGATCCAGATCAAATAGCAAGAGAGAATGGTAAAGAACTTGCTAGATTAGATTTAACACCTATAGAGTTTTCAATCGAACAAAGTAAATTTTTTAAACAGCACTATAGAAGTAATTGGCGTAATCTAGGGACAACAGTAAAAGAATAATGAAAATACTAGTTAATGGGTGTAGTTTTAGTTGTGGACCAATAAGCTGGCCGTATCATCTTCCAGGACTAACAAACATTTCAGGACATAATGTTGTTAACCTGGCTTGTGCTGGAGCAGGTAATACTTACATACACGAAACAACTACACGTGCATTATACAAAGATAAGTTTGATCTAGTATTAATAATGTGGTCAGGCATACACAGGGTAGATAAACAAATAGAAGATCATAGTTCATTTAATGAAAGTACATATACCAGTAGATATCAAAAATCTCAAAATGATTGGCCTGAGAAAATAATACATCCTTTCAATGATCAAACACTTGTTGAGGACAATTGGTTATTTGGTTGTGGACATATTAACAAAGATTCGACAGTATCAGCAGTTTTTAAAAATGATTATACATATATAGGTCATCAACAATTTATTGATCAATTTCTTGTTAAGGTAGCAAGTCTACAAAACACAATTAAACAATTAGGTATACCTTATAGATTTAGTTTTTATCAAAACTATATAGATCAGATCAAACATTCTAAAATGATTGATTGGACAAAATGCGTGTTAACAGATAATATTAATGACATAGCTAAGAGATTAAACAGTTACGATACTGACGGGATTCATCCAGGATTAGAAGCTAATCAACAGTGGGCTCAATGTGTTGTTGAGCATTTAAATAATGACTAAGCCAGTATTACCATTTGTTGAAACTATGATTACGCAAGTGTGTAATCTAAGTTGTCTTGGCTGTACAAACTACAGTGATCTCGTACAACAAGGATACGTCCCATGGGCAACTGGTAAACAATGGTTAACTGATTGGTTAGAACGCATTGATATACCCGACTTTGGTATAATGGGCGGAGAACCTTTAATTAATCCTGAAGTATACCAATGGTTGGAAGGTGTTAGAAAGTTAATGCCCAACACACAAATAAGATTCACTACAAATGGATCATTACTAGATAGACATCCTGACATACTAGAACGTTGTCATGATTTAGGTAACATTGTGTTTAAAATCAGTGTACACGAAAAGAGCCATAAACTTGAATCAATCATTGACGAAGTCAAATACAAATTTAAATGGGAAAGAGTACATGAATATGGTATTACCAGATGGAAGACTACAAACGATTTAAGATTTCAAGTTAATCGTCCTAACAATTTTGTAAAGTCATATAGAGGCAATTACCATAATATGGCTCCTTATTCTAGTAATCCTAAAGAAAGTTTTAGTATATGTTGTCAGCAGACTTGTCCTTTATTATGGGATGGAAAACTATTTAAATGTAGTACTAGTGGACTATTAGAAGATACACTTAATAAAGTAGGCAAACCAAATTGGGAACAATGGCAACCTTACCTACAGAAAGGTATTAGCCCAACCTCAAGTGATAAGGAACTTGCTAACTTTATTGATAACTTTGGCAAGGCCGAATCAGTTTGTAAAATGTGTCCAACTCTGAGAGATATGGATGCTATTATTGATCATTATGCAACAGTTAAAACAATCAAGGTAAAACATGTTCCTTGATCTAAGTATAGTAGAAGGTAAACATTTTCACAAAGAGTATCTTTGGCAGTATCTGTTTGAACAATATTTAAAAGACAATGACTCTCTAATTGATATTACTCCTGAGGCAGTATGTTTAAGCACGAGTGGAGTATATACTGTAATTCATAATTTTTGCCAGTTAACCGGATATGATGCTAGAAGAATAACAATTAAAACTGGTAACATGATTGAAGGACATAATAAGTGTAAGATTATACTAGATGGCGCAAGTTGGTATGAAGTTAACGACATTAGAACATATCAAAGAACACATACACATACACCAACACAAAATCCGTCAAAAACATTTGGATGTTTTGTTAGTAGAAACCATTGGACCAGATTGTGGATAGCCACATACTTAGACACATATCATAGTGATCGTACCATAATGAGCTATCACTATAATACTGAGGAAAATAACTTTGATCTAGATGATTACGTAGGTATAGATGATTTGTTAAGGCACGACTGTCCTATGAGTATGATAGCACAAGATTTTTTATTAAGGTGTCCCAAGACACTAGATACAGTTGACGAATATCCTATACAAAATCCAAAAAGTTTAAACTTGCTCAAGTACTACAATGATATCTTTGTTGACATTGTCAATGAAACTACAGTAAGTGGAAATAGTTTTTTAGTTACAGAAAAACTTTGGCGTAGCATAATGGCACATAGGCCGTTTATTGTTATGGCACCACAAAATTATATAAGTAACTTACACAAGTTAGGTTTTCAAACATTCAATGATTATTGGTCAGAAGATTATGATCGTGTTGAATTAACAGATAGAATCAATGAAATAATTCCTGTAATTGAAGAAATAGCAACATGGGATAGAAACAAGCAGAGCCAAACACTAAACGACATGCAAGAAATATTGACTCATAATTATAATCAATTAAGAATGTTGTCATATCAACAGATCGAGAAAACGTTTAATGAAGGGTAGACTATTTACATTTGGTTGCAGTTTTACTAGATATTGTTGGCCAACTTGGGCTAATATACTGGGCCAAGAATTTGATAGTTTTGAAAACTGGGGCAAGCCAGGAACCGGAAATAGTTTCATCTTGTACAGTTTGATAGAGTGTCATCAGAGAAATCAAATTACTAAAGATGACACTGTTATCGTAATGTGGACTAGTGCTGGCAGGGAAGACCGTTGGGTTAACAATACATGGATAGCACCGGGCAGTATTTACAATCAAGACATATATGATCAAAACTTTGTTGTCAAGTTTGCAGACCCAACAGGATACTTAATTAGAGATCTAGCAACACTAACAGCTACAAGACATGTATTAGATAACATTGGATGTCAATATCATTTTTTACAAATGGCACCATGGGATCTAGTAGACGATAGCAAACATAAAAAAGAAACGGTTGATAATCGTTTAAAAAAGTTGTATAATAAAGAGTTGGAAACAATAAAACCTAGTGTATATGACACAGTATTTAATGGTAGTTGGTCAAGTAGAAATGATCTAAAGCCGTTGGTCAATGATGATCACCCAATACCAGGTGAACATTTATTGTATTTGGAACAAGTATTACCTGAATATACAATAAGTGATAGCACTAGACAATTAATTATTAAAGCGGATCAGGATGTGGTTGCGGATATTCCATTTAACAGTTGGAATCAATGGCGTGAACAAGATCCGGAAAAGAGGTTTTAACGTGAGTAAAAAGTCAAAATTTATGGCTGATGCCACCGAAATGCAAGAAAAACTAGGAAACAGTTTGTGCCTAGCTAAATGGCAACAGGTCAGTTTACACTTAACAACAGGAATGAATAACTCATGTTATCATCCACCGTTACATGAAATTGATGCAGAGTCAGTTGAAGTAAAACCAATTACTCTACACAATACAGAGCATAAGAAAAAGCAACGTAAAAAAATGTTAGCAGGTGAGCGTCCTAAAGAATGTAATTATTGTTGGCATATGGAAGACCTAGGACATCTCAGTGATAGACACTATCGTTCAGGTGAACCATGGGCGTTTGAACATTTTGATGCTATTAAAGATTACTCAGGTGACGAAGATGTGAATCCTAGTTATGTTGAAGTAAACTTTAATCATGCCTGTAATCTAGCATGTAGTTATTGTAGCCCACAGTATTCAACAGAGTGGGGCAAAGACATAACCAGATGGGGAGCATATCCTACATCAACTCCACACAATGCTCCTGAACATTTTCAAGGTAGACGTAAGCCTATTCCTGTTAGAGAATATAATCCTTATGTAGAAGCATTTTGGAAATGGTGGCCTGAACTATACGGAAGTTTAAAACATTTTCGTATGACCGGTGGCGAACCGTTGATGGATAAGAACACACATCGAGTATTTGATTACATATTAAGTTTACCCAAACCTGACTTACATGTTGATGTAACGTCAAACTTTTCAGTAGAACCTAAACTGTTTGAACAATATATCAAAAAAGTTCAACAACTGTGCAAAGAAGAACGTATTGAGCATTTTATGCAGTACGTATCAGTTGATAGTGGAATACCTAAACATGCAGAATATATTAGGCATGGACTTAATTACAGCACTATGGAAACTTATGTACATCAATACCTAACTAGAGTGCCTAACAGAAACAGTTTAACTTTTATTATCACTATGAATAATTTAAGCATCCTAGGATTACAAAGACAGCTAGAAGGTATACTAGAATATAGAAAACTTTATAGCGATACATACCAACGCATATGGTTTGACACTCCTGTATTACGTAATCCTGAATGGCAAAGTTTACAAATACTTCCACCAACATATCATAGGATATTAGAAAAAACAATCGAGTGGATGAAACTGCATCAACTTGAAGAAGGCTCTAATAACTTTGTAGGGTTTAAGGACTATGAAATTCAAAGATTAGAAAGAGATCTCGAATGGATGAAGAAAGGTAAGAAACTTACTAAAGATTATCTACACAAAAAACGTGCAGATTTTTATAGATTCTTTAATGAATATGATAAAAGACGTAAAACAGATTTTTTAGAAACTTTCCCTCAAATGAAAGAGTTCTGGCAGGAATGCAAGTATCATGCTGAAAATTCCTAACGGTGATAAAACGATATTCGAAAGTGAATATCGTATAATGGATATTATTAAAGAGTATCAAACTACTGGAAAGATTGATATACATCTAAATTTTGAAGGTCCAAGTTGTGAAGAACTTAGTTTATATTATTATCTTGATCAAATATGTAAACTGTTTGATATTGATAAAAGTTTAATTACAATACGCACATGTAATGAGCTAGAACAGCATTCAGACTATAACATAGTTCAAGCAAAAAATCCGTGGTACAATATGAAGTATGTTCCAGATGATACTCAGGTTGGACTTAATCAAGATGCTCGATACATAGGACTATTTGTTGGAAGAAGTAGTTGGGTAAGGTTATGGTTTTTAGGTTGGTTAGATCCTGCTAGGTCTCTAATTACCAGCCACTTAGATCGAACAAATGAATTTCAAATATCGTTTATTGGTAGTAGTTTAGATAACATGATACAGCATCAAGCATCAACGCAAGATATTACTAATAGCCTTAAGTTTCTTGATCATGGGCCGATAGTATTAGATCCTATAGATAGTTATCCAATATTAAGTCCAACACACTTAAACTTATTAAAAATATATAATCAATTTTTTGTTGAGCTGGTATGTGAAACATACTTCAGTGGGAAGACTTTTTTTCCAACAGAAAAAACATTTAGACCTATTATTGGATTGAAGCCGTTTATAACACATGCTTCACCTGGATATTTAACAGAGCTTAAAAAACGTGATTATCAAACATTTAATAAATGGTGGAGTGAAGAATATGATTTGTATGGTGATGAAGCAAGACTACATAAAATGCAAGATGTTCTAAGAGAAATCCTTTCTTGGTCACCAGAGAAGTTACATCAGGTATACTCTGAAATGATGCCAGTACTTGAACATAACAGGAAAAATTATTTTGCCAAAAATAGATCACAAAAGGGCAAGGATTTAGATGCCAAAACTAACTAACGAAACAGACTTGGAATATAAACGCAGAGTAATAGACATTAAGTCAGAATCGTTCTGTGGTGCCAAATGGTACAATGCTACTATATGGCTAGGTAGTGGACAGACTACCAGTTGTCATCATCCTTTGCCACATCAGATTGACGTTAATGCTGTTGAAGATAATCCTAAACTAATACATAACACTCCGGAAAAGAAAGAACAGCGTAGACAGATGCAGGTAGGTATTCGTCCCAGTGGATGTGAATACTGTTGGAAAATTGAGGACATGGGCACTGATAAGATATCAGACCGTGTTGATAAAACTAGAATTTATACAGATGAGGAATTAGATGAAGCCTACAATACCCCTTGGACACAGGATGTTAACCTTAGAACTTTGGAAATTGCTTTTGATAGGACTTGCCAGTTGGCTTGTAGTTATTGCAACCCCGCTTTTAGCAGTAGTTGGGTACGTGACATTAAGCAACGCGGTAGTTATACCAACTTGGTTAGTGACGGTCGCAATCACTTTACTCATACTCATGATAGCAGTCAGTTGTATACTATCCATGATAATAATCCTTACATTGAGGCATTCTTCAAGTGGTGGGAATCCGATCTACACAAAACACTTAGAGAACTGAGAATAACAGGTGGTGAGCCATTGATGTCAGGATACACTTGGCAGTTGTTTGATTGGTTTAAGGCAAATAGAGGGCAGTCAAAGACACGTATTGCT
>Ga0255765_1001548_pt1 | contig 28172 bp, 18 predicted proteins | sample 041ome_8_FD_179965 | JGI IMG/M metagenome (GOLD analysis project Ga0255765, IMG submission 179965) | Coastal salt marsh microbial communities from the Groves Creek Marsh, Skidaway Island, Georgia - 041407BS metaG (version 2) | ecosystem: Environmental > Aquatic > Marine > Intertidal zone > Salt...
CGACCACTACGACTTCACGAGAGCGCCAAAAGGGACGAAAGAGTCGCCGTGCGTCGTGACGAGCGAGATGGAATATCGAGTGGTTGGCGTGACCGATCCGGACGACGATTCGATCGTCATCTGGGGACGATTAGAGGAAGGGAAAGGGCCGATGTTGATTGGAGACGAGTGGTTCGTGCATAAACGCGTCGGCGGAGGCGGCGGGCACTGAGAGAGATATTCGCGTGTGGTATTTACTCGTGCTCCTCCGCGACGAGACGAGACCGTAAGACTCACAGTTGTAACATCATAGAACTTCCTGATATATATACCTACATATAATTTGAGCAAACGCGTAAGATCACCATCCTCTTTCTCTCTCTCTCTCTCTGTGTGTGTGTGTGTGTGTGTGCAAACAAACCATCGCGCGCGGTTCGTTCTCTCTCGGCGCGATCGTCTCTCTCGTCACACGTGTCACGTGAAAGAAATCGATCAAATAACAATCGCGTCACAAAATTTAAGAAGAGAGAGAGAGCGAAAGCGAGATCTTTTTCACCGCGCGTCTCTCGAAACGAAAGCGAAGAAGAAGAAGATAAAGAAGAGAGAAGACTACTTTTTGGAAAAAGTTGCTCTTTCGGCGCGTGCGTATTACTTTTCACGCGCGTTATTAAAACAAAATATAAATTCAGTTAAAAGACAATTACACGGATGATGATGACGATATCGTCGATGACATCATCGCGAGCGGTCACGCTCGCGAACTCCTCCACGTCTTCCTCCTCCTCCGCGCATCGTCACTTGGCGCAGAGAAAGCAGAGGATGAACGTTGCCGTTCTCGCGAAAGCGACGAGTGAATTCGAAGAAGGCGAAGCGTCTTCTTCTTCCTCCTCTGAAACTGTCGTGTTGTTGGGAAGACGCGACGCGTTCGCTCTCGCCGCAGCTGCTGGAGCTGTTCTCCTCAACGAAGGAACCGTTCCGGCTGCGTTTGCCGCGTACGGTTCCGCGGCTGGTACGAGCGACGGAGCGTCTGAACCGGTGACGTATTCCACGTTTTACGGCGCCGCGGAACCGCCCGCGACGTACGGCAAAGTCGGCGGCACGACGCCGAACAGAGCCAAATATTCGTACGAAGTTCCGTCCACGTGGAAAGAAGAGGCGACGTCGAAAGTTGAAAAAGGTTCTGGCGGGCAAGACTCTAGATGGGTTCCCAGAGGCGTGAAAGGCGTCAAAGCGGTGTTGGTCACGTTGAACCGCGCCGGCGAAGATGGTCAAGAGTTTTCCTTGCAAGATACGACCATCAACGCTTTAGCCGGCTCGGATCCAAACTTACAAGACGCGATTTTGAACGGTTTAGTCAAAACCAATCGCTCTACCGTCGACGGACAAGAATACATCCAGTACGACATCGAAGCGGCCATTTATTACGGGGTCAAAGCTACCGTAGACAGCACCGGAAGACTCTTCGCTTTGATCATATCGGCGCCGGACAACGTGTACAAGAGAGAGCGAGCGACGTACGAGAGAATGTTGGATTCGTTTCGAACGTACATTTTAGACACCACCAAGTGAGTGAGAGAGAGAGAGAGAGATGAAAAAACAAAAGGAGTGAGAGAACGAGAAAGTGTGTGCGTGTGTTGTGAGCGAATGCGTTTTTGTAATAAGAGAAAGAGAGAGGGAAAGAGAAAGCGAAGTCTTAAAAAACACACGTTTCTTCTTTTGTAGTTTTTGTGGATTTTTTCTCGCGAAAACCCACAAGGAGCAGGCCCCTCTGCTCGCGCCATTTTAAATCACCAACACTTACCTGGAAAAACTACACGTTACGAACAATGAGCGACCACGAAGTTGAAACTTTTGAATCCACCGATGCCGGTGCCTCCTTGACGGTGCCGATGCAAGCCGGTTCCGTTCGTAAGGGTGGCTACATCGTCATCAAAGGCAAGGCGTGCAAGGTACGCTTAACATTTTTCGGTTCGACACACACACGCAAAAAAAGTGAACCGCGAATTCGTGCGCGCGTTTCTCCTCGCGAACGGAACGTGGAGCATTTTGCGCGCGTTTTGAACGCATCGAGACGCGTTTTGTTCGTTTCGAACCTTTGAAACTGGATTTGAAACGTTTCAGTCGTTGCTTTTTGCGCAAATGTGCTCAGAAAAAGCCCTCTCAATTTTCTCCTTTCGCGATGATGTACTCACACGCCTTTCTCTCTCTTTGAACAGGTCATCGATGTTTCCACGTCCAAAACCGGTAAGCACGGCCACGCCAAGTGCCACTTTGTCGCCGAAGACATCTTCACTGGCAAGAGATGCGATGAACTCGTCCCGGCGGGCCACAACTTGGAAGTTCCGGTCGTCTCCAAGACGGAATACACTTTGTTGGACATCGACGACGACGACCACATGTCTTTGATGGATGAAAAGGGAGAGACGAGAGAAGATTTGAAGTTGCCGGATGATAAGTGCGGGGACAGTGCGTTTGCGTTAGGTCAAGAAGTGCAAAAGAAGTTCGACGAAGGCGCGGAACTTGTCGTGACGATTTTGTCTTCGATGAACATCGACCAACTCTGCGCGTGGAAGGAGGCTCAGAACTAAATTTACTCTTTCGTCGTCGCGCGATGAAGAGAGTTTAGTTTAATGACGTAGAAAGAATATATAATAAAGTGTCGAAGTGCGTGTGGTTGGTAGAAAATGACGAGAACCCATGCGCGTTTGTATTTTTTATCGGGGGCGGCAAGAGGAGAGAGAGAGAAAAGAATAATAGAGGGAGAGAGAGAGAGACGGCTCGTCTTCGCGAGGGTGTCACCATTCACGTTTTATTCGCCGCGACAGTGCGTTTCGCGCGAAACTGAGACACCACTCGCACATAAAAGGAGGGGCGGTTTAGAGATCATTTATATTTAGAGAGGGAGAGAGGAGATTGTTATACGGAGTAAACGTATACACAAATAGTAAAATAATCTCGCGTTTTACGAAACAGTTTATTCGCGCCGCGCTTCTCGACCTTTTTTGTCGCCTTCTTCTCTTCTTGTCCGCCGTTTTTTTTTCAATAATTTCCACGCAATCGTGCATCACCCGAACCAAAACTCAGCAGTCAGAATGGCGGCGGTGAGCAACATATGCGCCAACTTTGAAGAAGTCGGGCAGGTGCGCGCTTTCAACGCTCCCTTTTTTCCCCTCTCTCTCTCTCTCTCTTTGTTCCACTACGCGCGCTTTTATTTTCAAAACGTAAATTTGACTCGCACGCGATTTTGCATTAACGCTCACTCCTTCCTCTCCTTGCGACGCGCATAAACACACACGCGCAGGCTTTCGCGCAGCACTACTACCAGCAGTTCGACAGCGATCGATCGCAGCTCGGTCCGCTGTACAACGAAACTCACTCCATGCTGAACTTTGAACACTCCGCCTCTCGCCCGGGGCAGTTCAAAGGTTCCCAATCTATAGTCGAAAAACTAGTCTCTTTACCGTTCCAAAGAGTCCAACATCAGGTGGTGACGATCGACACGCAACCGACACCGAACGGCGGGGTGTTGGTGTTCGTGTGCGGAAACTTATTGATTGACAACGAAACGCAACCGCAAAAGTTCGCGCAGACTTTTCAGCTGATGCCGACGGATGCGGTCGGTTTACCCGCGGGGAGTTATTTCATATTCAACGACGTCTTTCGCTTGAACGTCGGTTAAGGAGAAGAAGAGGATAAAAAGTTAGTTTAAGGAGTACTTTTAGAAGAGGACGAGTAAGAAGGAATTCATTATTGTTGTTATGAGAACTCACCGCGCGTCGCGTGTATACTGTATGTAGTATTATATGATATCATTCGTTTTCTACTCGTTCTTATTACAAGAGACCGTGAGACTCTTCGTCCTCGGTCGCGTAGTGGTTGGGGGTGACTTTATTGGTTTTATAATTACTATTTTTCTCTTTGGTGGCGTACAAAAACCCGACCAAAGCGATGGTCGTGAGGGAAAACAACGCCATGGCTTCTTTGAATGGATTGTGCCTGAACATGGCGCCGCTGGCCAAGTGCACGTCGGCTTCTCCCAACGCGCCGGCGGTGCCTTTCGCTTCTCCCAACGCCGCCGCCATGTTGGAGTTGTACACTTCGCGTTGTCTGCACGATTGCGCCGGGCCGTGCTCTTGTTCTTCGCATCGAAACTTACCCAAGAAACTGTATGCATCGTTAAACATTTTGAACTGAGCCTCTTTCGCGGCTGGTCCTTTCCAGTTGTTGATTCTTTGCTTGAACGTTCTCGCTTTGCTAAACATGAAGCGCATGTCGCGGCACGATTGCACGTTCCATTTACCGATTGGTTGGTTAAAACTGGATGTTTCCGCGAACATATCGCGCATAGATTGAACATTCTGCACGTCCCAGTTAGAAATATCGCTGTTGAAGTTCGTTGCTCCCATAAACATTCCGTTCATGTTGGTTACTTTATGCGTCTTCCAATGGTCGATGGATCGGTTGAAACTCTTTGCGTCGTGGAACATATCTTGACAGTTTTCTAAGTTTTGCGTGTTCCAATTCGACACGTCCGCGTTGAACGCATCCGCACCGTAAAACATCTCCTGGGCGTTCTTCAAATTCTTCACGTCCCATTTACTCAAATCGCCGTTAAAGTCCCACTTGTCGTAAAACGCTTTGGACATATCCGTGACTCTAGAAACGTCCCAATCTGGCATGATTCCGTACTCGCTACCTCTACACATACCACCGATTGGGTTGGTTTTTAAACACTCCTCTATGGCGTTATGAAACGTCTCATCCGTCAACGGTTGCTTATCTTTCTCTTCTTCGTTCTCTTCATCGTCTTCTTCGTCTTCGCCTAAATTAGATTCCATGGACTCGTTCGGCGCGCACGTGTTAAAAGTTACACCCTTCATCGGGTCTCGCACGCACACAAACGCTCTTTGGAAAGCCAACGCGCCCCTCACCGCGTCTTTCATCGGCGTTTCTGTTGCTTTCCCTTTCCAACCAGAAATGTCCGTCGCGAATGTCTGGCAGTTTCGAAAGATCCCCGCCATCGTCTCCACCCGTTCCGTGTTCCACTTCTCCAAACCGACGCCCTCAAAGTCTCTGCAGTTAGAAAACATATCTCGCATAGACGTCACTGAACTCACGTCCCAATTCGATAAATCCGCGTTAAACTCGGTAAACTTCACTGGAATTGCCGCGCCGCCGCCGCCGCCGACTCCGCCTCTGCTCTTTCCATTTTTCTTTCTCGCTCCAAAGTCCCCGCTCGGCGTCGTCGACCCACCACCGCCGACGAACGCCTCGTCCATGTTGGTCACTTTGCTCGTGTCCCACGCGGGCATGGCGCCGTATTTCGGAAGACCGTGGCACAAGCCATCCACCGGATTTGTTCTCATGCATTTATCGATGGCGTCTCTGAACGTTTCGTCCGTCAGCGGTTCTTTAATGTTGTTTTTGTTGTTGTTGTTTTTGTTGTTGTTGTTTTTGTTGTTGTTGTTGTCTGCGTTCGCTCCTTTTCCCAAGAGCGCGGTCGCGGTCGCCACGGCGAGCGCCGCTCGATGACGACGACCGCGACGAGAAGACGTCGACGCCACCGAAGACGCGCCTCTCTCGCGTCTTCTCGAAGAAGAAGAAGAAGAACAACGGTAACACGTCGACGTCGTCGTTTCTTCTTCTGCACGACGCATCATCGTCTTCCGCTTTCCCGCGCCCCCCAAAAATCTCTCACTCAGTCGTTGGATGCGTGACTGTCGTCGTCTCTCTCGTCGCTCGGGGTTCCCCGCTGGAAAAAACAAAGAATCACGCGGGCTTCGAAACCGTGCGCTTTTGTCGCGCGCGCGTGCGTATCGAACGACGGACGATGCTTCCGGGGGAGGGTATCGTTTTATGAAGCGCGCGCGCGTTGGGAAAATTTTAGCTTTTGCTCTCTTACGTAAACCCTAAATATCTAAATTGTGTCAACTACGTCTAAAACGCTATTCGCTATATTAAGATTACTACTCCCTTTTACTTCGACTTCACATGGCGGTTTTCCCGCTCAAAGTCAGCTCGACTTTCTCCAACAGGTTGCCGTTTTCCAGCGCCGCGGCGACGCGCTCTTTATCCTGGAGCTGTTTGTTCACCTGCGCCTCGCTCGCGTGCGAGCCTTTGGAGACTTTTACCTGTTTGTACGCGCACGCGCGGGCGCGCGAGATAGAGATAGAAGGGATGTGCATATATACACGCGTCAGCCTTTCAACGATGTGGGTACGCGAGAAAAGAACGAAACGAAACTGCGCGATCGCGTGCGTGCGAGAGAAAGAGAGAGAGAGAAGAAGAAGAAGAAGACATCCGAAACGTATTAAAACAAAACGCACGTCCACTTTAAACCTCCTCGGGAGCACCCTTAACAGTTGCACGCGAATGCTCAACCCAATCAAAGTCGCCATCGAACAGTGCTCCACCGTCGGCGTAAAATACACCGTCGCGCGCGATTTCTCGTCGTCCACGACGACATTTTCCGGGGACACCACCGCTAATTGCTCGAGCGAGTACGGATGTTCCGGGTCGTTGATGTCTTTGATGTGCGCGAAAATCTCGCGAGCGTCGATTGGGTCTCTCTTCGAAGAAGAAGAAGAACAACCAGAAGCGGCGCGCTCTCGTTCGGCGCGTTTCCGGAGAGAGATGGAAGACGAGGCGTTGTTCTTGCTCGTGGATTTGACCAGAGGGTTGGCGTTGTCGAACGAAGACATCGTATCATGTGTATATCTTATGTAAGCCGTTTCAACTCTGGGGAAAATGCGTCAAAAAACAAACTTCTTGGGGAAATATGCGCTCTTCCAAAACGCACGACGCGATGATGAGCGCCGCCTTTGTCGCGGTCGCGTCGCGCAAACAACGACGCTCTGCCGAGGCCGCCGCCGCGAGGAAGAAGAAGAGCGACGGTAAAAGAAGCGCCACCAATTTCAGCGCCCGCGCGAAGAGCGGACGAAAAGCGAGCTGTAGTGCGGGTGGCATCGAAGATGGTGCACGAGACGCAGGGACGAGTCGCCGGGAACACCTCGCGCGGATGCTGTTTGTATCCGCCTCTGCGTCTTCGATGCCGGCGTTCGGGAAGCGCTTCGAGGCGTTCGCCGATGCTTCTTCTTCTTCTTTTTCAGAGGAGGAGGAGGTAAAGAGAGACGGTGGTAAAGCTGATGATTTCTCGAGCGAGTTGACTGAATACGAAGACGCGTCGAACAACTTCCACCTCTCGTATCCAAAAAGGTGGAGTTTAGAGAAGAAAGCGGGCGCGACGGCGCTGTTTAAAAACCCAGACGTGAAATACGCGTCGATAGGGGTGACGGTGACCCCGGTGAGGATTGACTCTCTCAAAGAGTTTGGGTCTTTGGAGGATATCGGGCAAAAGCTCGTGCAGGCGGAATCTCAGAAGCAAACGACGGTACCGGGCGGTACGTTTATGGAGCGCCAGAGCGAACGCGAGTCGGTGGATACGAAGACGACGTTTTACGAGTACGAGTATAGGCTAATTACGACGCATGGAAATAAGAGGGTGTATAATTACGTCGGGGTGAGAGATAGAACGTTATTCATCGTGAACGCGCAAGCGTACGAGATTGAAGATGGAGGCGAGGGCGAGGCTGATTTGAGGACGAGAGCGCTGTATAGAGAGGTTGGGCGTTCGTTTGACGTTTTGAAAAAGAAAGAGAGAGAGAGAGAGAGAGAGAGAGAGAGAGAGAGAGAGAGAGAGAATAACGCATGCGCTAAATCAATAATCTAATGAATGCTATCTACAATTTTGTACCTATTATACTGCGCAATATCATCACGGTTCCGACGCTGCTTCGAACATTTTGCCGTTGAACTTCCACCAACTTCCGTCTTCCGTTTTGTACACGTCCGCTTTGCAGTGCCAGTGCATTTTCGAGGCTTCGCCGTAGTACAAACCGGTCGCTTTATCGTACGCGAATCCTTCCGGAGCAGTCGTCGATTGTAACACTTCCAAACACATCTTTTCTATGTCGATTCTTTCTCCACCAGACCCGATGCTTTTTCCGTGGGATTCCAGACAAAGTTTGAGCTCTTTGATTGAAAACGTTTTCGGATCAACAGCCGCTTCTATTGTTGCCGGCTTCGCCGGCTCTACCTTCGCACCCGTCTCTGCTTTTTTTACCGCATCGTCGTTGTCATCATCAGAATCTGCGAACATGTCGTCTTCGGCGTCTTCGTACGTCGTTTTTGCCTCCAACTTCAAAACTAGATTCGCCGATTTTTCCAACATTTGCTTCTCGATGGTATACGCGCCGTACTCTCCAGCCGCGACTAATCTCGACGCAATCGCCGTGATTTCGTCGAATATCCTCTTATTCTCACCTTCTAACTTATTACCCTTTTCTTTTTCTTGTTGCTTCGTCTTCGCATTCTTTGTCGATGCTTTTTGCTGCTTCGAAACGTATTTGTTGTTCTTATTGTTATTGCTCCCCGCTCCTCCGCTCCCGCCGCCGACGCGCTTAATCGCCCTCAGCGCTGTCTCCGTCGGTCCTTCCAACAACTCCGCCAATCGTCTCTTCAACTTCGCCGTGCCTTCCTCCGTCTGATCGTACTTCATCTCCTCGTCCTCCTCTGCCGCCTTCTCCGCCTCCATCAGCCGTTGCGACGACGGTTTCACCGTCTTGAATTTTTCGTACTCCTCCTTCGTCATCTCCTCGATCCAACTGTCCTCCGCCAGTTTCTTCTCCTTCTTGTATTCCACGTAATTCCCAGTCTCTGGATCGAAATACCCCTCTCGCTCTTCGTTGGTCATATCGAACCGGTCCATTTTCACCTCCTCGTTTCCGTTCGTCTCCATCATCGAAGAGACGCCTTCGCGATATTCCTTCTCTTCTTTTTCTTCGTCCTCAAAGTCGTGTTCTTCCAACTGCTTGGCGTTGTTCTCGCCGACAAATCTCGCTCGCTTCCGCGCGCGCGTCGCGTCTTCGATCGCTCGTTTCGACTTGATGGCATCATTGTCGTCGTCGCTCGCGCCTTCCGTCTCTTTCTCTTCTTTTTTAACGATACCAACATCGACTCCCTCCGAGGCGGGAAGCACGGTCGTTTTCGAGCGCTTTTCCTTCCGCAGTTTCGCTTTCAACTTCCTCGTCTCCTCTCGCATCGCTTCCTCGACCAAGACGTCGGTCGTCGTTTTATTTTTGTTTTCATCGTTTGCATCGTCGTCTTCGAACTCGTCGGACGAAGAAGAAGAGGAAGAGGAGGCGTCGTCGTCTACACCTCTCATTTGTTTCTGTCGAAGTATCGAGCGCCTCTGCGTTTGTTGAATAAAAAGTGGAGAATGCATTCGCGGGAAAATTTTCCCCAAACTTTGTTTGCGCTTTTTGTTTTGCACGTAACGCAATACTACATGTCCTTCTGCGCGACGTCCTCTCGTCTTCTCGTTCGTTTCGTTTCGACCGGCGATAAAAGAAGAAGAAGAAGCAGCGTCGTCATCGTCCAAGCCGCCGTCTCGCCGTCTTCTCATCTCGTTCCGTTCGTTTCGACCAGAGGAGGAGATTTTCCCAGAGATACAACGCGAAGAAGCATCCAAACCGCCGCGTCGCGAAGCATGCCGAACGGCGTGAAGAAGGAAAACCTTCCGCAAAAGATATGCGTGGTGTGCGACAGACCGTTCACGTGGAGGAAAAAATGGGAGAGATGTTGGGACGAAGTGACGACGTGCTCGAAGAGCTGCAACGCGAAGAGGAAAAAGAACAATCAGAGAGAGAGGGAGAAAGGAGAAGAAGGCACGAGAGGAAGCGCCGAAAACGAAGAAGAAGAAAACAACAACTCGTCGAAAGGAAACAAACGGTGCGATAAGTGCGGCGAATCTCGCTCCATGCTCGTGCGATGTCAAATAGACGAGACGAAAGCGTGGAAAATGATATGCGTGAAAGGGTGTTGGAAGAGCGTTTCCGGCGGCGTGACGGATGGGACGCCGGAGTTTCCGCATTATAAGTACGGCGGCGTGTGGAAGAATCGACGGAAGGTTTCAATGGATGGAGAGGAGAAGAGGATGAGGAAGAAAGAGGAGACGTCGCTGGCGGTGTAGAGAGAGAGGGTCGCGCGCGGTTATATATATTAAGTACATCACATTTAGCAGCGCTTGATATTACTAGTACTATAGTAGTTGTGTATTGTCTAGAGTTACAGCGTAGCGTGTCGCGGGGTCGTTATTATCGTCGTCGTCATCGCGAGACTAACCGTCTGACTTCGTTCAGCTCCTCTATGGAGATTGAACCGTTGCCGTCGGCATCAAAAATCCGGAACAAGATGTCCGTCATTTCCAACAGTTTCTTATATTCAAATCGCTTACCTTTCTTTTCTTTGTTGCACTCGCGGAAGAGTTCGATGAACCGCTCTCGAGTGACTTCGCCGTTCTTCTCTTCTTTTATTTTACGCTCGAACGTTTCCGAACGTCTCAACACTCGTATGAAATCTCGAAACTGTTCGCGAGTGCAGCAGTTATCCTCGTCGGAAAGTTCACGCGCAATGCTCAAATAATCGTGAATTTTTGTGACGTTCGATCGAGTGATGAGCGCGTAGCCCAAGTCTCTCGAGGAGATCCATCCTTTGTTCTCTTCGTCGTAGTGGGAGAACTCCATGTCCACGAGCGTGTCGCCGAGTTCGTTGAGAAAGTTACGAAACTCTCCGAACGTGATTTTTCTCTTCAAATCGTACTTACTATCCGTGCTCTCCGTGCTATCGCTATCGCTATTGCCGTCACTGGTACCGAACCACCCTCTTTTCTTCTTCTTTTGAAAAAAGTGGTTGTAAATCCCGTTCCCGATGCAGTCTAAATTCCCATGATCGATGTGCACTCCGGTCCTGCTCATCAAAAAATCAGCCTTGGCGTTCTTCATTTCTCCACTGCTGCGCATCCGTCGCATCATCATGGCAAACTCCTCCGCATCCAACGCTCCGTTTCCATCCACGTCCGCTTTCAGAAACTCTCTCAAAATCTGTTCGTCCGAAAGTTTCATCAACGTCGTGAAGAACACAAACTCCGGGAAGTTGATCATCCCGTCGTTGTTGGTATCGAAATACGTCGCGATCCGTTCTCCACCGATAAAACTCCTGTTCTTCTTCGACTTCAACACGTTCGTCTCGGTGACATCTTTCCCTTCCACCTCTTCTTCCTGCACCACTTCGCCTTCTAAACTCCCCGATCGAATGTTCGTCTTCTGGTACACCGGTATCGCCGAGCGAATCAAATCTTCCTTCGTCATCATCGTTTCCCCTCGCGCGTTCTTCCCAGACGCGAAATACGCGAACACTTTATCTATGCTGGAGTGTTCTCGCAAGCGGTTCTCGTACGCGAAAAATACTTCCCGCCGGTACTCGTCCGAAACGAGCGAAGCGCCTTTGCCGCCGAAACCTCCAGTCAGTTGCGCTGCAAACTCTCTCGCCAAGGTCACAATCGCATCCACGAAGAATACGCCTCCCTCACTCGTCGTCGTTTTCGTTTTCGTTTTCGCGTCATCCTCACTCGCGAGAGCTCCTTCGCTCCCTTCCGCGGACGCTACGTTCACGGTCGTCGTCGTCGTCGCGGCGGCGGCGGCGCATCCCAAGCCGGCGAGAAGCAGGAGTCTTTTTCCCGAAGATGAGAATTCTTCTCTTCTTCCCCGCTGCTGCTGCTGCTGCTGTTGGTTTCTTTGTGTCGTCGTCGTCGCAGAAACCGCCGATCGATAAAAGCGAACCGTCTCGTTGCTGTTGTTGTTGTTGCGACCAACGAACCGCCGCCGCGCGATGTTAACGATGATCGCGTTGCTGCGAGAAGGAAACATGTTGTGTTTGCGTTTCTTAAAAGTGAAGATATTTTTTTTTTTGAACGGACCTTTCTCTCTCTCATTTGCTGCTATACTCGTGTACTACTCCTATTTTGAAAGACCAAGATCTGTACTCTCTCTCAGATTGGATACCTACCGGTGACGATGCTGGGAACGCGGTGCGGTTCGCTCTGAAACCCTTTGTAAATCCTGGCGAGTCTGGCCGTGGTCAAGAGCTTCCCTTCGATGGAGACGCCGACGTCGGCCAAAGCCATGGCGTCGAGTTTTACGCCTCGAAACTCTTTCGGCGTGAACATGCGCTTGTGCTTTTGGACGGAGGCGTAGAGCGCGTTGACGGCGTAGAGGAGCATGCCTTGGTGGAAGGTTTCGTTTTCGAGGTTTTCTTCGTCGAAGTTGTTTTTGGCGGCGCGAAGGCGCGAGGACGGGGTGGTGTTGGCGTCGAGGGACGCGCCCGGTTCTAAGCGGCGGCGGCGGTGTTCTTCCGCAATCTCTAATCGGCGAATGAGGTCGGAGTCAGAGGCGCTGTTCATTTTTCCTTTCGTTGCTCTTCTCGCCGTTCCGGGTCGCTCGGAAGCGGACGCGTCTTCCGAGTCCGAAGTGTCTCCGTTTGCGTCTTCCAGAGCGCGGTGGCGCTTGGTGAACTCGTCTCGCGTCATTTTCAATCGCATCAAAGAGCGTTCCGCGTCGGCGACTAATAAACGCATCTCTTCCCGCGCTTTGCGTCTCTTTTGAAACGCTCGCGCGGCACCGACGGTTTTTGAAAACGAGACGCTCCCGTATACGAACAAAGTCGCGGGGAAACACGCCATGAGCGCAAAATTCAAACGGTTCGCGCGCATGACGGCGTCCATTTGAAGCAAAGCGTCTTCCATCTCGACTTTCATGACTTGCGTCTGGATGAGTAAGAGTTGCATGAGATCGCCACCGAGCATATTTTGCAGCGGAGCTTTTAATTCTTCCTCCACACGCGCAGTTACGAGCGACATTGGATCAATTTTATTCGCCGTTGTCGCCGCATCACCTGATCCTCCTCCAGATGCTCCTTCGTCGCCGCCACCGCTAGCCATAGCGCCGACCGATTGATACGCTCTCGTTAACGATTCCGAAAACCCTGGTTTCGTGGCGTTTTTAACGTACTCTTTCAACATTCTATCTAAAGACTCCTGCGATTCGTCTAGTCTCGCCGCCGCGTCTTCTCTGTCCCCGGTGTCGAACGCTTTCGTGAGTTCTTGCTTCAACTCTTTCGACGGCGTTTTCATGTACGAATTGAAAAATGTGCGCGTAGTTTCGTACGCCGCTTTTAACGTTTCGTCTAACTCAGTAGATCCGCACAAGGAAGATTTCCGAACGAGTACGATCGCACTGCTCACGCCAACTATCGACAAGAGCGCGATTGGTATCCATCGGCGTTCGTATTTTGTCGGCTTCCGGTGTCTTTCAACCGTGCGATCAACCGCTTTGCGAGCTTTTTCAAATCGAGATTCCGTCTTCACGATGGCTTCCCACGTCGCGTCGTTTTCTAAAGGGAACGGAATTGGTTCTCCTGATTTTGCCATCAAACGCGTGCGAAGTTTATGCGTGACGAACCCTACTGTCGCGCCAGTTCCGCCGTCCGATGAGAAAATGTCGCCGAGAAACGTGTTTTTTATGAGATTCTGAAAGTATGAATTCGATCGCTGCAACGACGCGTTTTGACGTTGTAAAGTCGGGGTAGTGTTGTTGTTTTGCGGCGACGAAGATAAGCGCGACGACGAAGCGTGCGCTTGAGTGGCTGACTTCGGCGAATCCGGAATCTTTGGCGTGCCGCTTCTAGAGACGCTCGAGACGAGCGAATTCGTTCGATTGTGCATCATCCCGGCAAACAACGGCGAATTCGAGATGGTGCGCTCGAGAGAGCTCGACGGTCGCCTCGGAGAGACCGCCTCGTCGTGGTCTTCGCTATCGTGATCATCTTTCCTGTTCCGCTTTGCTTCTGCCGTTTCTTTGGCGTCTGATCTTCTCTTTTCACTTTCGTTGTTGTAGCTGTCGTTGCGCGTGTCTTCGTTTTCATCTTCTTCGTGCTCGGCGTTTAACGTCGCCGCGGTAGATTTTACGAGCTCAATCGCTTCATTAATTCCATTCACGCATCGTTCTACCGCTTCTCTCGTTTTCTCAACCTCTCTCTTTCGCAAATCTTCCTCCGATAATCCTTCATCTTCGTCGTTCTCGTCCTCTGCTAAACCATCGTCTTTCCTTTGATGTTTCCTTCGATTGTAATCGCCGTTGACTAAATTATCCGCTCGCGCGTGTACTCTCGCCACCGCGCTCGCTAAACTCCGCTGCATCTTCCCCAACGCCGCTACTTTTCCGTCAATCACCGCTCTCGCCGGCGGAACCGTCAATAACGTCTCCAACAAATCTTCCTCTTCTCTCTCCTTCTCTTCGCACGTCTTATTCGCGGCATGAGTACCGCCGCTCGACGTCCTTCTCATCGTCGCCGCCGCCGCCGCTGCCGCCGCCGCACCGCTTTTCCTTCTCACGTTCGCAGAAACGTACATTGCCCTCCGTCTCGCCGCGACCGCTTTCCGTTTCACGAACCCTTTCGTCTCCTCCACGAACGCTCTCGGCCCGCACCTCAGCGTTAAAAATAATCTGTGCGAAACGTCTCCGAAGCCTCTCGAAACTTCGTCCCGCTTCTCCTCCCAAAACTCCAGCGACCGCGTCGTCCTTCGTAAATCCTCCAACAACGTCCCGCTGACCACGCGAGCGATTTCCATGCACGCTTCCGCCGCGTGGCCCAAATCTGCCATCGCTGCCTCCTCGTTTTCGTAAATCAACAATTTTCCAACATTTTCCTCCTCCTCTTCTCCTTCTCCTTCTTCTTCTCGGAGTAAAGACGACGAAATGGCAAACGCGTCGCGCCACCACAGCGCGGACGGCCCGATCAGCGAGTTCCCGCTCTTCTGTTTATCGAACGCGACCGGGATGGATATTTCCGGTTTTCGTCGCAACGACTCGAGAAGGAAAGCGGCGAGAGAAGAAGAAGAAACCGACGAGTGACTTTTTTTCTTCGCATCATCGTTTCTCTCTCTCGTCTTTTCGTCGTCGTCGTCGTCGTCGACGGTTTCGTCTTCCCCCTCTGAAAACAGAGCTTTTCGAACGGGCGCGGTGGTGGGCATTTTTGCTTTCTTTCTTTTTCGGCAGAGCGCGTCGCGTTGCGCGCGTTCGATGCGATGCGCGTGTATCGGAAAGAGGGAGAAAGAAGCGCGCCGCTTTGTTTTTGTGAAGACTTGTGTTAGTTAAATGACGCTTTTGCAAATATGAATATTTTCACTCGATGTGTGTGTCTAATGTATAAGGAAAAACACTTTCTCTCTCTCTCTCTTTCTGTTTCGCGCGGAGAAGAAGACAAAGAAGGAAGGAAACAGCGCGCGCGCGCGTATGGTTTGGTTTTTTTTAGAACGCGCAGCCGCTTCTGTCCACGACGTTGCAGTGGTAGACGTCGCCGATGTGCGCCGTGGCGTTGGCCACCGCGCCGGCTTGGGTGGACATCGCCTGACCGAGAATACCCAACCACGCCAACATCGCCAATCGTCCGTGCTTTAATTCTCTAATCTTCATCAAATCCAAATCTTCCTTTTCGGCGTAGTTGAACGGGTCGAATCTTCCGCCCGGGTACGCGTCGTTTTGCTTCAACCCGTCTTGGAACGGGTTCTCGAGCAAACCCGTGCGGTACGCCTCGGCGCCGCCGAGCAACAACGTCTCGATGAAAATCAAACCGAACAACGCTCCGGTTGGGCTCGATTTGAAATCTCCGAAGCCGGCGTACGTCAATTTGCACGAATCAATCGTGCATTCCTTCCCGGCTTCCCACCACGGCCCGGCGCCGGCGTTTTCTTGCGCCCACACGCCCGACACCGCCAGCATCGCCCAGCGGCCGTGAATGACTTCAATGTCCGCGTTTTTGCGATACTCTTCCTCGGTCATGTTCGACCACTCCGCTGGAACGCCTTCTTTCGAGTTTGGAAACGAACCCCACTCTGGGTAGATGGTGGTTTTCAACCACTTCTTATCCTGGCCGAATCCGATTTGCGCGGAGACGGAGACGTTTCTTCTCGTCGTCGTCTTCTTCGCTTCTCGGTGCGATCTCAATTGCTTCCCGACGAACGAGGATGTCGACTGCGTGCAGGTGGTGGTCATCATTTTTTAAATATATTATAATATATAGTCTCTTTGTTTTTAGAGGTGGTGCCTTTCGTGCGCGAGAAATCAAAAAACTCTCTTGGGCCGTGTGTTGTGTAGATGCGTGCTGTGCGGTGAGTTATGAGGGACGGTGTGCTTTTCAATCTCTCTCGTTCTCTCTCTTTGTGTTTCCAGAAGAAAGCAAATTCAGAGCTTTTTTTCCCCACACAAAATAATATCTTGCAACCGAATATCATATCGATCGATAGCACCGGAGAGAAACGAGAGACCAGGAAATCTCTTCTCTCGTGCGTGATAAAAGAGATCAAAATTTTGTGCGCAAACAAACAAAAAACAAACAAACAAAAAAAAGATTTTCCAAGTTTTTGGATGGATGGAGGCAGAGTAAAGAAGGCAGAGAGCGCACTTTTAAATTTTTTTGTGTGTGTTGCGTGCCGATCTTCCTCTCTGGTTCGGTTGTTCCGTGTTCTTCTGTTTAGTATTATTATGTTATTAAAACTCCATCTCTTTCACTCTTCTCTCTCTCTCTCTCTCTCAATTCACTCCTCTCTTTTTATTTCTCGTTCTTTCGTACTCTTTTCCTCTCTCTTTCTCTTCTTTTCTCTCCTCCGCTTTTCGTGGCGGGTCTTGACCCGCCGCGAACGTCGTCGGAAACAAAGCGCGCGCGCAAAACTCTTCCTCTCTCTCTCTCTGTCTTTGGTCAAAAATAAAAAATTACAAAGCGTTCTTCACCGCGGCGACGGTTTCGGCGTCCAAAGCTTTGATTTCCTCTAACATGGCAGCAACCTTGGCCGCTCTGGCTTCTTGCATGACGGCAGAAACGATTTTATCTCCGTTGGAATCCACGTAAGATTTGACTTTCAAGTCGTCGTCCCACTTGCAACCGCCGGAGACAACGGCATCCTTGACGATTTCGGAAACGGATCGAGACAATTTGGCACCGGCTAACTTGGATTCGCACGAATCGATGAGCGCGTCGATGGATAATCGTCGCTGTAATCTGTTGTAGAAGTATTCTCTGGCTTTTGGCCACTCGACGACGCCATTGATGACGCCCTTGGCGAACATTCTTCCAGATCGATCGTGCAAATCGGCAAACTCGTGCGCGACTTGCGTGTACATCGGCAACAACTGGTTCTCTCGCTTCTTGATCGCATCGTGGTTGGCTTCCGGGTTCTTGTCCAATTCCATCAATTCCGGATCCATTCTATGCATGGTCGCGAGTTGATCTTTTTGGCGGAACTTGACCTCACAGATTCCCGGTGGTTCTAAGATACCACCTCGAGACTCCGTGTCGGCGAACATCTCCATCTTCTTCAAGTTGATGGTTGGATCGACGACGACCCAAGCGCCACCTCTCAATTCGCCGTTCGGCGGAATGTACACGAAGACTGGTTGCTTGTACTCTCTCAACTCGTCGACAATCATCGCCCCGAATTTCAAAATCTCGCCGTACATATCTCTCGTACCGCCAGAGAAGCCTCTCCAGTTCGCAAAGATGATCAACGGCAAGTTTTCACCCTTGTTGAAATCTCGAATCGCCGTGGCCGTTTTGTGCGCAGAGTCTGGAAACCAAACTTGACCAGCTTGCGCTAAAACAGCCTCGCGGGATTCCGGGTTCGCCGGATCCGCTGGGATGCGTTGTTCCATCAAGCGCGTCTCAACCGAGATGACACCCATCGGGATGCCACCCAATCGAGCGCGGCCGACGACGACGGATTTACCCCAGTCCGGTAAAGTTTCGGTCCACGAATCCTTATCGAAAAAGCCGGAGATGTAGTCACCAGTTTCCGGGTTCGTCATACCAGCGAGCATGTGACGCGGATCGTACGGCGTCTTCGTCGGCATAAACTCAATCGCACGACTCACTGGATCAGACGTTGGTAACGCCGGCGCCTTTTCGATGGTCGTCTTCGGCGTGTACGACAACCATCGGATGATGGCATCGACGCCGGCTTGATCGTCTTCGACTTGCAAGTGCGAAACGCCGTTCGGCATCATGACTTGCGGACCACCAAGTTGGTCTTGGGAAGTGTACACTTCCTTCCCGAGCAACTTGTTCAAGGCCAAGTAGCCAGTTAAAATCATCGGACCGTTCTTCATTTGAATATTTCTTTGACCTAATCTGTTCAAGTACGCGCCGATACCGACAGATCGACCGGAGATGTACGACAAAGTAAACGCTTGATCGTACGCCGCAGACTGCTCGCCGGCAATCATACCGGAACCTCTCAAGTTCTCGACGCCGATGCCGTGAATTTGGCCGATGATATCGTTCAACTTCATGCGCGTTTCGCCGCCTTCGTTCACTTTCTCCGCGTTGACCGTGCCTTCCGGGAAGTTCTTGTAATCCTCCTCGGTGAGGTAGAGGTACTTGAAGCCCATACCCGGATTGGCATCGTCAATCCACGCTACTTTGAAGTACGGCTTCAACTCCTCGACTAAACCGATACGGGCACCAGAGTTACAGGCCAAGAAGACTCTCGGGATATTATTTTCACGGGCGTATTGAGAGACGGCAAAGTAGAAGTCATCCTCCTTGACGCCAAACGAACCAGACATCACGGTGCAATCGTTTCCGACAAACACAACTTCTCTACCTTCCGGATACTCGCACGTCTTCATCGTACATCTCCACGCAACCATGCCGATTTTGTTTTGACCCGGGACGCTTTCCTTCGTCCACGTCAATTCTTTCGTGTTCTCGTCAAAGACCGCTTCTTCCGCTTGGAAGAAGTTTTGCGGAACAGAACCACCGCCGACAGAGGCGATTTGCTTTCTCCACGCCGCCAACATCGCTTTTTCAATCAAACCGAGGAAGTCATAGATGTACGTCGTCCCGATGGCTCTCGCGATCGCTCTCTTGTTTTGCAACGGACCAGCCGATGGGTACGGCTCAAAGAAGCACGCTTGGTCGTTACCGTCTTCGCCAATCAAGCAGAATTGTTCGGCACGTCCAGAAACCGGCTCGAGGTACTCTCTATACATGTCTACCTTCAACCAGTTACCGGACATGGACGTAGCCATGATACGAATCGGAGTCAATTCTTTGCTCACGCGGAATCGAAGCTCAATCTCATCGACGGACAAGTTCAACAATCGAGTTGAGTTGGCGGCGATGTACTCCGAAACCTTCTCCTTCAACAAGTGCGATTGCTTCGTGAAGTCGCCCTCAACCTCAGATAAATAGTTGATGTAAATTCTAGTGGAGTTGCATCCTTTCGCTTTTGCATCCATTCTCGCGATGTCGATCGCGTCCAAAGCCTTGTCCAAAGTTCTTTCCAAACCACCGGACATGGTGTCTTTGCTGTGCGCAAGTCTTCTCAACAACATATCTTTCGCTCTCGTGCCGGCGGCTAAATCACCAACGTAAATGTGCAAGTCTCTGTTCACCGTCGGTAACCTCGTCAATTTGTAGTTCTCTAATCGGACGAGTTCGAGCAAGTGCAACACCGTTGGTCGCTCGCCTCTGTAGAGCGGATCTTCGGCGTAGTCCTTGTTCACGTGCCACGTGCGGTAGACCGGTAACGCAAACTTCTCAAACACCAAGCAGTTGACGAATTTCACGTTCATCGCCTTCAATTCGTCCTTGTGCTTCGCGCAGACTTGGTCCATCTTCAAAGACCAATCGCCGTCGTCCGGCTGCTCTGTTTGCGCGATGTGCAACACCGGCGGGCCGGTGGCGTCGCCGTGGGCCGCCTTCAACTGCGCCAAATACGAACCAAAGTTTTGTTCAACCTCGGCAATATTCTTCGCGGTGACGAGCAAGCCGGTTCGTACGGGGGAATCGTCCGGATACGTGCGGAACTTGAACTTCCAGGTCATCGCGTTTCCGCTTTCAGCTTTGGAAACATCGAGAATGTTGTGGGCACGGTAAACGCGGCGCGCGTACGTAGTCATAGCATTCTTGCGAACCATTTCGTCTTCGTCTTCAAACAAAGACGGCAACAAATCGACGGCCAAAGTGGGCGACTCCGCGAGCGCTTGCAAATCGCCAGATTCCGCTTCGCCCCACGGTCGCATCAACTTCTTCTTCCCGGCGAGAAGTTTACGAAGCTCGGCGACTCTCTTGTCGAGAGACGGTAATCGTCGCTCTTGCAAGATGGCGTTCGCGGAAAGCGCAACTTCCCCGTAATCACCGCCTCGAAGCTTGGACAATCGCTTGATCGACGCTTGGAACGAATCCGAGATAGGCGCGTGATCGTCCGCCCATGAAATCGGTCCTCTCGCGATGACTCTTTGCGGCAAAGTTGGCGCTTGCAAGAGCAAGTTCAAAATGAGTTTCGATCGTTCCTTCAACTTCGAATGCGCGCGAACTTGCGCCAAGACTGGATTCAACGCATTTCCAGTTTTACCCTTGATCAACGTCGCCATGACAGCGTCCATTGATTTGGATTCAAAGACGCTCTCGACGTCCAAGTATCGCTGCACGATGGCTTCCATAACCGAAGTAGCTTTTTCCCATCGCGTTTGGCCGTCGCTTTCGTCTTGTTCCGTGAACGCCGAGTACAAGTTGGAGAGAGCTTCGTCGACGTCGCCGCCAAAGCCATCGAGAATCTTGTTCACGCGATCAACCGCCGCAGCGAGTTTCTCTTCCGCAGTGGCCGCCGGTTCATCCACCGAACCCATTCTGAAGTCGCCACTAAAGTTGATGATCTTCTTAACTTTCGATGGGTCCTTCAACGTGAGGTTCGCGAGTAAGTCACCCGCGCTGATCACCGCGCCAGCAGTTTTCGCGTGCGAGATCTTCCCAGATTCTTGCGCGATGAGCGGCATGACCATCTTCATCGCCTCGGCTTCAGCGTACGGCTTTCCGGCTTGGACTTCTGCGCCATCTTCTTGCAAGAAGCGAATGAGTTTACCCGTGACGTCCGTTCTCAACTCAGACGGATCAAACAACGTCGGCAACAACCACGTTTGGCTGTCCAAAGTCATGCGAAGACCCAACGGTTCTTCCAAACCGTCAATCTCGTGCGTAACACCGCCGTAAATGGCAACCAAAGTGCCGTCATTGCGTCGAAACATCTTCGCCACGATGCTCTTTTCGCCGATAGACATCTCGTATTCGTCCGCGCCGACACGGGTGCAAGTGAACTCGTACTTCGTATCTTCGTAGGCGATTTCAACCGGAAACGACGTCAACTTCGCGATGCCTTGCGTCGACACTTGACCTTTTTCCCACGAGGAGAGAAATGCTTTCTCTTCTTTTTCCGCATGGTTGAACGCTCTGAAAAGCGCAGCACCGAGACAAATGGCGTGCGGATCGTTCACCAACGCGATCGATCGTTCTTTGATCAAGCCGTCCAACCACGAGGTATCGATGGTGTTATCTTTGAACGCTTGCGTTTCCAAAAGCTTGACGAGGTATTCAACCGCCGTGCGAATTTCGCCGCGCACAACCATACCTTTCAACGCCAAAACCAACGCTTTTCGAGCCTCTTCTCTCGTCTTACCCGATGCAAAGATGTGACCAAACTGTGAATCAGCGAATTCGTGGACGCCGCCGTTGGCGCCTACGGAAAAGTAACCCCAAACCGTCGGGGTCGACTGGAAGTGCACTCTTTCGATGCCACCGGAAGTCGGCTTGAAGCCTTCATCCGGGTTTTCAGCCGTGATTCTCGCCGCAATCACGTGGTTTTCAATTGGTTTGTACTCTTCGTTCATGAAGTCGATGGTGTCCGTGCCATCCACGTCTCTTCCGTAGAATCGTCTCACGTCTGGCATTCTGTGAAGCGGGATACCCATGGCGACTTGCAACTGCGTCGCCGGCATGTTGACGCCGGTGATACCTTCCGTCACCGGGTGTTCAACTTGCAAACGCGGGTTCAATTCCAAAAAGAAGTATTTATCCGTAGCGGCGTTGTAAAGATATTCAACCGTACCGGCGCCAATGTAGCCAATGTTTTGCGTCAATCTTTGCGCGGCTTTTTCCATCTCGCGGAAAATATCCGGCTTGGCGATGATCGGGGGACCTTCTTCGAAAATCTTCTGGAAACGTCTTTGCGTGGAGCAATCGCGACCGTTAAACGCGATAGCGTTACCGTGCTCGTCACCAACGATTTGAACTTCCAAGTGTCTCGCTTCCGTGCACAACTGCATCATAAACATCGGCGAGCCCGGAACTTCCGCCTTGACTTGGTCAAAGTTAGAAATCAATTCCTCCTTGTTCGCGGACATGCGGATACCTTTACCGCCACCACCTTCGGAGGCTTTCAACATGACCGGGAAACCAATTCTTTCCGCCGCGGCAACACATTCGTCAACCGTTCTCACCATGGCTTTATCGAAAGTTTCTTGCGGAATAGTACCTTCCGGCGTCAAGTTGGCGACCAAACCATCGCCGGACCACGGAATCGACGGTACCTTTGCCGTTTGCGCGAGAATATTCGCCGCAATCTTGTCGCCAAGCACGGACATAACCGGTGCTGTTGGGCCAATGAATTGGATGCCATTTTTCTTCAAAGCCGTCGGTAATTTCGGATTTTCGGAGGCGTGCCCCCAACCTGGCCAGACGCCGTCCACGCCTTCTCTCACCGCAATTTCTGTGATCAAATCAACATTCGCGTAGTTGTTCAGGTTCTTACCGCCCGGAACTTCAATAAAGTCATCCGCGTAACGAATAAATTCAGCGTTCGCCCCGATATCCTCCGGCGTGGCCATAGCAACAAACTTGATGGCATTCTCGTCGCCCAACTCGTTGTACGCCCATCTTCGCATGGACAAAATAGCCTTGGTCGCCGCCATACCGTTGTTCGCGATGAGCACTTTTCGAATCACTCTTTTACCACCTTTGTTCGCGACGTACTCCGCCAATTTATCCGACGCAGATGCCATGGACGACTGCTCCGGCTCTCTCACCGCTTTTGGAGTCATGCTATTTCTTCTCGCCGCCGACGCCGAATCTCTCGGCGACGGGACCACCACCGGAAACGCGCTCTGCGCCGTCGTCGATGGCCTTCGAACCGCCGCTCTCGCACTCATGGAGCCTTTGGAAGAACCATCACCGAGGACTGCACGTCGTGTGATTATTAGAAATGAGAAGGGTGGAAAGTCAGCATAAATGTTTGACCAGCGACGACGCGCGCGCGAAGGGAAGGGAAAACGAGAAAAAAATTTTGAGACGTATATCCACATCAGAACGAGAGAAAAAATTGGATAAAATGATGGATAAAACCGACTCAGCACACGCTTTTGAGAGATAAATTTTGCAGAAACGCAAAGTTCTCTCTCTCTGACTCGCGCGCGGTGGTCGCTTTCCCGCACACCGCGCGAACGAATCCTCGACGTTTACGCTCGAAAATACGAAACTGGTATATTTTACGCACACGAACTCCTCTTCGTTTGACCGGTAACTCCACTGAGCGACGCTCGGACGAGCGATGATTGCGCGCTCATTTTTTATATAATGACTGTGTAAAAGCCGAGGGAGAGAGAGAGAGATGGTTGTTAGACTTTTGAACCAGAGAGAGAGACGAAGAAAAAACAAGGGGAGAACAAAAAAAAAAAAAAAATCGCGCGCGCGCGTAAAGGAAGAAACCGCGGTCTTCCGAACGACAACCTCCACCGTAAACCAAAAGTGCGCGCGATTCGATCGTTCTGTCTTCCAACCGCGGTCGATTTTCGGTCGTTTCGCGTTCGTAAAAACGCTCTCAACGCGGCGACAGAATTTTTCTCTCTCTTTCCGATTGGTTTTTCTTCCTTTAACGAGAAAATTCCATTGCCCGGGGGCGATAAAATCAGAAAAAAAAAACAAATCGAAACGCGCGCGCGAATATCTCTCTTCGTTGCGCCGCTGCCGTACCTCTCTCTCTCTCTCTCTCTCTTTATATATATATAAAAAAATCTCACTCAGACAAAACAACCCGATGTGCCCTTCGTCTTTAGTGTCCGGTTGGTTTGTCGCGTGTGTCGTTGTGAGGCGCAAAGTCGAATTTTTCTCTCTCTGTTTTTTTTTTACTTTTTTTGTGCTCCTTTCTCACGGTGCTGCTTTTTTGCCCGGCGCATGTCAGAGAGTGCATTTTGATCGGAGTGAGAGAGAGAGCGGCCGAGAGACGAAACTTTTGCGGTTTGAAGCGAGAGAATCTGCCTCGGTCAGAGAGAGAATTCCGACGCCGCGCGAGCGTCACGCTCCAAAAGATTCACGGCACAACACACTTTCTCTGTCTGTCTGTCTGTCTGTCCGTGACGAATCGCATAAAGATTTAAAAAACAGAGATGAAACGATAGAAAACGGAGAGAAAGAAGGCGGGTGGGGATGATTGCGCGGCAGCAGCAGCAGCAGCAGCAGCAGCGGATGGCGTCGAGCGCGCTCGCGTCGACGAGCAGCGGTGGGAAACATTTTCGGCAATCGAATTCTTCTTCGTGGAGGAGGAGGTTGAGAAGAACAACACCGACGTCGACGACAGCAACAACAACAAAAACGCGGAGCAGTTCGGATGCGTTCGCGTCCAGTTCCTCTTTTTCGCGTCTTCGAGGAAGGAGACGAGCGGCGGTAGCGGTAGCGGCGAAGATGCGAGTGGACGAAAACTGGGAAGAAGACGAGAAGGAAGAGGACAGATTACGAAAAGACGAGGACTTGGAACTTTTGAGAGATTTGATGATGGAGGAAGACGAGGACGAGAGCGACGAGGACGAGGAATTAGGGACGTATGGACGAACGAGCGAGGAAACTGTATTAATTACGCCGAGAGCAAAATACCGCGCTCGAATAGACGCGTCGCCGGATGCCACGTGGGAAGCAGTTTCCGACGCGAGTTTGTTTAGTACGTTCGCGCCAAACGTGCGAACGTCGCTGCGGAGTTTTTCGAGCAGCGGCGGCGTGTCCACGTACCGCCTCGCGAGCGACTGTAGAGACGAGGTGATTCTGTGCGCTAACGCGATGAGAGGCGAAATTTTCTTGGAGGTAGTTTTGTTGCCGCCAGAAAAGGCGAAGATGTCTCCGTCTTCTTCTCAACTGGTGTCGTCGAAAAACGATAACGCGAGCAGGAGAAAGAAACAACCCGAGGCGCCGACGATTTCTCGAACGCTCACGTTTGCCAGTCGAGACGTGGACAGACGAAACGGAGAGTTTGAGTGTTTCGGAAAGATTAAAGTTGCGAGATTAAAATCAGCCTCGTTTGCGTGTGAGTTGTCGTACGAGTGTGAAATTCGACCGACAAAGTACCCGGTTTTAAGAAGAGCTTTAGAAAGGGCCATGAGACAATCGTTTGAGGAGATTGCGACGGCGATTAATCAACGCGCTAGCTCGATTCAAAGGGCAAAGTTGAACGCACCTTTCTTAGATTTAGAGGCTTTGAACTGGAACGAAGCCGGAGGGGAGTTTTATTACGTGGACGAGTTTGACGACGACGGATATTTCATCGGTCGAAGGAAAAAACGAAGAGATGGAAGATTGACAAACGCAGGGTTGAAGCCAGAAAATTACCTAGGATTGAGCGAAGTGAACGTGCCGTTAGCGCAGCAAGGAAGAGACGAGAGTGGCGACATCATCAATACCATCAACAACAACAACAACAATTCTAACGCTAAGAAAAAAATGATGTCCATTTCCGGTCGTTCTCGACCTCCAACAGTGAGAAGAAACGTCATGCCGCCGGCTGAAAACCTTTCCTGGCAAGCCGCGCAAGGTAACACGACGTCCGGTGCGCAAGGCGGACGATGGTTCGACGAAATCATTGACGCAGATGCCGCCGAGGATTTGTCGACGTCGGCGCCTGGATCGATCGAAGTGCACAACAGAAGGTACGACACATCCGCGGTGTATCACCGACGAACGTTGAGCGCTGTGCGCATCGAAGCACCACCGTCTTTAGTCTGGAAAGTACTCACGGCGTATGAATCGTTGGCAAAATTCGCCCCGAATTTAGTGCACTGCGAGGTCTTACCGAACGCAACTCTCGGCGGCGCCGTACCAGGAGGAGGAGTGGCACGAGGCACGGGTAAAAATTTGAAACGCCTTCGATTTGTGTTTCTCAAACACTGCCTGTGCCACGCGATTTACGAATCGGTAGGCGTCGACCTGTCGCAAAAAGATGAAGAGGGTGAAATACAGTTTCGCGTTTCGAGAAATCAAAGAAAAGACGGCGTTTTGCAAGGCAAATTTCTAGTCGTTCCAGCTAGCGATTCGAACGACGATGACGAAGACGACATGGATAGCAGTGCAACTCTTCGATCGTTTGACGAGACGTACGACGGCGCGGTCAACGTATCTAAACTTGACCGCGCTGATTTTAACGACTTCAACGACGCGCCCTCCCGCGAAGAAGCCGAAGCGACGATATTAAAATTTGCCATCGAAGGTATCAATGCCAAGGCAAATTACAAAGACGGAAGAGCACGCAAACCGCCTCTGGACGAACGACAAGTCGTCGACGAGACGATTGAATTTTTGACAACGTTACGCGCGCACATTGAAGCGATATCGCTGGAGAAAGTCATACCGCTCGTCACCTTCGACAACTCTGTGCGTAAGCTTAACATCGTTCCAGAACTAGACCAGACGAACCAAACGATCGCCGAGTTCATGCGTTTAAATCCAAAATTAGACGAGGAGCAGGAAGATTCTATCGATGCGACCATTTCGAGAGACGACGAGGAGTTGACCATCGCAGAGAGAGCAAAACTGTATGGATTAACCGAAGCTGCGATGAAACAGACGGCAAAAGCATCCTCTGAGAAGAACGAAAAGAAGAAAAACACGTACGATAAGAAAACGTTCGACGAGGACGAAGAGAAAGAACTCCTCGACGCGTTGAGAGCAGACATCGAAGCCTTCAACGCGACTGTGCTACTGAAATCGAACGATGACGGCGAAACGGAACAACAACAACAACAACAAAGAATACCGCAAAAGCTCCTCTTGCGAGAATACGGCAGAGAAGATTTGGAAAGGCGCATTCGCGAGCTCGGTGGCTACAAAATAGTCTCGGAAAAGTTCGGATGGGATAAGAACATGCCCAAACCGAGAGGCTATTGGCGAGATTTAGAAAACGTGCGCGTAGAACTCGAATCGTTTTTAGAGTCTGTGGAGTTACCTCTGGATGAGTTACCCTCGCGAGCTGTGTTCGTCGAAAACGGGAAAGAAGACATCTACCAATCGTTTCGATTCCACGGTGGTGCGACTGAAGTCGCCATAAAGTTAGGATTAGTCGGCAAAACGAAACAACAACAACAACAACAACAACAACAACAACAACAACAACAACAACAGCAACGGAAAGAACCGCGATAGGACACGACCCGAAAACAAAGATTATTGTAGGCATAAGATGTATTTATATTTTATATGTACTAGGACTGCACGCTGCATGCACACATGCATTCAAATCAAAACGACATCAACTCAATTACTCATTCAATTACTGCACAAAACACGCGTAAATATCCCCTTGCTCGTCCACCATGACTGGATACACGCCTAAATCCACCGGCGTCTGGTTTTCTTTCAACTTACCCAATAACTTTCTCGGCAACGTGTCTTGAGGACACCACTCGATGACTCTCCCAGTCGTCAAATCGTAACTGGTCCCATCGAACGGAGACCTAATGGACGCACCTCCCGGGCCGTTGAACAACTCTCCATCGATGAGCGGATATTTATACGCGGTCGAGTTACAATCGCACACGTAAATCAACTCTCCCACTCGCACCACGCAAAAGTTGCCATTCGCTAACGTCACCGCTTTTATATTCTTCTTCTCGTCAAACTCCGAGAGGTTTAAAATCTTCAAAAACCCTGGCGGAATCTTCCCTTTGTTAAACTCCTCGGCCATTTTCTTTCCCTCCGCGCTCGCTTTCGTCGCTTTCGGTTCCTTCTGTTTCTTCTCCTGCCCTTCGATTTCCTCGCTGATTATATCTGAAATGCCTTTGCGTTTCCCTCGCGCCATCGCCTCTGGATGATTTCTTCGCATCGTTCTTCTTTGCGATGATGACTTTCTCGAAGAAGAAGAAGAAGCGAAGTGAGACGTTCTCGTCGAAGAAGAGACGGACGCGGTGAATGAAAGCGACCGCTGCATTGTGTTTCTCTGCTTATTCGTCGTGTGCTTCTGAAGCGTGGATGATGATGGATAATCCACGTGCGTGTTCCTATAGGCGACGGAAAGGAAATGTGCAAAACAGAAAAAAAAAATTAGGGTTTAGGGTTTAGGGAATATTTTTGAACGATGAAAAATTTGTTCGTTGTTGCAAAAAAAAAGGGGAATTGAAATCGAGCGCTGGCGGAGATATTAACTACATAAAAGAGAG
>Ga0255765_1001552_pt1 | contig 28108 bp, 19 predicted proteins | sample 041ome_8_FD_179965 | JGI IMG/M metagenome (GOLD analysis project Ga0255765, IMG submission 179965) | Coastal salt marsh microbial communities from the Groves Creek Marsh, Skidaway Island, Georgia - 041407BS metaG (version 2) | ecosystem: Environmental > Aquatic > Marine > Intertidal zone > Salt...
AAATTCGGCAACTGGAAGCCGCTAGAAGAAGAAGAAGAAGAAAGAGAGAAAGACGATTTAAGAGAGATTCAAGCGTCTGTCCCTGCGAAAACGAACGGAAGCGAGGACGACGACGACGAGAGCGACGAAGACGAAGACGACGAGGCGTTCATGAAGTCGTATCGAGAAAAACGAATCTCGGAGTTGAAGCAAGAGTCTGAGTTTTTTAACAACAACAACAACAACAACAACAAAAAGGACGACGGGGCGACTCTGAAGACGGTGCGTCTCATAACGCGAGAAGAGTGGACGAGAGAAGTGACGAAATTATCGCGCACGAATCCTGTTCTCGTGTTGTTGACGAGAGAGAACAACGCGGACTGTTATCCGCTTGAGAGAGTCGTGGAAGATTTAGCGTATAAATATCGCGCGTCGGAGACAAAGTTTCGTCGCGCGGAGGCGAGGGATATCATTCCAAACTATCCGGAACGGAACGTGCCGACGATTATTTTGTATCGAAACGGAGACGTGGTGGAGAACATTGTCGGCATCGAACAGTTTGGAGGGAGGAACGGCGTGAATCCAGAGACGGTGAAAAGACGAGTGCGAATGACGGCGAAGGCGAGTGAATTTTTGATGGACGAACGAGAAGCTGAAGAGAAGGAGAGCGAACGACAACGGAAGATTCGAGAGGAACGAGCATATGGGACGGGTAATAACGATGAGGGCGACGACGACGACGATGAGTAATAGGATTTATAGATATTAGTAGTTTTTAGAAGCCGCAGTAAATATAAGAAGTAGCATTACCAGTAGTTCTTTTCACTTTACCTAATTACACGTGTTTTTCTATTTAGTAGTTTCCAAGTCCAACAACATCTTCATCTTTTGCTTCTTCAGTTTATAGTGCTTCACGATACCGCCATCGTCCTCGTCGGCGTCTCCGTTTATTCTCGCGCGAGCTTCTCTTCCTTCTACGGTGGTGCTAACGATACTATTACTATTCTTACTAATCCCGAGCTCTTCGCACACTCGCAAAGCTCGCTCATCGATATCTACGTTATCGTCGTCGTCGTCATCTTCTCCTTCTTCTTTTTCCTCTTTTCTCTGATTCCGCTCTTCCTTTCTTCTTCTGCGCATTTCCTTCATAGCTTCGCAAAACTTTTCGCTTTGCGTCTTGGTCAAACTCGTGATTTCATTCTCGCAAAATCGAAAAACTTTGACCGGGTCGTGAAAAATCTCGCACGCCTCTCTCGATTGACGCACTCTTTTGAACGCCTTGGCGAAACTTTCGCGATGAAAACATTTCAGAGCGGTGTGTAGACTTTTCGGCGCTTTCGGCCCGTCCAACCATTCGCACAACAACCACGCGTCTTCGATGGCGGTGTTCGCGCCTTGACCTTTAAAAGGTGACATCGGGTGCGACGCGTCCCCGATGACGGCTATGATGCTATTTCCCGCGATTTTCGTCGGCTCTTTGCGATCGTACAGAGGTCCAGCCCACGCGTGGCTAAAATCCGTATTTTCGAACATTTTCGCGATTGGTACACCTCGCCAATGCCTCGTTTTCTCCGTGCAAAACTTTTTAATGATTTGATCGAAATCCTTCGACTCTCTGTTCTTGTATAATCGCTTCGCTTCTTCCTCGTCGCATCGGACCGAAAGTTGCCACATCGTTTTCTGTTCTCGATTGTCGTCTTTATTCTCGTCCGCAAAAGGCATGGTGAACATTCTCGATTGTCCATCGACGGCGTAAAAGCCTCTATTGTTCAACAAGTAATGTTTTAAAGACGTAAATCCCGTGATTAACACGACGCCCAAGTACTTCAAATCTGGAACCACCTCCTTCCCGTACAACTTTTGCCTAATCTTTTGCACTTTCGAGTGCGACCCGTCCGCGGCGACGATTAACGCGCAGTTTTCGATTTTATCGCTCGTTTGTCGACGGTCGTTCTTTTTCAGCGTTATCGTCGCCGTCGCGTCATCAACCATCTCAATACTCTCCACTTCCGCGTTCCACACGATGTTCTCCTTCGGTATTCGTTCGAGTAAAATCTCTCGCACGACGTTCCTCGGCACTCTCAAGTTTCCTTTTCTTTTCGCCGTCGTCGTCGCTCCATTATTTTCTCTCCTCTCCTCCTTTTCTTCTTCTTCTTCTTCTTTCTTCGACGACGACGACGAGCCCTTCCTCCCTTCCTTCGCCGCCGTAAAGAGCTGCCCGAAATACCCCAAAACGTCCCCGCTCCTCGCGTCGATCGTCCAGTGTTGCGCGGAGAGCACGTTATTCTTTTTCAGCTCCTCGTAAATCCCTAATTTCTCGATCGCCGAGTTCGTTTCCGATATCGTCAGCCCGTAACCTTGCCGCCGCGCGGTTTCGCTCTCGTCTTTTTCCAGGAGCAGAATTTCGCACGAATCGTCGTCTCCTCCTCCTCCTCCTCCTTTTAGTGGTGATGTGTTTCTTCTTCTTTTTCTTCTCCGCAGGAGTTCGGCGACGACGCAGCACCCGGCGATGCCGCCACCGACGACGACTAGTTTTTTCTTCTTCTTCTTCTTCTCGTCGTCGTTATTCTCTCTTCCGTTCTCCTCTCCTTTTGCGGCGGTCGCGTCGTCGTCGTTGTTCTTCGGGGCGTCCATCTTTTCTTTCGAGGACGATGCGTTCATTTTACGCGTTGTTGTTGTTGTACCGGATTTCCCCTCAAATGTCTCCGTTTTTATACAGACAGAGAGTAGTACGACATCTCTCTTTGTGCGCAAACAAACAACAAACAAACAAACAACAACAAACAGAGAGAGAGAGAGAGAGAGAAAAGAAAAGCACCCGCACACGCGTCGCGTGCGCGAGTAAACAAACGAGTAAATTGGAAAAGCGCGACACTGGGGGGCTTGTGCTTTTTTTTGCTTTTGCCAAATGTGTAAACCCTAAATTCAAAAACCCTAAACTAAAAATTCTTGTTTGCAAAAAAAGTGCTTCGTGAAGTTTTTTTTTGTTTTGAGATTCTTTTTCTTCAAAAATAATAAAGCGCGAGACGCTGAAGAAGAAGAAGAAGAAGAATTAAAGAAGAAGAAGCGGTCTCTCTCTCTCTCACTCTCTCTCTCTCTCACTCGCTTCGTTCGTTTGTTTGTGAGTTGTCGATAAGTCGATAAGTCGTCGATAAGTCGTCGTCGTCTCTCTCTCTCTCTCTCCGCAGAGTTTTGATTTCTTCACAACTCTCTTCGCGTGTGCGTCTTTTTTTCAAAAATCCCGGAGAGAGACAAGGAGAGAGAGAGAGAGAGAGTTTTTGTGCGCGCGAACGAAGCAAACGACAACAGACTAGAGATAAACAGAAGAAGAAGAAGAAGAGATGAAGGATGCGACGACGACGACGACGACGACGACGACGATCGCGAATAACAACAAGAACGCGCGCGCATCCTCACCTCCATTATTATTTTCAGCCGATGCATCTCCCCTAGAAAAAGAAAAAGAGGAGGAAAAAATGCAGAGAAAAAGAAGAAGAAGAAGAAGAGAAAACGGCGGCGCGATAGAGTGGGCAGATCTTCAGAAGGAGAATTACGATGATGAAGACGACGACGAAGACGATGAAGATGATGAGGAGGAGGACGACGGGCGAAATATTTCCAAAGAGAAGAAGAAGAAGAAGAAGACAACAACAACGATGATGATGATGAACGCGCTGAGCGCGCCGGTGGCGAAGAAGAAGAAGACGAAGAACAACAACAACAACAACAACGTAGATTTAGTAGAGAACAAAAAAACGACGGAGGAAGAGCGGGCGCGACGGAGAGAAGCTTTGCAATTGAAGAGAGAGTTGAAAAACGTAAACGTGGAGGAGAACAATCGGAACTTTGAAAGGATGTTTATCGGAGAGCGCTTCGATGATTTCTCGGCGAGAGCGAAAAATAGGGAGAGTAGTGCCGCGGATGACGATAGAACGATTGATGACGAAGATATGGACAACGACGCTAATCTGGGATGGTGTTACCCGTGCGATTGGACTTTGAAGACGAGAGCTACGTTCGCGAAGATTTGTTGTTTGGATGACAAGGATAACGACGACGACGATGAAGAAGAAGAAGACGATGATGGTTTCGATGAAGAAAGAAGAAGAAAAACTTCTTGGTGCTCCAGTTCGTCGAAATCGTTCTCGTGGGTGAACGACGAACGGGGCGCAAACGCCATCGCCGCCGGCGCGCACGATGCTTTTTCCACGTACGGTGTCAACGGCATCGAACCGTTATCGAGCAAAAACTGTTCCTTCTTTTATTGTTTACCATCCTCTTCGAATTCGATCTTATCCAGCGAAAGCAACAAAAACGACTCGAGACGATCGGCGGCTATGCAACGCGCGACGATATCGTTTCAATATCCGGATTCGCGATTGCCGGCGCAGATGATTGATAAAATGAACATTTCTTTCAACACGAACATCAATAAAGAGGCGTCGTCGAGCAGCGCCGCTACCAACGCGTGGTTTCGCAAACGTTCTGATCAGTGGACGGAAGCGTTGAGTTCCGCCTACGGACGTTTGAGGTCGTATTTTAGCTATTCATTTTACGTCGCGTATGAAGACAGACGGGTATTCTTCGCCTGTCCAGGATTAGATGGTAGCGGTAGCAAAAGCTTTACTTCGGATGAAAACGAGGACAACAACGACGACAACGACAACAATAGTCAAGCTTTTGCCGTCATCACCAACACGAACCAACAAATGCGAAATATTTTGACCAAGAATGGCATCCCTTTCAAACCGGTCTTTGTCACGAGGGACGGCAAAGGCTTCAGCGTGAACGATAACCGAACGAGGTCAGATGAAATAAAGAATCAGAAGCACATGTTGTTCGGAGGCGACGCGAATTTGTTTGACGTGGAGGAAGAGGAAGAAGAAGAAGAAGAAGAAGAAGAAGACAACGAGAAAGAAAACGAGGAGAAAGATAACAAAAAAATGAACCAACAAAACAGTCAAGACGCCGACGAGGACGAGGAAGACGACGGCGACGGATACACCAACGTCACCGAGAAGAAGGCGGAGAAGAACGATGCTGTGCTGAAAAACGCCATACATCCAACCTTTATCGACGCTTGGAAGGAATCAAAACGAAAAATCAAACTGAAAGAAGAGCAAGAAAAGAATAAAGTATTCGAACGGTTCACTCGAGACGGCGCGATTCTCGTCCGAGGCACGTTAGCCGTGCACGGTCTAGTCAACGTCCTGTTGCAGTTTCGAGGCCAAGATCCTGGCGATGCGAAAGTGACGGAGCAGACGGTCATGGATGCCGAAGCGTTGGCTCTGGCGCAGATAAATACCGCTTCCTCTGGGATCACTGGGAATGCGCCAAAAGCGAGCACGATATCCACAGACGTTGGCGCTATTCTCGCCCCGAGACCGTTTGCCAACTGCTTCACGAAATCGTTCGAGTTGAGGCCGAACAAAGTCGCCGTGGCGAGCGAAACGAGCAAATCAAAGCTCATGCGTCTGTGGACCTTGGATTTAGGATCGTCGAGCAATAACAACAACAACATTAGCGATAGTTATAGCAAAAAGAAAAACAAGATGAGAAGAAAGATGAATTTCGGGGATCGCAGTTGGTGCGACCCGTGCGATTTGATACCTCCGTGGACGATGGCGAGAATCTGTCGAGTGCTGTCTGCTGAAGATGATTTTTTCGGTAACAACAACAACAACAACGTCGGTGACGACGCGATGGATGTCGATACCATCGCAAAGGACAACAACAAGAACACTGTGAAGCAACGCATCCTTCGCGAAAACACGAATTCTATTCGTTTGTGGTTGGATACCGATCCGTGCTCGAAAGTGTTGAACGCCTCGGTCGCCGCCGCTCGATTGATGAGCGAGAAGAGCTTCTCGAGACGCGCGAATGCAAAAGAAACGACGAAAGCTCGACAACAAAAGGAAGACGAAATGCAGAGAAATTTCGACGGCGTCTCGTTGAAACCTCGCGACGAGGCTTTCGGGGACCAAGACGAGAAACGCTGGGCGTTTTCGTTTTCATCTTTGAATCAAACACATCGCGAGTACGCGACGAATGCGCGCAAGAACAAAGACATCGCCTCGGACACCGGCGTCGTTCAATCCTTAGAGATCAAGAAAGTCGCGAAGAAAAAGACGAACGAATCGACGATGACGACGACGACGACGACGACGACGGGAAAACAAGAGACAAAAATAGAAATCGTTTGCGCTCGCTCTTGGAAATAAAAATGTAATGATAGAAAACACGCCACGCACGCGCGCGCGCGCGTCCACATTTTTTCACTTCTTTTCTTTTATTATTATTATTGTACACACGCGCTAAAAACGCGCTAAAATTGACGACACGCTATTATAATACTCTCTCTACATTACCTTTGTTCTCTCTCTTATCTCTCTCTCTCTCTCTTTCTACGCGCTCTATCCGACGATATCATTATTCACGACGTCATCATCTCCACGTCGTTCATCTGTCCAACGATCAGCGCCTCCTTCGTCTTTTTCTTTTTCTTATTTTGCAACTCGTCTCTCTCTTTCTTCATCTTCTGAATTTGTAAACTCATCGTCTTCCTCTCCGTGGTCTTCTTATTTTGTTTCTTCCTCGCGTTTTTCATCGAACTCATCGCCAGTTTGAGCTGTTTTTTTCTCTCCATCTCTCTCTGACGGCGTTCTTTCGCCGTCATCATCGTCATCATCATCGAGTGTTTTTCTGATTCTTCTTCTTCTTCTCTCCTGCCGCCATCATCATCATCATCCGTGACCATCGTCGTCGTCATTCCATCGTTAATCGTATTCTCCTTTTCGTTACCATCAATAGTACCACTACCGGTATTATTATTTATAATGCCGGCTAACCGAAGCGCTCGCAGTTTCTTCTCTCTTCGCTTCGCGCGCTTCACTTTCGCCGACTCTTTCTTCTTCCCGAAATTTTTTGCTCCCATGATGGGATGCGTGTGAATCCTTTTTGAGGTATTTACGACGTAAAAAAAAAACAGGGCGAGTTACGTGATGAAGTGAGAGTAGCAAGCACATTATTTATCGTTTGACCGAGACAAACGCACAGAACTTCTTCTTTTTCAAATTCCCTATGTTGTGTTCTAAAATCTTAACTCGTGTAACGATGAAAAATATAAACGTTATTTATATGCAGTAGTACATTATACACATACACATCAACCTTGTTGTACTCTTGGAAGATCGGGCTCGCTATGCACATTTAACCCTCGCGGAAATCTAAAGTCGCGAGAGTAGAATAAATAGTTTACTTGGAAAGAATTCTATTTAATCCTCAACCTGGCTGAGAACGCTATCTTTCGACGATATTTTGTTCTCACCGGCAGTCGAGATTAACTTTTCTTCCAACTTGGCGATCTGTTTATACATTACCAACATCATCGAATGCATTTCCGCAACCTTCAAGTCGAGCGGCGGGATTTCTTGTTTCTCGTATTTCGTGTAAGACGCGTTGACGACGGAATCAAAAATCTGCTGACTGCCAGAGGTGAACTTTTTACTGCCACCCTTAGATGAGAACGTCTTCTTCATGGCGTCCTTGAAGCCATTCTTCTCGTCGGAACCTTCTTTTCTCTGAGATTTCGAGTCCTCTGCGTTTTTGGCCGAAATTACGCCAGATCTGATGATGCGCTGAAGCTCGTCAACTTCAAACGCCACGTCGCCATCTTCCGTGAGCGCAATCATTTTTGAACCTTCGTCATCAGAATCAGAATCATCGCCACCTTTGTCTTCCAGGAGCTTTTTAACGTCTATATTATTCCCTTCGTTCAACACCAACATCTCAGTTTCCTGAGCGGCAATCATCATGCGTACTCTCTTGAGTAGTTGCTTTTCATTCAAAATCTTCCCTCGACTCGCCGCCGATCGCATCCAGCCTTTCACGAGAAACGACAATTCAGAGACAAGACTACTGGTACTGTGACTCTCATCTTGAACTCTCATGTAGCCCTCGGAAAAGATAGCGATGAGAAAGTTGAGGAGCATGAGCGTCGTGAGCAGGGCGAACGTAGTGTAATAAACCGCTCCCGCAATGGCCAGGTTACCAGGTAATTCAAACAGACGCTGGCCCGCTCCGCGATCGTCTCCAGACAAAGTCCAGCTAATCACTGTTTGCGCCGACTGGGATAAGTTACTGAATTGTTGAGCCTTATCGCCAAACACAACCTGTCCGAAAATCAAGTACATGAGACAGACCATAGATAGTAACGCAAAAAAGTGTGCAAGCTCCTGGAACGACTTACCAACCGTTCGCGTGACGATGCCAAGCTTTGGCTGGAAATCCGCCGCTTTGAAAAAACGGAGTAAACACAGGAAGATGTTGATCCCGTTGATCGTCACGTATATTCCTCGGTTGTTCAGAATCACCACAAAATCGTCCATCACCTTATCGACAAAGTATTTCAAAGTTGAACCATTCTCATCAAACTTCAAAAATCGCGCCTCCTGACTGTGTTGTGGATCAACGTACACGTCGTAGCTGAGTTTGGCGTCGAACTTTCTCATCGCTTCAACGTGCAGCACCCACATCACTACAGTGCAAATGTGCATAGCTATCGATGCAAGTTCGATATAATTCCAAATTGACGAAAAGTATGCGCCAGGGTGGCCGTCAATCCACACAGCCACGATCAATTGAAACAGTTCAACGCTCAACGTGAGCAGGCACGAGACGCAGAAAATTGCTTCGAAAACGCGTCTGACAATATATAAACTTTCAGCCTGCTTATCGTTGGGATCGTAGTAATACGGTTGAGAGTCCATTGCATCGGCTGTAGATTTGACGAGTATGCTACCTGCTTGCGTGAAGGAAAATTCGGAAACGTAACGACAAAAGTATCTCAAGTCGCCGTTGTAAGTCAGGATCTCAACCGTGAATGACTTCGTATATTTATCGAGGTAAAATCCATTTTCGAGATACGTCATTACTCTGTTAAACGCGTTCTCTGCCGCGTTTATGTCGATGAAAATCGGAAAACCTTTCTCACGTTTCTCAAAATCAACGCTGTAAAAACCATACGGAACGCCCCTAGGGTTCATTTCGCTGCTTTCGTAATACGTGACGGGATTTACTTCGAGGCCGGCGTGAAGTGTAGAAGTCGATATGAACGCTGGATCAACTCCAAAAGGCGACGAATCCGTATTTTTTAGATCTTGGCACACCTCGCCGCTCAGAGTCTCCTCCCCTTCTCCCTTGGTGCCAAATTTTCCAGGACAAGTATTTTGAGCATGACGCACTTGATGCATCAAAAGCCCTCCAATCACGACGTTCTTTCCGGCAATGTAACGCCTTCTGTTCACGGAATCGTCAACGGGTACCGGATCTGTGGCATTACTGGAGAGTTTGGGGATGAGAAAGTTGGGTAAAACGAGAGAATTGCCCTCGGTGCTCATTACTGGAACACAGCATCCGTTCTCGACTGATTCGAGACGGTTACCTGAGCTCAGAAATGCAGGCTCATGGCATCTCATGTTCCCGCAAATACCCTCGTCGCACTTCGCGATCCTGTCCTCATCCCATTTATCACTGTCGATAAGATCGTAATCAAAAAACCAATCTCCATTTGGAACCTTATCGTTACAATTACTCGTTGTGTTCGTTTCGAACGAGCACCAGCCTCGCGATGTGTCTCGCTTTTCACTTCGCGTGCCAGTTGCTTTGCAGTCTGTTTGAAGGAAAACTTCATCCGCGTCGTCACCTGCTGGAACGCTGAACGGCTTTGCAAGTCTGGAAGTTCCAGAAGGGTACGTTTTCTCTAGTTCGCACCCATTGGCCATCACAATAGACACGCCGCCACCACGCCAGCCCTCTTTTGCTCTTGGACCTTGCTCGCCCGACAATTCACCGAGCGCACTTGCGGTATCAATCATCTCTACTTCGTAGTCGCCGGGAGCAACGCACCAGTGGTCTATAGAAAACTGGTTGTCTCCAGGATTCAAAAGAATCATGGACGTTCGAGCTTTGGTCGTGACGGAATCTCCACCGTCGCCAACTGCGTGCGTCTCGACACGGTACACTACCCAGTAGTTTCGACGACCCAAGAAAGATGTTTGCGTCATCATCGACAACAATCTTTGACCGGTTGGACACGCGGGTTTCTCGGGAGGAATTACACTCGGCGCTTTTGCGACAACGCCATCGTCAAGCATAATCGTTTTGCAATCAGAGCTCCCACCAGTCGTTGAATTTACGGAAAATTTAGACTTCGAAGCTGTAGCTCCGACACCAACGACGGAGCGATTTGGGACGCTCGCTACGCCCAAGGAGCACCCTTTGGAATCGGCGATGTGCACCTTCGCGTCTGTCAAGCCGAGTATGTAGCCAGTGCGCGCAGTTTGAATCTCGTACTCGCCTTCTTTCGCGCAATACTTGGTGGTTTTCAATCCTACACTTTCTCTCATATACACGCACTGACCAACCGCACCTTCGATTGGATATCCGTAAGGCGGATATTCGTTCCCTTCATTTTGGGGGACGAGGTTAAGAAGCTGAGGTTGCACTTCCTGAGCCCATTCGAAGTAAGGGGTCCCGTAGGTCACGATAGAACTCAATTTATAACCAGTGTTATTATCGAGAGAATACAGAGATAATTTCTCCGGCATACAATCCAAATAGATGTGATCGTTCAACGCGCCCGTCGGGAGCTGAGCTTTAACGAGAGCGTCGTCTAACTTAATGAAGCGTTCAGGCGAAAGCAGAGATCCACCACTCATCCGAGCTTTCGTGACTTTGTATGAATCACTCACGGATCTGATACCGTACGAAAACGTATCTAATCCCGAGAAGGGGGATGTTAGAACCACGTAGATTTCTTTCGTATCATCGGGACATGAATCGTCAGTGCTGTTCGGCATGGTGATAGCCTCAGAAAATTGCGGGATTGAAAACGAAGTCTCGATCGCCGTCATCAGTTCGAGTTCCGGAGTGATTGTTTCAGGATACAGTTCAATCACATCATCTTCGTCCGCATCACTCAACGTCTGCCAATAACCAAGGCCATCTGGTCCACGACACGAATCGCCAGCGCCTGGGTTGGGAAGAGTGAAATTCTTTACCGACGCTTTCCACCCGTTTGTAGCGCAAAAATCAAAAAACGCCCCGGGTCCGGTTGTCGTACATTTTGTTTCCGGGACCGCCAAGCAACCCTCTTCAGTCATGATTCCGAACGACGGCGTCTCGAAACGTTTTTCACGAATCCAATCAGCAAGGTCCCAACTCTCGGAACCCGTACCGTGTTTAACGATAGTCCAAAGCGACAATTCCGAAACGTTCGCCGGTACGCAAATCTCCGTCGGTCTTGGATACACGGTAAAATCGACGTCGGATCGTGCAAATCTGGAAGTGTATCCGTAAACGCTCAGATGATCGAGCAATACGTTTGGCGCCCACCCTAAATCTGGATCATCTTCTCCATCGACAGAGGTTTGGATTTTTCCAGGGGTCACGTAATCTTGGGGCGGATAAACTACAAGGTTTCTCCCAGAATCCTCGCATGAGTGATCACCCAGCTCATTCATTTCATCGTAACACGAGTACGCCGTCGCGGAAAGCAGACAACCGAATATAGTGGAACCACCAGAGCTATCAGAAATGAGTCCCTCCGCAGAAACGAACTCATCATCAACACCTCCGTGATACTGACAGTAACACTCGTTATCATAATGCAGTGCCACGTTTGCGTACGGAGCATCTTCCATGCAAAGTTCGATGCATTCACTTTTCGCGTCGTCTCCGCTTCCAACCACTCCTTTGTATTCTTCGCCAATCTCAAACGCATTACCGAAAGGAACCCACTCGCCAACTGGACAGATCGTTCCTTCCTGAAACTTCACTTCCGGGGAAGTAACAAAGGCTTGCGTCTCGTGAGTGGAATGGAGCTCGCGAAGAGACGACAAAATCATCAACTTTTTTTCGTCCGCCCCGCACGTCAACGTGGAGTTTTCTTCTGATCCACCCCAAAGTTTCGAAGACGTCGATGTTGATCCTTCGAGCACGGGAACCGACCAATCCGCGGGGATATCCGATGAGCTCGTCATCTTAGTGGTTCTGTCCGAGTCTGATTTTTTGCTCATGCTCTGACCGGCGCGCGTCGTCGCGAAGGATTCGTTTTCCACCCACCCGGGAGAAGGCTCGTTCAGAACTTTGACTACTTGCACTGTCTCGTTTTTGTTCTTAGGCGATGCCGAAGTAACGACGACGAAGGTTTCGTTTGGAAAATTGAGCAGAGGATTGCGATAAATGCGCGGCGCAAAAAAGAATTTGTTCGACGAGGACGTATTCTTGGTTGCGATGAACGCGTCGAGCTCAGCCGCGCTCATGACGACTTCGGACAAAACTTCGCGTCCGGAACCTACCTCTTTGAAAGATGACTCGTGAGCATTTTTTGCCGCAGTAGAATGCAATTGCGGTTCGTAAAATCTCGAGTGAGAACCGTCGCTCAACCCCGCGTATTCGTACATGTCGAACAGATACGTCGCGTCGGCGGTGATCATGGTCGTCGCCTGGTTGTCGCTTACCTCGCACATACCCCAACTGTACGCCAGTTTTTTCTCCGACGATTCTTTGCTGAGCGTATAATATACCTCTCCCGACGTGCCTCCGTACGGAGCGTTGAGTTTCACCTGCCATTGTAAGCCAGGAACCATCATTTCGTACGTTTCCACGGTACCGTTGTAGTACTTGAATTGTCGAGAGTTTGCGAACCAACACTCTTCCACAGTATTTTTCGGAAGATAGAGTTCTCTGGTACAGAGATTCCAGGTTGTCGTATTCATGAAGAGTGCAACGCGATCATCATCGGCGGCGAAATAAGGCGCAGCTTTCAACCGTATTTCCACGGGAACCAAGTACGCGTACTCGCCGCAATCGGCGACGCAGCCGAATCGACCAAATCCTGGGTATTCGCCGGTGGAACACTCTCCGTCGCCGCACACTGGATCTGACCAAATCGGTCCAAAAGTATTTTTTATCCACGAGTAAACTGCGTTTTTATCTTCGTATAATTCAACTACCTCATCCGTCGCCTTCGTTTTTGGTAAAAGCACCGCTTCGATCGAGGACGTGACGTCGTACGCCGACTCCACGTTCGCTTGTTGGTACAAAAGTCCGAGGTACAACGCGAGAAACATCGCGTATAACACGAGCGCCCAATACGCAGATCTCATATTAATGCGATCCTTTAAGAAAACTTTCAATTTTCGGAGCGTAAGTATCGAGTGATATCGACGTTCTCCGTCTTCGGCGACTTGCAGCTCGTCTTCGTTCAACTGGCCGTCTCCGTCTCTATCGGCTTTCAAGAATCTCAAATATCTCGCCTTGTCAGCTCGTTTCATCCCTCGCATCTCGTCCTCGTCCAACTTTAAGTCCTCGTTCAAATCCCAATTCATTTGTTCCTTCCGATCGTCCGCGTCGGCGTCGTCGCGGTGTTTATTCTGCGCTTTCAAAGCGCGGAGTACAAACGCCATATGTTATCGCTGCTCGTCGGTCGCGAAGAATCTTATTTAATTATATTTTATATCCGGGAGAAGAAGAAGAAGAAAGAGCAAAAAGCGCGCGCGAAGGGGTGTGTGGTATTTTATCGAAATATCTCCCTTTTTCTGCGAATACTCTCTCCCGCGATGAGTGATAAAGTTTGAACGACGAAGCGCTCGCGCACACGCACGCGCACTACCACCAACACAAACTCTGGACGAGAGTGTGATGAGCACCACTTCAGAATGACGAATTTTGGGTTAACGAACCGAACGAGACGAAAGCGAAAACGTAAAAACTATAAAAACAGTTGAACGCGCCGGACGTAAGCGAGTCAAGAGAGATAGAGAGACGAGAGACGAGAGATAGAGAGACGAGAGACGAGAGAGAGAGAGAGAAGAAAAAAAACAAAAGGAAAAAAAGAGCGCTATAGAAACCCTATACATGTGTACATTTTTACGTCCCGTCAAGAGTGAGAAGAAGACCACAACCCACACTAAAAACAAAGAAGGTACGAGAGCGCACTGCTTCCACTGCGTACCAACCCAGAGAGAGAGAGAAAAGAACCTCTCGTCGATCATCGACGAGGGTCTTTTTCGCTGTCGTTGTTGTTGTTTTCTCTCTCTCTCTCTCTCTCGTTTGTTGTCGTCGTCGTCGTCGCAAAGAAGAGGAAGAATCAAAGCGTCCGATTACTGTTTTTTGGATAGAAACCTCTCTTGTCTCTCTCCGTATCTCTCTCAAATGTCTCTCTCTCTCTCTCTCGTTCTTTCGAAAGAGATACGGAGAGAGAAGAGGAGTGGCTTTTCGAACCTTTTTTTCTTTTCATTCGCGCGCGCGCGATAAGAAACAGCTCCTCTCTCGCGTTCGACGACGACGTCGATATACGACGACGAAAAGTTTATCGTTCGTTTTTCCCCGCGCGATGATGATGATTTTTGACTAATCGATCGACAATTTTTTTCTCTCTTTTGTCTGCGTCCTCTCTGGATGGACCAAAAACAACCACAACAGATAATACTATTTTTGATTTTTAAAAAAAAATGGCCTCGCAAGCGACGATGATGATGAAATCCACCACCGCGTTCGTCCAAAAGACGTCCGCTTTGAAGAGAAGAAGCAACAAGAAGGCTGCTGCTTCTGCCACGAAGAGAGCGTCTGCCGTTCGCGTTTCGGCGGCGTCGGAAATCGGCACGCCGTTCTCCACGTGGGTGCTCCAACAAGAGATGAAGGATAACATCGACAACGAACACGCCATCGTGTTGCAATCCATCTCGGTCGCGTGCAAGCAAATCGCGTCTCTCGTGCAAAGAGCTGGTTTGGCGGGCATGACTGGTTTGGCCGGCGACACGAACGTTCAAGGGGAAGACCAAAAGAAGTTGGACGTCATCTCCAACGACGTCTTTTGCGACACGTTGAGATTGTCCGGGAGAACCGGCGTCATCGCGTCGGAGGAAGAAGACGTGCCGGTCGCGGTCGAAGAAACGTACGGCGGGAACTACGTGTGCGTTTTTGATCCGTTAGATGGTTCCTCGAACATCGATGCCGCCGTTTCCACCGGTTCCATCTGGGGTATCTACGCGGGCGACTCGCAGTGCGTTCCGGATTTCAACTCCGAATCGCCGGCGGAAGTCGAAGCGAAGTGCGTGCAAAACGTCTGCCAACCGGGCGAAAACTTGGTTTCCGCTGGCTACTGCATGTACTCCTCGTCTACCATCTTGGTCATCTCCGTCGGGGATGGCGTCTACGGTTTCACCTTGGACTCCGCCGTCGGCGAGTTCATCATGACCCACGAAAGAATCCAAATCCCGAAATCCGGGAAGATTTACTCCTTCAACGAAGGTAACTACGACATGTGGGCCCCGGGATTGAAGAAGTACATGGACTCGTTGAAGACGGGCGGTAAAGAAACCGGATCTAAGCCGTACTCTGCCAGATACATTGGCTCTTTGGTTGGTGACTTCCACAGAACGATGTTGTACGGCGGCATCTACGGCTACCCGGGCGATTCCAAGAACCCGAACGGTAAGTTGCGCTTGTTGTACGAATGCGCGCCGATGAGTTTCTTGGCCGAGCAAGCCGGCGGGGCGGGTTCTGATGGTACCGGGAGAGTGTTGAAGATCAACCCGGAGAAGGTGCACCAACGCGTGCCGTTCTTCACCGGTTCCTCCGAAGAAGTCGCGTACTTGGAATCGTTCATGAAGTAAATAAAGAGTACATCTATCGACGATGAGTTTATTTTGTTAGTAGAGAGAGAGAGAGAGAGAGTGAGAAGAGAGAGAGAAGAGGGCGAGCGAGCGAGCGAGCGAGCGAGAGGAATAAAAGAAAAATGGTTTATATGTGATCGTTTTTGAAGGGAGGAGAAGAGGAAGCAGCATTTAATTGTAATAATCATTGAATTTGAGAATAAGACGAGATGTGTTTTATACCACGCGTGTGTGTAAATAAATGATCGATCGCGCACAAACATTCTCTCGCTCTTGTTTTGGAACTCTCTTCTTTTTTTGTATCGTCAACATCAAATTTTTACCCGACGTTGTTGTCATCGTTTTCTTAATGAGAACAATAATTAAGCATTCGTCGCTCTCGTTGCTCTTTTAATCGCTCTTTTAATCGCTTCTCGATTCAAGCTCGTCACCACGTGAATCTCTTGCACTTGTCTTCCGCTTCTCGCTAATAAGTTGTACCCGTCCTCGACTTGAACGTTGGTGAGCCATAACTCGAGATCTTGGGAAACGACCCTTCTCTCCACGGCCGTTCTGCCTGGAATGACAGCCTCTACGCCATCTTCGGCCAACAACTCCGCGCAAATTCTCGGCAACCCGGGCAAACTCGCTTCCATTTTCGTCCCTTCCTCGCCGTCGAAATCGCCGCTCGCAAACGCAGAATCCGAATCGTCAAAGGACAACTCCGGCATCGTCACCGGCATAATCGTATCTAAAGTTTCCATCAAAGGATCGTCTAACATTTGCTTCGCGCTGAAATTGACTCTTTGGCCGCTATTCGCCACCTCTAACACTTTCACCTCTAATTCGTCGCCGACTCTGCACACGTCTCTCGGGTGCGCCACTTTGTTCCAAGACAACTCCGAGATGTGAATCAAACCTTCCAAACCAACCGGGGAAAGTTGTTCTTCTTCTTCTTCCGACGACGACGACGACGACAAATCACCGTCGACAACTTCCACGAACGCTCCAAAATCGCTCAAATTCGTCACCACCACTCTCTGTTGCGACCCAACCGGTAACTTCTTCTCCGCGTTTTCTTGAATCAAACTCTTCTCCGAACACACGACGCGTTTCGGCGTCACCTCGACAAACTTCACGTCGATCAAGTTGCCAATCTGCTGCTTCATGACTTCCGCTTCCGTCAACTCTGCTTTCGTCGTCTTGCAAAACTTCAACCTCGACGATCGCATCTGCGATTTCGGCAGAAACGCTCGATATTTGTTGTTCATGACGCGTAAGATCAAGCCGCCTCGGTTCACCGCTTCCACTGTTTGTTCGTTGTTGTAATCAATTTTTTATCGGAGAAAAGAGAAGAGGTCAGAGAAACGAACAGAGAGAGAGAGAGAGAGAGAGAGAGAGAGAGAGAGAGAGAGAGAGAGAGAGAGAGAGAGAGTCACAGAAAACACGCGAACGTGCGCGCGCGCGCATGTATGCATAAAGAAACACGCGCACCTTTTCCGGTGACTTTCTTCCCGGATTCCAACGCTTTCGTCAGGTCTTGCTTGTTGTTGGCATTCGAAGAAGAAGAAGAAGAAGAAGAAGAAGAAGAAGAGGCTTTCGCATTAGCCGCTTTGATCGTCGTCGCGTCCTTCTTTCCGTCGTTCTCTTCTTCGCTGTTCGATTTTGAAGATGAAGCCGCGTTTGTGGCTCTGAGAAGCGCGGCGCGAGGCCGCTCATGTCGCTGCTGTTGTTGCGGCAACGCTCCTCCTCGAAAAGTCTTCGAGGACGAAGATGACGACGACGACGACGAGGCGGATTTCGAGCTCGAAACTCTGTTGATACGAGCAGCAGCAGCAGCAGCTGTCGGGAAGAGTGTGGCAGCAGCGCTCATTCTTTTCTGTTCCGACCTGTCTCTCTCTCGTGCGTCGTGTGCGCGTTTTCTCTTTCTCGCGTGCTTTCGATGCACTGCGCGCGCGCGCGCGTGTCTTCCGTTTCTTTATCCAAAATGGATTGTGAAACCCTAAAGAAATCCGATTTTTTTTGTCTCCGCAAAACGCGTTTTTTTTGAGTCTGAGAAAAAAAAAGAGAAAAGAAGAAACACAAAAGCGCGCAAGCAGAAGAAGAAGAAGAAGAAGCGGACCTTTTGAATAAGAGAGCAGAAACGTCGGAAGCGTCGTCGTTTGGTTTTGCTTTTCTTTTCTTTGTGTTTTGTTGTCTTTTCGCTGTTTTCGCTCGATTTTTGTTTTCGTCGCGCGAAGAGAGAAAGAAAAGAGAAAAAGATCTGAAGTTTCCGAGAGAAGAAGAAGAAGAAGAAGAAGAAGAAGAGCGTTCGCGGTTGGTTCCAAAATGTCCGCTTCCGCTGCTCAAAACAAGAACGCGAACGAGGACGATTGCAGAGAAGAGCTGAAAGAGTTCGTTCGCGCGGTGAAAGCGTCCAAGCTCGGAGCGCGTTTGCAGATACTCAGAGGAATACGAGGAATAGTTTTTTTCCTCTTCTTTTTCCTCGTTTTTGCTCTTTTCGTTCCTTCTTCGCGATGCTTCTCCGAGGCTTTAGAGCAGAGGTACTCGCCGATTGAAGATCGGAACATTCGAGAAGCGTCTGGCCTCGTGAAATCGAAACTGAACTCGAACGAAGCGCAAGGAATAATATTTTGGACGCACAACGATTCCGGCGACAGAGCGAGAGTGTTTGCCATTCGCGTCTCGCCCCCGGGCGCGACGAAGAAGACGAAAACGAAAGAGGAGGACGCGTCGTTAAAAACCGCGGTGGTCGCCGAGGTGACCATATTGAACGCAGGTAACAGAGATTGGGAAGATTTAGCGCTGTGGCAAGACGGAGGGAAACAAAAACTCTGCGCCGGAGATATCGGTTCCTATCGAGGCGAAGTCGTTATTTATTGCTTCCCGGAACCGAAATTATCGGAGACGTATTCCAACGTCTCCTCTTCCTCTGCAGAGAAGAAAAAGACGAAGAAAGAGTACTTAAAAGTACCCTTCTCGGAAAAGATTCGCCTGCGATACCCATCCAACGAAAAACACGACGCGGAAACTTTGCTCGTGGATCCGCACACGTCGCAGTTTCTCATCGTCACCAAGAAAAGCAACGACAAAGGCGGATTATACGTCTCCGAACCGATCAAATCGTTATCGCGTTCTAAAACGAACGAATTAAAATTCGTCCGAACGATTAAACTCTACGGAACCACCTCAGGCGCGACCGGCGGCGACATCAGTTGGTCCGGTAAAAAAATCGTTCTAAAGTCGTATGGCAGGTACGTTTACGAGTACTCGCGAGAATCCTTCTTCAACCCGAACCGAGACCCGAACGTCCGCGGTTTAGGCGAGTACGACCCGAGCGAAGCGTTGGCTTTGGATAACGATTCGCCGGACGAGAACGAAATTTGGACTTTAAACGAAGGCAGCGGTAGTTCTTTGAAGCGCTATCGCTTGTATTCTCGTCGTTGAGTGTGACTTTTTGCACCTTTTGGAAAGACTTTTTGAAATTGAAACCCTAAGCATTTAACACGAGCACTCGAAATTCAAACAAATCCCAAACGACACAACTTGCGCACACACGGAAGAAGAGAGACGTAGAAAATACACACACACACGCACACACACTAACACACACACACCGACAACAAAAAATGAAACGCGTATTCTTTCGAGCGTCGACCTGTTTAGCTCTTTTCGCGACGATCGCGCCCAAGTTTCCGTTTTTAGTCAGAGACGTTTTCGAGTTTGTGGAGGAAACGTTGGATGTGATTTTCGCGGATGTCGTCTCGAAGCGGTTGAAGAAGAGAGAAAGGAGAAGAAGACGGAGGAGGAATAGGATTTCTGGAGAGAAAGCTGCCATGAGTCCATCGGAAGATGATGACGACGACGAAAACGATGACGACGACGACGACGAAGAGTTGGATGCGGTTAAGAAATCTGCGGATTCCATCGCAGCTTTGAGAGCGATGGAGTTTCGGAGAGGGAGGAAAGCGCTGGTGAAGGATAGATTCGCGAAGAAATTAGCGGGTAAATCGGCGTATTTGAGAGCGAAAGCGAAATTGCCGATTTCGGATAACGGGAGAATTGCGATTCGGACGAAGTTTTTCGACGACACGATACGGATGGCGATGTACGAAAATCCGACGCACGTGAACTGGCAAATCGTTTTGATCGGAAGCGGGATGGACACGAGGAGTTATCGGATGGAAAATCCGCACGATTTGGTAAAAACGGTGTTTGAGATCGATCACGAGTCGGTTTTAAGGAGGAAGAGGAAACTTTTGAGCGAGTGGCCGTTTTTCGGGCCGAGAGTGACTTTGGCGGAGGAGAGGGTGGAGGTGTTTGCGGACGTCATGAAGGACGATTGGATGCGAAAGTTGAGAGAAAAAGGCTTCGATCCGACGAGACCGACGGTGTGGATGCTGGAAGGCTTGCTGTATTACTTGACGCCAGAGTTCGCGTCGGCGATTGTCAGAGAATGCGCGGACGCTTCGGCGAGAGGATCTTACATCGTGGCGTCGTGCGTGAATAACGCATCTTTGTACCGAGCGATTTCAAACAGTCAGAGCACGTATAACGATTTGGAGAACCAAATGACGCCGATGAGAGATCGGTTGACGTATAACGATAGCGGCGTTGCGAGTCCATCTTTGTCGCCGTATTATTCACGCACCAGCGGTATCGATTATAGCAACGACCCGCATCATCGCAGCAGCGAGAAGAAGAAGAAGAAGAAAGAAAAGAAGAATAAAATGACGGCGAGACAAACGTGGAAATCCGCCATAGATACTCCGGAACTTTATTTCCCAGCGCGCGGATGGGAGCGCGTCACCGCGTACCAACTCGGCGACGAAGGGTGCGACTACGGTCGATGGACGGGTAAACACCCGACGGAAAGACCGCCGACTTGGAAGACAGATTTAGAACCGAGATCGTTTTACGTTCGAGCGGTGAAAGGCGGATACACGCATCAAGAACTCGCGCCAAAAATACCAGAGAAGAGCTCGTACGTCGCGTTCCAGGATAACTCGTATTCGAGCCAAATCTTACGCGCAGACGACGGTGATTTCATCGATGGTCGTTCCAACGACGGCGGCAAAAAACCTTCGATGGCGGAAGAGTCGTTTTCGTTCCTGGACGAAGACGAGTCTGGGTTCGTGTTGACTCCGTCCGCGATAACCATGCGAACGCCGAGAACGAGTTTCACCAAAGCGGACATCGATAGAATACTAGCTCGCGACGATGAAGTTGACGACGACGAAGCTCGAATTAAATACGTCGGTGAATCGGCGATCGCCGATTTCGATGTCAAACTGAACGACGTGATTACCGAGTTTGATTGAAACGCGAAAATACAATTTTAGAGAGTAGAGCTTTGCAAAGCACCGGTACTACGAATTGGTACAATAATATATTAATTCATAATTGAAACAATTTTTTTCTGCTGCAATAGAAAATGATAAACACGAACGACGCCGCGGCTAACGCCGAAGTGACAAGAATGACGCCGACGAAGAAGCCAGATTTCGTTTCTAAGTTCGATTGTAAATTCATGCCAAAAATACTCCCAGCCACGGACATGATCGAACACGCGAACAGTGCGGCGGAAACCACCAAATCAATTTTAATTAATTCGTTTCTTTGTCGATCTAAAATCATCGACGACACCGCTTCGGTGCTTTGCAACAAGTCTTTCAACATGTGCGCTCGTTTTTGCGTCGCCGCGGAGTGCATGAAGTAGGCTTCCAATAACGCTTCCGCGCCTTCGTGTTCGTGTCCGTCCTCTTCGTACGTCGACTCGATAGTTTCGAAATCCTCGTTTTCCGGATCGTATTCTTGTTCTTCCTCTTGTTTCGAGGACGCGTCCGTTGGGTTTGATATCACGCGCGTGATGAATTGCGCTTTCTTGCTGCTCGCCGTCTTCGCGAGCACTTTTTTTATCGTCGACCCCCTTTGCGCGGCGGATTCGTTTTTGTCGTCGTCGTCGTCATTATCACCTCGCACCAACTCCATCACTTTCAGTTTACTCAAGCACATCGCGTCTAAACTCTCGTCGTGTTCGAGAATCGAAGATAAAGCTTCCGTGAACGCCTCTAATCGTAAAATTAACGCGTTCAATTTTTCTTTAATCCTCCTCCCTTCCGCTAGTTCTTCCGCCTGAACGCTCTGCAACATTTTCTCCATGCACGGCGCCGCCTCTCGCTCCAACGCTATCGTTTCGTTGTCTAATTTTATTCCGAGTTCGTGCATCGCGCATTCCAAGACTAACAGTTCAAACGGTAAGTGCAAAACGCGTTCTTCTTGAATGGTCGTGGCCGTGGCGGCGTTTTTCAACGCGCCGCTGCTCGCCGTCGTCATCGTTTGCTCATCACCACCACCAGAGGTGGCGGCGGCGGAGACTAAATCTTCTTGCTTTTGCCGCTGCGTATTTTCCACCTCTTTCAAATATGTACGCAAAAATTTAATGAAGCGTTTCACCTCTAAACTCTCCGCGTTTAAGAACAACGCCGTCTCCGCGGTGACGATGAACTTCAAATGTTCGAGATTTACAATCAACGCTTTCTGTCTTATGAATATATTCGCCGGCGTCATCGTCGGTCGAAACGGATCTAAATAATGCAAATCTCTCAAAGGAATACCGAACGCCGCCGCGACGTGCGTCTTGGACGCCTTGAGATTCTTCGCGTTACCGCGTTGGTCTAAAACCGTCCACATTCGCTCTCCCAACTGCCCCTTGTTGTTTGTCATATTCTCTCCTCCATGTTGTTGATGATGATGCAAAACGTTCCCGGACCACAAAAGCGCCGACGGTAAAAGCACATTCATAACAGGAGGAGAAGAAGGATTATGATTATGATCGCTGTTGTTGCTGTCGTTGTTATTGCGCGTCGTTACCGTCGCGCCACCTCCACCTCCTAATTTCAATATCTCCTTCAAAGTTTCCAATTCCTCCGCCGTTCTCTTCTCCTGCGGAATAACGTACGACGCCAAGTACGTCACGGGAGAGGTAATCGTCGCTCTAGATTGCGCGATGATTTTTTTAGTCGTCGATTTCGCTATTTTGACCGTGTAATCCATTTTAGTGCGCGCGTATCTCTGCGGGAGAAAGGACAGTTAGTTAGTTACACGGGTTGAAGTGTGAGAGAGAGAGAGAGAGAGAGAAAAACTAACAAAAAATACTACGTACTCTGCGCGCGTCCTCCCGCAGCAACCTCTCTCTCTCTCTCTGTCGCAAAGAAGAGGATGAAGAAGAAGAAGAAGAGAGAGAGAGAGAGAGAGAGAGAGAAGAGAGAAGACCACGCGCGCGCGCGCGCGCTCGAAACCTTATTTCTTCTTCTTTACGCAAAGTGTGCGCGCGCGCGTCCTCTTTGACCTCTCTTTTCACCAGACAAACACACTAGAGAATCGTCAAAAGAAAGAACAAAAACACGTTATTAGTAACAATAAGAAGGAAAAGGAAATAACATGGTGCGATGATCGTCTCTTGGCAGATTGTCTCTCTCTCTCTCTCTTTTCTCGTCTGTCTCTCTTTTGTTTCTTTCGCTTTGGAGGGAAGAGAGAGAACAAAACAGATGCCGGGGAAGAATCGATGTGCGAATTTTTTTACGCGCGGCTCTCTGTTCACGTTTTTCCAATTCATCGTGTCATCTCATAGAAATACGCGCAGAATGATGCGGTTTAGAAGACACGATTACGCTTCGTGTGGTTTTAAACCTGACCCGTTCTTTCGTTTCTCTCCGTCCCTTTCTCTGTTCTCGCGAATGTAACACGTAGGCTGGAGCGAGCAAAAGAGTTTTACAAGCCAAGCAGAAAAAGTTCAACTCGAACATCCACAAGAGAGGATTGGTGGACATCAACTCGTCGACGAAAGATAAGGAGAAGTTTACCGTCGGGCCGGTAGTATTGGCATTTTTTATATTCGTGGTGATCGGGTCGTCGTTGCTTCAGATGATTCGAACGCTGCAAACCGGGAAGCCGTAGATTATTCTGCGTGTGTGTGTGTTTGAATGTAATGATAATATGCGATAATATATACGCTTTTACTCGTACACGCTAGTAATTTACAACAACAAAACAATATAAAAACATTTTTACTACTTCTCTCTACCTATTTCTACGTTTTTACTTACTGAGCTTCTTGGAAGACAACCATCTCGTCGTCTTTGTCGGTGCAGCCGCGACCGTAACTTTCGCTTATCGTTTTTAACGACTTGCCGCTCGTTTCCCGCAACGTCCGCTTGGCAAAGATAGCGCCCCAAAGTTGAACGCCGGCGGCGCACGTCAACGCGATGGCTTCGTTCCATTCGATGAATGGTAAGAAGAGGAAATCCGCGACGGCGCCGAAAAAGAACAAGCTCGCGACGCAGACGATGATGGCGGCGGATTTGTGTTCGTTTTCGAAACTCTCGGAGACCAACACCCAAAATACGGGCGCCCACGAGCAGCTGAAAAAGAACAAGAATAAACACAAGCCGACGAGAACGAGATATTCGTGGCTAATGACGCCGAACGCCGCGAGAAACAACGACGTCGACGCCGCAATGCCACCGTAAAATAATAAAGAAACTCGTCCTCCGTAAAACTTCTTTTTCGTTTCCTCCTCCTCGTTACATTCTTCATCTTCGTCGTGGCAATCGACAAAGTACACGCCTACGGCAACCCCTAATAATTTCGTAATCGTGATTGAGATTGCAAACGTCGTCGAATGCGCGATAGAATCAAATTCTGAGCCTTCGCCGCCAGCTAACAGACGCGGCGCGTAGTTTATGACGGCCGTGCTACCGCTCAACTGGTTGAACGCCGCCAACGCGATTAAAATCTTTGTCGCCTCGTATGCGTTTGCGTTTGAGCGCAACGATTTGATTTTAGCGACGATTCGCTTTGCGTGTTCGATGATGCTTTGGTTATTGTTGTTGTTGTTGTTGTTGTCATCGTCGTCGTCGTGTCGATCGATCGCGCGCGCGATTTCGTTCAACTCCCTTTCTGCGCGCCTTTCGAGCTCGAAGTCTTTCCTCTCTTGAACGCTTATCGATCGGTCCATGTTGCTTTCGTACGAGGTCGTCGTTTCACTACTATTACTGTGTCCGGAAACTCCATGATGATTTTGATGGTCACCATTGTCAACATCATTTACTCTCAATCGCTTCAAAACCTCCTTGGCTTCGTCTTGCCGATCGTGCTCTAACAAATACCTCGGACTTTCGATGAGTAAAAACATGGATAAAACAAAAAGCGCCACGGCGAAGGGAATCACGACGAGCATCATTTTCCTCCAATCCGGACGCAACAAAGCGTCGCTCGCGGCGGCAAAGCACGTCCCGGTTGCCAAAAGCAACTCGTACGTCGCCACGTTCTTCCCGCGATCGATGTTTGAAGACATTTCCGCCACGTACATGGGCACCACGACCGCGCTCATCCCGATGGAGATCCCAATCAGAACTCTCCCAATCATAATCTCGCCCATATTTTCTGAAACGCTCAACGTCGCCGGTCCCAACACGTACCCAACCGCCACGATCCACAACGCCGTCGATCTCCCTTTACTATTCGCGACGGCCAAACCAATAAACGCGCCAAACCCAGCCATCAACTTCGCCACACCGACGATGAGAGACTGGTTCAGCGTCGCGTCTAAACCGTCCACGGGATCCCCGCCTCTGGTCGTCGGTTCCGACATGTACGGAAGCGCCAACGCGACCAACACGATGTCGGCGCCAAAGAGGAACCCGCCCAAAGAAGCCACCAGCGTGATGGTCGATACTACGCGAGCGAGAGAGACAGAGAGAGAGAGAGAAAGCGAGAGAACGCGCTAAAGGTCAGTCTGAAGTCAACAACAACACACATAAACAAACAAACAACAACAACAACAACAACAACAACAACAACAACAACAACAACAACAACAACAAAACGCACCGAGCACTGAGCCTCGCATCGGCGGCAACCCGCAACAACAACGAGAAAAAAAAGAACGAGAAGCACCGCCAAAGCGCGTCGCCTCGTTCATCTTCGCAGGCAGAAGGAGTGGTAGAACACGCGCGCGCGTTTATTTCTTCTTCTTCTTCTTCTTCTTCTCCAGCGGCGAGCTTTCGAAAAGTCCAAATTCTCTCGCGCGATGCGCAAAAGCGCGATATCTCTTTCTCCGAATCTTACTCTCTCTCTCTCTCTGCCTGTGTAGCTACTACCCAGCGTTCAAACGAAAAACAAAGAGAGAGAGAACAACGAGAGAGAGGAATTCTTCTCCTTTATCGATTGTCGACCGGGGGGGGCGCGTTTTTGCGGGGGACGAAGGAGACGAAAAGTTTGTTAAAAGATATTATTTTTTTAGGGTTTAGGGTTTTGGGTTTTGGATTTTCTTGTTATAGTACTACTACGCGTTGCTTTTGGAACTACGAGTCGTAAACGGCGCGCTGTCGTCGAGGTTCTCGTCCAAATCGGGCCGGTATCCGCCCATCTGTGTCGCAGCGACGGAGCGAGGGAGCGAGGGAGAGAGAGAGAGAGAGAATAAAGCGTTGGTGAGCGTTCGTGAGAGAGAGAGAGAAGGAGAAGAAGAATACCAGCGCGTTCTTTAGGGGAATTTCAATTCCCGGGAGAAGAAGAAGAAGAAGAAGCGAGTAGAGAGAGAGATAGAGAGAGAGAGAGAACGCGACGACGACGACGACCGACAAAAACAACGATCGCGAAAAACTCACGTTTACAATCTCGCACTCTTCCTCGGAGATGACGACGGGAGGCGCTTTCGACGACGACGACGACGAAGAAGAAGAAGACGCTTTCTTCTTGGTCAGCGCGAATCCGTCTTTGACGTTTTTTCCCGGAGAAGAACTCAAAGTCGAGGAGACCGCGCCGGTCACGCGCACGCCGTCGATCATTCGCACCGGGAACGTTATGCTCGGGACGCGGCGGAGAAAAATCCGCGAAGCTTGCACCATTTTATTGGTGTTGTGCGCGTGATGTTTGTGTGCGCGCGCCCCCCGAGCGCGCGGTGCAACTTCTTCTCTGAAGTTTTTGTTCAAAATGTTTTTCGTGTCGCGTGTTGCGTGTAATATCGTAAAAAATACTAAAAGTAAGTTTCATCAAAATAAACGCCGAGAGCGATCGTCATCGAAAAGTCTTTCCTTTTACGTGTGTGTCGTTCTCGCCCCGCGTTCTCGTTTTTGTTGTTCTCTTCTTCTCGATTCCTTCTCTTCTCTTCTCTTGTCTTCTCTTCTCTTCTCTTTTAAGATCCAGATCGCTACGCCCCCGGCGGCGGTAAAGGCGGCGGATTCGGCGGCGGCAAAGGCGGCGGCGGCGGGAACGGGAAGTTGGACCTTTGGCAGTTCGGAGGCTTTCCGCCCTGGTGTGTGGTGATAGTTTTTTTGTTTCGTTTTAGTTTGGAAATGTGTGTGAAGAAGAAGAAGAATGACCAGTGAGCATGAGGAATATGCGTAAAACGCGAGTTCACGAGCGCGACGAACGAGAAAAAAATACAACGAGAGAACGTCGAAGGAACGCGAATGCAAGGTGAGAAAGAACGAGAGAGAAACAAACTCTCTCTTTGTATTCCTCCTAATGTATTTCTTACCGCTCCGATGCACGTGCAACAGTTTCCGCCGCCTTTGCACTGGGTGGCTGGAATTCCTGGACAACCGTTCGAGCAGGAAGAGGTCGTGCAAGTGTTCGTTCCAGTCACGGTGTCGTTGTAACACGTTTGACACTCTTGAAACGCGTGATTCTGCGGGAATGCCTCGTCGCTTTTCATGTTTTATTTTGGAAATGTGCATGAAGAAGAGTGAATGGTTAGCGATTGGAATGCGTAAAAACGCAAGTTTGCGCGAGTGCGAAGAACGAGGAAAAAATACGACGAGAGAGAGCCGAAAGAACGCAAAGACGCGGTGAGAAAGAGTGAGAGAGAGAAACAAACTCTCTTTGTGTTCTCTTAGTTTATTACTCACCAACAAGCTTCGCATGAGTGTTCACATGCTGCGCCACAATTTCCGCAGACCGCTACGGTTTGATTGTTTTCGCAGAGTTCACCTCCATTCTGCCCAAGAAAACAGTATTCCACAGGACAGCGCGTCGCGACTTCAGCCAAGGGGACGCACTCGAGGCTCGTGCCTACGAGCAAAGGGTCGGAAAGGACTGAAATGGACGTATCGCAGCACGCAAAGTTTCCTTCGACGTCGCAGCACGTATTACCACAACAACGGCCGGTAAAATTCGAATAAACTGTTCCTTCGCCTGGAAGAGGGCAGAATTCTTCGCCGGAGCCTTTAAGAAGAGGAGTGAATGGTGAGCGATGGGGATGCACAAAACGCACGCGCGCAATGAACGAGAAAAAAATACAGTGAGAGAGCCGAAAGGAAGACGCGGTAAACTCACCCGAAAGACAATATGCAGGGGGTGGCGGAGATGGCGGCGGCGGACTTGGAGGAGGTGGACTTGGAGGTGGAGGAGATGGCGGCGGCGGACTTGGAGGAGGTGGGCTTGGAGGTGGAGGAGATGGCGGCGGC